>Ga0334722_10002411_pt1 | contig 21280 bp, 12 predicted proteins | sample C3_bottom_MG_FD_207210 | JGI IMG/M metagenome (GOLD analysis project Ga0334722, IMG submission 207210) | Sediment microbial communities from Yellowstone Lake, YNP, Wyoming, USA - C3_bottom | ecosystem: Environmental > Aquatic > Freshwater > Lake > Sediment | place: USA: Wyoming | collected... | reverse complement strand
GGGTGTTTAGAGGAGTTTTGCAAGAACCCCATAATGACAATGCTATCCCGCTGCAGTGTCCAGGGCCTCTCGCACCCTTCGCAACAGCTCCTCAGGCGACACGGGTTTCGCCAGGTAGTTTTCCACCGGAGGGGGTACCCCTTTCTCCCTGATAAAGTCCATGGGGTAGCCACTCATGTAGAGGATCGCCGCCCCCGGCTCCAGCGCCTGGATCTCCTGGTATGCTTCCCAACCGTTTAGCTTGGGCATCATCAGGTCAAAGAGGAGGAGGTCAATCGTCTCGGCATGGCGGCTGAACTGCTTGACCGCCTCCTCGCCGTCTGTGGCCTCGATCACCTTGTAACCGTGGCTTCCGAGGATGTCCCGCATGAGATTCCTGACTTGGCTATCGTCCTCGGCAATCAGGATCGTCTCGGTTCCGCCCCGCAATTCGCTCCGTAGCTCGACCTTTTCTTCTGCGCCTGCCGAAGTCAATAACGGCAGGTAGACCTTGAAGGTGGTGCCCTGAGCCGGTTCGCTGATGACATTGATATAGCCGTGGTGCTGTTTGACAATCCCGTAGACGATCGACAGCCCGAGCCCGGTGCCCTTGCCCTCCTCTTTGGTGGTAAAGAAGGGGTCGAAGATATGCCTCCTCACCTCCTCGTCCATGCCGCATCCGGTGTCGGTGACCGCGAGCAGGGCATACATCCCGGGCTCACCATAGCCGTGCGTCTGCACAAACTCCGGGTTCAGGCGGATGCTTTCGGTGCTGATGATCAACAGGCCTCGATTCGGCATGGCATCCCGGGCGTTGGTGGCGAGGTTCATCAGCACCTGACCGATCTGGCCGCTATCGGCCATGAGGTAGAGTTTCTTCTCGCACAGGTTGAGGTTGATCTTGATGTCCTCGCCGACCAGTTTGGTCAGCAATTTGCCGATGATGGCGATGGTGTCGTTTAAGTCCATCAGCATTGGGTTACTGGGCTGTTTCCGGCTGAAGGAGAGGAGCGACTTGGTGAGGTTGGCTGCCCGTTCGCCAGCGGCGAGAATTTGGTGGGTGTAGGTCCGCATCGGGCTGTCCTTGGGGATATCCAATTCCAGCAAGGTGCCGTAACCGATGATGGCGGTTAGGTAATTATTGAAATCATGCGCCACCCCACCGGCCAGACGCCCGACCGACTCCATCTTCTGGGCATGACGCAGTTGCCCTTCGAGCCCCCTCTTTTCCGTGACGTCATTGACCGTCTCGATAACCGAGATGATGGCGCCTGTTGCATCAGTCATCGGATAGGACTTGTTCTCGACGTACATGGGCATGTCGTCACTGCCCGGGTGGATATGCATGGCGCTGTGGGAATCACCGGTCCTGAAGGTCTCCCGGACGGCGCACTCCTGCCCCTCCTCAAAGCAGGGGCGGCGTAATTGGTGCGAGACCTCGTAGCAGTGTCTGCCGATGATGTCGCCAACAGGCGATTTATTCTGTTCGCAGTAGGCCCGGTTGGCGGAGATGATCCTGTACTCAGGGTCTATGATGACAAATCCCTCATCAACGCTCTCCAAGATGCTTTTTATCATGACCTCAGATTTTTTACGCTCGGTGACGTCAACCAGAGAGAACACCAGGAATTCAACTTCCCCCGTATTGTCCAGGATAGGCATCAGTGTCCAGTCCCAGTATGTGACCCCCCACTCCGGATGGTCGGCAAAGATAAAAGGATGGGCAAAGGTCTGAAATGCTGTTTTTGTCCTGACCACCTCTTCAAATATTGCCTTGGCATCCGAAGGGTACATCTCGAAATGGTTGCGCCCCGGGAATTCGGAGGCGTCCCTTTTACAGGCATCCGCATACGCCTTATTGACCCGGATAAAATTAAACTCTTTGTCAAGAAATACCAGCGGGGTGATGGTGTTTTCAAAAAACGCTTCGAACCGTCTGCTCTCCAGCCTGAGGGCTTCTTCCAATTGCTTACGCTCGGTGATGTCAATGCCCATTTCGAGGATAAGAGCAGATCCGTCCGTATCGGTAAAAGGAAAGTCGAAGACAACGTAATTGCGACTATCCGGACCATTCCATTCCCACTGATGAGGCGACTTGGTCTTGAGAACCGTATAGGTCTCACATGTCTCGCAAGGCTCTGTAAGATTGAATAAGGCCTCGAAGCAGCGCCTGTGTCCAGGCTCACCGAAACGCTCCCGGAAGGAACGATTGGCAAAGGATATGTGATAATCAGGCGTCAACAGCACCAAGTAAACCGGTAGCATCTCCAGGACGTTATAGAACCTCTGCCGTTCGGATTTCACTCTCTCCTCTGCCAGCTTGCGATCGGTGATGTCTCTGAATGCCCCTGCCAGGTAGTGTTTGCCACCCAGGTCTAGAGGGAAAGAATTAATATCAGCGTAAAAAACAGTGCCGTCCTTTTTCTTAACAGGCATATCTTTTGCCAGGGAGAACTCCCTTTTGGCCTGCCTCTCAAACTGGTCAAGAACATAAGGCAGGTCTTCTTGAGGATGGATGTCCGTGACCCCGAGGGTTTTGATCTCATCCAGCCTATAGCCAAGCAAGTCGCATATCCTCTTGTTGCCTGTCAAAAACTTGCTGTCTTCCAGGTCGGCAAGCAATATCCCGTCCGTGGAATTCTCAAATATTGTCCTGAAGCGCTCTTCGCTTGACCGCAGCGCCTCTTCAATCCTCTTCCGCTCCTCTATCTCCTTAACGAGGGAGGCTGTCCTCTCCTCCACCTTCCTTTCAAGCTCCTCATTCAGCGTTACGAGTTTAGTCTGAAGCAGTTCCAGCCTCCTGTTCTTCAGCACGGCATCCTCATAGGTGGAGATCAGATAGCTCAGGGTCTGGATGCGGCCAGAACGTATCTCGTACCTTTTGCCGTCGTAATCAAAGTCTATGCACTGATGGGCAGGGTCATTCCGGTAAAGGTCTGGTTTTTTTAGCACAACCTCTAACTTTGACAGGAGGAACTCATCATCCACCGGCTTGGTGACATAGTGATCCGCGCCTGATTCAAGACCTTTTATCACCTCTTCGGTTTCAGTAAGCTGGGTCAGAAGGATTACCGGCACCTCCTTCATCTCTTTGCTGTCCTTGAGCTTGCGGCACATCTCATAGCCGTTCATCACCGGCATCATGATGTCGCTGAGGATGATATCCGGCTTTTCCTTTATTACCGCCGCAAACCCCTCCTGCCCATTCTTGGCAACACTGACTTTGTAGCCTTTGCCAACAAGTAGACGCCGCAGCATCTCTGCCTGGATGGCGCTGTCCTCAACGATGAGGATGTTGAATTCAGGATCCATTTCTGTTGCCTCCCTGTCGTATCAGCATGGCGGTGATCTCCTCAACCGGCAGGATATGTCCTGCCCCGCCAAGCTCAATGGCCTGCTTGGGCATCCCGAAGACCACGCAGCTCTCCTCGTCCTGAACTAAAGTAGCCCCCCCTGCCTGCTGAATAGCCAGCATACCTTCTGCACCGTCATTGCCCATGCCGGTCAGCAGCACGCCGATAACTGCGCTGCCGTAATGCTGAACCAGAGAGCGCATGGTGACCGTGATGGACGGCCGGTGCCCATACGCAGGCGGTTCGGTTGAGCAGACAAACCTGCCGCCCCGGTCAATCTTGAGCTGCGTCCCTTCCTGCGGAAAATACACAGTGCCGGGCAGCGGCAATTCGCCGTCTTGCGCAATCGCAAACTTCAGCCTGCACTGCTCGGCCAGCCACTCTACCAGACCGGCAAGGAACCCCACGCTTATGTGCTGAATGCAGACAACAGGCAGCCGAAAATCAGGGGGCAAGGCCTTGAGTATTTCATGCAGCGCCTGAGGGCCTCCGGTTGAGGCGCCGATAACAACTATGCGATAGGGAGTTTGTAATTTTGGCAGCCGGATTTTTGGTCTCACGCTTTCCGGCGGTCTTTCGGCCATGAACTTTCTAGGGATGACTTTTACGCCTGCGAGTATCCGGATCTTTGAAACAAGCTCCTTGGTGTTTTGCTCAATCTCCTCCTCCAGACCTGCCCTGGGCTTCACTATGACATCAACCGCCCCGGCCTCAAGGAGTTTAAAGACATTGACCGAGCCCTCCATGACTGATACGCTCACCACCAGGATCGGCATCGGATGCAGACGCATGACCTGTTTGGTGAGCTCAAGTCCGTCCATCACCGGCATGTGGAGGTCGGTGCAGATCACATCCGGTTTCAAGTGCGGGATAAGCGCCAACGCCTCTTTGCCGTTTGTTGCAGTCCCTGCCACCTCTATCTCGGGAGAGGTGGAGAGCATTCTCTTCAGTATAGTCAGGGCAAGAGGTGAATCATCAACAAGCAAAACTCGTATCATGCGAGCCTCCTTATGGTTTCAAGCAGCATTTGCTGGTCAAAGGCGGGCTTGACGATGTAGGCGTTGGCGCCTGCCTCAAGCCCCTTTTTCCTGTCATCGTCCGCTGCCAATGATGTAACCAGGATAACAGGCAATTCGCGGTATCTCTTGTCTTCGCGAATCTTCCTCGTTAGCGTCAGTCCGTCCATATTGGGCATGAGGATGTCCGACACCACAGCGTCAAACTGCCGTGAGCCGAGCTTATTCAAGGCGTCCATGCCGTCGACGGCCTCTACCACCTCATACCCGGCGCCGGTGAGTATGCGTCTCTCCTGCGTCCTGGTCGTAATGCTGTCCTCGGCCAGAAGTACCACTTTTTTCCTTTCAACTTCCTCTTGAGGGCGTTCCGCAGGCATAGGTGTCTCCCTGCGGCGGACACTCTTTATCATGTCCAGGGGGTTTAAGACGGTGCAGATCTCGCCGGTGCCGAGGATGGTTGAGCCCGACACATTGCGCACACGCCTGAGTATCCTGCCCTGCGGCTTAAGCACCACCTCCTGCTCATCAAGGAGTTCATCGATAATTATGCCGAGACTTTCATCCCCGACCGCGAGGATGATGCAGGGGAATTTATTAATTTCAGATTTTGGATTGAGCTGACAGCTGATAGCTGACTGCTGACCGCTAATAACTAACGATTGCCGTATCTCCAACAGGTCTGACAGCCTTGAAACAGACACGGGCTTGCCGCCAAAGATGATGGTCTCTCTGCCTTCAATGGTGAATAGCTCTTCTTTAGTGACAAAGCAGGAGGTCTGGACCTGCGCAACCGGAACAGCGCACTTGATGCCGTCTACGGCGACAATCAGGGCACGGACAGTCGCCAGCGTAACCGGCAATTGCACCCTGAAGGCGCACCCGTGGCCGGGTGTTGATTCGATATGAACCGTCCCCTTCAGCCCCTCGACATTTGCCCGCACCACATCCAGGCCGACGCCCCGGCCCGAGACTTCGGTGACAAACGGGCTGGTGGAGAAACCCGAGACAAAGATAAGGGCGTGTGTCTGGGCAGGCGTCATGACCGAGAGTTCCTCCTTGGTGCAGAATTTCCGCTTGAGCGCCGTGTTTTTGATGGTCTCGATGTCCAACCCCTTGCCGTCATCTTTTACCTCAATCACAATATTGGATGCAGTCCGGTAGGCCCTGAGGACAATAGAGCCGGTACGCGGTTTGCCTGCCCTTTCCCGCTCCTCCGCCGTCTCTATGCCGTGGTCAATCGCATTCCTGATCAGATGCATCAGAGGGTCTTTCATCTCTTCAAGAATACGCTTGTCAGCGGTCGTGTCGCCGCCTTCAATACTCAGCTCCGCCTCCTTTGCCCTCTCCCTTGCCAGATCCCGGACGGTCCTGGTGAACAGGCCAAATATTGTTGAAAGGGGCAGGAGTCTGGTTTTGTATATACTCTCCTCTAACTCATCCGTAATGAATTCAAGCCTGGAGCTATCATCATGCAGGGACTTCTGCAGGCGGTTGAGCAACCGCTCGAATTCGGCATGCGACACGCCCAATGCAGGCGGCTGACTGCTGCGCGCCGAGTGCTTGGCGTTTGCTTTCAGCTTTTCCCATCCTTCAATCAAATCCTCTGTCTCGGTGAGGCGTTGCGCGATTCTGCCCTTGGTTACGCTTAATTCGCCAACCTGGGTCATCAGCGCGTCCAGTCTCTTGGTATCCACCCGGACGGTCTCTATCATAAAACTTTCAACATCGGGTTGCGAAATACGGGTGGCGGATTTTTCCTCCTCAACTCTAACATCGGCTCCAGCCTTTTCTCCGCTTAAGGCCTCACTGGCGAGCCCCTTGACGGCATCCAATTCTTTACAAAGGGCGTCAATGGTCTCCGAGGTGAGCGCAGTCCTGCCTTTTGCTGCCGCGCCGAGGATCTCTTCAATGCCATGCGCTAAATCCTCAATGCCTGTCAGGTTGAGCATCCGTGCGGCGCCCTTTAGGCTGTGCGCCTCGCGGAAGACCTCTTCTAACAAGGCGTGATTCTCAGGCTCCTTCTCCAGGCGAAGAAAGCCGTTCTCAAGCCGGCTGATATGCTCCGCGCTCTCTATCTTGAATAAATCTCTGAGCTCTTTGTCTTCAATCATGTTTAAACCTCAAAGCTGTTAGCAAGCAGCGGTCAGCTAAAACAAAACCGTAAAAACTGTAGGCTGATAGCTGTCCACTGATTGCTTCCGTCACACCATTTTCTTCAAGCCGCTGGCGGTCTCGTTCAATTTTTCCAAGCCTATCTTTGTCTGACTGATGCCTGCTGCTGTCTCTTGTGCGCCTATGTTGATGGCGCCCATAGCCTCAATTACCTGACTGATTGCCGCTGTCTGCTGTTTTGTGTTCAGAAGAACCTGCTGGGCGTTCTCATAGACGCTGCCTGCCGCCGTTGACAAACTGCTGAACAACTCTCCCACATTCCGCGCAAGCCCTGTGATCTCCTCAACCGCCTTGGTTCCTTCCTCTGTCTTCATTATGGTTGAGTTTGTCGCCTTCTGTATCTCTGTGATCAGGGAGTTTGCCTGTTCCGCCGACTTTTTTGACTGGTCTGCCAGCTTTCTTACCTCGCTTGCCACCACCGCAAACCCCTTGCCCTGTTCGCCTGCCCTCGCCGCCTCTACCGCTGCATTTAAGGCCAGCATCCGTGTCTGGCCTGCGATGTCGCTGACAAGAGCGGCAATGCCTCCTATCTGGTTCGTCTGGTCGCCAAGCCTCAATATCTGTTCGGCAACAACGGCGATCTTGTCTCTGAGACCCTGCATTGCCTCAATTGCCTGACGGACTGCCTTGGCTCCCTCTTCTGTCATCGTTGACGCCTTCTGCGCCAGCGTGGCTGCTGAGGCAGCCCGCTCAGAGGACTGTCTCGCCGAGGCGCCGAGTTCGTCAACTGTGACAGTGGTCTCATTCACCATGGCCGCCTGCTGATTCGCTGTCCGTTCATGTTGGGTTACAGTGGCTGATATTTCCGTTGAGGTGCTGGACAGGATAGTTGAGGTCTCTTTGAACACAGAAGTTATGTTCCGTAGGAGAAAAAAGGCGATAACTATGACGGCTGAGGACAAAACTATGCCTGTTGTCGCTATGGCGATCTGATTCAATCTTGTTGTCTGCACCAGATCCTCGTCTCCGATATTTTCTGTAACAATATCAATGGCAGTATCAAGGAGTTTGTAAATCTCGTTGCTGGCTGGAACAATAGATTGCAGATATAGAGATGCGGCAGTCTGCCTGTCGCCTTTCTCCAGCATCTGATTAATCTCAATTGCCGATTTGTGCAGCCTGTCGTGGGGGCTTTCAAGTTTGGCAAGGAGTTCTTTAACATACGGGGCGATTGACTCTGCTTCTTTTCGTTTTTCAGAGTAATACCACTTTCCAAAATCGCATTGCTGAGGGTCAACCTGTACATCCGCCCTTTTGACCGTCTGGTCAACAAGAGAAATACTCAGGCGACCCAACCATTCGTGGTGAGCAAGAGCGGCGTTAAGCAACACCCGCCGTATGTCCCTTACCTGTTCTGTCTGTAAGGCCTCGCGGTAAATCCTGCCACTGCCGAGATAGGCGAAAATGCTTATGATAACAATGGCGGTGATGCTAATCCAGAATCCAAAGGCTATCTTTCTGCTTATTGTAATTTTCATAAGAATAACCACCTTTCAAATTAGAATTTCAGGACATGGAATCTAATTCCAAAAGTTATCATCTAGCTGATAACTTTTCCTTCACACCATCTCCTTCAAGCTCTTGGTCGTCTCGTTCAGGTTCTCTATGCCTATTTTGGTCTGGCTTACTCCGGCCGCGGTCTCCTTTGCCCCGGTGTTGATGGCGCCCATGGCGGCAATCACCTGACTGATTGCCGCTGTCTGCTGCGTGGTGTTTAACAACACCTGCTGGGCATTCTCATAGACGTTGCCTGCCGCCGTTGACAGACCATTGAACAACTCGCCTACATTCCACGCTAACCTGGTGATCCCCTCAACCGCTTTTGTCCCTTCCTCTGTCTTCATGATGGTTGAGTTTGTCGCCTTCTGGATCTCTGCGATCAGGGAGTTTGCCTGTTCCGCCGACTTTTTTGACTGGTCTGCCAGTTTTCTTACCTCGCTTGCCACCACCGCAAACCCCTTGCCCTGCTCTCCCGCCCTTGCCGCCTCAACGGCTGCATTTAAGGCAAGCATCCTCGTCTGGCCTGCGATGTCTCCAACCAGGCTCGCAATGCCGCCTATCTGGTTAGTCTGGTCGCCAAGCCTCAGTATTTGCTCGGCAACAACGGCTATCTTGTCTTTGAGGCCGTTCATGGCCTCAATCACCTCTTTTACCGCCTGCGCCCCTTCCTCGGTCTGATTCGATGCCTTCTGCGCTACGGCTGCCGCCGAGGCGGCCTGCTCTGCCATCTGCCTGGCCGAGGCGCCAAGTTCATCCACTGTGGCAGTGGTCTCATTCACCATGGCCGCCTGCTGTGAGGCCGTGCGTTCGTGCTGATTCACTGTCGCCGCAATCTCGGTTGAGGTTGAGGACAGGGCATTTATCGCATCAGAGACACTCCTGCTGATGCGGGATGCGGTCCATAGTCCAAAAGCCACCATCAGCACCATGGCGCACGTCGCCCCGATCGCTACCGTGTTCTGCACCGTCGTAATTGCCTCAGTCACAGCGGCACGGAGCTGAGTCCGGTGCTCCATGTCGGTGTTCATTATGTTCTCCATCAGTGGGTCCATCTGGCTGGCCAGCTTGATGCCTTCACCACGGCGGAACTCGGCGATAGATTCTTCTTCCTTGCCTTCATCGATCAACGTCATGTAGTGCCGGTTCACCCGCATGATGTTGTTCCCCACTTCAACCAAACGGCGCAGATCATCTTGATGGGCGCCTGCGATGTCTTGCTTGATAAGTTTCCCGATCAACAGCTGGTATTTTTGCTCACTGCTTTCAAAGATTTTCTTCGGGTATCCACCCACCGCATCCATCTTCCCGTTAATGAGAACATAGGCATAGGATGCCCGCTGCATCCGGACGAGACTGTCACTAAGAGACATTGCATCGGCGGTGAATGAGGCGGTTTCATTCAACAGGTGCGACTTGTGGGCAGCGGTTCGCAAGTTAGGATAGACCATCGCCATCACCGCCAGCAACAGCAGGATGGGGGCCAGATACCCCAACAGGATGCGGTTTTTCAGTTTCAGGTTTTTAAACATGTTGAACCTCCTTTTTTAGCTTCTGCGCTAATATGGTATCTTATGCCTCTTCTCTTACAATCAGTTCATCCGCCGTTAAGATCCTTGACAGATTAAGCAGGGTCATCATCCTACCTGCGTAAGGCGCATTGCCCCTGAGATACTCCTCGCTTAGCGCCGGGACTGCTGCCGGGACATGGGTGATGTCTGAGGCTTTCAGGTAAATCACATCCAGCACCTCATCCACCATGACGCCGACAAGCATCTCCTCCAGCCCGGCGACGACGGCCTTCGCCGTGTCCGTAAATCCGCCTATAGGCAGATTAAGCATCTCTCTGATATCAATCAGGGTGAGGATATTGCCCCGCAGGTTCATATTGCCGACAATATGCCGGGGACAGCAGGGCACCGGCGTCAGCCCCTGGATGCCGGCGAACTCTCGCACCAGCTCAAGCTCTACTCCGAAGAACTCGCCGGCAAGACTGATAACCGCAGTCGGCAGCAGACCCAGCAGGTCTTCGCTCTCTCCCGGCTGCATGAGCGTAATGGCGCGCTCATGGAATATTGTCCACTCTTCAGGGCGTTCCTCCGGACCAAAACAGCTCTCAGCCTCGCCCTCCTTTGGCAAGGGGGGGATGGATGGATTCTCAGATTCTTCTTCCATCTGCAGATCAAAGGCCGTAATCGCCTGATGATTCAAGATCATGGCAATATTCTCGCCCACTTTTGCCTCTCCTGCAATGAAATGCGGGGCCGGCAACTTGTGATGCGGGATGCGGATTGGTTCAATGTCCTCCGGTGTCAGGGGGATCACATCATGGACCTCGCTGCATATTATCCCGCAGCGGGTGTCCTGCGTTTCAACGACAATGATAGTGTCGCTTAGGCGGTATGGTTCATGCGGATGGCCAAAAAGCCGATGGAGGTCGATAACCGGCAATATCTTGCCGCGCAGGTTATACACTCCGGCGATGAAAGGCGGCAACTCTTCGATTGGCGTAAGTTCAGGGAGATAATGGATCTCCCTGACCGCTGTCGCATCAATGGCGTAGGCTACGCCGCGCAGTGTCACTGTCAGGAATTGGTTACTCATGGCTCAGACCATTACCTCCATCCCGGTTAATTTTTTCACATACCGGACAAGCTCTCCGGCAGTGACGCCCTGGTACGGCTCTATCGCCGCCTCCGGCGGCAGCGCCTGCAACAGCGTAAGCGCAGTTCTACGCATCGTTTTCGCCCGTTCCGGATCGTCTTCATTCTCATAGAGAGCTCCAAGCTCAAGGTAGGCCGGGCTAAAAGCAGGGTCGAGGTATATTGCCTTCTTCAATAAGCCCTTGGCCTTCTCAATATCGCCTTTGGCCTCAACGAGATGAGCCATCAGGAAATACGGCCTGACTGCTGTGGCATCACTATCAATAGCCTTTTTACAGAGTGCCGCCGCCTTGTCGTATTCCCCCAGGTTGGCGCAGGACTCTGCGGCATCAAGCAGGGTTTGCAGTTCGGCCGGCTGCGTTCGCAGTTCTATCGCCTTGACTTCAGGTTGGGGAATAGGGATCTTTGTAACCCCCGGCAGGGGTTTTGGAATCTTGTCCTGTATTTTTTCATGCTTGGCCGATTTTCCCCCCTCAAACCTTTCAACACCAGCCTCCGAACTCCTTTTTTGATAGATCACCGATTCAGGAAAGATCACCGATTGTAACCGCTCAAGTCTGCGGCCATGCAGCTCGCCATGTCCTGTGATCAGACTGCCCCCTTCGGCAAGCGTATCGGTCAGTTTCTTGACGGCGACGCTTACTGCTTCGTCGCTGAAATAGATGAATACATTCCGGCAGAGGATAAGGTCCATGTCGTAGAGGCCTGAGGCATGATCAGGGAATGGCTCTTGGATAAGGTTTCCCGCCTGAAACCTGACCATCTCTTTTATTGTGGCGTCAAGCTCCCATTCATCTTTCCGCCGGTGGAAATAACGGCCTTGCACATCGGGATCGACCAGGCGGAATGACCACTGCGTGTATATGCCTTTTTGTGCCTTAGCAATGGCATTCACATTGATATCGGTGCCGATGATGAGGATGTCCCAGCCCTTACACTCTGGCAGCAGTTCTTTCACCAGGATTGCCATCGAATACGGCTCCTCGCCGGTAGCGCAGCCTGCGCTCCAGATCCGCAGACATTTCTTGTCCCTACGGCGTGCTATCACTTCAGGAAGTATCCAGTTTTTGATCAGGGCAAACTGCCCCCTGTCGCGGAAAAAATAGGTCTCGCCAGTGGTGAGTAGAGCGGTGACCACCTCCCATTCAGAGTTGCTCTCGGTTGTGTCCGAAGTTAGAAATCCGCAATACTCCTCAACGGTGGAAAGCTTGCGCTGCCTAAGCCTTGGCCCGATGGCCTTGAGATACTTTTCGCTGTCTTCAGGGCGCAGCCTCAATCCGGCGCGCCTTGAGATGAGGTCAGCGAAGAGAATGCCGGTATCACTCATGGCCATGACGACCAGTATGCGGTTTTCCTTTGATGGCATTCATAGGGGCTTGCTCCTGGGGAATATAATTGCTATCTGCAGGGGGTTGATTGCAAAACTCCTCTAAACACCCTTCGACTGTTCGACAAGCTCACAGCTCAGGGTGAACGGGATGCAGCTTGATTTTATTCGTGATTTCCGTTCGTGGTGAGCTTGTCGAACCACAATGTGGTATTTTTGCAAGAGCCTCTGCAGGACGACGGATTTCATCTTTTTGGTCGTCTTGACTCTCCTTGCTAAGCCGTACATTTCGATTGACCATGCCCAAAATTAAGGCATTTGCTGAAGTGCTTTCTGGAGATTCGTTTTTGTGTTTTTTAGCCCCAACTTTTTTCTGATGCTGTCCCGATGAGTATTAATAGTACTGGACGCAAGATTGAGGAATAAGGCAATTTCCTTGGTGCTTTTTCCTGCCCTCACAAAATTTGCCACTTGCATCTCGGTGTCACTGAGACGGGTGATATTGCCACCAAATTGAGACACATGCGCTTTGGTAAGCAGTTGCAGATTTATCCGAATTGCCTCGGCCAGGATATGCTGATTCTCATTCAACAGGCTGCTTTCCAGGGCACGCAAAGAGGGGAGAATCAACCTGGTCACATTGGAACGAATAGTCTGCTCTACTTCGCTGCGTTCCTCCTCCCTTTGTTCCAGTAAAACCTTTAAGGCAGTATTTGCCTCCTGTAGCTTGACAGCCTTTTTTGATAATTCAGCCGCAAACGTTTGCCTCTCACGTCGCTGTATTGTCAAATCGTTTTTGTTTTTGGCATACACCATTTCTATCGTACTCATCATCGTGGCCGCACTGCATGGCTTAGAAAGATAGCCGAAAGGCGCGGTTGTTTTAGCTTGTTCGATCGTTTTGGCATCGGCATGGGCGGTCAGATAGATAATGGGAATGGGGTGAGACTTTTGTATCTCAGTTGCCGCCTCTATGCCGCTCATGGGGCCATCGAGTGAGATGTCCATCAGGATCAGATCCGGCAGCAGCTCGAGCGCCTTGCGTATCGCTTCCTCCCCGTTCGTGACGATGGCTGGGACTTCGTAGCCGAACAGCTCCAAATCCTCCTTGATATTCACGGCAGTCAAAAATTCATCCTCGACCAGTAGAATCCGTATTGATTTGCCGTTTCCCATGCTTGAGCTATTTGCCAGAGACTTTTCCTCTGTCGGCCAATCATCAATTTCTTGCTTGCTCATGCGTTGCTCCATGTTTGTCCAGAAGTTCCAGGAAAGGTTATGGTAATTTTGGTGCTCTCGGTCGTAGAAAGCTCGATCGTGCCGTGGAGTTGAGCCGTGAGCCCATTGACGATTTGCAGACCAAGCGACGAGGTATTTCTAACGTCAAGCTCCGGCGGCCAGCCAATGCCGTTATCTTCTACGGTCAGGACGTTGTCGCCTTGGCTGTTCTTATGAATGCCGACCGTGACCGTCCCACACCTTCCCTCCGGGAAGGCGTGTTTGAGCGCGTTCGAGACCAGTTCATTGGCAAGCAGGCCGCAGGGAATGCCGACATTCACATCAAGAAAAATGGACTCCATCTCGACGACACAGGTGGCATTGGGGCAATGATAACTATCCGAAATAGCGCCAATGAGGCTTTGCAGGTATCCCTTAAAGTCGATATGGGCCAAATCTTGTGACAGATAGAGTCTCTCATGAATCAGGGCCATTGAGCAAATCCGGTTCAGGCTCTCAGCAAGCAGGAGACGAGTCTTGGGATCTGCAACTCGTTTGGACTGGAGACTCAACATGCTATAGACCACCTGTAGGTTGTTCTTCACCCGATGGTAGATCTCCTTCAACAACACTTCCTTCTCCTGAAGGGACTGAGTAATCAGCTCTCCAGCCTTCTTGCGGGCGCTGATATCGCGCAGGAAGGAGACGAACTGCCCACCCGCTTTATTGTTCAAGCCGATGCTGACATCAACGTGCCAGGTCGATCCGTCTTTGCGGCGGTGCATTGTTTCGAACCGGCTTTGGCCGGTTTTAATTATTTGCTGAATGCGTCTTGTGGTATCAGCCGCATTTTCATAGATGTCCAGATCATTGGGACGCATGGCGAGCAGTTCCTGTCGTGAGTATCCTGACTGGCGGCAGTAGCTGTCATTGACATCGAGCAGATGGCCTTGAAAGTCGACCAGCCAGAAACCATCGGGAGTGGTAAAGAGAATATCCCGGTAGGTTTCGGCGTGTTTCCGCAGCAAATTTTCCGTTTCTTTGCGTTTGGTTATGTCCTGGACAATCAAATGTAACACTGGTCGGTCGCTAAGCTGGATACGGCTTATGGACACCTCCACATTTCGCACCGCACCGTCCGCCAAGAGGTGTGAGAACTCAAAACGCTGGCCGTGTTCTTCCGTAACCGAGGCCATGATGAGCCCCATTATCACATGGTCTCCGGCGAAGGAATTAATTCCCGTGATCCGCATGGCAAGGAGTTGTTTATGTGAATATCCATAGAAATTGAGGGCCGCAGCATTGGCGTCGATAACTCTTCCATCCATTTGATCAACCAGCAGCATCACCGAGGAGTTCTGGGCAAACTGGAGACGGTAGGATTCCTCGCGCTTTCGTAACGCATCCTGGATAAGTTTGCGTTGCACCCGTGCGTTGAGTATGGCTTTCTCCACCGACAAGCGTTCGAGTTCGCCGGCAGCACGAATCGCCACCAGTTTCAGCACAGCTTCCGCCTGGGACTGGTTGGTCAAGGGCTGGCGGCCAATGACTGCGATCAGACCGATCGGTTGACCTTCGTTGCTCCAGAGGGTAACGCCGACATAGCTCTCCGCCTGAAGATCTTTGAGCACCTCATCCTGCGGGAACAATTGGCAGACCTTGGAGGGGAAGCAGCAGACCGCCTTGCCCACCACCTCGCCGCAGGGGGTATCTTTTAAGGCGTAGCGGACGTTATCCTCGAACTCTCCATTGTGATAGACAGCCAGGGTTTGGGCATTCAAGCCATCGCCAAGGAGAGTGTCGATGCAGACAAAGTCCATGCCTAAGGCCTTGGCCAGGTAGCAAGCCAGCGATTCAAAAAAAGGTTCAACAGAGATATTCTGATGCGCGAGAAACTTGAGGGTCTCCTCGATCTGCTTCGTATCGCTGATATCACTCAACGCGACACGAAAGAGTTGGGCGCCGTCGTTGTCGAGCGACTGGATACTATTCACGTCCAACCGCAGCCAAACTGAGGAACCGTCAGCGCGCACCATACGCAACTCTACCCGCTCTGGCTTGCCCACCTGAATGAGTCGTTTGCGGAGGAGGTAGAAGAGATCCTGATCTTCGGGATGGATAAAACGGGTAAGCGGTTGATTAAGAAGCGCGCCTCGCGCCATGTCAAGCAAGGCAAGGGTGGCATTATTGGCGTCCAGGATCAGGGCCTGTTTGTTGAGGGAGAGATAGCCGACCGGGGCCTGCTCGTAAAGATCCTGGTAGCGCTTTTGCTGGGTAAGGAGCATTTCCTGGGCGCAGCGTAACGTCTCATTTTGCGTCTCCAGTTCGATCTGATGCACCCGCAGTTCGTGGATTAAGGGGATCTCCTCGTCAGGGGAATAAAGTGGTTTTTGTTCCCTGGTCTCTTTCATCCGGAACTGCTCCTCTCTGTCGTCGAACTGCGATCTGCGACCGTACTTACATCAGCAAAGTGTACGGACACGCTAAATTTTTTCATCCGAGATAAGGGCTGTTTTTGCCATGGTCCACCTCCATGGCAAAAGGATACATCTGAGTCCCTGTGGTCTCTCTAGCGAAGCCACATGATCAACATATTTTACGGCTATATTTTTAGTATAGCAGTGGTATTTTATGAAAGCAAGCGAGCAGATAGGGGGGAAGTGTTCCGTTTCAGCATCAGAACCATGTTGAGTGTCTGCTTTGATGATACCCTCGTGTCTGCCCTAGAGTGTTGTCAATTTCCGCAACTCCTTTCTGTCGAACGGATGGACCCCGGCAGCCACGACATGATCGAGTGCTGTTATGAATCAGCTCTGTTGAAGCCTAAAATTCAAACTGAGCGACGGCCCTTCACCTCGTTGTTGCTGGCCACCTTTGCCCCTCCCCTACTTTTTTATGATCATGCTCATTTTTTTATTGACCGGCTTGCCTGTCTGTTTTACAATATGATCACGATCACAATACAGGGGGACAGTTATGCGTATATCCAAGAAGGCAAAAGAAGAAAATCGGGGGAAGATCCTCCAAGTCGCGGCCAGGCTTTTTGTCGAAAAGGGCTTCGCGGAGACTACCACCCGCGATATCGCCGGCGCGATGGGCATGGCGGCTGGCACCATGTTCAATTATTTCGACAACAAGGAGGTTTTGGCCATGACCCTGGTCGCCGAGGCCATGGAGACGGGGAGGGAGGCGTATCTGCGTCGCCGCACCGGCCAGGAGGATCTGGCCGAGGAGCTGTTTCTGCTGATCAGTTCCGAGCTCAGGATGCTGAAGCCGTACAAGGGATTCATCGGCCCGGTCCTCGAGAGCGCCATGAGCCTCTTTCCCAAGAACACGGCCAATTCGGCAGGCGAAAAATCGAGAGCCCACCATATGGAACTGGTCGAGGCGATTACTCGAAGGCAGGGCTACAGTTCGGTTCCGGCCCTGATTGCCGCCACCCTCTACTGGTCGCTGTACCTGGGGATCCTGGCCTTCTGGGTAAGAGACCAGTCGAGAAATCAGGAGGAGACCCTGGCCTTGATCGATTACTCTCTGCAACTTTTTAGCCAGACGCTGTCTGGAAATTCACATCAACAGTAACAGGAGGCGAGAAATGACAACGGAAAGTACGGTTGGCGATGCATTGAAGATCAGCGAACTGCTCAAGGCCTTACCCAGCGAGATAAACGAAGAGGCGGCGCCCCGGGATCCCCTGGCCGATCTGATCGTCAGGCTGTCAACCCGCGCGGTGCCGGTGAGTTCGCTGGCCCGCATGTGGAGCCTGGGCAGCATGCAGGCGAAAATCGCCATGGCCTATCTCGCCTATGCGGTGCGCGGCAAGTTTATGGACGAAACAGAGAGACAGAAACTGCTCAACGAGACCAATCTGACCGCCGCCCTGAAACTGCTGGGCACCATGGGCTATCTGCGCGGCGCCATCATGAAGGTTGGCCAGATGCTTGCCAGTCTGCCCAAGGTGCTGCCCAAAGAGTTTGCCGAGGTCCTCGGTTGCCTGCACTTCGAGGCTCCGCCCATGCACTACGCCATGATCCGCGAGGTCTTCATCGACGAACTGGGCCAAGAGCCGGAAGAGGTCTTTGCCTCCTTTGAGCGGCAGGCCTTTGCCGCAGCCTCGCTGGGACAGGTCCACCGGGCCCGGCTCAAGACCGGCGAGCAGGTGGCGGTGAAGATCCAGTATCCGAACATGCAGCGGATGATCGCCTCGGACATGCATAACCTGCGGACCCTGGTCGCCCCCATGCGTTTTCATAAGGACTGGGCCTATCTCATGGACCATATCGCCGATGCGGAAGAGATGCTCCGGCAGGAGGCGGACTACGGCAGGGAAGCGGCCTTCATGGAGAGGGCCCGCCAGGTGTTCAGCGACGAGGCGCGGATCGTGGCGCCCGGATGTTACAGGAATTTTTCCAGCAGCAGGGTGTTGACCATGGATTACCTGGAGGGCATCCATCTGCAGGAGTTCATGCGGCAGAATCCCCCGCCGGAGCGCAGGAACCATTTCGGCGAACTGATTTCGATGGCGATGATCCGCTTAAGCTATCACGCCCGGTCCTATTATGCCGATCCCCACCCCGGCAATTTCCTGCTGATGGCTGACGGTCGCTTGGGCTTTCTCGATTTCGGCTGTTACCGGGAACTGTCGGAAGAAGAGTGGCAGATGCGCAACGACGGCGAAAAGGCGGTCATCTTCACCCATGACCAAAAACTGCTCGACAAGGTCATTGCCTATGGTTGCCTGCATGACAGCACGGCGGAGATGAAAAAAGAGTGGGTCGATCTGGTGCAAAGGACTGTGGCCTGGCAAGGGGAACCGGCCCTGAGAGACGAACCCTTCGATTTCAGCGATGAGGAGTGGTTTCAACGCGGCGTCGATATCATGGTCGAGACCGGCAAACAGCGGCAGAGCCGATACGCACCGGCCTACAACTGGATTAACCGCTCAATCATCGGTCATCGGACCCTCATGTACCGCCTGCAATGCAGATTCAATTTCAGAAGGGTCTATATGGAGAACAACCCGAATGTCAGCGCCTTCGCCCGGTAGAGCAAACGGAGCAGGGTGGGACAATTCTAACCTTTTTTTTAAATACGGCGGGGTACTAAAGGGAGAGCGCCACGGACTCATAGTAGCTGAAGGCCTCGTTGACCGTATTCCGGAGTAGATCCTCGTTCCAAGGTTTAAGGAGGAACTTGTAGACCGCCCCGCGGTTGATGGCATCGGTTACGCAGTCCAGGTCGGCATGGCCCGAGAGGATGATTCGCACGGTGTTCGGGTAGAGCTCCCTGACCCGGCCCAGGAACTCGGTGCCGGTCATGACCGGCATCCTCTGGTCGGAGATCACGACCGAGACCCGGTTGCTTGCCAACAGCTCGAAGCCCTCCGCAGCGCTCTCCGCAGTCATGACCCGGTACCCTTCAAGGAGAAAGAGCCGTTTAAGCGAGGCCAGCACCCCCTGTTCGTCATCCACCAGGAGCAGGGTCTTCTCCATGCAGTATTTCTGATCAACTGCGGGTTGCAGTCGCTGATCCGCTCGCAAGAGGCGCTCGAACTCGGCAGCGGGTACCGGCCGGCTGAAGTAATAGCCCTGGATCTCGTCACAGCCATGGGAGCGCAGGTAGTCCAACTGCCCCACCGTCTCCACCCCTTCCGCGATCACCTTCAGATGCAGACTATGGGCCATGGCGATCACGGCCCTGGCAATGGCGGCGTTGTCCGGGTCAGAGGTGATATCCCGAACAAAGGACTGGTCGATCTTCAACTTGTCGAAGGGGAATCGTTTCAAATAGCTCAGACTGGAGTAGCCGGTACCGAAATCGTCCATGGCCAAAGAGATCCCCATTGCCTTAAATTCGTTCAGGATCTCCCTCGCCTTGTCCACCTCCTGCATGATCATGCTCTCGGTGAGCTCAAGCTCCAGCCAGCGAGGGTCAAGACCAGCCTCTCCCAGTACCTGGCCGATGAGGGTGGCGATGTTCTGCTGCCTGAACTGGCGGGCCGAGAGATTAACCGCCACGGTCAGAGGAGGGAGATCGGCATCCTGCCAGGCCTTGTTTTGTCGGCAGGCGGTCCGTAACACCCACTCGCCGATTGGCTCGATCAGGCCGGTCTCCTCGGCGAGCGGGATAAAGTTAACCGGGGAGACCATCCCCAACTCGGGACTTTGCCAACGCACCAGGGCCTCCATGCTGGCCATCCGGCCGGAACACAGATTGACCTTCGGCTGATAGTAGACCATCAGCTCCTCCTGTTCCAAGGCGCGGCGCAGATGCTTCTCCATGGTCAGTCGGCCCAGTGAGCGGGCATTCATCGCGGCGGTAAAGAACTGGAAGGTGTTGCGGCCCTGCTCTTTGGCCCGGTACATGGCCACCTCGGCATTCTTTACCAGGGTCTGCACATCCTCCCCATCCCTGGGGAAAATGCTGATTCCGAGGCTGCAGGTGAGAACGAATTCATGCTCCTGAATGAAGAAGGGCCTCGCCACCGCCTCCAGGATTTTGGCGGCGATAGAGGTGGAGTGGTCAGAGGCTGCGGGACTCGCAACGATGATCACGAACTCGTCCCCACCCTGGCGGGCCACGGTGTCCCCTGATCGGACACAGCCGCTTAGGCGCTCCGCCGCGACCTTGAGGAGCTGGTCGCCGTTATCGTGGCCCATGGTGTCGTTTATGTACTTAAAGTTATCGAGATCGACAAAAAAGACCGCCACCTCCTGGTGGTGGCGACGAGCCATCAGCAAGGACTGCCGAATGCGGTCGGTGAGGAGATTGCGGTTGGGGAGGGCGGTTAGGCCATCATGGTTGGCCTGGTACTCAAGCTGCTGCTCGTACTGTTTGCGCTCGGTGATGTCGTAGATAATGGCAATCGAACTCTTTTTTCCCTCCAGAGACAATTCGGTGCTGGAAATCTCCACCGGCAAGCAACTCCCATCCTTGCGGCAGCCGGTTGTTTCGCAGCGTATCCGATTGTTTTTTTGCGGCCCGGTTGTGCTTCGGCCCGAGGCCGAGTGATCGCTGGCTTTTTCCATACTTGGGATAAGCCGGAGGATACTATCGCCCTGTATCTCCTGGGGGGCATAGCCGAACATCCTCTCTGCCGCCGGGTTCATAGATTCGATGGTCCCCTGGCTATCGAAACCGATCACGGCACTCTCCATGTGCTCAAGCAACGCCCTGGTGCGGGAGGCCTCGACCATGGCCGCTCTCCGCAAGGGGCCGGCCACCAACTTCCAGAGAAATGGCGCGCTTATGATCGTGAGCAACAAGGCGTCGGCAAGGTCTTGCAGATAGCCTTTGCCGACCGGCACCACGAGTGGCAACAAGGTCATCACCAGGATCTCCACCGCGGCAATGATCAGTAACAAGATGACAAAGAGCCGCGTGGGCGAGGGGATCTTCCGAACCGGTGAATCGCAGTTGTCCATTATTGTTTGTACCAAGAGATGAGGGAATAGTCTGGGTGGCCATGCCGTGGATTGGACGCGCCGGGAAGACATTGCCCTTCAGCTGTTCCTCCATGAGACATTGTAAGGCCTATCATCGATGATAGGCAATGGCTTTTTTTGACCTGGATACGGGGGGGACCACTTGGTAGGACGGAAGGCTCGGCCGCGCTATGGACTGAGAACTAATTACACGCCTCGTGAAATCAGCGAATTCATAAAAACTGGCCAAGGCAGCGATGCCGAATAATTTTGCCAGACTAACCGTGTTTTGCTATCTCACCAAGCAAGCGGGTTGCGGTGGCAGAATCCTTCAATAAATTCAATCAGGAGATGAAATGAACAAGAGTGGTCGAGAAAATGGCTAAGGATTGCGACATAGCAAGGCTGTTGCAGGAAAAGCCATTGGCTTGAGTGTTTTTAGCGTAATTTTTAGCAAAACGATGCTATTTGATGCTAAGAAATGCTAAGCGTGGATAAAAATCAACAGAAAATAAAAAGGCCGAAACCTTTAAGGATAAAGGTTTCGGCCTCTGTTTACTTGGTGCCCCCGATACGATTCGAACGTACGACTCCAGGATTAGGAATCCTGCCATAATCAAATGATGTCATA
>Ga0334722_10002410_pt1 | contig 21283 bp, 28 predicted proteins | sample C3_bottom_MG_FD_207210 | JGI IMG/M metagenome (GOLD analysis project Ga0334722, IMG submission 207210) | Sediment microbial communities from Yellowstone Lake, YNP, Wyoming, USA - C3_bottom | ecosystem: Environmental > Aquatic > Freshwater > Lake > Sediment | place: USA: Wyoming | collected... | reverse complement strand
GGAGAAGAATATGATTATCCTGATTGGATTAGGCTTGTTGTAAGAGATAAGATGATTGAAGAAATTAATAATGAGATTGAAATATAATAAAATCCCTGTCAGCAATGACAGGGATTATTCTTCTTCATCATCAAAACTAACACTTCTTAACAAATTTATTGTTTCCTCACTTGCTTTAATCCCGTCAATTTCTTTTTCTTCATCCGTTTTTTCTTTTATTTGTTCTTGATGTTCTTGTTTTGTTGTATTTAACAACAGTGGTGGGGTAGGAGAAAGTTGTTTACCGGTTAGGTCGCTTATTATCAATCTTGTTAAGTAATTTGAAAGTTTGATTGTTGAGAGATACTCTTCAACTGTTTCTAAATCAACTTTGGCTTCTGTTATAAGTTTTTTATCTAACTGAAAAGTAAACCGTTTTGCCATTATATTATCACCGCCTTATTTTAGAAGGAGTTAGAAGGAGATATACTAAATACCCTGTTGCGTTTGCTAGCTCTGATTTGTTAATTTTTTCGATTTTAACTTTTCTTTCTATTTTCTTTTTAAGTTCTTGTTTAATTACTTCCCCGAACAATTCCGCACCTCCGCCGGCAAAGATAATGTTTTCAACATCTTGCAGATAAGGAATACTTATAGCACGTTCGGTTATTACTTTTGCTGTGTCATTAATGACAGTATTTATGTCGTTTTTAATTGCATCGTAAATTTTTCTATATTGCAATGAAACATGTTCTCCGGCTAAGTGCTGATAAATGATTTTTTCAATTACTTGTCGTACTCCAAAGCTATCATTATTTACAAGCAAGGAAAGTGTAGTAAGAATATTATTTACCGCCACATTTACGCTTGTCACCGCTCCCGGTAAAGGTTGAGCGTGGTCAAATACTGCAATGTCAGTAGTATACATACCTACATCTATTACAGCAAAAGTAGATTTTAAAATAGAGCTTCTATCTTGGTTTTCGATGATACCGATACCGTCAACGTCAAAAACATAACTAAAAGCAACTGCTACACCTTGTACTAATACGACGGCTTTTTCTACATAAACTGTATATTCTATTCCGTCTATGGTAATTTGCCATGGGCGGTTGTTGTTGAGAAGTAGTTTTTTTAATTGCTTAGCGTTTTCAGAAGAATAGAAACTAATTGGCAATCCGGTAGCGATTTGACAGACAATCTCTTTTGTTCCCTTTTCTTTACCAACCAGAACAATTCCTAAAAGCAATAAAGCCAATATAGAATTATCATAATACCTTTCTACACCTTCTTTTTCTATACTTATTTCTTCATCTAAAACAAAGTCCGATGAAACTGGGATATAGTATTCCATGCCTGCAAAACCGACTTCATAAAAAGCCTTATTACTTTTCCCGCTCCCCATTATCGACGCAACTTCGGCGGCTTTCATCAAGTCAGCTACCTTTTTAGCATTAGCAGTCTTACTGTAAGCAAGGCTTGGAAAGCTAACTTTTTTAATTCCGTTCTCACTCATTGCAATAGCTTTAGTATACCCATATCCCACATCAATCCCAATTTTTACCATATCATTACCTCCTTATTTTTTTGTTTAATCTGTGTCACTACTGACACAAATTTTACTATTTAAAAGACTTTTTAAAAATAATATATAATCCAAACAGCATAACTAAAATTGTCAGTACCGCTCCCATTTAATCCCTCCTTGTTAACTTTTTTATTTTCTTTAATTTTATCACAAAGTTAACATTTTTAACAACTGCTAATTTATTAAAAAATGTCAACTTTTATAAAAATGATAACTTTTTAACAAGTTTAACAACAAGTCGCTGGACCGGATAAGAAACAATAAGAAACAAGAATAAACAAGGGACCGGAACAATAAGAAACAAAAATAAACAAGGGACCGGAAATAAACAAGATAATCAACAAGGTAAATCATATCCCGTTCATTCTGCCTTCGTCGCCTGCTTTGATTTTATTTCGAAACCCCGCTCCGCTCCCCCTCAAAAACCACTATAAATCCCAATACACTTCCCGTTATACTCCCGATTATTTCCCGATTATTTCATACTACACCTACATACACACACTACAAACACCAGTTTATTTCTTGTTTTTTCCTTGTTAATACTTGACAAATTTACACTACAATACTATACTAAAAGCAAGAAGTAGAATACATTAAGCAGGCGAAAGGTTGAAAATAAAGCCTTTCGACCTGTAAACGCTGAATTAAACCCCGATGAATTCCCGATTATTTCCGATTTAAAGGGGAGCGGGAATGAGGGGAAGAATAAACGGGATAGCCCCGTTAGTTACCCGATTATTCTTATTTACTTCCCGTTGGGAAGAACGGGAAGAGAAAACTTGTTTGTTTCCGGTTATTTCTTGTTTGTTTCTTGTTGCCCCTATAAAAAAGCGGGGGAGCGGGAGAAATGAGGAGTAAGAGTGTTTAGGATGGACGGCGGCGGTGGCAGACTAACGCCTGCCACACGCCGCCTAATCAAGAAAAGGTTGCCTGGTACTGTTTTAGGTTTTTCTTTTATTCGTTTATTAAAAAGGGGGTAAACCGAAATGAAGTCGATAGGGTTGCTTATTGAGGCTGTTGTTGTTGTAGTAGGAATGACAATGTTAAACAATATACTTTATCAGTTAATGGCATATATTAATGAATTAACTAACGTTTTAAATAATATTAGTATTCCATTTTAAATTTGAAGGGGGATGAAAAATGAAAAAGTCAGTGGTTATAACGGTAAGGGTCCCGGCAGATTTAAATCAGAAGATAAGAATGTATGCGAGAAGTAATCACTCAACAATAAATGCAATAATAGTAGAGATACTAGAAAAATTTTTTGAAGGTGAAAACATAGTAAATATTATCAAAGCGAATTATGTTCTAACAAGCCTTCTAGCAAAAGAGACAGTGGAAGAAGCCGAGGGGCTTGCTAAAAAGGTTTTAGAAAGGGTGGTAGTCGGTGAATTCGAAGCGATTTTTCAAGGTGAACATAATAAAGGACCGGAGAAAGATTGAGAGATTGATGAAGAAATATTGTTTTTATGACGTTTTCAGAAAAGTGGATGCAGAAAAATTTATGATTGAAGGAAGCTATCAAGCAATATTCAAAATAACATTTTATAAGACAATAGATTTTAAAATATACGTAGCAAAGATAATTGAAGTAATCGAAGAAGCGAATAATGCACATATAGACTTCGTATACTCTGACGCAGGAGATAAAGTGTATGTCCTAATAAAAGATAAGGGTTGGGAAAAGGGAACGTTGAAAGTTAAGAAAGTATATATCACCGAAAAAGAAGTAAAGTTGATTAGGATTTTATTAGGACTTTCTTCTTCCCGTGAGCGGGAGCGGGAGAGAATAAGGGTGAGGTGAATAGAATGATTGAATTATTAAAAGTTTTATTTTTGACATTTTTAGCAATGTTTTTAGCGAGTGTTATACATGAACTGTCGCACTTTGTAGTTGCTATCATTACTAAACAAAGAGTAGAAGAAATAAGTTTTGGACAGAAAAGGAAATTAATTGGGGTGAAAATTAAGGGGATAGAGGTAAATTTACGAACAACAGTTATAGCAGGATATATTAGATTTGATGATAATGAGTATCGCAACTGGGTATTTGTGGCAGGCGGTATAGTGAATATAATAACTGCTATATTAACATGGATATTATTTGAACATAGTTTGTTTGTAACGCTGTTTACTCAAATTAGTTTTGTAAGTGGAGTGTTAAATTTGTTACCATTTTTTGATGGTAGCGATGGGAAGAAAGTATATGAAAACTTTTTAAAAAGAAAGGCGGTGATAAATTGAAGTTGATGAGGTTTATATTGAAACTTTTAGTAAGCATAGTAAGTTTTCTTTTTCAAACAATATGGCACATCATTTTACTTATTTCACGAAAACACAGGTTTTTGGCAGTAATCATTCCAACCGCAGGTTTTTTTCTGGTCGGGATTTTTGATCTTATAAAGCAAATATTCCATGTCACTGCTGACATAGATTATTTTTACATTTTTTTATTTGGTTCTGGTATAGGAACAGTAGTGCTGTATTCTATCTCAATGAAAGATGTGGCACATACAGAAAGCACCGTCCACGGATTACAACTAGCCAGAAATGCAGCAAAGGGCACAGCAAGGTGGGCGGGAAAAGAAGATATAAAAGATATAGCCGAATTTGGGCCGCCTGACAAAACAGGTGGAACGGTCGTCGGAAAACTCGACGGGGAAATAGTTCGAATAATTTCAGAAAAAGCTAAAATTCCGCTCCCGCAACACACGGTGGTTGTTGCTGGTACGGGTGCGGGGAAAACTTTTTCTTTTGTTTCAACGAACATTATTTCGGCTGTTGAAGCCGAAGAAAATATTATTGTTACGGACCCAAAAGGAGAGTTATTGGAAAGATTTGGAGATTATTTAAAAAAGAATGGATATGAGTTGTACGTATTTAACCTTGTGTATCCGGAATTTTCACTATGTTGGAACCCAATCGTCGAGGCTCAAGATGATAGCGAAGTGACATATGTCACCGAAGCTCTCATCGAGAGCATGGGAAATGAAAAAGAGAATGCTTACTTTGTGGGGCTTGAAAAACAAGCCATGAAAGCGTATATATATTTATTAAAGTATTGCTACGCGGAGGAAATGGCACATTTACGGAATGCTTTGTCGCTTACTACGCTCCAAACTGACGTGCTTAATAAAGCCTTCGAGTATTATTATTCTGTTAGTAAAAAACTGCCTCCCGAAGCTTTAGAAGCATGGCGGTCGGTTATGGCGGATACTTATGGGAATGCTGTTTCTGGCATCAATGCAAAATTATCTGTTTTCAGAGATAAAAAGATTGCCTTCGTAACATCAAAACACGAAATCAATTTCAATAAACTTGTCAGCAGTGACAAGAAATTTGCTTTATTTGTGATACTACCTGTCCCTACGCAAGTTAGTTTAAAACCTCTTTTATCATCTTTTTTTTATTTTTTGTTTAAGCGTATGTATGACTATGCTGCTTTGTCGCCTACAAAAAGGCTTATCCGACCGGTAAGATTTTTACTTGATGAGTTTGCAAATATTGGAAAAATACCCAATTTTATCGAAATTATCTCAACTGCAAGGTCAGTTGGGATAAAAATACAATTTATTTTACAGGGGTTGAAGCAACTTGAAGAAGTCTACGCAAAAGCTGGTGTAAAAGCTGGTGCAGAAATTATTTTAGCAAACTGCCCAATCCAGGAATTCTTGGGCGGGGATGATGCAACAACTTTGAAATACTTTTCCGACAAGCTCGGCGAAACTGCTGTCTATGCTGAAAATGAACGTTTTGATTTAAAAGTAACAGGGAGCATCCAAAAAACGGAAACAATTACCAAAAGAAAACTGATGACCCCAGATGAGCTTGGACGATTAAGCCCTGACCATGCAATCGTAACAGTTCGAGGGGCTTATCCATTGTATTTGGAAAAAGTTGGCTGGACGGAATTACCACAAGCAAAAGAAATTATAAATAAATCAATCGTTGAAATTATTAAACAACGTAAAGTAGACGGAATACGTCTTATTAATGCCGATGTAATTCTGCAAGAAATTCAAAAAGATATAGATGAAGAAAATGATAAAGCTTATAACGAAGTTAAAAGAAAAAATGGTGCAGGTAAAAAATTATTTGAAAAGAAAGAAGAACAACAAGAGGAAATAAATGAGGAAATAAACAAGGATAAACAAGAACAAGATAAAGACGACAAAGATAAAAAATTCAAAAATAGCGCAGCAGCGAATTTATAAAATTCGTTGTCATCAGTGACAACAAATAAAAAAAAGGGGTGAATAAAAAAGTGAGGTCGTACTCGCATAGTCTATTAGGAGCCGGGGTGGGGGCTTTGGTTGGCAATGTAATGGGGATAGGCTTTGTTTTGCCGGCGATTGTAGGCATGGTGGCAGGCTTACTTCCGGATGTGGACGAGCCGAGTTCGGCAGCCGGGAGAGCTTTTGGGGTATGGTCAAAAAAAATGAAAAATTCTTGGGGACACAGAACGTATACACATACTGTATATGCTGTTGCGATAACGACGATTGTAATGTATATTTCTTTTCGTGGAATATTTGTTATGCTTGGCTTGTTCCCGCCCGGACCGTATAGCTTGGTAGTGCTTGCCGGACTGCTTTCACATATAATCGCTGACATGACTACCCGGTCCGGTATATATTTGTTTTACCCGGCGAAAAAACTTTTTTTTGCCGGGCGGTGGGAAGCAGACGGTAAAAAAGAAGAAATTATTGTGAGTTTGTTTGGTTTTGTATTACTTTTTGTTGCTTTCATAAATTCATAAAATAGCTTGTCATTAGTGACAAGTTAAAAAAGGAGTGAAAAATTGGGAAAAGTAATAAGTTTAGAAAAGATTTTTGAAGAAAGTGATAAAGAAAAAATTTTGTGGGAGATAATTGCGAGGCAAAAAGAAAAGAATGGGAAGAGAAAGATAGAAGAAGTTGAAAAAGATTTGGAAGAATTAAAAATAGCGTTAGTTTTAATAAAAGAAGTGTTTGGGGACACGGCATTGACGAAGATGTTAAAAAAAGAGTTTTTAAAATTAGAAAAGATGTTTAAAAAAGATGTTTTATAAAATCCCTGTCAGCAATGACAGGGATTTTATATTTAGAAAAAAGCGGTTTTTTTCTTTTATTTGTTTGAGTAGTTATATTAGCGTTGTCAACAAAGACAAGTGTTGTTTTACGGTAAAAAAAATTTCAAAAAAGTACAAAAAATTTTATTTATCATCTTGCATATTGTAGCATAATATGCTACAATTAAAGTGAAAAATAAGTAAAAGGAAAAGGGGGATAGAATGAAAAAGAAAAATATATTATTAAAGATATTATTGATATTATTATTGTTTTTAATAATATTCATTACTTTCCTTGTCTGGTGGGTCAAGGAAAGTAAGTATAATAATACAAATTCTATAAATTCTATAAAAATTGAAATTAACAAAGAAAATACTGTTTCAACTGGTGGGGTAGCAAGAATTAATTATACTCCACTGGTAAGAAGAGGGGGTGAAGGATGGGTAAAAAATTTTTCAGATAGAGATTTTTATATCTATCTAAAAGATGAAAAAGGGGTGATATTAAGAAAAAGCTATCTTAAGAAAAATGAAGTTTTAAAATTTTATATTCCTAAAAATTTCAAAGGGGGTGAGATAATTATTTCTGTTTCTTCAAATGAAGTGACAGAAGGAGAAATGCGAGTTGCAACTGGAAGTGTTACATCTAAATGTAATTTATATGTAAAAATCAAGTAAAAGGAGTGAGAAAATGTGAAAAAAATGTTTACATTTTTATTAGCGATTTTATTAGCAATTTTATTTACTTCAACAACCGTGTTTGCTGCTTCTGCAAATATCACGGTCACGGGGACGTTCAATGGTGCGGAGCCGAGCATTGATGTCGTCGTTAGTCCGACGACGTTAGCTATGTCGGTGGACGCCGGCACAAGGAAAACGTATGATATTTCAGTTTCGAATACTGTCTATTCGCAAGTTCCTGTCAGAGTCGACATCGCAAATGTTAAAATAGTCGCGGACGGTGGATTTGTTCGCGACTATAATACTGACGAGAACACAACCGAGGCGAAAAAGTTTAACGCATGTGTATATTCTCCAGAACTTGGAAGGTATTACTTTCATGACTCAGCGGATACCGTAGACGTAGTCCACGCAAGTGATAGCTTTAAGGCTGAACAAGGGATTTTTGAGTACATGACTAGCAATAGGACATTATTTACGCTGAACCCAGGTGAGACGAAAAACTTCCAATTGATAATGTCGCTTTCAAAGGCGACATTTACTTCAGCAAGTATATCGGGAATAATCGAGCTTGACATTGTCCCGCTGGTCTAAAAAAATCGGCGGGACGAAAAAAATTAAAGGGGGTATTATTATGAAAAAGAAAATTTTGGTAGTGAGCTTAATTCTAGGTTTATTAAGTAATTTAGTTTTTACAAACAATGTTTTAGCAAAAACAACTGCAACAAAAAAAGCAGTAATCCCGACCGAAGTTAACTTTTATATTGATTCAAACGAGTTTGGAATAAAAGGTTATTTGCCCGTGCTTGGGCACTATTACGTGGGTGATAAATTCAATTTGTACAGGCTCGTCGAAACAGCAGATAGTAAAGATTTTTATGTAAAAGTGCCTCTAATATCCAGAATAAATATTGTTTTGAGGTATCGTGAAGACAACAAACCGGAGTACGTGATAGCGAAAAACAATAAAGATTTTATTTATCCGAACGACCGAACAATTGTAGCAAAACTTCCGCAAGATATTCGCTGGAAAAGCAGTGGAACTGCGGTATTAAAACCGTTGAACTAAAAAGCCGTGTCACTAAAGACACGGCTTTATTAAAGCGAGGTGATAAAAATAATAACATACAAGCCTGCATATGAAGTCTATACTTTTCTTGTTAATGCTGGCGGTGCAATATCCACGTCAGCGTTAAAAGAATTGTATAATGAAGATATTCTTGAAAAAGCATATAAACATCTTTACATCAATAAATATGCAAAACGATATCGAAAGAATAATGAAGAGTTTTTAATCTTATATGATAATGAAAACTTTGACCCGGATTGGGCAAAAATTGTAGGAACGCTTGCGGTAAAAATGCATTTAAAAGGTGGTAAATTAGAAAAAAATAAGTTATTCTTCCCGAGCGGGAGTGAATTTGAATTTTCGCTTGATAAAAACAAGCGAGAAATAAGATTTGGTTGTTATAAAATTCAAGTGAGTAAGTTATTAAAAAGTGGCATAGATATAGCAGATATAATTGAAGAGATTTAAATTCAACAGGGGGTTAGTATATGAAAGAAATAAAGTATCCGGAAATGCTAAAAAAAAAGGCAGTTGAGGCGATTAAAGAATTAATTGAAACCGGAAAAGAAGAAAAGATTTATAATGTATTGTTAGCAATGAGAATGCGAGAAATTCGTTATAGACTAAGAAAAACAGAACAAGAAGTAGCAAAAATGTTAGGTATGAAGAAATATGCCTGGCACAATATAGAAAGTGCCAGGGTGAATATATATGCTATACACATTTATAAGTTTTGTAAAGTTTTTAATGTAGATGTTAGTGAAATGTTTTATAGTAATTATTTTGAGTTACAAAAATTAGTTGACCCGGATAAATTTAATGAATTAGTAAATTACATACGAAAAAAGGGGGTAAAAATATGAGAAAATTTGGCGTTATTAGTGCGTTTAATTCTTCAAAAAATTCATTTACTGTTGCTTTCCCGGACCAGCCCGGGGTAGTAGCAGAGTTATTAGAGTTTCCGGCAGAGTTTTTAGAAAGACCGGAACAACTTTTAGGACAGCAGTTGGCGGTTATATTGTCTGTCAGTGATGACAAGAAAATTGTAGCGTCTTATCTAAAAGCCTTAAAATCGCCGGAAAGTTTGAAAAACCGGGTTGGGCAAGTTGTGGAAGGAATAGTGCGAATTATCCTTCCACGCACAAAAGAAAATCTTGAAAGATTGGGAGTAGAAGCGGTAGGGGTATATCAATTATTACCCCGAGAAAAAGCTCGTATCTGGGCTGGAGTATCGTTAGCAGAACAGTTTAGAGTTAATCAGAAAGTTAAAGTAAAGATTATGGATGATTTAAGCTTTTCAATAAGAAAAGCTTATGTAAATGAGGAAGAAAACTGGGAAAATTTTTCATATCAAGTTAATGACGTAGTGTTGGTTAGAGTGGTTGGATTTAAAAAAATGGGCGAAAATGAAAATGTAATTTATGAATTCACGGAGTTTCCGGGGGTTTTTGGGAGGGCTTTCAAGCCCCATTTGGGGGCAGAAAACTTGAAGATAGGTTCAACGATAAAAGTTAGATTATCAAGAATTGATAAAGAAAGAAAAGTTATACTTGGGTTTGTACAAGAAATTTTATAAATGTTTACTTTTGAAATTCTTATAATTTATTCCAAGAATTAGCTTGTCAGTACTGACATAAAAAGGGGGGCAAAATGAAGGGTAAATATAAAGGGAAATACGGAAAGTTGGTTGTAGATTTTAAAAAGCATAAAGTGATTGACGAATTAGACAGAGAGAAAATTTTAAAAGAAGCTAAAAATTATCACCAACATGTAGAAGATGAACTGTCTATTATTTTTAGTATTATCATCGACACACTTTTGGGCAAAAATGCACGGAAAATTGCACCGCCAACGGAAGAATTTGAGTTGTGGGCGGGGGGAATTATTCCCCGGGGCTATAAGGCTGTCCTTGCTGACGGCTGGGAGTTTGAAATAGACATGTTGGGAACAAGATTTAAGCCACCAAAATTAAAATCGTTTGTCGTTGAAGATAAGCGATAAAAAAAAAGGGGGGGATAAAAATAAGTATAAACATAAAGTATTTAGTTAAATGTTTTAATTGTGAAGAACTGATAGAGCATAGTTTCAATGTGTTTTTGATTATGCAATATGTAGTTGAAAAAATCGATGATATAGACGAAAAAACAAAAAGAGAATTAATTGTAACTGCACTTTTACACGATTTAGGAAAGTCTATGTGGCCAGATGAACTGTTCACAAAACCATCATACTTATTAAAAGTCGAAGATATCGCACTTATCAAAACACACACTATTTTAACACGAAACTTGCTAAAAGAAAACGTTGGAGAGTTATTAAACGAGAATATTTTGAAATTTATTGAGAACCATCACGAAAAGCCGGGGGGTAAGGGGTACCCTGCCGGGCTAGTCGAACCCGGCTACCCGGTTCGGATTCTTGAAGCTGTTGATATTTTTTGTGCAACACTACTTGAAGAACGAGCGTACCGGACCGGTAAAGAAAATGCGGAAGGTGTTTTTATGGAAATAGAAGAGCTTGCAGGTAAAAAAGTTTCAAAAATACTGAAAGAATTGTATCAAAAATTGTTTGTCACTGCTGACAAACAATTTAAAGAAGGGGTAATGTAAATGAGAGTGTATGATTTCTTCTAATATAATAAAACAAGAAGAATAAGAAAGTAAGTAAAAAGGGGGGTTAACATATGTTAAATTGGTTTAAAAAAGATGAAAACAGTGAAAGAAAAAAAGAGTTATGGCATGAGTTTAAAAAAGCAAAAAAAGCAAACGATATGGATAAGATGGTTGATATAGCTGTTGAAATACATGCATTGTCAAAGTCAAAAAGAGAAAAAGCAAAGATTTTAAATGCTGTTCCTGCGAACGAGAAATTTTTTGAAAAAATGATGAGTGATTTAGAAGAAATAAACAAAGAATTAGACAAGAATTAGACGAGACGAAATAGCTAAACAAATTAATTAAAAAAGCTGTGTCAGTAACGACATAGCTTTTTTAATTTTAGTTTTATTTTGTAAAAATTGAAATATTTATTATTTTTGACTGAAAAAGTATTGAAATATTTTTAGATATATGCTATTATATAAGTGTAAAATTTCTCACATTTCAATAATTTCTTCCCGTATATCCTCATTCATTCCCACACATTATAGCCTTCAAAAAAAGGCTAAATTAATCAAATCCAAAGTTATAATCCAAACCTATTAATTAAATTAAATTCAAGATGTTAATGATAGTTATTTAAACAAACTTAAAATGTTAATTTCGTTCTTTTAATATTAATTAAAACTCAACATACCCCGGTATATATGTTGCTATATGTTGATTCAACAGGGGGGAGTAAATTAAAGCACGGCGGTTATTTTGCCGTGCTTAATTATTTATGTAGCAAGCTCGGACCGTTAACTTGGTCCGGGTAATTAATTAAGAAATTTAAGCCCTGGCCATATCCGGTGTAATAGAAGGAGAAATCCAGGAGAATAATCAAAAAAATTACCCCCGTTTTGGCGGGGAATAAATAAGGAGGAAATGATATGGAGTTTAAAAAGGATATTAAAATTGATGAGACTAATATAGAAGAAGTGTTAAAGAAATTGGACGCTGTCGGGGTTCAGATGAATTTAGACATAAATAAAGCAAAATTATCGGTGAAAATTCCCAAGGAACTCTTGGGGATAAAAAAAGGAGAACTCCGGGAGTTTCTGGACTCACGGACAATTGATGGGGAACTGTTGTTAATCCCCATCAAATATTACAGAAAATTCCAATCTATAGCCCGTAAGGGGTATAGATTGGTAGATGAATATTCAATCAACCTGAATGGGGTAAAGGTTATCTCGTTTAGGAGGTTAGAAAGTTTTTTAAATGAGTTTAAAGAATTTGAAAAGGTTTTCTATGAGTTCGTTGACGACCTCATAGAAAACTATGAGGGTTTTAAAGATGAACTCATAAAGGATTTAAAATTAAAATCTGCTATTGCTTACCGAAAAGCAATAGTAGATTTGGAAAATGAAACTATACTCATCTCACCAGATGAGTATAGTAGTAATATCATTGGATATGTCCAAAAGGCGTTTATGCCTTTGGACGTATTTAGGCAAGGATTTAAAATCAACCTTTATATTCGGCCATACAACTTATTGGCCGAATATGAAGGTATAAAAAAATTAGATTTCCAGCTTATAAGCGAGCTAGGGAAAATAGATAGGAATTTGAAAAAGGTAGTCATAGATAATTCTATGACTGCTTTTATAGAAGAAATAAAAAAAACAGTAGAAGAATTGCAAAAACAAGCAAAAAAAATTATTTTTTCTTGTTTAATGAAAAGTATTCCAACAGAAAATACAAAAGAATTAAAAGAGGCTATTGAAAATTTTTATTCAATAAATATCTTCCCGGACGCCGAATTGACGGCGTTCGTAGAAAAAATAGAAGAAGCATTGAATAAAAAAAATGACGAAGAACTAATTCAAGCAGCAAAAGAAGTTATAGCCCATTATGGTTTAAATGAAAAGAAAGTGAAACGGGGCCGTCCTAGTAAGAAAGCGGTCCCGGAAATAATTGACCTTCCGGCAATCCGGCAATCACGGATTGTGCGGAAGCCCACCACCGCCGAAATGGTGGTGGAAGAGAAGCAGGTCAAAAGAGCCATCCGGCGGTAGTCGCTGGATGGCTCTTTTTTTATTCCTGATTAATTTCCTGTTCATTACTGACAGAGAATTTTCCCCATTATAACTTTTCAATCAACCACTCTAATTCCTTTTCTGACGGCTCTAAATACCTCCCGACCACGCTTATATTCACTGTCCCGTCGTTCTTCGTATGACCCAAAAGCCTTGCCACTTCCGTTATTTTTGCCCCACGCCGCAAAAGTTCAATCGCAAAAGTATGCCTCAACTGGTGCGGATGTAAGTTCTCTATCCCAACTAGTTCGCCTGCTTTTTTTATCAGGCGATAAATTCCGTTTACGCTTATTTTTTCTTCTTTTTCTCCCGGACCTCTTTCGGTTGTAAGCACATATTCGTTGCCTTTTATTTCTCTGTTTTCTTCTTCTAATTCTTCTCTTAAAGCAGGGTGCAGGGGAATACGGCGGACACGCCCCATTTTGCCCCTGATTTCGAGATGATTTCTTTTTATATCCTCATACCTTAGATTGCTTATTTCGCTTACTCTTAGCCCCGTCAAAAGCCCAAGAAGGACAGCTAAACGCATGTTCCTTCGCATAATGGGAGTGGCCCGGAGAAGGCGTTTTCGTTCGAGCTCGGATAAATGTTTCGGGGTATAGATTTGCTCAACACTTCTCTTAACTTTGCTGAACGGGTTTTGATTTACCGCCACACTGGAATAAATTCTTGAAAGGAGTTTTACTGTGAGATTTGCCGTGCCAACTTTGTATTTGCTTAGCATTTCTTCGTAAAATTGCCGTGCGTCCCATGCGTTAGCTTCTGATACTGTTATTCCTTCCTTTTCGAGATAGCTTATCCATCGTTTCCAGGCGATTTCGTATTGTTTTATTGTGCTACCCTTTAATTCAACGTCGTGTTTTTCTATGAAAAGCAAGAATAATTGACTTTTTTCTTCATGCTTCAATTACATCACTTCCTTAAAATTCTTTGTCACCAGTGACAAACTTTTTTAATAAATCAATTATACAGCAGAATTAGTGAGTATAAAAGAATAATATTTGTCATTACCAATAAAATGTTTAAGTAAACATTAAAATATTTATGTAAACTTTATATATTTTATGTTTACGTTTTAATAGTTTTTAAATTTTGTTTTTTAAAGTAAAATAAAATAATAAGGGATGAGCATAAATTTTGCTTCCCGCTTTATTGAATTTGTGTTGTTCATCAAAACAAATAAAGTAATTCAATAAAGCGGAAACAATCTAAGGAGGGATATAAAATGATAAGAGATAACGAAAAATTTGTTATAATTACGGAAAATTATCTTTTTGTTGGAAAAAACGCAACATGGCTTTATATACGCAAACAAGGAGAAGTTGTGCTTGAATTGCAAGATATATCATATAAAGAACTTTTCAATAAAATTCAATTATTTGTACATAGCTTTGTACATAGCATAAAAACTAAAACAGTTGAAGAAGTCTTTTTAAAAACTCTTGCATATATAGAAAAAAAAGGATTTGTAAAAGTGATTGAACCCGATTTAGCCGATTGCCTGTATTTCCCAGAAAACAGAGTAGTTATGTCATCAAGTTTTATTTTTGAGTTGCTTGATAATAAAAATTATTTGCACCCGTTTTTTTTTGATGACATTTCGGGTGAAATATATTTTGGTGTATCAAACTATTCTAATTCAGAATTTGACACTATTTTTCATTACAAAATTAAAGAAGCAGATATAACGTTAGTATTATCTACGGTCTATCAAAATCCCGAAATGAGTATTTATGTTTATTCAACTTGGGATAACCGTATAATTTATACGTGCAGTGATATATTTAACGAAAACTTCAGAAAAACAGAAAACTTTAAAATTCTACCTAAAAAAGATTTTGACCGAAAACTATTAAAAATATTTCTTTAAAAAATTTTTGTCATTAGTGACAGAGATTTTTTAACACTCTTAATAAATAAACTCACAACATAACCTATATTATGTTGTGAGTTTTCTTTTGAATAAAATAAAATAAAATCCGGTCATTCCCTGCTATTCTTTAATTTTTTCTTTTATTTGTTATTGTAATTTATTTGCAAATAATGTATAATATAAGTGTAAGTTAATTGAACCAACGTGGAGTAAAGACGATTAAGACGATTTTGATTTTTAATTGAACCATTATGGAGTTGCGAAGTTTTAATTGAACCACAATGTAGAAACAAGGTGGCTAAAATGCCACCTTGTTTTTTTAACGTCAACAGTAACAAGCAATTCACGATAAGTATAATTGCTTGATAAGTTCTTTTTTTCTTTCTTTTTCTTTTTTCTTTTCTTTTCCAAGTTCAATTATTTTCTCTTTGTGTTGCTTCTTCTCGTATATAATTAATTCATTACATGTAATCACATTACTATTAATTGCACGATAAAGTTTTTCTGCTTCTTCAATTACGTTGAGTATATACATATTCTTTCTTCTGTTCTTCTCGTTAACATAACTGACAGTATATATCATTCCTTTTTTTGTTAGTCTTTTTAGTATGTCTATTACTCTTCTTTTTGTTATCTTTGTTATTTTTGCTATTTCGTTTAAGTTTATGTATGTATATATTCTGTTTGCGTTGATGGCTTTTTTTAATAAGCACAAAAAAACTTTTATTTCGCCTTCGCTCATATCGAAAATATTATCGAAAATTGAATTTGGCATCTTTAGAAAGCTATATTGTAGACGAGAAATCTCAAATAGTGATATAATATCTTCAGTAATATTACCCAAAGTCATTTCTCCTTTCGAAACTGCACTTGCCAGAGTGCAGTTTTTATTTTTTTTAGATAGCTTTATGTTTTTGTAAATACTCAATAAACATCTTTTCAACTAACGCTGATTTATTTAGCGCGTTTTCTTTACAAAGCTTATTTATCTTTTCATTTACTTCTTCATCTACCGAAATCGCTATTACTTTTTTTCTTTTATTTTTACCTTTTTTCATTGCTATCCCTCCTTTTCTTATATAAAGCTATATAATTTTATATACACTATACTACAAATTTTAACAACAGTTAATAGGTGTCGCTAACGTCACCTATTACCCCCTCCGAACTGGTGTCGCTGGCGTCACCTATACTGGTGTCGCTGGCGTCACCTATACAGGTGTCGCTGGCGTCACCTATACAAGTCTTAAAAAATTACTGCATTCCTTGATATTCCTTGTTTTACGGGTTGGTAAATATTTCCCTTTAGATTTTATTATTTAGATTTTATAGGTGTAGATATATTCCCCTCTTTTTTTTTAAAATTCTTGGGGGAAAAACAAAAAAATCTCTGTCAACAGTGACAGAGATTAAATTCCTAACTTCTCCAAATCTTCAATTCCTCTTGCTACGACATACTTCCCGCCGTGGCTTTCTATTTCTTCTCGAAACTTTTCTTGCCACCGAGATAGCTTACCACGAGGGGTTTTCACCTCAATCCAAACACTTCGACCGTCTTTAATAGCGTAAAGGTCCGCTATACCCCGGTAACTGCCCAACGACTGATGAATTTTCACTACAAACCAGCCTTTTAACTGCAAATACTGTTTTATTGCCGATTGTATGTCGCTTTCTTTTATTTTTTCTTGTTTTTCGTTTATTATTACTATTGCCACTTTCTATCACCTCCTTTATTCTTTGTCATTAATGACAATGATTTTTAAAAATAGCAAACAAGCAGGGCTACTCTTGCCCTGCCTGCTGCTGCTGTTCTTTTACTCTTAATATTTCATAAACATTTTCAAGCAGTAAATAACTCTTCTCAAGCACTTCTGCTTTTTTCTCTGCTTCTTTTGCTTTCCTTTCCGCCTCTTCAGCTTTTCTGATTGCTTCTTCTTTCTCTGCTACTGCTTTGTTCACTTCTTCTTCCGCTTTCTTTAATGCGTCTTTAAGTGCAGTTATCTCTGCTTCCAGTTCCTTGATTTTTGCTTCTGCTTCTTTAGCTTTTTCTTCTGCTTTTTTTTCTGCTTCGCTTATAAATGTCCGTGCTTGCTCTGTTGTATGCTTGTAAACTTCAAAAATCCGGTTGGTAAGCATAAACATTTCTTTGATATTACTGCCAAAATCGTTTTCTTTTTCTTGTACTGCCAGTTCAGCAGATTTTATAAGAAATTCAACAAAATCTCTTCCAGACAACTGAAGTTTTTCGGAGATTTCAGCTATCTTTTGCTTTGTTTCTTCGTCAACCCTAAAACTTACAACCGTAGTTTCAGCCATTTTAACCATCTCCTTTTAAAGTTTTCTTACTTTTATTATAATTTTTTATTATTTTTTGTCAATACTTTGTAAACATTAATTTCACTTAGTTTACAATATATATAATAAGTTTATGTCAGTAGTAACAAATATCCTTTTTCGCTTTTCATTGATTTTTTCTTTTATTTGTTGGCTAATAATGTTTTAATGAGATTAAAAAAAGTAATGGGAAAGATACAGAACCGGGAAAAGTTTTTATTGACATTACTGACACCTACAACAATTCCTAAAAACAAAAAAAAGAAGAGTTTTTAACTCTCCTTTTTTGTTTTATTATTTTTTGTTTGTCACTGATGACATCGAATTATTACATATATTGAAAAAATACTGAAAAATTTTGAAGTTATATTGTCGATTATATGTTGTTTTTGTTATAATTTAAGTAATAATAAAATAATAATACCGCTGTGGGGCAGCGGTATTAGAAAACCAAACTTACAAATTATTAGCTTACTTATATTATAATTTTTTTTAGTATGTAATGTCAAGAGTTTGGTAACTCTAATACTTTACTTATTATTAACCCCCGGCGGTAAACCAAAGGGGGTTTTACTATGATTAGTTTTAGCAAATTATTACTGGTAACATTAAAGATTTATGAAGGACAAGCTAGTTTAAACACGCTTAAAAAAATGCTTTCAGTTTCTAAAAATACTGTGTTAAAAGCGATAGCTGAGTTGGAAAACAAAAGATTAATTGAAAAAGAAAAAAAACAACATGGAAATAAGTATAAGCTAACTAAAAATTATTTTATAAAAAATGAAGAAATAATTAAAAAAATACTGCAAAGCAATTTAGACTTTTATGAAAAATTAGTGCTTACCACAATAGCACTCTCACAAAAGAATTCTTTTTCTGTTCTTTCGTATAACGAAATAGCCGACCGGACCGGAATTTCAAGGAGAAAAGTAATATACACGGTACAGGGCTTGGAAGAGAAAAAACTTATCAAAGTTATTAGATTTAAAAAGCATGACGTAATGAACGAAAAAAATCATTACCTTATTAATGAATTAAAACTAGTCGTTAACATGCACTACCCTAGAGTTAATGATGTAGTCGCTGATATGCACCACCCGAAAACCACCAAAGCCTTGGCGGGAGCAGAACAGAAGGAAAAATCGGGGGAAAATCGGGTAGTCGCTGATATGCACCACCCCAAAACAGAAGGGGTAGTCGCTGATATGCACTACCCAATGACTGAAAGGCTTGTCAGGAGCGGGTTAGAAAAGGCCGTCGGGAATATCGACGACGGGGGGGTGGTCACTGACATGCACCCAAATAATAATAATAATAATTATAGTAGTAGTAGTAATATAGAAAATGACAAAATTTTACAATACAAAAAAATCATTCAGGAGAATTTAAACATTGATATTAGCGATAATGTAGCTAATATTTATGTTCAGCTATGCAATGATGTAGAGAATGATGTAGAGAAGTTTACAAAATATGTAGAATATGCTAAAAACTATCATAAGTGTATATATGACGTACAAGCGTTTATATACGAAGCATTGAAGAATTCCTGGGATATCACAAAAAAGCAAAAAATAGCTGCAAATAATTATAGTTATTATAGTTCATCATCTTGGCAGACTTGGCAAAAAAGAAAGCAAAAGAAACAACAAACGTTATATGATACGTACAAACCAATAAGAAGAAAACTTTAGGGAGGGATTTTTATTGAAAATCACACAAGAAATGATATTTGAAGCAAAGAGTTATCTTTCCATAATAGATTACGTGAAAAAAATTCCTAGCGTTCAATTTAAGAAAGCCGGGGTGGGGAAGGTGTTAGTAAATCCTTGCCCTCTTTGCGGGCATTACGACCATTTTTTCGTGTATGAGTATACGAATACCTACTATTCGTTTTCGACGCGACAATGCTCGGGCGGTGGGTCGATAATAGATTTCATAATGAATTTTAAAAAAGTTCCTCGGGCGGAAGCTGTTCGGGAAGTGATTGAATTATACTATGGTAATAAATTCGTTGTCATCAGTGACAACGAATTAAAAAGAGAAATAAAAAAAGAAGTAAATAGAAATGAATATGATTTTGAAGATATAATTAAAAAAGCTCACAAATATTTAGTTGAGAATGGATATAGTAAATATTTTAAAAATAGAGGAATTGGAAGAAATTTGATAAAAAAATATCGCCTGGGCTATTTAAACGAAAGTATATTCAATATTCTTGAGGAGAAAACAAGCAAAAAACTTCCCAGACAATTTTCTATACTCCTTCCAGTCAGTCGCAAAAGTATCATTCTCCGCCATGACCCAAGCCAGGGCGGGCGGTTCGAAAATAAATACATCGTATTAGGCAAGATAGAGTTTTTCAATCAGCACGAGCTTTTTGATGAAGCAAAAGACATTGTATTCGTCGCAGAAGGTATTTTCGATGCACTTTCACTTGAAAGTGCATATCAAAAAATCACTGTCACTAATGACAGAGTAATTTTTCTTTCAATAAATTCAGTCGCAAACGTAAAGAAGTTTGCTGAACTTATCGTAAAAATTCCGCCGAAACGTATAATTATTGCTTTCGATAATGACCCGGCCGGGGAACAGGCAAGAGAAGAAGTGATAAAAAAGATAGATAAAAAGCATAAAATAGATATTCTGAAATCAGGAAAGTATAAAGATATAAATGAAATGTATTTGGAAGAACCGGGATTGTTGGTTGCAAAAATGAGAAAAGTGTTAGATTAGAACTAAAAAATCCTTGTCAGTAGTGACAAGGATTTTTTTAGTTTTGTTGGTGCAAAAAGCGGTTTTTCTTTTATAATAAAAAAATTTTTAAAAAAATTTTTAAAAAAGCGTGAAAAATTTATTTTACCCTCTTGTATATTGTAGCATATTATGCTACAATATAAGTAAAGGAGGGGAAAATATGTACTTAAACTCAAACGATGTTTATAAAATAGCGGAAATGGTGGATAGTAAGATTAAAGAAAAAGCTGATGAAATAATTAAAAAATACGGTATTGATGATTTTGGTAATAATGTAATTAAGCATATTTTAAATAGTAAACGTCATTGGGATTATTTAGTTTCACGATATGGTGATGAATTAAAACAAATAGTAGGAGATAGGGAAGGAGATAGCTATTTAGTATTGCAATTAAAAGACGGTATATACTTTGTAATGGTTAATACTCGTAAGTTCGGTATCACCGATGTCGAAACAAATGTTTTAAAAGCTGTAAAATATGATAGTATTGATGATATTATTAATTATGCAAAAAATATGGATTTAGATATTAATGATTTTAAAGTTATAAATATAAATGATAATATACCTAAGTTTTTTCCGGTATATAGTGAATATAGGAAAAAACTATATTGTAGATTTGAAGGAATATTTAGTGGTTATCATGTAGAATATATAGGAAGTAATGAGGCAATATTTAGTAATATGGATATTTATGATAGAGTAAAAATTGAATTTGATGATAATGGATTTATAAATTCGTTATTAGCAGTTAATGATAATTATGAATTAAGTTACAAATATAAAAAAGATAGTTTTTTTTATAATGTTTATTACCAGGATAAGTATGATTGGTGTGTACTTGCCATTTCCAAAAATAAAACTCAAATATCTCAAATATTCGTAGATTGGATCTGCGATAGAGAAGTTAATATAGAGAATAAAGATGATATTTTTAACAGTATAAGCTGTATTAGAAATAAACCTGTTAATAAAATTTTCAAAAATTCAATTTGTATGTTAAGCAAGGACTATATAATGGTTGAAAAAAGTGTTTTAAAGAAAATATATAATAATATATATACGATAAAACACGGGACTAATTCCTGCAGTATAATAAAGTATAAAAGGCATGGAGAAGAGAAATATTATTATTACAAAGGAGAAGAATATGATTATCCTGATTGGATTAGGCTTGTTGTAAGAGATAAGATGATTGAAGAAATTAATAATGAGATTGAAATATAATAAAATCCCTGTCAGCAATGACAGGGATTATTCTTCTTCA
>Ga0334722_10002409_pt1 | contig 21286 bp, 14 predicted proteins | sample C3_bottom_MG_FD_207210 | JGI IMG/M metagenome (GOLD analysis project Ga0334722, IMG submission 207210) | Sediment microbial communities from Yellowstone Lake, YNP, Wyoming, USA - C3_bottom | ecosystem: Environmental > Aquatic > Freshwater > Lake > Sediment | place: USA: Wyoming | collected... | reverse complement strand
CCTCACGGCCGCCCCTCCCCGCCGAGAAGGCGCGACTTGACGATCTCGACGAGGACGAGGTACGTCGCCACCGTCGCCGCCAGGAGCAGCCAGTAGAGCGGCGGCAGGACGACGAAGCCGATGACCGGCCCGATCGGGCTGAGGGGAATGAGGATCGCCGCCGCCACGGCCGCGAGCACCGCCGCCAGCAGGAGCGGGCTCGGCCGGCTCCGCCAGAAGGGGACCCGGCTGGTGCGAATCGCGAGCACGACGAGAACCTGGGTCGCCAGCGACTCGGTGAACCAGCCGGTGTGGAAGGCGGCCTCGTCGGCGTGCAGGACGAGGAGGAGCAGGCCGAAGGTGAGGAAGTCGAAGATCGACGAGATCGGCCCGAACGTGATCATGAACCGCTCGATCGTGGGCAGGTTCCAGTGGACCGGCCTGTCCGCCGCCTCCGGGTCGATGTCGTCCGAGGGGATCGCCGTCTGCGAGAGGTCGTAGACGAGGTTGTTGAGCAGGATCTGGCCGGGCAGCATCGGCAGGAAGGGCAGGAACAGGCTCGCCGCGGCCATGCTTAGCATGTTCCCGAAGTTCGAGCTCGTCCCCATCCGGATGTACTTCAGGGTGTTGGCGAACGTCCGACGGCCCTCGATCACGCCGCGGTTGACGTCCTCGAGGTCGGGCTCGAGGAGGATGACGTCGGCGGCCGCCCGGGCGACGTCGGTCGCGTTGTCGACGCTGATCCCGACGTCGGCGACGTGGAGCGGCGGGGCGTCGTTGATCCCGTCGCCGAGGTAGCCCACGATCGCGCCCCGCTCGCGCAGGGCGCGGACCACCCGCAGCTTCTGGTCCGGATCGACCCGGGCGAAGATCGTCGTCCGCTCCGCCCGGGCGACGAACGCCTCGTGGGCCAGGCCGCGCATCTGCTCGCCGGTCAGGACGCCCGTGACCGGCAGTCCGACCTGGCGGGCGACGTCCCGGGCGACGAGCTCGTGGTCGCCGGTGATCACCTTCAGCTCGACCCCGCGCGAGCGCAGCTCGGCCAGGACCTCCGCCACCCCGGGCCTGGGCGGATCGCTGAACACGAGCAGACCCTCGAAGACGAGTTCGTTCTCGGCCTCGACGTCGAGCTTCGTCGTCCCGGCCGGCAGCTCCCGCGACCCGACCGCGATGCTCCGCAGGCCGCGGGCGGCGGCTGCGTCGGCCAGGGCGGTGATCTGGCGGACGGCGGCCGCGTCGAGCGCGACGGCCGATCCGTCGGGCAGGCGGATCGCGCTGGCGCGGGCGACGAGGACCTCCGGGGCCCCCTTCGTCACGAGGAGCGGCGGTTCGCCCGACCGGCCGACGAGGACGCTCAGGCGCCGTCGTCCGAAGTCGAACGGGAGCTCGGCGAGCTTCACCGCCCCGGTCGCCTCGGGCGGGGGCGCGGGCAGCGCGGCTTCGATCGCGCTGTCGAGCGGGTTCGGGAAGCCGGCCTGGAGGTGGCTGTTCAGCCAGGCCAGGGCCAGCGGCCGGGGTGAGTCCGCGCCCCGCGCGTCGATCGTCTGCTCGAGGCGCAGCCGTCCCTCGGTCAGGGTGCCGGTCTTGTCCGTGCACAGGATTGTCATGCTGCCCAGGTTCTGGATCGCCGGCAGGCGCTTGACGAGGACGTCGTGGGCGGCCAGGGCGCGCGCTCCGCGGGTGAGGTTGAGGGTGACGATTGCCGGCAGGAGCTCGGGGGTGAGACCGACGGCGAGGGCGATCGCGAACAGGAGCGAATCGACGAGCGGGCGCTGGAGGGCGATGTTGACCGCGAAGACGCCGACCACGAGCAGGAGGATGAGCCGTGTGACCAGCATTCCGAAACGGCGGATGCCACGCTGGAAGTCGGTCTCGGGGGCGCGCTCGGCGAGGCGGCGGGCGATCGCCCCGTAGGCCGTCCGGGTCCCGGTCCGCTCGATCAGGGCGAGGCCGGTGCCGCTGACGACGCTCGTGCCGAAGAAGACGCGGCTGCGGGCAGGGCCCGCCTCCGTGGCCGCGCCCGGCCCCGCGCCCGTGGCCGCGCCCGGGCCTGCGCTCGTGGCCCCGGGCGCCTCCTTGGCCGCCGGCGCGGACTCGCCGGTCAGCGCCGACTCGTCGACGTACAGGTGGTTCGCCTCGATCAGGATGCCGTCGGCAGGCACGATTGCCCCGGCGTCGAGGACGACGACGTCACCCCGGACGATCGCCTCGGTCGGGATCTCGGTCGCCCGGCCGTCGCGGATGACCGTCGCCCGGGGTCGGAGACGGGCCTGCAGGGCGGAGATCGCGGCGTGCGAGCGAGCCTCCTGGGCGAAGCCGAGCGTCCCGCTCAGGATGACGATGAACAGGATGATCCCGGCCTCGGTCCGTTGCCCGACGGTCGCCGAGATCGCGCTGGCGACGAGCAGGATCAGGACGAGCGGGCTGGTGAACTGGCCGATGAGGATCGAGAGGTATGTCCGCCCGCTGCCGACGACGATCGCGTTCGGCCCTTCGACGCGCAGCCGCGCCTCGGCCTCGGCGCTCGACAGGCCCGCGTCGGTCGTGCTCGCCGTGCCGCCCGTGCCCGCCGTGCCCAGCGGTTCCGCTCCCGGAGTCAGGCGGTCGTGCCTGCCGATGCGCCGGCGCCCTCGGTCGCCCGCTGGGGCTCGAACGTGTGCTCGCGGACGATCAGGACCGAGCACGGGGCGTGGATGAGGACGTTGCGTGCGACGCTGCCGAGGAGGATCCGACTCAGGCCGGTCAGGCCGCGCGTGCCCATCACGATCAGGTCGGCCCCGTGCTCGGTGGCGGCCTTGACGATCGTCGGCGCGGGATCCCCGTCGCGCACCTCGACCGACGTAACCAGGCCCGCGTCACTCAGCCGGTCGGCGGTGGCCGAGACGAGCGCGGCCAGCTCGCGCCGGGCCTCCTGGACCGATTCCGCGTACGTCTCCATGACCTGGTCGTACAGCCCGGGGGCCATCCCCGCGCTCCACGGGATGGCGACCTCGGAGACGCTCAGCACGGTCACCCGCAGGCCCTCGAAGATCGGCCACTCGGCGAGCAGGTCGGCCGCCTCCTTGGCGCCCTCGGAGCCGTCGTCGGCGAGCAGGATCGCACGCAGTTTCGGACTCCGCGCCACGAGCACCGGGCAGGGGGCATGATCGACGACCTCGGCCGAGACCGAGCCGAGGAGCATCGTCTCGAACTGGCCGTGGCCGCGGTTGCCGAGCACGATCAGGTCGGCCCGCCAGTCGCGCGCCTCGTCCACGATCGCGGACGCCGGGCGCCCACGCAGCAGGAGCGACTCGACCCCGCGCCCGGGGCGTTCGAGGATCCGCTCGGCGGCCTCGAGGGCGGTCTGGTAGCGCCGGATCAGCGAGCTCTCGATCTCGCTCTCGTCGGGCGGTGGAACCGGCAGCCAGGGGAGGCCCGCCAGCTCGGCGGCGTGCTCGAGGGCGGCGACCACCCTGATCATCGTCCCCTCCGGCCAGTCGATGCCGGCTACGAGGTCCCGGGCGCGATCGGACGACGCCGAGCCGTCGATCGCCAGCAGCACGCGCATCTCGATCCTCCTTTGGAGCCTCATCCTCGCAGCCGTCCCGGCGGGCCGCACGAGTCCGATGTCCCGAAGCCGACGGGCCGCAGGGCACCGCCGCCCCGGGGCCGCATGACCCGGCCACACGAGCGGGGCCGCATGACCCGGGCCGGCCTCATCTGCCGCCTGCCCGGAGGGCGGCCAGGAGGGCGCGCTCGGTCGGGGTCGCTCCCAGCCCGAGACGCGCCCCGATCCGCGCCGCCGGGGGCGGGACAAGGCCGGTCGAGGCGAGAAGGGCGACCCGCTCGGGGGCGAAGACGGTGCCGGGCGGTCCGTCGTCGATTACCCGGCCCTCGCGCATGACGACGACGCGCGGGAACTGCTCGGCGACGAACTCCATGTCGTGGCTGATCGCGATCACCGTCCGCCCGGCTCGACGGAGGGCATCGACGATCGCACCGATCCGCTCCACCCCGGGGCCGTCCTGGCCGGTCGTCGGCTCGTCGAGGATGAGCACGGCCGGGTCCATGGCGAGCACGCTGGCGAGGGCGACGAGCTTGCGCGTGGAGAGCCCGAGGTCGTACGGGTTGACCGCCCGGACCTCGGCCAGGCCGGTCAGCTCGAGGGCCTGGTCGACGAGGTCGGCGATCGTCCGCTCGTCCAGGTCCAGGTTGCGTGGCCCGAACATCACCTCGCGCTCGACCGAGCGGTTGAAGAGCTGGTCGTCGGGGTTCTGGAAGACGAACCCGACGGTGCGCGCGACGACGCTCACCGGGTCGCCGGCGATCTCCCGACCGCCGATCAGGACCGCCCCCGAGGCTGGACGGAGGAGGCCGTTCAGGTGCTTGGCGAGGGTCGTCTTGCCCGAGCCGTTCTGGCCCACGATCGCCACCGCCTCGCCCGCGCCGACCGTGAGATCGACGCCCCGGACCGCCTCGATCCCGCCCGAGTAGCGGTGGACGAGGCCGCGAACCTCGACCGATACCGGCGGCTGGCGGCGCACCGGACGCCAGGGCCGGAGAGCCGGTTCGGGCGGTGCGGGCCGCACCTCCGCTCCGTCGCCGATCCCCGGACCCGTCCCCGTCGCGGGCGACGGACCGCCGTCGCCGATCCCCGGGCCGCCGGAGTCGGGGGAGCCCCCCGGGCCGGCGACCGGGGTCCAACCAGGACGATCGAGGTCGCGGGCGGCCCAGCGGGCGAGAGCGGCCGCGACGGTCTCCTCGTCGAACGCCTCCTCCGCGGCCACCCCGGCCCGTTCGGCCAGGCGCAGGATCGTCGGCGGCCGCAGCCCGAGCGGCCCGAGCACCGCGCTGCCGAGCGCCGTCGCCGGTCGGTCGAGCGCGACCTCCCGGCCGGCCTCGAGTACGAGGCAGCGTCCAGTCAGGCCGAGGATCGTCGGGGCGTGCTCGGCACACAGGACGGCCCGGCCGTCGGCCGCCAGGCGGCGCAGGAGCTCGCCCACCGCCCGCGTCCCGCCCGGATCGAGCTGGGCGGTCGGCTCGTCGAGGACGACGACGTCGGTGCCCATGGCCACGATGCTCGCGATCGCGACCCGCTGCTGCTCGCCGCCGGAGAGGGCGAACGGCTCGCGCTCGGCGAGGTGGGCGATCCCGAGATGGTCGAGCACCTCGTCGATCCGTTCATCCATCGCCTCGCGCGGGACGCCCAGGTTCTCGAGTCCGAAGGCGAGCTCCTCGCGGACCGTCAGCTTCGAGGCGGAGAGCTGGTTGGCCGGGGTCGAGAAGACGATTCCGACGCGCCCGGCGAGGTCGGACGCGCGGGCCGTGGCGGTGGTCACCGAGTCGACCCGGACGGAGCCCGAGAGGCGGGCATGGACGACGCGCGGGATGAAGCCGGCCGCGGCGAGGGCGAGGGTCGACTTGCCCGCGCCGGTCCGCCCGGCGACGCCGACGAGCTCGCCGGCGGCGAGGGCGAGCGTGATCTCCTCGAGGGCCGGTTCGCGGCGGCCCGGGTAGCGGACGCCGAGCCGATCGATCGCGAGCAGCGGCGGCCCGCCGCCGCTCGCCGTCCGGGCGGGGGCCGTGGCCGCGTCCTCGGTCGTCATCCCGCCGCCGGCGGCCGTCGTCTCGCCCGTCGTCTCGCCCGTCGTCTCGCCCGAGGCCGCGTCCTCGCTCGTCATCCCGGCACCCCCGTCAGCGCCGCGACGACGACGGCCACGATGCCGGCGAGCTCGGCGATCCGCAGCCAGCGGTCGACGGGCGGGTCGGCCACGGTTCGATACGCGGTGCGCCCCGGCCGGGCCCCGAAGGCGCGCGCCTCGAGGGCGAACGTCCGCTCCCGGACGTCGATCAGCGAGCCGAGCAGGATCGGCCCGACGAGCGGCAGGAGGGCGCGCAGCCGTGTCCCGAGCGAGCCGCCGACGGACAGCCCGCGCGCCTGCTGCGCCTCGAGGATCGCCGCCGCCCGGTCCTGGAGGCGGGGCACGAGCTGGACCGCGGACAGGATGACGAAGGCGATCCGGTGGCTCGCGCCGCGCGCGATCAGCGCCTCGAGCAGGTCGTCGGCCAGGGTCGTGAACAGGAACAGGATCGAGGCCATGAACGCGACGAGCAGCCGGGCCGCCGAGACGAGCCCGAAGCTCAGCCCCTCGCGGGTCACCGCCAGCGGCCCGAACCCGACGAGGACCTCCTTCGCACCGGGAAAGAAGAGCGCGTTGACGACGAGGATCGAGGCGACGAGCAGGGCGGGGATCCGGAGGCTGCGGACGAGCCCCGCCAGCAGCCCGCTCGTCGCGGCCGCGATCACGACGAGGACTGCGAGCAGGGCGAGGACCGCCGGGGCGAGCAGGAAGCCCGCCAGGAGCGCCCAGAGCAGCCCGAGGAGCTTGGTGACCGGGTTTCGTCGATGAAGCCAGCTGCTCCCCGGGCGGAAGTAGCCGGTCGCCGCGGAGCTCATCGGGCGGGGCGCCGGGCGGCCGGGGGATCCGTCGGGTGTCGCCGGGTCCGATCAGTCGCCGACGGTCGCCTCCCCACGGCTGAACATCGTCCGGACCGTGAGCGGCAGGGCCGACAGGATCGCGAACACGATCGTGTAGCTGATCGTCTTGTCCAGCGGGTCGCTCGTCAGGCCCTGGGCAAAGGCGGACTGGAAGACGCTCAGGCCGAGGGTCCGGTAGAGGGCCACGAGCGCGTCCGTGCCGCCCCCGGTCACTCCGCCGAAGACACCCGCCGCGATCGGGGCGGACATCGCGGCTGCCACGAGACCGGTCGTCAGGCCGCCCACCCAGACCGGGAAGAGGCGGGCGTTCTCGCCCCGCCGGGCCCAGCTGTAGGCCCCGGCCGCGACGAGGACGGCGACCACCAGGGCGCCGGCGAGCGAAAGCGGGTCGGCGATCGCCAGGCCGGTCAGGTTCGCCCCGCCCAGGAAGCTCGGGTCCGAGCCGTCGACGGTCGAGAAGTAGCCGTTCGGGGCGAACAGCAGGCGCAGGAGGGCGAAGACGAGCGTCCCGGCCGAGATCGCCGTCGCCGCGGCGAGGTAGCTCCCGATCCGCGGGTCATCGGGCCGGAAGCGGAAGATCGTCCGCCCCGACAGCCACGCGGCGACCACGCCGATCAGGACGATGACGATGCCGATCGTCACGAACTGCGTCTGGGCGGCCTCGTCCTCGAGCGAGATCCCGATCGTCTGCTGGACGACGAGGAAGGCGACGCCGGCGACCGCGACGCCGAAGGCGAGGGCGAGGAAGCTGCCCACCCGGACGTCGTCGGTCCGGAGCCGGAAGACGCCTCGCGCGCCCCAGAAGCCGGCCATCAGGCCGATCACGCCGGCGACCGGGGCGAAGAAGGCGATGATCGGTCCGGCCCCGCCGGGCACCGGCAGGATCGACCAGATCAGGTTCGCCAGGAGCCCCGTCAGCGCGCCCGCCCACGGCCCGGCGAGGACACCGACGAGGACCGTGCCGATCGAATCGAGATAGATCGGCAGCCGGAGGGCGACGACGATCGCCCCGACCGCGATGTTGATCGCGATCGCGACCGGCATCAGGGCCAGGGTCGCGGTCGAGAGGTCGCGCGAGCGGATCGCGATGATCGCCAGGAGCACGACGCCGATGACGACCGCCACCAGGTAGGCGAGCTGGACCGGAGGGACGCAGCCCTCGGTCTCGCCCTCGGCGCACAGCCGCAGCCACTCGAAGCTCATGCCCGTCCTCCCTCGCATCGGACCGGCGGGCGCCGGCCCTTCCCGTCGCGGGTCTCAGCTTGCCACGTTCGACCGGTCGGCCGCCAGCCCCCCGACGCGTTCGATGAACCGCTCGATGAAGGTGGCGGCGTCGGCCTCGAGCGCGACGTCGAGGTTTGGGGGCCGTCGCCAGGCGCGCCGCCAGTCGGTCACCGTCTCGCCGGCCGTGAGCGCCCCGGCCAGCTCGATGTCGACCCTGAGCGCCTCGGTCCGGACGAGCCCCGGGTCGAGCGCCGTCGCGAGCGCCAGCGGATCGTGGATGAAGGCGCCGTAGAAGCCGTCGTAGCGGCTGTGGAACTCCATGTAGAAGCGGAGGGCGTCGGCCAGGAACCGGACGACCGGGTTCGCGGGCGGCGGGCTGTCGCCGGGCCCCGGGCTGTCGCCGGACCCCGGGCTGTCGCCCGGCCCTGGGCCGTCGCCGGACCCCGGGCCGTCGCCGGACCCCGGGCCGTCGCCGGACCCCGGGCCGTCGCCCGGCCCCTCCTCGGCCAGGCGGTCGCCGGCCCGGCGGGCGAGCCGGGCGAGGTGCTCGGGGGTGAACTTGGCCCGCTCGGTGACGTCGAGACCGAGCGCCAGCGGTCGCGCCAGGCCGGGAGGATCGGCCCCGGCGGCCTCCCACGCCGCGAGGACGATCTTCGCCGCCTCCGGGTCGCAGTGGATGTTCCACTCGGTCGTCGGCGCGGTGTTGCCCGGCGAGCGGTACGAGCCACCCATGATCACGAGCCGGCGCACGAGGCGGGGCAGCTCCGGCTCGCGGAGGACGGCCAGGGCGAGGTTCGTCAGCGGCCCGAGCGTGACGAGCGTGATCTCGCCGGGCCGCCGGCGGGCTTCGGCGACGAGCAGGTCGGCGGCGTGACGAGCCGAGAGGGGACTGCGGGGCGGCGGGAGGACGGCATACCCGAGCCCGCGCGGGCCGTGCGTCTCGGGGGTCACCTCGAGCGGGCGGACGAGCGGCACCTCGCGCCCGAGCGCAACCTCGACGTCCCCGCGCCCGGCGAGCTCGAGGACCGCCCGCGTGTTCTCTGCCACCTGGCGCGCCTCGACGTTGCCCGAGACACAGGTGACGGCGACGATCTCGGCCTCGGGTGACGCACAGGCGTAGAGGAGGGCGAGGCTGTCGTCGATGCCGGTGTCGCAGTCGATGATCAGCGGGTGGCGGCGGCTCACGCGCCGATGGTAGGTCATGGCAGCCCCTCCCGGGCGACGGTCAGGGTCGCCGGCCGCGGATCCCGCCCCACCCCGCGCTTGCGCCTGCCCCGCGCTTGCCCCATGCACCCGCCTTGCGCCCCACCCCGCGCTTGCGCCTGCCCCGCCTTGCCCCATGCACCCGCCTTGCGCCTGCCCCGCCCCGGTTCCCTCGTCAATGCGCGCCTGCAGAGCATTACGCAGAGGGTCCTGTGGCCGGGGCCGGTCCGTCGATGCCCGATGGCTGCGCGACCCTCGGTACCGCTCGTCCAGCACGTCATTGTCGAGGGTCCAGTGGCCCGCGACAGGGCAATCGGCCGGCGATCGAGGCATGCGCCGCCAGGGACGCCGCCACCGAGGTGGATAACGATCTCGGGGCAAGAAATAGCGAGGGTTGCTGCCAGTCTGGGGGTGTCACGGTCACGGTCGCGGCCGCCGCGCGCCAACCGGCCGCAGGGCGCCCACCGGCCGCCGCGCGCCCGCCGACCGCCGCGCGCCCGCCGACCCGCCGCGCGCCCACCGACCGCCGCGCGCCCACCGACCGCCGCGCGACCCACTGACCGGGACGACTGACCGGTCCTGGCCGTGACCGGATAGGATTACCAGCCATGAGCACGGTCAGGATTCCCCCGCGGGTCGGCATCGTCGGCGGTAGCCGCTCCGACTTCCCGCTCCTCGAGAAGGCAAAGGCGCTCCTCGACGAGCTCGGCATCAGCAACGAGCTGCGCGTCATGTCCGCCCACCGGACCCCTGACCTCGTCAGCCGCTGGGCAGAGACGGCCCCGGAGCGCGGAATCGAGGTGATCATCGCCGGCGCCGGCGGCGCTGCGGCGCTGCCGGGGGCGATCGCGGCCAAGACGCTCCTGCCGGTCATCGGCGTGCCGATCCCGACCCAGCACCTGGGCGGCCTCGACTCGCTCCTCTCGATGGTTCAGATGCCCCGCGGCGTGCCCGTCGCCACGGTCGCGATCGGCAATGCCGAGAATGCGGCGCTGCTGGCGGCCGAGATCCTCGCCCTCGGAGACCCGGACGTGCGCGCCCGACTCGCCGCCTACCGTGAGGCGCAGGAGCGGGCCGTGCTCGAGGACCCCTCGAACCGCGACTGAGGAGACCGATCGCCCGCCCGCCGACCGCCGGCCGAGAAACCCGCCGACCCTGTTCGCCCGCCCGCCGACCGCCTACCGCTCGCGCGTCGGGCCGCTCGCGCGCCTGGTCCGGAACACGTCCCGGTCGGCGACCCAGCCGCCTGGCCGGCGTTCCCCGGCCTGCCTGCGACCCTCTCCGGCGGAGCTGGCCCCCGGCTGGTGCCGGATCCAGCCCTCCTCGATCGCCCGGAGCACGAGTTCCGTCCGGCTCGTGACCCGGACCCGGTCGAAGAGCGCCCGCAGGTGGCCCTCGACCGTCTTGGCCCGGATCCCGAGCGCAGCGGCGATCCCCTCGTTGGACAGGCCCGCGGCGATCTGCTCGATGATCTCCAGCTCGCGCTCGGTCGGGACCCGGCCGCCCGACCGACTCGCTCCGCCCGACCGGGTCGCTCCGCCCGACCGGGTAGCTCCGTCCGACCGGGCGGGGACGCTGCGTTCGCCAGCCGCCGCTGCCCGCACCGCGGCCACCAGCTCGCTCGAGTCGGCCGACTTCAGGACGAAGGCGGCGGCCCCCGCCTCGAACGCCGCGCGGTGGTACGAGGCATGGTCGTGGGCGCTGTACATGACGAACGCCGGTCGGCCGGACGGGCAGAGGTCGACGAGCCTGAACCCAGACTCGGTGCCGAGCTGGACGTCGCACACGACGACGTCGGGCCGCTCGCGCTCGATCAGGGTCGTCGCGCTCCCGAGCGTGCGCGCCACGCCGACGACCTCGAGACCGGGCTCCTCGCGGAGAAGGGCCGCGACCCCGTCGGCCACGAGGGCGTGATCGTCGACGACGGCGACCCGGACGGGCGCGACCCCGACCGGCGGGGCCGAAGACGGCGGTTTCACCAGGCCGGCTGCCTGGGCTCGTCCACGGCCGCCCCAGGCCCCCGCTGCCCGGGCTCGCTTACGGTCGTCCCCACGGTCGTCCCCACGGTCGTCCCCACGGTCGACCCGGCGGTCGCCTCGCCGGCTGGTTCCTGGGCCCGCACCGCCGGCGGCGCGGCGACGACCTGGTCGCGTCCCAGCCGCTTGGCGATGAAGAGCGCGACGTCGGCCGCCCGGAGCAGTCCCTCGGCCGAGGGCTCGTCACCGTCGAGCGTGGCGCACCCGGCCGAGACCGTGCACCGGACCGGTTGCCCCTCGTCATCGACCAGCGTGGCCTCGCGGAAGGCGACCCGGATCTCCTCCGCCACCCTGACCGCGTCCTCGAGCTCGGAGCCCTCGAGCACGGCGACGAACTCCTCGCCCCCGAAGCGGCCGACGAGGTCGCTGCTCCGGAAGCGCCGACCGAGGATCGCCCCGAACGTGCGCAGGACGCGGTCGCCGGCCTGGTGGCCGTGCTCGCGGTTGAAGCGTCCGAAGTGGTCGAGGTCGAACATGATCGCCGACAGCGGCCGCCGGTTCGTCGCCGGCTCGCGCACCCGGGCCGCGACGAGATGCTCGAGCGCGGCGTCGAAGAAGCGCCGGTTGTGGAGTCCGGTCAGCGGGTCCCGGATCGCCGACTCGGCGACCTCGGCGTGGAGGAAGACGTTGGCGATCGCCAGCGCGGCCTGGCTGCCGAGCAGGCCGAGCGCGTCGAGCTCGAGGCGGCTGAACGGGCGCTCGCGGTCGATCCGGCCGACCAGGAGCACGCCGACCACGACGCCCTCGCGGATCAGTGGCAGACCCGCCGCGAGGAACCGGTCGGGCGGGGTGAGGTGGCGCACGGCGGTCGGGTAGGCCAGCCGCGGGTTGTCGTCGACGACGAGGGCGCGATCGCGAATGACCCGGCCCGTGACACCCTCGCCCGGTCGGATCTCGGCACCGACCGCGTCCGGATCGATGCCCCGGACGGCCCGCACGTGGTAGCGCCCGGTCGCCTGGTCGAGGACCGTGAGCGCGACGATGTCGACCGGGAGCACGTCGGTGACCGCGCCGACGAAGCGATCGAAGAAGACCTCGGGCTCGAGCGTGCTGCTGACCACCCCGGCGAAGTCGTGGAGCCGGGCCAGGAGCTCCGCCCGGGCCGCCAGCTCCTGGCGCTCGCGGCCGAGCGCGGTGGCGCTTGCGAGCCGGTCGGCGATCGTCTCGATCACCGACCGGTCGTGCTCGTCGAGGCGCCGGTCGCCCGTGGACTCGACGTTCAGCACGCCGAGCAGCTCGCCGTGGGCGAGGAGCGGGGCGCAGATCTCGCTCCGCACGGCCGAGTCGAGGGCGACGTAATTCGGGTTGGTCGAGACGTCGGGCAGGAAGACGGTCCGCCGGGTCCGGAGGACCTGGCCGATGATGCCTGTCGCCCGGTCGAACACGAGCAGCGGATCGGCGTAGCCCACCTGGGCGCCGAGGCGAAGGCGCTCTCCGTCGCGCAGGTAGATCGCGACATGCGTGTAGCCGAACCGCTCGGCGAGGACGGCCGTGATCTCGCCCAGGGCACGGTCGGTCGGCCCCTCGTCGGCGAGCGCGATCCGGACCGCATCGATCGCTGCCAGCGCTTCCTCGACCTTGCGCAGGGCGGTGACGTCGACCCCGGTCCCGATGACCCAGGTCACCTCGCCGGCCGGACTGGTGAGCGTGGTGTTCGACCAGGCGATCCGGCGCCGCTCGCCGCCCCTGGTCAACCAGTCGTTCTCGTACGTCGGCGCCGGGTCCCCGGCGGACAGGTGCCCGAGGACCGAGCGCACTCCGGCGCGCTCGTCGGGCGGGACGAACAGCTCGAGCACCGGCCGACCGAGCACCTCGGCGGCGGCGTACCCGGTCAGCCGCTCGCAGGCCGGGTTGAAGCGGACGATCCGTCCCTCCGGGTCGAGAACGACGACGAGGGCGCCGATCGTCTCGAACAGGGCACCCGAGAGGGCGCGGGAGAGATCGTCGTCACCCTCCCGCCCGAGGTCCGCCCGGGCCGTCATCGACCACCCCGGGCCGTCATCGACCATCCCCGGCCGGCAGCTCGCCGGGCCGGCCAAGGTGGTACCCCTGCCCGTACCGGACGCCGAGTGAGCGAAGCGCGTCGAGCTCGGCCGCGGTCTCGATCCCCTCGGCCACGATCGTCGTCCCCATCTCCGTCCCGAAGGCGATCAGGGCCGTGGCCAGGGAGCGCCGCCCGCGGTCCTGATCGATCCCTCGGGTCAGCCCGATGTCGAGCTTGATGATGTCCGGGTCGAGACGAAGGATGTGGCGGAGGCTGGCGAAGCCGGCTCCGGCGTCGTCGATCGCCAGGCGGCCGCCCTCGGACCGGATCGGAGCGAGGGCCCGCTCGAGCGCGTCGTAGTCGGTCACCGGGGCGTGCTCGGTCACCTCGACCACGATCCGTTCGTCGGCCAGGAGCGTGCGCAGGAGGTCACCCTGGCCGGCGACGATCGCGTTCGGTGAGAGGTTCAGGGCCAGGTAGCTGTCGGCCGGGAGGTCGTCGAAGCGGGCCAGCGCGGTCCGGATCGCGGCCATCTCGAGCTCCTCGCGCAGGCCGACCTCTTCGGCCGCGGCGAACCAGAGGTCCGGACCACGGGCGGGCTCGACGGCGAACCGGGCGAGGGCCTCGTAGCCCACGGTCCGTCCGGAGTCGAGCTCGACGATCGGCTGGAAGACCGCCCGCAGGCCGCCCGGGGCGAGCGCCCGCTCGATCTCGGCGGTCGTCCGGCGCTGGTGCAGCTCGGCCCGCTCGCGTCGCGCCAGCTGCTCGTCGAGCTCGCGTGCCACGCCCGCCACGAGCTCCCCGGACAGGCTGGCCAGGCCCCGCCCGGCCCGCTCGACCGCCTCGACGAGGAGACTGACCGGGGTCCCCTTGACCACGAACCCGATCGCCCCGGCCCGGAGCATCGCCGCCACCGAGGCCCGATCGTCGTGGACGGTGAAGGCGACGACCCGGGTCTCCGGGGTCAGCCGGCCGATCTCGCGGGTCGCCCACGGGCCGCCCCTGGGCGAGAGGCCGACGGGCAGAACGGCGACATCCGGTCGATGGGCTGCCGCCAGGCGCACCGCCTCCTCGGCGTCGCGGGCGGTGGCCACGACCGTCATCCCCGGTTCGCCGGCGAGCAGGTCGCGCACGGCGGTCAGGATGGCCGGGTCGTCGTCGGCGACGAGGACCCGGATCGCGCCCCGCTCGGGCTCGCTCATCGGCTCGTGCTCCCGTCGGTCGCCTGCTCGTCCACGGCGGCGTCGGGCGTGCTGCCCGCGTCCGCTGTCTCGCCGATCAGCAGCTCGTCTTCCAGCGGTGGTTCCTCCCGGACGGGGATCCAGGCGCCGACGAGCGTCCCCTTCCCCGGCGCGCTCTCGACCCGGCACCAGCCGCCGGCCGCGGAGGCGCGCTCGGTCATCGCCGTGATCCCGAGATGTCCCGGCCCGGCAACCTCGATCTGCTCCGGGTCGAACCCCCGGCCGTCGTCCCGGACGGCGATCCGGATCCCTTCGCCCTCCTCGGCCAGGGAGAGCGTGATCCGGCTCGGGCGCCCGTGCCGGAGGGCGTTCGCGATCGCCTCCTGGGCGATCCGGAAGAGCGTGACCCGCACCCCGACGGGTGGCTCCCGCCCAAGCCTGTCGTCGAGTTCCCACGCCGGCCCGGCGGGCCCGGCGACCCGCTCGAGGTGCTCGTGCAGCGCCGCCGTCAGCCCTTCCCGGTCGAGGGTCAGCGGCCGCAGCTCGAAGAGGAGCGTCCGCAGCCTGGTGAGCGCGTCCGCGACCGTCGCCCGGAGCAGCTCCATCTCGGCCCGCTGAGCGGGATCGGTGAGGCGCCGGGCGACCAGCTCGAGGCGGATGCCCACCGCGACCATCGCCTGGACCGTGTCGTCGTGGATGTCGGTCGCGATCCGTGCCCGCTCGTCCTCCTGGGCGGCGACCAGCCGGGCGAGGAGGAGCTGGCGCTGCTGCGAGGAGCGCCGGAGCTGCTCGACCGAGGCCTCGAGCTCCCTGGTCCGCGCCCGGACCCGCTGCTCGAGGACCTGGTTCTGGTGCACGAGGTCGAGCTCGAGCGCCCGTCGGGTGAGCAGGTTGCGCACCCGCAGGAGGACCTCGAGGTGGTCGAACGGCTTGGTGATGAAGTCGATCGCCCCGGCGGCGAGCGCACGCTCGCGGGCCTCGCGGGTGACGTCCGCGGTGAGCACGATCACCGGCGGGCGCAGCTCGGGATCCGGACGCTCGGCGATCCAGTCGAGGACCTGGTAGCCGCTCAGGCCCGGCATCTGGAGATCGAGGAGCACGAGGTCCGGCGGCGTCGCCTCGTAGCGCGCCGCCACCTGGCGCGGGTCGGTGATCGGGACGAGGTCGGTATAGCCCTCCTGGGCGAGCAGGCGCTCGAGGATCCGGACGTTCGCCGCCTCGTCGTCGACGATGAAGATCCGCGCCCCGGCGAAGCCCGTGTCACGCACCGGACAGCCCTCCTCCCAGGACGCGCTCGACCATCGCCTGGAACCTGGTCACGTCGATCGGCTTGACGAGGAAGCCGGCCGCCCCGAGGCTGCGGATCCGCGTCCCGTCGCCCTGCTCGGGTGCGGAGCTGAGCGCGATCACCGGGATCCGGCTCGTGGCCGGGTCCTCCCCGAGGAGCCGAAGCACCTCCTCGCCGCTGATGTCGGCCAGGTGGAGGTCGAGCAGGATCAGGTGGGGCCGGTGCTGGCGGGCCAGGTCGAGGGCAAGCCGGCCCTGCATCGCGGCCAGCAGTCGGGTCTCCGGTCGACCGGCGAGGATCCGCTCGACCAGCCTGAGGCTGGTCAGGTTGTCCTCGACGTACAGGATCGTCGTCCGCGGGACGGCGCCGCCGCCGGCCGGGCCGGCAGCCGCGCGCTCGCGCCCGGTCTCGGCCGGCGCGACGGGGGCAAGGGGGAGTTCGATCGAGAACGTGCTCCCGGTGCCGATCTCGCTCTCGACCTCGATCGAGCCGCCCATCGCCTCGACCAGACGGGCCGAGAGGGCCAGCCCGATCCCCAGCCCGGCCGGGCGAGCGGCCGGGCCGGCGGAACCGGCGGAACTGGCGGGGCCGTCGGCGCGGCGATCGAACGGGGCGAACAGCGTCTGCCGGCGCTCCGGCGGAATGCCCGGGCCGGTATCGCTGACCGACAGGCGGAACCGGTCGCCGTCCGTCACCGCGCAGGCGATCGTCACCGAGCCCTGCTCGCGGTTGTAGGTGACGGCGTTGCGCAGCAGGTTCAGCACGACCTGCTGGAGCCGCCTCCGGTCCGCCAGCACGGCCGGGAGGCGCTCGATGCCTGCCGGCAGCTCGAGCCTGATTCCGCGCCCGGCAGCCATCGGCCCGACGAGGTCGACCGCCTCGCGGATCACTTCCTCCGTGCTCACCGGCTCGATCGAGAGGGTCAGTTCGCCGGCTTCGACGTGGCTGAGGTCGAGCACGGTGTCGATCATCTCGAGCAGCGAGCGCCCCGCGCGCATGATGTGGGTCACCGCCTCCCGGTCGTCGGCCGAGAGGTCGGAGCGCTCGAGGAGCTGGCCGAAGCCGAGGATCGCGTTCAGCGGCGTGCGGAGGTCGTGGCTGACGCTCGAGAGGAACGTGCTCTTCGCCCGGCTGGCCTCCTCGGCCTGCTCCTTCGCCTGGCGCAGCTCGGCGGTCCGCTTGGCGACCCGGGCCTCGAGCTCGTCGGCGAGGGCACGGTAGCGTTCCTCCGAGGCGCGCAGCTCCGCCTGGCTCCGGGCGGAGGCGTCGACGTCGCCGGCGAGCCCGCGGAAGCGGAACGCGACCAGGCCGACGATCGCCAGGGCCGCGAGCGCGGCGAGGATGTCGCCGGCCGTCCCGCTGCCGTGCGCCGTGCTGATCAGGTGGACGACGACCGCCACCGAGGCGAGGGCGAGGAGCGATCGCCGCCAGCGGAGGCTGACGAGGGGCGGGCCGCTGCCGAGGTCTGCCAGCTGCGGCAGTGACGGGTGGAGGACGGCGGCGCCGGCGAGGCCGAGAGCGAGGATCCCCAGCGGCTGGGCGAGGGCGGCCGCCGGTTCCCGGCCGATCGCGGCCAGCCCGGACGACGTGTCGGCCGCGAGCTGGCTGGCGATCGCGCCCAGGAAGAGGCTGACCGCGGGCAGCCGCGACCCGGGCCGAAAGGCGAGCCAGAGGACGCCGGCCAGGAGGGCGAGATCGGCCAGCGGGTAGGCGGCCAGCACGAGACGCGCGGTCGGCGAGAGGGCCGCGGCCTCGAGCACGGCCCCGAACGGGTAGAGGAGGAGGAAGAAGCCGATCGCGACCGCGACGACGAGCGCGTCGGCCAGGCTGGCCAGGTCCGGCCCGCCCCGGCGCCTCGTGCGCCTCGCGACCAGCAGGCCGAGCCCGATCGCGAACAGGAGGTAGGCGGCACCGTAGAGCGCGTCCGGGAGCGACGGCGCCGGCAGGGGGGCGAGGATCCCGGACGCGGCGCCCGCGACGATCGCGCTTCCGGCCAGGTAGAGGGCGAACCCGGCGCCAGCGAGGCGCCAGGCCGTCCGCGGCTCCGGCCGGTAGGCGCGGATCGCCCAGGCGACCGCGACGACCACCGACCCCTGGCTTGCGAGCAGGAGGAGCGCCTGTGCCGGGTGCGCTGCGGGCAGCACGGCCGAGACGATCGTCGCGGCGACGAGCGCGAGCAGGTAGCGGAGCCAGAACGGCGGAGACACAGGGCGACCTGAAGGCGGCGGTTGGACCGGGAGCAGGGTAGTCAGGAGTGGTCCTCCCCGGCCATCCCCCGATCGTCCTGGGATGGCGTCCCGGCGCGGCGCTCTCCGAGCAGCTCGTCCACGAGGGCGAGGAAGTCCCCGATCTCGAGCGGTTTCGCCAGGTGGGCCCGGGCGCCGCCGGCGAGCGAGCGCTCTTCCTGGCCCGGTCGGGCGTCGGCGCTCAGGACGACGATCGGAATCTCCCGCGTTGCCGGGTTTGCCCGAAGGCGGTCGAGCAGCTCGCTGCCCGGCAGGTCGGGCAGGTGGAGGTCGAGGAGGATCAGGTCCGGATGATGCTCGTGGGCGAGCTCCAGCCCCAGCTCACCGAGCATTGCCGGCAGGAGGCGGACGTTCGGGCGGCGGGCGAGCACCCGCTCGACCAGGCGCAGGTTCAAGGGGTTGTCCTCGATGTAGAGGATCGTGCCGCTCGGACCGCCGGCCGGATGGCCGGTCGGAGTCCCGCTCGGCGGCCCGGGAGCGGCGGAGCTGTCGGCCCGGGCGGGCTGTTCGTCGGTCGTCCGTTCGCCCGCCCCGGCGGTCGTCCCCTCGGCGGTCGTCCCCTCGGCGGTCGTCCGCTCGTCGATCGTCCGCTCGTCGGCCGCGGCGACCGGAAGCTCGATCCAGAACGCGCTTCCTGCCCCGGGCGCGGAGTCGACACCGAGTCGACCCCCCATCTGCTCGGCCAGCGCCTTCGAGAGGGCGAGCCCGAGACCGGTCCCCTCGACCCCCGATGCCTCCGCCCCGAGCCGGTCGAACGGGGCGAAGAGCCGTGCCGCCTGGGGAGGCGTCAGGCCGGGGCCCTCGTCGGCGACCGTGATCCGGAGGCGGTCGGCGCCGGCCGGCTCGACCGTAACCCGGATCGCGCCGCCCGGGCGGTTGTACTTGACCGCGTTCGAGAGCAGGTTGAGGAGGACCTGCTTGAGGCGCTGGCGATCGGCGAGCACGTGCTGCTCGGGCGGGAGATCGGGCAGCGTGACCGTCAGACCACGCTCGGCGGCCAGGGGAGCGATCAGGCCGGCCGCGTCCTCGATCATCCCGCGCACGCCGACCGGTTCCGGCGATACCGGCAGCCGGTTGCTCTCGATCCGGCCGATGTCGATGAGGTCGTCGATCAGCCGGAGCAGGTGTCGACCGGCCCGCTCGATCTGGCTCGTGCTCTCGCGCTGGTCGGGGTCGAGGTCGTCGGCGCGCAGGAGCTGGGCGAAGCCGATGATCGCGTTCAGTGGCGTCCGCAGTTCGTGGCTGACCCGCGACAGGAAGTCGCTCTTGGCCCGGTTCGCGGCATCGGCCGCGGCCCGGGCCTCCTCGGCGATCCGGCGGGCGTCCTCGGCCGTCGCGCGGGCCGCCTCGAGCTCGGCCAGCGCCCGCGACAGCTCGGCCGTCCGCTCCTCGACCCGTTCCTCGACCGAGGCCGCCATCTCGTCGAACGAGCGCGCCAGGCGCCCGATCTCGCCGCCGGCCCCGGCCAGCCCGGTGCGCGCCGCGAGGTCGCCCGCGGCGAGCCGCTCGGTGGCCGCGACCAGCGAGCGGATCGGGTCGAGGACGAGCGCCCGGGCGCCGAGCCAGGCGATCAGCGCCCCGAGCGCCAGGGCGAGGCCGAGGCCGAGCAGCCCGATCGCGAACCCCTGGTCGGCCGCGGCGTAGAGCGCGGCGCTCTGGAAGCCGACGGAGAGATGGATCGGGTCGGTGCCCGGGACGGCGAGCGTCCGGAAGGCGTAGACGCGGGTGACGCCGTCGATCCCCGCCGCCTCGATCGAGCCGCCGCCGAAGTCCTGCATCGCGCGGATGAGGGGTGTCTCGGGGAGCTGCCGGCCGACCCAGGCGGCGGGATCGGGATAGCGGGCGAGGACCGTCCAGTTCCGGTCGGTGATCGTGATCGTGGCACCCGGCGGCAGCTCGGAGCCGGCCGCGATCTGGCTCAGGGTCGAGAGCCGGATCGCGGCGTACACGACGCCCCGGAGTGTCCCGCTCGCATCGAGCAGCGGGTAGCCGGCGTTCAGGGTCGGTTCGCCGACGATCCGGCCGACCTGGAACTCGCCCAGGGCGAAGTCGCGGGTCTCGACGGCGCGCCGGAAGTAGCGCCGGTCGGCGATCGAGACCGGACCCGGTGTCGGGAGGGCGCTGCAGACGACGCGACCGGCCGGGTCGGCCACGCCGAGGTTGGCGTAGCCGGGATAGGCCGGCAGCAGGCGGGCGAGGAAGGCGCTGCACTCGCCGTCAGAGGCACGGCCGATGGCCGGCATCGCTGCCAGTGCGACGAGCACGTCCCGGGTGGCGACGAACAGCTGCTCCTGGCTCGCTGCGGCGAGACTGGCGAGGCGCCGGGTCTCCGCCACGGCGTCCGCGCGGGCCTGCGTGCGCTCGACCTCCGCCCGACCGACGACGAACACGAAGAGCGGCAGGAGAGCCAGGACGACGAGGATGAGCAGCCGGGCCCGGAGGCCCGTCCGCCTGATCGCCCTGATCAGCCGGCCGGCCACGGCCGGGCCTCGCGTGCCTCGCCGGAATCCTGCTTCCTGCTCAGTCACCCTCTGCTGGCTACTCCGTGAAGTACGTTGGCCGTTCATCGTAGCGCGTTCTGTATAGCAGCAGTTGATGCAGCCCGGGAAGGGCTTGGGGGCAGCCTGCCCGTGGCCCTGCCCCGGGCCCAGGCCCGGCCGTGCCGCGGCCGCTTCCCGGCCGTAGGCCGGCAGCGCGGCCGGGCCGGGGTACACTCGGGACGTGGACGACGATCGCTGGGAGCCCGGCATGCCCGTGCTCGACCGCCAGCCCGTGGTCGCGCCGAGGAGCGTCGCGGGCCTGCCGCCGAGCCTGCGCGGCCTGCCGCCCCGCTCCGTGCCCGAGACGCACCCGACGCCGCTGCAGCGGCACTACATCAGTCTCTCGGTCGTCGCCCTCCTCTGCGGAGCCGTGGCGATCAGCGCGCTCGAGCTCGGCGCCCCGCTCGGCAGCCCGCTGGTCAAGCTGTGCGTCCTCGTCGGCGGCCCGATCCTCTTCGCCGCGACCGCCGACGCCGGTCTTCGCATCTGGCGTTCGGCCTGGGCATGGATGCCGGTCGATCGTGGCCGGGGGTGGTTCCGGCTGAGCTGGGTTGTCGTCGCCGTGCTCGGCCTGGTCGCCCTCGGCGCCGCGACGGTCGTCGTGGTGACGGCATGAAGCGGGCCTCGACGGGCGGCCTGGGGCGCGCCGCGGACCAGCAGCCGGCCGGTCTGGCGGCTGGCGGGCGCGGGCTCGATGGCCGCTCGACCGACCTCCCGTCCGGCCGGGGCGTCCCGGACTGGCTGGCGGCGATGCTCAACTACTGCGCGCGCTGCGGCGGGCGGCTCGCGTTCGGCCCGGTCGACGGCGAGGATCGCCACCGGCTCGTCTGCCAGGGATGCGGCTCGATCACCTACGTCAACCCGCGCCTGGTCGTGACCGCGATCCCGGTCACTGCGGCCGGCGAATGCGTCCTCCTCCGGCGGGGGATCGAGCCCGGCTACGGGACGTGGGCCCAGCCGGGCGGCTTCCTCGAGGTCGACGAGACGGTGACCGAGGCGGCGGTCCGCGAGACGCTCGAGGAGACCGGGCTGCTGGTCGAGCCGGGCGAGATCGTCGGGCTCTACTCGCGGCTCGAGGCGGCGGTCGTCGTCGTCGCCTTCGAGGCCCGGATCGTGGGCGGCTCGCC
>Ga0334722_10002408_pt1 | contig 21288 bp, 20 predicted proteins | sample C3_bottom_MG_FD_207210 | JGI IMG/M metagenome (GOLD analysis project Ga0334722, IMG submission 207210) | Sediment microbial communities from Yellowstone Lake, YNP, Wyoming, USA - C3_bottom | ecosystem: Environmental > Aquatic > Freshwater > Lake > Sediment | place: USA: Wyoming | collected... | reverse complement strand
AGATGACTTGCCTACTCGGTGAGCCTCATCCACAATCAGCAAGTCCCAGGAAACACCTAGAATCTTATCCATGTACCTCTCCCTTTTAACTAGATCCATCGACGCGACATAGAAACCCTCTGGAAAACCGCTCGAAGAAAGACTCTGGAAGTTCGCTCTCTCGATCCTTGTGGCCCTTATACCGAAGCGTTGAAGCTCTAGGAGCCACTGCCTCACAAGTATCCTGGGAACCAATATGAGAACCCTCTTGGCAAGGCCCAGATCGGAAAGCCTCTTGGCAGTCGATATAGCTGTAACGGTCTTGCCGAGACCTATCTCGTCCGCAACAAACACGCGGATCGGCACCCTAACCATTGTACGTGCAAGGAACTCGGCTTGATGCAGATAAGGATAAACGGGAGGCCTAGCCCTCTGAAGGCCAAGATACAGAATCGGGTTATACCGGGAATAAAGATCCAAAACGTCGTGGACAAGGCTGAGAGCCATACTAATCAAGCCCGTACAAAACCCTAAACGCCCTAGCAGGCCTATTGAGAGCCTGCCTGCCCCTCTCCGTTGCCACAATAAACTTCGCGAACCAAAAATGCAGCTCGTATTCGTCTAGCCCAGCAACTATCTCGCGGAGCTCTCCAGCCTTCGAAGGATCCCTAATCCTCTCCCTCACGACACCATACACAAGAAGCCTCTTGTAAACACCGTCGCCCACGCGCAGAGACCTCTTGCCAGACAAACGCGCACCAAGAGACTCCGCGAAGAGGACTAGCTCGCTCCACGGACACACCGCGGAAACCTCTGGCTTCTTGGAATAAGTATAGGGATAAAAATGACAGACCTGAACTACTCCACCATGTCCAGCCTTCTTCGACTTCCTCTCAGTGTAAGAGACACGTCTAAGAGGCTCCCTACTCATATGCTCGTCACAATCTTCTCTACACTCCTAAACCTTGAAAGAATTTCTTCAACTTCGGAAAGCTCTTTTGGTTGCTTAAACTTGAACCTAGCAGAGAAGCCTTCAAGCCTCCTAATACCGGTGAGACTCATAGCCTCCTTGACCATCTCTATAAACACCACTGGATCAGTATTCCTAGTCTTCAAAGTAATCTCCTGCTCGCCAGACCTCAAAGCCGCAAAGCCATCTTCAAAAACCAAATCTGGGAAAGTCTTGACTATATCCTCACTTTCCAACAAGTCCATCACAACTAGGCCGACAACTTTTACCTTCTCTTCTCCCAACACTTTTACCTGTAGCCTCCCAGATACAGGTCTCCTATACTCTACGGACACCTCAAACTCGTAGGTTCCCGGCTTATCCGGTAGCTGAAGCCTCCAAACAGCAGTAAACGGCGGTCTGCCCTGGCCGGGCTTGATTTCTCCTTGACTTACCTTAATCTTCACTACGTCGTCGACCTTGCCCACCGGAGTTATGTCCACAAACACTTGAATCATGGAGCCAGGCTTTTCCTCAACGAAGCTGGGACGAAGCGTAACCTCGATCCCTTCAGTGATTTCCTCCTCTTTCCTTACCAGAGGATAAGTCTTCAGTAGCTTCGTAGCATCCTCCGTGCTAAGACTACTCAAGTCATGCTCCTTACCTCCTTCCAATAACACGTACCGGATCCTAATGACTTTGCCATCCCTCTTCTCTCTTACAGGCTTCAACTGTTGCAACAAGCGTTCAGCCGCAATCCTCCAAGGAAGCACAATATCATTGTCTTCAAGCATGCTGGGCGGAGCCCCCTCCATAATCGTTGGTACAGTTTCAGGGCTATATGTGCGGACCCAGTAAATCTGGCCACCCCTCTGGATACCAATCTTGAGATTTCTCACGCCCTCAACTAGGGCCTGAATCACCAGGTCCCTGGGAACAAAAGGCAACTTGGGGTTAGTATAGAAGTAGCCCAAAATTTCTTTCACTGTAAGCTCCCTATTACCTTCACTGATATCAACACTGATCCCCTTCAACAAGTGCTCGAAAACCTCATAACCCAAAGAGGTCAGATATGCCTTTCCAACATCAGGACTCTCTAGAGCCTCCTCCGCGATCCTTGCAAGAGAAGTCGCCTCCGGCCTCACAGGTGAAGTATTTGCCTTGTTGTCTTCGATAGGATACCCAATAAAGTCAAACGCGTTAATTATCTCCTGGTAGAGTTGTGTCTCCCTGTCTCTCATGTACTGTCTAAGCTTTCGTGTCTGAAGCTCCCGTATATCCTCATCCTGATAAATCTCATTAAGCATCTCTTCTACATTCTCACAGGCAATAAGCTCCCTAGCAAGCTCCAATAGCCTATTAAACCTCCTCCCATCGCTCGGATAAAGCACCGCCACAGTATTCCTATAGACCCTGGAGCGGCCACCTTCGTCCTCAAAAATTAGCCTCCTCAAGTCTTCCTGTGAGAGTACCCGGGGGGCAATTATCAACGAATATTTTGGCTCATCTGTGGGTAGTGGCTTGTCCCTTACATCGACTAGAGAAAAGAGCTTCTGCTGTTCCTGTTTCTTTTTCCCAGTAGTCGGTGGGGGCTTCTGTGACAGGCTTCTAATTGCATCGAGCAAACGGTTTCTAGCCTCAACCTCGCTTACGCGCCTAGCCTCGTCCTGGACAATCGCTATTATTGGAGAAATAGGGGTAAACCAGTACCTTCCGTCCTTCTCCTGTATAAACAGCAATTCACGCGAAGCAACATCCAAGGCATTCAACACGTCTGCTGGCTTCGAGTTGGTCTTTTTAGCAAGAGACTCCTCATAAACCATGAAAGCCACGTCTTCCCTAGTAGGGAACACCCGCTCCGGCCTCGTTGCGAGGCCATAAACATACGTCCTAACAAAAATGGCAAGCGCAACCGCGTGAACAAGCGGGCCCCTCTTCAGGGCGTTTTCATATATATCCCTGTCGACAATCGGCTTAAACTTCGAGAAACTCTGTCCAAGCAAAAGTGCGTCAAGACGCCCAACATTTATATGCCAGGGCATAACAAAGTCAGGATCCTCGGCACTATTCCAGATCTCCCTTATCACTACACGAGTAATCCTAAGAGCGTCTCTCGTCCTCTGGAGCCCGGGGTGCCTTGTGACAATGTCGTATAGAACATCAATGTAGCTTGGATGGAAAGGTGCAAGCTCATCTATCCTAGAAGCCTTCTCGACCGCAGACTTTCCGAAAACTTGCTCCTCAGAGCTGTAAAGCGCCAAGTATCTGCCCCTAAGCGCCACGACAGCGTCACGATCAATCTTCTTAAAGATCCTCCTCTGCAGTACACGGACAACGTCCCCCGCATCAAGGGGAACATCGTATGCCGATGCAACCCTCCCAATAGCGTCCCTAAGCATCTTAGTCTCCTCCTCGTAGGCCTCCATGTAGCGCTCCTCTTCACCCCTAACCTCCACTGGAAGAGTAATGACGACGACAGACCTCGTCCCCTCGACAGCCTTCACAAGGCTCTCAACAAAGGCCACAACGTTCTTCCCATAGTCCCGAAGTTTTTCGTCCTGGCTCCCCCTAAACCTCGCAACATACTTCGCAATCTCGTCAATAAGGATGATTACAGGCTCGTCCCCAAGAAGCTTCCTAATAGCCTCAACAGAGGGCGCAAAGCCACCCCTATCCTCCTCCTCGAAAAACCTGTACTTCCCAAGCTGGTGAGCCATAGAGCCCCAAACACTCCTAACCACGTAGTGCTTCACGTCCAGTGGCCTGGCAGGGCTCGGACAAAGCTCGTCAGAATCCCCATCCAGCACTACAAGCTTCGCCCCAGCCTCAACAAAACGAACAGCCAGATCCCTATCAACCCTTGAAAGCGACTCTGGCTTCCTCACAGCGTGGAGCACAGCGAGCAACAAGTGCGTCTTTCCGCCGCCATAAAGCGAGAAAAGCGGAAAAACCCTCCTAGTACCCTTGCCCTCCACCGCCTCCACAATGCCCCTAAGAACCCTCCTCATAGAGTCCGAGAAATACGTAGACTCAAAGAACAGCACAGGGTCAGAGTAAACCTCGTGGCCCCTACCCATATAGACCTCTGAAAGCGATGGGGCAAGCTGCTCGTCAAGCCTCTCGTCAAACAGCTCTCCCCTAACCTCACAGTACCTCTTAAGCCCCACCCAACCACCCCTCAAGCGTACCAGCACCACTCACATACGACAAGACCCTCTCGCAGAGCCTCCTCTCCGGGTCAACACTAGGGACAAGACGGCCAGAAAACACCCTCGCAAGCCTCAAAGCCTCATCTACGAGCACGGCATTAACAGAGCGGAGCTTCTCATACTGCTCCCTAAAGCCTTTGACGTCAAGAGTAGCGGCATAATATTCCAACAAATGCAGGGCATCAACAGCACTCCTCAACACCGGCCTAGACGGGTCAAGCTCCCTCTCGTGGAGAAGCTCCACAAGCTCGCTCCTCTCTTCGCCACGAGGCTCCAAAAGCCGGAACTCGCCGTCAACTTTCTCCACAATCTTCATACTAGTCAGCTTCTTGTCGTCGAGCCCCGTCCCAAAACCAATAATGTGAACTGTGCTCCTATCCATCACCCTCCCTCTAGCCCTACCACTCCAAGGCAACAACACCTTGGCAAGCATATAGAAAAGCGCCCCAGCATCCCTAACCTCCTCCCCAGCCTCCCTGCCGCCAACGAACCTCGAAACAGCCCTCGCCAGCCCCCTAGCAGCCGCAGGGTAAGCACGCTCCCTAACAAACCCACCAACATCATCGACGCCAACAATCCTCTCACGAGAAGTCACAGCGGAAAGAGTTGCAGCCAGCGTCCCAACAAACAAATCCACTCCCGTACGACCAGCCCTAAGCAACTCAAGAGCCCTCTCCTCAGCGGCCACCAAAGCATCCCTATAAACCTCGTCCCACAAGGCCTCACCTCTCACGCCAGGCCTCCAAACAACTACAATCGACGTGTCAAGGGCCGCCTTCCCCCTTGCAGTAACACGCTGAGCAGACTCCGTTGATACAGGAAAAGCTGTAGTTACACGGAAGCCAGCCCTCCACCCGGCAGATATCAACTCCTCCCAGGCCTCTGGATCCGTATGAGCATAATAAGTAACCAACATTCCATCATCTTTTAGGACGCGTCTCATCGAGAGAAAAGATCTATACAAAAGTTCAATAAAGTAGTTACGTGCCTCCTCATCAGAAGCTTCTCTACCCTTAAAATATTTCAGCCTACCAATGTTAAGCCCAACCTCCCTCGGAGCAAACTCCTCCCACTGAGTCCTAATTTCCCTGAAGGTAGCGCCGATGGGCTTGAAGAAAGCTTCACCCAAGAACCGTGGTACAAGTTTTCTGTCACTCACATCGCTGAGAGCTCGCTTAAGCCATACATAGTAGAAATCGCTGAGCTCTACGTATGGTACATCATCCCGATATGGTGGGTCAGAAACTATCATCTGAAACTTCTCGTTTTCAAGGTTCGCGAGTAGCGTAGCGTCGTCATTAAGGACTCTTACCCTTCTTGTACCGTTAGAAGCACATGAGAGAAGGTATTTTAATCCTCTTATAATTGAGTTAATGTTGCCTGGGAATGAATATTGATTCCCTTCTTCGTAAAAAACATTGATATCACACCAATTCCACGTCATAGCTATGCCTCTAAAAGACAAGGAAGATTGAACCTTATTTGTTAGGAATGATCCTGAATACCATGTATTAATAACTGAATTGAAGTTTACAGTTCTTATAGATGCTATTGTAAGGTATGTTATTATTGCTTCCGCATATGCGAAAGCATATTTGCTATTCCATCCTTCTCTCAGCTTCTCCTCCTCAATCTTCTTGCCAGCCTCCCTGACCAACTTAACCAGCTTGACGAGGGTCAAGAGCTGTCGCGGGTTAAATAGCTTATAGAACTTGTTGAATCCCCAAACAATTATACTTAAATTTCCAGCGGTTCCGGAAGTGTATTTCCACAGATCTTCGATTGGTATATCTGGAACCCCCCACATCTTCCTTAGTTTTTCTAGTGCTTTCCACAGTTTCTCGGTATCCTGCTTAGTCGCATGCTCAAATTGAAGATCCCCCTCTTTTACCTTTACTTTTGCGAGGAGGGTTGGTCTTGCTGGGCTTTGGAGGAGTTTTTCTAGGTCGATTTTTCCGTTGAGGTAGTCTTCGAGTAGCTGGTTCCACTGTTTCACCGCGTTTTTTACGTACCACTCTGTTTCTTCGCCTTTTGGCTTCTCTATGGTGTGTTTACCGGTTTTCAGCGAGATGTATCGGATCTGGTTTCCGCAGTGGAGGCATGTGGCTGTTTCGCGTCTAGCGTCTATGTTTGGCTTCCTGACCGTCTTCTTGGTGCCGTTGACCTCGATGTAGCCCTGCTTGCTGTTTACCTTGGCCTTGATCTGGCTTGTTTTTAGCTCCTTGTTGAGGTCTACGATTTTTATTGTCCCGTTTTCCCAGTCCATCCATGCAAGCCTGCTGAAGATCTTCTTTTTGGCTCCCTCCTCTTCTTCCTCCTCTGTCTCATCGGATGAGCCCTTGGACACTCTTGCTAGCCACCAGTTGCCTATGAGGGGCGTGTATTTGCCGCAGTGGGGGCACTTGACTTCCCATGTGCCTATGTAGACGGCCACGTCGGGGTCGTATAGCTCCCTTATGTCTGGGTCGCTGGCGAGCTGTTCTGTTACCCATTTTCCCCACTTCTCCACGTCTCTGACTAGCTGTTCTCCTAGGCCTCTCTCTGCGGCCCACTTTGGGTACTCGAGTACAGCCTTAAGGAAAACATAAGCTGTTGGGAGCAGTTCTACCGCAACTACTTCGCCGAAGCCGAGCCTTATCGCCTCTAGTGGTATAGAGCCGAAGCCCGCGAAGGGGTCTAGCACTTTCATCTTGGCGAAGCGCTCCCTCCACTCGGGCGGCGGCGACGGGTTCTCTCTGTGCGGGACGTTTTCGACTTGCCCCTTAAGGTTTACTTTTGCCTTAAGAACCTGAGTGACAAAAGTGTGTACATCTATGTCTGGGGGGAGCGCGGCTGCCGCGAGAACTGCACGGGCGCTTGCAAGGGGTTTTCTTGTCCACCAGAAGACCATTTCCCAGTGTTCTGGGCGTCCTCCGCCCTTTTTCTCTTTTTCTGCAGCCTGGTTTACAATGTCTACGGGGAATTTGGGGGATTCGAGGAATGAAGACATCACAATATAGAGCGGTATATGAATAAATCTTTTTCCAAAACGATTTTGTGTAGAAACAATGGAAGGGTTTGGTAGAACTCAAGTGAATGAAAAATATTCATGATGATCTAAAATATTGATTCAAGACAACCATGCTGCAAAAAGAGATATACAGAGATTTTAAGAATTTTAGGCGAAAACGATTGATATCTGTGCAGGTATTAATATAATTCTAATCTGGGATTATTTGTAACAATAATATAAGTCGGTTTTATTTATTTTCTTTTTTATAGCGAGATTAATTTCGATTATGAGTTATTCCTCTTTATTATTCGAAGTATCTTATTAGTGTAAAGGTGCTACGAAAAATGAACTGGCATAGTTTGTCTCGGGCTGAAGGGCTTAATTCCTGGGATGGGACTTTAAGAGAATGTGTTTATCCTTGTGGATGGGTTGAGGTGGGAGGGTGGGCTTGATGGAGATGTTTTGGGTGATGTTCTATGCTTTTCTAGGTTTGCTGGCGTTCTTTTATCCCAGAGAGGTTCATGAGGCAAATTCGTGGCTTGATAGTTTTGACAGTCTTGGCTCTGTTATTGTTGTTATACAAGTTATTATCTCTCTTTGGAGCTCCAATGTTACTGGTATTACTGACCTTATTGTTGGCCTTGTACGCGATTCTATTGAGGGGTTAGCTTACTATCTCGTATACCTGTTTTTTGCGAATATAAGCAGGGGCTTGTGGTTTGGGAGATTCAGCTTTCAAAGAATTATTTACTATTTCATAACGTTACTGATCATATTATCAATACTACCCTTGCTTCCATGAGGCATACTCAGTGGGTTGCAGTAGAGACTTTCGTGGGCGTGCTTGAAGCCAAAAGACCTAGCTAGTTAAAAGATCTAGGATCTTCTTCGGAATTATGTAGGTTTTTCCACAGTATTTGCAGACTATCTTGGTGTCTTTAGAGTTTAATGGGGCTGGCGCGCCGCAGTATGGACATTTTACTAGAATCGTGCCGTCCTCTGCTAGGCTGAATTCTGCAACAATGTTGTAGCTTATTGTTTCCTTTGGTTTATGCTTTATCTCGTAGATTAGAGCTGAAATGTTCTTTCTGAACTCCTTCATTTTCTCCTCTTCTTGAAACTTTAGCGATACAGCCTTGCGATGTTTCAGTTCTAGAAGAACTGCTGAAAATGAATAAACATCTACGTCGTTTATATCGCTCAAGAATACTTCAAGGTAAACTTTTTCGTAGCCGGTGGGCTCTCTATTGGTTGAGGAGCCCAGAATAATAGCCATAACTATGACTAAGGAAAGCATGGAAAGCGAGAGTAATAGGTCTCCTATAAATTTGTATTCTGGGAAAAGAGACAAAAAGAAGCCAGCGGGGATAAGAAATATCGATAGAGCGGCAAATAACGCAATTATAGCCAAGAGAGCTTTAAGTATACCAGGCATCTGATTAAACTCTTCAAAAACTTTGTATTCATATTCTAGGTGAATTAGCCTTTTGTCTGTTAACAATAAGTCTCCTTCTGCAGTGTTTTGAAGCTCGAAGTCGATGCTCTCATAGAATTCAGGAACTTTCCTAAGCTTACCAGCCTTTACCTTCTTATAGACTTGGATAACTTTCTCGTCAGGGCCCAAAGCAACGAACCTGTCCCAGTTTTCAAAAAGCATGTTTACTGCTGTTGTGCTCGCACGCCATCCCCCTTAGGCACAAGTCATAGTAGACCGTATCCAAAAAATAAATCTTATCTTCTAGTCTTTTAGCGCACAGCTACCATTTCTTCACTAGTTAAACTAATTCAAGCCTCAAACTGGTTAAAGCCCACATATAACTTCACACAATTTTTTAGATAGTTTTCGCTGAGCATGAGGGATAAAAATAAATAGATCCTCTACGAGAAATTTGTTGAAGTTTTATGAATTACTGGACTCTTGTCGGTACGCTTGACAACTGGATGATCGGGATCGAGAGGGGCGTCTGGGGCGTCAGGGAGAGGGCTAGGCCCCTGTGGAGCAGGGTCCAGCCGGGCGACAAGGTCGTCTTCTACGCTGTCAAGACGGGCGTCCTTGGCTATGGGACTGTGGAGGGCAAGTTTGAGAGCGGGGAGCCTCTCTGGCCCGAGGAAAGGGAGAGGGGCGAGCCGGTATGGCCGCTTAGGCTCAAGATAAGGGTCGAAAAGGTCTACAGGGAGCCAAAAAAGAAGCCAGCCAAGATGCTGGTAGGCTTCCCAATAAACAAGCTAGACCCAGAAACATTTCGAGAACTATCCGAAAATCAATAAGCCACTCCAGGAATGTTCCTTTTACATATCGTTCAAGGCATTGCCCTACAGCTAAAAATGGTGGATAGTCAACTTTTAATAGGTTACCTGGATAATCAAGAAGTTTTTGAAATATTTCAATAAATTTAGTACAGGAAAATTTGTAAAACATTATTTTTTTCTTTGAATTTACATCTTTTTAAAATTGTATAGATTTTCGATAATGTGTTCTTCCTGAATATTACTAGGAACTAAACTCACCTACATATGTGTGGAATTATTAAGGAAGATGACCGCCACAACGCCGAGTCTTCAGCAAAGATTAACGTTGTAGTTGACGCTAACATATTGTTTTCTGCAATCATTTCTGGAAAGAAAAATGTTCGAAGCAAAATTCGTGATGTACTATTCAGTGATAATCTCCAGCTTTGGGCTCCCTACCAATTACTCGCTGAACTCGAAAAGAACAGAGAACTACTAAAGAGAAAGTCTGGTTTTACTGATGCAGAGTTGAATGCTTACATAGAGACTTTAAAAAGAGGAGTCATTTTCGTCCCTCGTGAGGAATATCTTGACAAGCTTCTGGATGCTAAAAATATCTCTCCTGATTTGAAAGATATAGAGTACTTTGCTTTGGCTCTGAAGCTAGACTGTCCAATTTGGTCTGAGGAAAAGCGTTTAAAGAGGCAAGACAGAGTTTTGATTTTAAATACAAGGGAGCTTGTTTCTTTGTTAGAGCGCGCTGGCAAGAAAGGAAGTCTTGAGTAGTAAAAGCGTTACCTTGTAGAAGTAAAGAAGAATAGAAAATATAAAAATTCAAATAAGTTAGTATTATACTAAGCCCTTTTCCTTTAGCTCTTGTAACATTCCCTCTTTTATTTTCTCGCTTAACTCGAATGCGTCTTTCTCGGTCAGCTTGCTTTTCGCTGCCAATGCTTCGAGAACAAGCCTCTGCAATGTTTTGGATCGATTGAATTCTTCCTCGAAAACCTTCAATCTGAGAAAATCGATAATCATGCGTGATAACTCTTCTTCTGGGAACATTTTGATTTTTTCCTCGAGGTCAGAAGGTATTTTTATAATTAATTCCATTTTTTCCCTATAATAACATGTGTTTAGGGGTAAATAGGTTTTTTGGTGCCTTTACACCGTAGAAACTTTTTGAAAAAATAATTAAAACAAAGTAAAAATTAATTGAGGTAAACAGTTGTCTTTTAATTATTTGTAGTTGGCACTTTCAATGAACTTAAGTACTTTCGGGATACAGAGAACTCTTTATAAGTGTTGTGAAGTTAAACTTTTAGCTTTAAATGTAGCTATAGTGATTATGTGGCTGTATATTCATGATATTTTTAAGTGGTTATTGGAGACCTCTCATCGCCTTTGCTACACAATTAACGTTTTTGTTCAGACTTTTTCTCCTCTTATTATAAAAGCTAATGGCCTCATGCAAATATATTCGGAGCTAGATGAGAAGAAGGTGTCCAACGAGATTTTTTACGCGATGCATCTAGGTTGCGGAACTCATATCTCGCAAGCGTCCTCCGATCTCAGGGACAAGCCAACATTTCATGCGAGGTGAACGTTGTGTCAGTAGATGTGAGGTACTGGGACAAGGACTCTTGGAAGGAATTTTTCAGGGAAGAGGTTCTACCACTTTACAAGTCTGCACTAACTCTAGTTCATTTGTGGAATGAACTTCGTAATCGCGCTCATGGCAGGTATCTCTCGGAAGTAATAAGGGACATACCAAACCTAGAGCTTGCATTGGTGGGCGGCACTAGTCCTTCTGGGAAGTTCGAAGAGAACTCCTTAGCTCTCGCATTCAAGGATTTGCTGGGGGCCAGCGTAAACCTCCGCGAATACTATTTCCTAAGGCAAATAGGGAAGGAGCCGAAGACGCCCATAGAGGTTAAGAGGGTTCTGCCAATTAGATACGCGGATCGCATCTCAATTCTTCTGGACCGTACACTTACCCGCGCAAGTGAGTTGGGGCTCGTTTCACAGTTTGAGTTGCAAAATGCACGTGAGAGTTCCGTTAAGAGTGCAAAGGAGGTGCTGGAGAGACCGATTCTTATCTCGGAAAAATTTGCGGACTTCCTGAACAGGGCGACGAGCTTAACAGTCAACTATAGCGATTATGTGAGGTTCATTTGGCATCTTCGTAAGATCCCTAAAAGGTATTTGCACCAATTCTACCCTGAAGCCAAGAAGCCTGAGGTGTTCAAGTTCCTTCAACAATTACTTGGTTTAAGCGTTTTTACGACTCCTCGACTCGACGACTCAGAGATCGCTGACTTGTACACAATTTTCTCCTATGACTACGCCATAAGAGTGTCTCACGAAGAGATAGACGGAATGAACATCAGTTCTATTGTTGAACCCCTCCTACACTCGCCTGCCTGCGAAGCAACGCGAGACTGGGATCTTTGCAAAGAATCTTATATATGCTCGTTTATTACTTTTTATTTCCAAGGAAGATTCGAGTATGGAGGAAATGATCTACCTTACGAGCCGTATATGACCGTTGGGGGAGCCCTTTGCAGGATCAATGAACTCGTCTGGGGGCTATTTAATATGTGCTCTAGGGAGCTCAACCTCGCTATAAACGGCAAGGTGCCTAACCCTTTTGCGGAATGGCAAAAGACTGTGGGAAAAACGAACATCAATTTGAGTCTTAATTTCAGCGACTGTGGTAAATGCGTCTACAAGGGCTATGGGGAAATCTCAAACCCGCCTAAGAGCTACGAGGAGCTAAGCATCCTGGATGAGAACACCCCAGCGATTCTTGTGGGCAGGGCAGAGCTTGTAAAAACAGATGGGAAGCTCTGCCTGATTAAAAGGTGGTAGCTATGGATGCATTTCACGAAGGGGAGTGCATGAGGAAGTAAGGAGACTGAAACATATGCCTGTTTAGTTCCATTAAACCCTTCTAGCCTCGGCAAAAACGTACCCGAGAAGCAAACAAGGGAGACGCCACCTTCTTTCAAACTTGTTACTCATGTGAGCGAAACGCATGAGGATAGGCTAGAACCTCTTGTACGGGAATTGCCACTGCAATCACTATTAAAACCTCAGCTCACTGCTCGGAAGCCCAATAAACACTATAGGTCACAGGTTCATTAAGGTCTACGCCTGTACGAGTCGAGGCGCTTGATAGGGCAAAACTTGCCTTCAAGACTTTCGAGGTACAAATTACAGGCATTCAGAAACAGGGAGAGCTTCACGGAATGATAAATAAAGTCATCAAAGGAGAAAATAGTGATTTTTTCCGAAACCTCTGCTTGAGCTCTCGAGAGGCCCGCTAGCTAAGTAGTGCGCGCTAAATGTGCAGTAAGAAGAGCTTCGCGCGCGCTTGAGCTTCCTTCAACTCCGCGCTTACGCGGCTGAATTTTTCGACTAAGCCGGCTGTAGGGAGCAGAGTGGGGGCTACGAAAGAGCGCTACACTCAACTCCCAACCCCACTTAACGAGGTAAGTTATCGAGCACCTGGAGCACGCTTTCTAGCTTTCACCGCAAAGACGGCTACTGCTATTACGGCTAACAGTAGCCCGAGCAACAGGTAGGCGCGCGTGTAGTCCTCTCTCCAAACGGCAACCAGGCTCCTAGGCTTGTTTACAAGCACCTTCACGGTGCCGCGCTCCACAATTATGTCTCCCGCTTCTAAGCCCTCCCACCTTTCGAAGCGGTGCGTCACGAGCCCCGCATCAACGTCAGTCGTGGCAAGCTTCACCGTAGCGTAGCTCCCATTATCGTACCAGCCCTCCCCCACCGCCGAGCTATGCACCGTAATCACCGAAACGTAGTGCTGAACCCTCCACCTCGCCTCAAGCTCCATCGGCTCGTTCACGGGTAAAATGACGATTGATAGGTCGTTTGAAAGCAGTTTGCCGTCCTTGTACCAGCCTTCGAACAAAGCTCTGCTACAGCCCGAGTTGGTGCAAAAGTCTAGCGTCGTGTTACCGGAGAAGTATACCTCGGCGCTCCTGATGCCCAGCGTAGCCATTGCGCCTTCATCGTACCAGCCCTCCCCGCGCACTAGGCTACGCAAGAGCGCGCTAGGCGATACAACCTCGACCCTGTACTGTCTCGCGTAGACAGCTGTTAAGTTGGCTGGTGCATCGACGGCAAACTCGAGCGAGGGGTTCACTTGTGATGCGCTCCAAGTAGGCTTTTCGACCTTCCACATCCTGAACACGTAGCGAACACCGGGAAGCGCCTCAACCGTTAGAGGTGCAGTAATCCTAACGGTCTCTCTTGGCGAGTACCATCCAGCTCCAGCCAGCCGCACGGGTGCGTTTGACGTCACGTTTACAGGGAAAGCTGGGCGCAACGCGTAAACCACCCACCGGCAATCGTACTTGGCCCCCTCTCTCCCTTGCTTAGCGCAATCGCTGCCGGCAACGTACAAGTTGAGACCGTCTGTCACCGCTAGGCCGGTAGGGAACTCGTAATCTCTTTCGGCTTCCCCTCCCAACGTGAAACTGAATATGTTTTTAAGATTTTCATCATAAACATATAATGCATGGTTAGAACGGTTATCAACGAGCTCCCCGCTGAAGAGGTAAAAGTACCCTTGAAGCGTTATCCCGCATCCAAGGGGGAAATCTGCACGGTTAGTAAAATTGTATAGGTCATCATCATCGAAGAAAGAGTAAGAAACCTCTGCGAGATCCCTGAAGAGGATATAGTTGAAAAAGCGCTCAGGTTGCAGAAGCCAGCCTGGGCGAAGTCCTTCGCTGCTGGCTACCTGCACCTCTCCAGCTTTGCTCAGTTTCAATATGTCACCGGCGGTTAGAATGTACGCTGAACCATTTTCGTCGAACGCTACGGCTAACGCTGCCTCACCACCTATTTTTAGCTCCCTTTGGAGCTCAAGCTCGCGGTTTAGGATCAGCGCGCGCCCCTCACGAGCTGCAAGCCGTTTCGACGACGCATTATAGAGCTCCCCGACAACCCAAAGCTCCCCCGTAGCAGGGTTCACACCCACACCCCAAGCCCACTCGTCCCCGATTGAGGGGTTGTAGAGGTACCTTTTCACTAGCTTCAGGGCGGGATCCCTCTTCTCGATAACCCAAGCGGTATCGTTTCCCCGTAAACGCTTCCACCCAGCTATGTAGAGGTACTCGCCGTCCGTCGCCACCTGCATGACAGCGTAGTCCAGCTTAACCCGCCCTTTCTCGTACAATTCAAGGCTGAAAGTTGCTAGCACGTTGCCTCCGCCAACGTAAAGCGTACCACCAGTAACGGTGCAAGTGTAAAACTCTCCTTTACCCCTCCAAACTTTAATTAGATTTCCAGTATTTTTGTCTCTAACTTCAATCCTACCAGTCGAACCGTTTTCAACACCAATTACATAGACGTTGTCACCGGAAAGACAAGTGCACAAAGCCTTATCAATGCTGGGCGAAGGATCACTAAAAACCCTCCAAACAACCGGCTGGGCTTGAACCAAAAAGCTGGAAGCGAGAACGATCGTCGCCAGTGCAACTAGCCAATGTAGCTTCACATGCTATAAAGACTTCTTCGGTATATTAACGTTTAGCCGTCTATTCAACGTTCACCCCCTTTGCGATCCCGCTTTTTTCTTGGCTGCTAATGTTCTCATCAAACCCTCCCCGGCTATTATTGCCGCGATGATCATGATCGCTATTAAACCCGTTGCTCGCCACGCGGTAAGCTTGCTCTCAAGCCACTAGTAGGAGCTCTGCAGGTCAGAGTAATTGGTTTGGAGCTCCTCGTAGTTACCCCTCAGTTGATTGTCATTGGTTTCAGTTGCTTGTAGTTGCTCTCTAGGCATGTGAAGTTTTCCAACGCTTCGTTGTAATTCTGTTGGCGCACGCTCGTTTTTAAATAAGCGAAACATGTTTTCTCTCTCCCTAGTCCTTTTTATTTATTGCTTTGAAAAATATATTACTGGATTTATGATGCATTCTTTTTTCATAGGCAACACAGTAAACTTAATCTATTAGTGATACGTTGAAACTTGAAAACTATTAATACTATCTCCTTTAGGGGTACGTATTGATGCCTTCCCATAAGGTTCATCAGAAATGCGGGAGCATGATTGGCCTGCCCATAGATGTTGTGAGATACGTAGATGTTTTGATCGATACTGGCAAGTGTGGCAAGCATGACATCGGCTTGGAGATTTATACTGAGAAGCTGAGCGAGGAGCTTAACTTGGAGGTTGCTCTGGAGCTTGGAGTTAGGAGGCTATTTGAGTGCCTTGGCGCTGGGGGGAGACTCGGCGAGGATTATTTGAGGGCCGCAGCTCTGCACTTCTTGCTTGACTGCGTGGACCGGAGGATGAAGAGCCTGGGGACGTTTGTTTTCGAGGGGAAGGCGAGGAAGGCTCTTGAGAACTGTGTCGAGTGGATCGATGCGAAGCTTAGGACTCAGAGCTATAGGTATTTCTTTGGCGAGGGTCTAGAGGAGATAGACGTGCTTGTCGGCTATATGCGGCGCTTACTAGATGAGCATGGCGCCGTGCTGGAGCGCTGTGTAGACTACATTGTGGAAGAAAACAAGTCTAAGCAGACTCCAGAGATTGGTTCGGGAACAATTGCAGGGCTCCTCTCGGAGGTCTGCAGAAGGCGTGGGACAAAGTGCCTCTTTTATGTAAATGGGAAACTCTTGCCCTCAGCTTCTGCCGCAAGGAAAGCATTGAGCCTTCTCAAGAAGGGCGAAAAAGTAGAACTTGTAAGCATAGATGGGAAAATCCGGATAACTGCTAATAACAGCGAAGAGTTTTTCACTAAAATAATGAAGGTTCTTGGCCAATGAAAGAGAAGCATATTTAGCACGGCTTCGGGAGGAAAGAATTAATATTGTTATACTTGTATAATTTTGCGATGGGCTTAGAGAACTTTGTTTCCGAGCTAGAGTCGATGGGTTTTTCTGAAGAAGTCATACAAGAGGTCTTGCAGGCTTTATCAGATTTGTATATAGGAGTTAAAATTCCCTATGCCTTTGTGTCTAAGGGGTCTAGCGGCTTTTACTCTTCTCCGGCTAGAACAAAATATTGGCCTTACAGCGATATAGTTGAGAAAATCTTGCTGCAGTATGGCTTCGTTGATACAGGTAGCGCTTTTACTGTTTATGCTCCTGAAGCTAATTGGTATTTCTTAGCCTTAACCGAGAAAGGTGTATTAGTTGCCCGGGAAGCTTATATGAGTAAACTCGAAGAAAGCCTCGACTTTGTTAAAGAACTCTTGCGGAGATACAAGAAGTTGGCGCCGATACTTTCCTATGGGGCTATTTATGATGAGAGTATCGGGAGAAGCTATTTTAGTAGTAAGCCATTAGACGACGTTGACCAGATTCTAGGATTTGAAACAACTTCGATCATTGATGCTAAAATTGGTAAGGCTCCTGAGCCGCCCCAGAAGAGAAGGACGTACCATACCGCGGAGGAGCTGTGGGGTAAGGTTAAGGACATATATGGGATGCAACCTCTAGACATGGTTAGGGTAGCATTTCAGGCTACCGCGCAGACACAGACTGTTACAAATGTTATCAACGAGTTCTTTTCGCCACTATATGAGAGACGCCTAGTATTACTTATTCCATCTTATAATACAAGAAACGTATATACAGACTGGGAGAAGTGGTACGTTACAAGCGAATTTATAGATGTAGTCAAGGAATCCAATGTTGGGATCGGCCAAGAAAAGCTTAAAGAGTTCGTAACAGAATTTGTCTCCCTCTTTTTGCTTTATCTCGGCTCAAAGCATTACACAAAGGGCGAAATCCTAAAGGCCTTAGAGGTTATTCTAGACGAGAACAAAGAGCTCGGCCTCTCATACGATGAAGTTCTCGAGCCTCTACGAGAACTTATACAAGAAATTAGCTCGTCTACTGGTAGTATCTCCGGCTTCAACGAGTACGGTGAACCAGAGAGCCCACCTTTCATGGTGATGGATTGGGAGCGGCTGGACAAAGCAATGATGGAGTATCTCGAGCTTCTTGGCTCTAGGGCATTTTCATTGGTCTAGACTACGGCAACTCTAACCATTTCCTAGGGCTAGTTAAGGAGTATTTTCGCCTAAGAATACGAGTTCTTTTACTAGATCTTCTTCTCTTAGGGGATCTTGTTGGAGTCTCCACTTGTAGATTTTGATGAGGTCGCTCACGGAGACTTCTTTAACTTTTATATCGTCAAAAAGCCATTTGATTCTTGATGTCCCCCTTGTAATTATCCACACTTGTTTTGTACATCTAGAGATATTTTTCGTGAGATTTAGATTATCTCTTTGATAGTCTATATAATCCTTTCTTAGCATATTGACGTAATTCTCGATCTGTTGATTTTTAGTTTCTTCAAATTTTGTGTCAAGTGTTGCGTCATATATGACGGCGAGATTGTTGACTATGAAGAATCCGTCTGGGCGACCTTTTTGTTCCGTTTTATCATACCTAAATATCTCATTGATTCCTATCAATTTTAACAGATAGGATACCCCGTCTTCAAACTCCTCCCAGTTATTAGTTGCTAGTAGCTCGGAAAAGAATGGTGGAACGAGAGAACTAGCGTGAGATGTTTCAATGGGTAATACTTTTTCTTTAAGATACCACCCAGATTTTCGTAGTGCTTGAATTTCCGGTGGAAGTTGATGCAGAGGAATTTCTCTCTCAATTTTGACTTTAAAATAAATCTTGTTTTTCTCCCTCTTTGTATCATAACCATATACTAGACCTATCCACGCTTTTTCAGCTGTTGCGTGCTCATCAGAAAGCTTAATGAAGAGGGTTTTCGCATATTCTATAAGCTCATTGGGTTGCACACCTTTTAGAAGCCTCCTAGTGTAAGATGTTTCGTTGTTTGGTAAGTTATTCCAGTGATTTGGATAGTATGTTACCATGATGTATTTTATATCTTTCATGAAATCTTCGGACACGTTTTTAAATTAACTTAAAAGTTACTAAAATTTTTCTGTATAAAACTTTTGCACAGCGCTTATCAGTCTTTTATGTCTTCGCATTGGTCTTTGCATGGGGCGATGACTCGTGGTGTGGAGTTTTGGCTTTTTATGAATGCGATGTAGCCGTCTTGGGACTGGAGTAGTTCTGTTATTTTTTGTGGTTGGACTGCCTTGATGGTCTTGGTGCTTGTTATCTCGATGAGTTCGTACCATTGGACGTCCCACTCTGGTGGGAGGGATGTCTTGTATTCTACGAGTTTGAGGGTGAAGTCTCTTATCCTTTTTGGGATTCTTTCGATAAGATAGACGTTTCCAAGAATTGGGTCGACATATTCGATGAAGGTCCAGTCGTCGACGTAGCCTAGTGTAGCTTTGTCTTCTGATGATGAGAGCCAGTATAGGTTTTGGAAGGGGCGTAGTTCTATGAGGTCTTTGCGTGTGCCCTCGTAGCCGAGGTAGACGTCGCCCTTCTCGTCTGTTTTGGTGAACCACTTGTTGCCGGTGCCTGTGAGAAAGATGAGTTTTTCTTCGTCGTACTCGATCTTGGCTTTCTGGGTGTTGTCTTCCTTGAGGGCGAGCTTGAATTCTCCCTGTATGAGGTCGAACAGGTCCTTTATGCCAGATTTAAAGACTACTCTCACGTTTTGTGACCCTCTCTCTGGGCAACAATAGGTGTGCGGGGCCTGCATAAAAATCCAGCTTGTGTCCTATTCATCTGGAAAAAGAAGCCCTTCGTACAGTACAACCGTCAATACGGGTATTTATTCCTGAGATTAGCGCGCGACGATCAGCATGAAGGCGTACCGCATGTCTTTACTTACCAAGAGTATCGGGTGTATCTTCACGCGTCCAAACTGGTTTGGCGAAGTAACATCCCTAAGCAGTGCCGGCAATACGTTGTCATCGCTCAACGTGGGGTCGATCATCACGTTTTTGGTGTTGTCTCTTTTTTCTGTGGCTGGGCCGAGTGTTGTGCTGTTGGTTTTCTGCCTCTTCTTTTTTCGCCTCGTAATACGCGTATGCGCCGGCGAAGTATGCCTCTGTGAGGGGGTCTAGGCTTTTCCACATGTCCTTGAAGGCTTGTCTTCCCTGGGTGGTTACGAGGTATTTGTCGCCGGTTTTCTGGACGTAGCCTTGAGAGATAAAGTCTTCTAGTATGCTTTTTATTGCCGAGAGGTCCACGGCTACGCGTCTTGTCTCGCTTATCAATTCGTAGGTGGACTCTATGACTCCTTTTATGGTTTCAGGGTCGAAGTCGTCTCTGTCTTCTGTGATGAGTGCAATTATTGCGCCGACGGTTTCGGGTTTAGGCATAGTGTGTAGACACCTCGACGCGGGCTGTGTCTTGTATATTGGTTTATGGTGTTAGAAGTATTTATTTCTAGCGCGGGTTGTCTATAAATTTTTTGTATGGTAGGAGTCAGTCTTTTTAAAGGATCTGTTGCCTTTAACTAGGTGATAGTCACAAGGGATCTTCTCGTGATGAGAGGCCGGCTCTATATAGTCTTGCTTGGTTCCTCTTCCCTAGGGTTTAGAAGCTACATGAGAATATTCCTGTCAGAAGAAATGCTTCACTATAAAAGAGCCTTCTCGATACCTTATCTCGTAACCCGTTTGTATCACAATGCTTTTATTCAGGTTTTTCCAGGTTATACCTGGTGGTATCCGGTGGCTAGGACTGTCGTGAGCGTAGGTAGGAAGTATGCGGTGTACCTTCCTAGGAGCGTCGTGGAGAAGCTTAAGCTCAAGGAAGGGGAGAAGCTGATCCTGACGGTGGAGGGTGAGAGCATAGTATTGCGTAGGCCTCTTGATTTCTTCGAGGAGGCTAGGAGGAGTCCTAAGAGGTTGCGCCTGGCGCCTGAGGAGTTCGAGAAAACCAGCGTGGAGGCTCAGGAAGAGTTACTGGGTGCCCGCGATGCTCAGGGTGCTACTTGACACGTCTTTTCTTCTCCCAGCCTTCGGCGTGGACGCTGGGGAGGAGGTTCTCAATTGCTTGGAGCTCATAGCTACTCGGAGGGACAGGGTCTTGGTTTATTACTCGCCGTTTAGTCTTCTGGAGTCGGTCATGGTTCTCATGAGAGAGGCTAGGCGGGGGAGGGTAGAGCTAGAGGTAGCTGTGGGGATGGCTAGGGAAGGGGCAACCAAGGTTGTCTACGGGCTTGAGGCCGCCGACACCCCTCCGGAAGCTTATTCGCTCGCTGTGAGGCTGTACAGCTTGGGGCACAGGGATCTCTTTGACAATCTTCTCTATGCGACTGCGGCCACTAGTGGGCTGTCCTTCCTGACCCTTGACAGTGAGTTGCTAGGCTTCCTAAAGAAGTCAGGCCTGCCACAAGTGGCTATCAAGCCTAGGGAACTAGAGGAAAAGTTGCTTTAGAGTGATAGAATGAGCTCGCAGTAGTTGCTGCTATGCCTCTAGTGATCTTTGCTTCAGCTACTCCTTCCTCTCAGGCTTACTGTCGGAACTATATTTTTGACGTGCTTTGTCTTTTAGGAGCTTGCTTTAGGATAAGTAGGAGCTCCATTGGCCTTATTTCTCTTTACCGGATCTACTTGTAGCCCGAGTTCCTCGAGCGTTGTTGCGCCTAGGAGATATATGCCTTCGTCTCCGAAGACGGCCGCGTGCAGCGTGCTCAGTTTTATCAACGTTCCAAATTTTTGCCTTGACCCTTACGATGCTCATGGTAGATCTCCTTATAGAGGAAGCCCAGCGATAAAAGGACTTCTCAGTGGCGCGGGGACTAACTGTGCGCGCTAGAAAAACAGTAAATAACTTTTACAGGAAGATTCGTGAGCTCTTCTGCGTAGTTCTCCCGCAAATTGCTGGGGCGAGTCCTTCAGGCTTAGAGGTTGAAGGCGTTTCTGCTTCCAGGCGCCCTGAGGCGATAGGCTCAGTAATGAGGTTACTTTTAGTTATTGGGGTGGGTGCATCGTGTGCTCATATATTTTGAGGATGCATGACTCTACACGTACGATAAGTTTATATTT
>Ga0334722_10002407_pt1 | contig 21290 bp, 15 predicted proteins | sample C3_bottom_MG_FD_207210 | JGI IMG/M metagenome (GOLD analysis project Ga0334722, IMG submission 207210) | Sediment microbial communities from Yellowstone Lake, YNP, Wyoming, USA - C3_bottom | ecosystem: Environmental > Aquatic > Freshwater > Lake > Sediment | place: USA: Wyoming | collected... | reverse complement strand
AGGCATCGCAGAGGACGTGCAGTCCCTTCTCCGGCGCGACCCTGGCGAGATAGCCGATGGTGAACGGCTCGGGCTCGCCGCCCTCGCGCGCCGCATACCCGTCGAGGCTGATACCCAGCGGCACGACCTCGACGCGTGTTCGATCGAGGCCCAGGTACGCCGCCATCATGCCGGCGCCGAACTCGCTGACGGCCACGAAACGGTCAACGTGGGACGCGTGCGTGCGGATCAGATCGATCGCCTTCGTCCGGTACGGTTCGCCGAGGCTGTCGAGAAACAGTTCCTCGCCCTGGAACGTGCAGACCACGGGCACGCGCATCGCGGCCTTGATGGCGGGTGCGAGGCCCATCAGCAGGGCGTTCGGGATCGAGACGATGTCGGGCTTCATCTCGTCCGCGAGGTAGCGCACGAGCTTGTCGATTTCCTTCCGCTGGAATCCCTCGCGGCCGTGGAGCATCGACACCGTCATCGCGCCGAGATCTCCGGGATCGACGCTGACGGCGAAGCGGGAGACGAGCCTGAGCAGTGCCGGCGAATCGAGGAGGCGGTCCAGCAGCCGCGGTGTCCGGCGGAAGAACGCGAGATGCTGCTGCAGGTAGACGTTGATGCCGCCGAGGAAGATGCGATCGGCGCTGACGTTGGTCTCGTCGGTCTTCGTCGGCGTGTACGTCGGGATCAGCTGGACCTGGTGGCCGGCGCCTTTCAGCGCCACGGCCAGCGCGTTGTCGCGCAGGCAGCTGCCGCAGTACATCTGGCCGGCACCGGCGGTGATGTAGGCGATCCTCACTTGCGAACCTCGGCGCCGAAGCAGTACACCTCGCCGTCCTGGGATCCAATCACCAGGACTCCCTGCGCGGCCGCCGGCGACGCCGACAGCGGCGCGCCCGCGGTGAATTCCCAGGTCTTCCGGCCGGTCAGCAGGTCGAGTTCATAGAGCACGCCGTCGTTCGACCCGACGAATACCCGCTGCCCGCTGACGAGCGGCGAGGATTCCACGCGCGCGCGCGTCGCAAAGCTCCACGCTTCCTTGCCGGTCGATCGCAGCAGGGCGTGCACGACCTTGTCGCGGCCGCCGACGATGATGCGGTCCGCCGTCACCGCCGCCGATGCGTAGAACGGGAACTGGCGCGTCGGATGCTGGTACCGCCACCGGATCGTGCGGCGCACGAGATCAACCGCCACCACGTCGTTGGCGAACGTCCCGGCGTACACGACACCGTCAGATACGGCGGCCGATGCACCCGTGTAGCCGCCCAGCGGCACGGCGAACTGCTGCCGGCCGGTGGCCAGATCGAATCCGCGCAACTGCTCGTCGCAGCCGGCCACGAACACGGTGCCGCCAGCGACCGCGGGCGTCGAGTGCACCGGCCCCTCGGTGGGGGCCTTCCAGATGAGGGCGCCGGTGGCGGGGTCGAGGCAGTAGAGGTTCTGATCGTACGACCCGATGTAGACCCGGCTGCCGGCGCAGTTGGGCGACGACTTGATCTCGCCCTGGGTCTTGAACGTCCAGCGTGCCTTCCCCGTGGCGGCATCCACCGCGTGCACGACGCCCTCGAGGTCGCCGACGTAGACGACGCCGTCGCGCACGCAGGGCGATGATTCCTCGATGGCGCCCGCCGCCTGGTATTGCCAGCGGGCGGCTCCCGTCGCGACATCCACGGCGTGCAGGCGGCCGTCCATCGAGCCGACGAAGACAACGCCGTTCACAATGGCGGCCGACGACTCGACCGAGTCCTTGGCGCGGTACGTCCACCGCAGCGACAGCGGACGCGGCAATGGCGTGAGGGTGACGCCCACCAGCGCCGGCGATCCCCGGAACATCGGCCAGGAGTCGTCGCGCGGCGGCGCCTGCCGTGCGGCCGTCGTGACGGCCGAGACGACGGCCGCCGCGACGACGACGGCCGCGCCAAGCAGGACCACGCCCGCCGCCCGGTGCGAGCGCCGGCGCCTGTTCACTGGCGCTCGGCCGCCCTGGGGGCGGCGATGGCGACGAGTTGCGACCGGCTCATGATGTAGAGGACGCCGTTGGCCGCCACGGGGGTGCTGTAGACGGCACCGCCCATGCCGGGTTCGGCGATCTTCTTCATCGTCGCGCCGGCGTCCAGCACGACGACGTCGCCGTCCTCGTCGCCGAGATACACCTTGCCGTCCGCCACGAGCGGCGATCCCCACACCGCCGCCAGCATGTCGAAGGTCCAGCGCGGCACGCCCGTGCCGGCGTCAACACAGTGCAGGAACCCGCTGAAGTCCGAAATGAACAGCAGGCCGTTGGCGACGGCGGCCGTCGAAATCGATCGCCTGATCTTGTCGTACTGCCAGACGCGGCCGCTCTCGGTGATGTCCACCGGCTTCGCCCCCTCCCGGCCCTGCATCCCTCTGGCCGGGTCGATGGCGTAGAGATGCCCGACGCCTTCGCCGCTTTCGGGGTCCTGGCCGACGGCCATGTAGACCCGGCCGGCCACGAACACGGGCGTGGCGATGCCGTCGTTGCGGGTCTTCGGCCACACCGAGTCCTTCGGGTTCAGGTCGAACTTCCAGAGGCGCTCGCCCGTCCGGGCGTTGAACCCGTAGAGCCAGCCATCGCCGCCGGGGAAGACGGCCTGCATGACGCCATTGACCTCGCCGAGCGCCGGCGACGACCACTGGCCGTGCAGAATCCGGTCTCCCGGAGACGCGTCCTGCCAGACCACCTTGCCCGTCTCGCGATTCACCGCCAGGAAGCTCGGCGCGGCGGGTGCCAGCACCTTGCCCTGTTCGTCGTCGCGGCCGTTGGATGTTTCCAGGAAGACGAGGTCTTCCCAGACGACCGGCGAGGAGTTCGACATGTTGCGCGGGACCACGCCGAGGTCCTTCACCATGTCGAGGCGCCAGATCACGTCGGCATCGTGCGGGCCGTGCCGGGCTTCGTCCTGCACGGAGCCGTCGTTCTTTCCGTCGGCAAACCCGTCGGTGTCAAGGCAGACCAGTTCGCCCCGGTTGGTCACGTAGTAGAGCCGCTTGCCGACGACCGCCGGCGACGAGCAGATGCCCTGTTCGGGCCAGTCGAGCTCCTTGCCGGCCGCGAGCTTGTCGCTGACGGCCTGCCACAGGAACGCGCCGTCCGACTCCCGGAAGCACATCAGGATGCCCTTGTCGCCGGTGACGGCGGCGTCCCGCGGGCTCGTGTTGTTCGTGCCCACGAAGATCCTGCCGTCGGCAACGACGGGGTTGCCGTACGACGTCGAGCCGAGTTCGGCCTTCCACTTGATGTTGGTGCCGGCCTTGACGTCCCAGGTGGCGGGCAGCGGCGAGACGGACGCCGCCATGTTGCGGCCGGGCGATCCGCCCCACAGGGGCCAGTCCTGGGTGGCCACCGCGGCCGGGACGGCGAGCGAGAGGAACGCGGCCGCGAGCGCGGTCCATGCGCCCCGGTGGTGATGCGATGGCGTCGTCATAGGTCCGATTATTCCACGTTGAGGCGAGCCGTTGGCCGCCTACCTGCCGATGGCGACGACCTGTCCCTTGGTCCGGATGTACAGGACACCTCCGGCCAGCGCGGGGCTCGCCATGCAGACGTCGCCCATGGGATTGGTCGCCAGCAACTCGAACGCCGGGCCGGCCTTGACCACGTAGACATCGCCGTCCTCGCTGGCGAAGAAGAGTTTGCCGTCGCCGGCCACCGGCGAGGCCGTGAATCCGCTGGTGCCGCTGCCGAGCCGGGCCTGGTACAGGCGATCGCCGGTGCGCGCGTTGTAGCAGCTGAGGGCGCCGTTGTTCTTGGCGCTGTAGAGATAGTCGCCGTACACCACCGGCGTCACCATGTAGGCGCCGTCGCGGGGGTAGCTCCAGGCGACGTGAGCGTTCGATGTTTCGCCGGGCTTGAGCGAGACGTCGCCGGCCGCGCTCAGCCTGACGGCGTAGATCGGCGCGGCGGGTCCGTGGGCGCTCGTCAGGAAGACGAGGCCGTGCGCCATGACCGGGGTCGGTACCGGGATGTCGCCGCCGCCCTTGAGCCGCCAGATTTCGGCGCCCGTGGCCAGGTCGTATCCGCCGGCGTGCTTGTAGCCGTTGACGATGACCTGGGCATGCGTCCCGTCCGCATACACCGTGGGCGATCCCCACGTCGGCACGTCCTCGCGGGCGGTGCGCCAGAGTTCGCGCCCGTCGGCGAGATTGAGAGCGGCGAGGTACGAGCCCTTCAGCACGTCGATCTGGACCAGGACCTTGTCGCGGAAGATCACCGGAGAGCTGCCGAACTCCCATTGGGCATCGGGAACGACATAGTAGGAGGACTCGAGGACACCGAGGTCCTTCTGCCAGAGCAGTTTCCCGTTGAGGTCGAAGCAGTAGAGTCCTTCGGACCCAAACAGCGCCACCAGGTGCTTCCCGTCAGTCGCGAGGGTCGAGTTGGCATGAGTGGCCTTCGGGTGCCGCTTGACCTTCGGCACGCCGGCATGGACCGTCTTCTCCCACAGGACCTTGCCGGAGCCGGTGTCGAGCGCGTAGATCAGCCATCGGTGGACGCTCGGATCGTTCACCGACCCGATGTCGCCGTAGAGGCCGACCTTCAACTCGGGCCGATCGGTTCCGCTGACGGCAGTGGAGACGAAGAGGCGGTTGCCCCAGATGACGGGGCTGGAATGGCCGAGCCCCGGGATCGGGGTCTTCCAGCGGACGTTCTTCGATGCCGGAACGTTCCACTCGGCCGGCAGCGGCGTGCCGTCGGAAACCCCCGCCGCCTGTTCACCGCGGAACGACGGCCAGTCGTTCCGTCCAGCCGCGCCCGGCCGGGAAAGGGCGAGCGCCATCACGACTCCCGCAGTCATCAGCAGCAGCCACGCGCGACATATTCGGCTCATCGTGCCGTGATTCTACACGATAGGACATCGCCCGCCCGATGCGGCCGGAATCCGCTTGACTTGGCATTCGGGCGGGACATACTGAATCAGATTGGGCCTATTCAAATCGACGGCGGAGCCTGGAGCCCCAGCGGGTCGTGGTGTGGATTCGGATTCGGATTCTAGAACCATGAACAAGAACTTCCGGGCGGCCGCGGCCGCTCTCATCCTTGCCCTGGCGTTCGCGCCGGCGGCCATCGTCAACGGTCAGGATCGGTTCCTCGGGCCGTCGACGGGTGGCCCGCCGACCGGGACGGTCAAGGGCAACACGCTGACCTACAACGGCACCGCCTACAAGCGCGTGGACGGTAAGGTCACGTTCCCGGACTGCACCGTCTTCGTCGCGGCCGATAGCGGCGAGCTGACGCCCGTCGGGACGGCACCCGACTGCGTGCCCGCCGGCTCGAAGGCGGCCGGTGGCGTGCCCGCCGGGGGCGCCGTGGAGGAGATCGCGGCCACCAGCCAGCCGGCGAGTCCGGCCGCAGCGCCGCTCCGCCTGTCGGGCTTGATGCCGGAGCCGGGTCTCCTGTTGATCGCGCCGATCTTCCCGGTGACGCCGGTCGCGGTCCAGGCATCGACTCCCGCCCGCGTGGCGGTGCAGGCGGCGCGTGAACTGCCGCAACGCGCGCAGGCGGAGTTCCAGCGGCTTATCGCGAAGGCGGCGGTCGACGGGGCGGTGCGGGTCATCGTCAAGCTCGATGTGCCGGACGTCTCGAACCTGATGGCGGCGTCGGCGGCGGCGGGTGCAGAGGCCCAGTCGGGCGCGGCGCAGGTCAGCCGGCTGGCGGCGGACGGGCAGCTTCGGGACGCCATCGGAGCGGTTGCCCAGGGGCTCCGCGCCGAACTCGCCGGCACGGGGTTCGCCGTGAACCGGCAATACGACTTCATTCCGTTCATCGCGCTCAGAGCGTCGCCCGCGTCGATGGCCACACTGCTCGGGTCGCCGCGAGTGATCGGGATCGAGGAGGACGTGCTGACGACGCTCGACCCGGTGGAACCGGCCGGCGACGGCGCCGCAGCCTCCGGTGAATCGCCGATGTACAACGCCGCCCTGACCGTCATCGGAGCGCCTACGGCCTGGGGCTGGGGCTACACCGGGCAGGGCTGGTACGTCGGCATCCTGGATACCGGCATCCGGAAGACGCACCAGATGTTCGCGGGCAAGACGATCCTCGAGGCGTGCTTCGCCAGTGGCTCGGCCGGACCGGGGGACTGCCCGAACGGCACGGCCACGATGACCGGCCCCGGCGCGGCGGCCCACTACCCGAGCAGCTACACGAGCTTCGACCATGGCACGCACGTGTCGGGGATTGCCGCCGGCAACGATGGCTCCAGCTTCGGCGTGGCGAAGAGCGCCGACATCATCGCCATCCAGGTGTTCTCCAAGTCCGGGTCCAGCGTGGTCTCATGGTCGTCCGATTCCCTGGCAGGCCTGAACTACCTGTACTCGCTGCGGGGAACCTACCGGATCGCATCCGCGAACATGAGCCTCGGCGGCAGCACCCTCTACAATGCGTCGCCGTGTGACAGCGACTCGCGCAAGGCGGCCATCGACGCCCTGCGCGCCGCCGGGATTGCCACCGCCATCGCCACCGGGAACGACGGGTCGTGCGGCGGGATCTCGGCGCCGGCGTGCATTTCGAGCGCCATCTCGGTCGGTTCGACCACGGTGGCGGACGTGGAGTCGTCGTTCAGCAATTCGAGCGGCAACCTCCAGAAGCTCTTCGCTCCGGGATCGGCCATCTACTCGTCCACCGGGGCGTCGGATTCGAGCTTCGGCACGTGGAATGGAACGTCGATGGCGACGCCGCACGTGGCGGGCGCGTGGGCGCTGATGAAGCAGGCCATGCCCGGGGGAAGCGTCACCGACTTCCTCAACGCGCTGCGCAACACGGGAGCGGGGACCACGGGGGGATGTTCGTCGGGCCGTGTGCCGATCCCGCGCATCAACGTGGCGAACGCCATCGCGTCGATGGGGGCCTACACCCTCACCATCCAGGCATCCGAGTTTGGCACGACCGACCCGGTGCCGGGGCCAACCCGCTGGGTGCCCGGCGCCGAAGCCACGATCACGGCGTATCCCGCCGCGTACTCGGACTTCGTCGGATGGTCGGGCGCGGCCACCGGCAAGACGAATCCCGTGAAGATCATCGTGAACGCCAATGCCACGTTGACGGCAAACTTCCAGTACATCTACGCGCCGCCGTCGAGCGGGCGCCGGGTGACCAACCGGAGCTTCTCCCAGCTCGAGTACATCGACATTCTGACGTGGACACCGAACGGCGCGAACCAGGGCCTCGACGTCAACCGCTACCGCGTGTACGTCGTGACCAACGGGACACCAACGCTGCTCGGCGAGGTGGCCGCCAGCGCGCCCCTCGAGTACTGGCACCGCAAGGCACCGGGGGCGTCCACGCAGTATCTGATTGCCGCCGTGACCGCCAACGATCGCGAAGGGGCGGCGTTCACCATCACCGTGCAGTAGAGGAGTGCCCATGCGCCGAGTCCATGTTGTTGCTCTGCTGGTGATGCTGAGTGCGTCGGCCGCGTCGGCCCAGACGCCCGCGGCCAAGCCGCCCGCCAGGCGGCCGTCCAAACCGGCGCCCCCGCCGATGTCGGTGATGGTGCTGGGCCACTACGGGGTGTTCCTGCCGTCCGATTCGGCCTTCAAGGGCATCTACGGGAACGGCGGCGTGTTTGGCGTGGAGCTGCGCGTCGGTTCGTCGCCGGCGAAAGGCGGTCCCCTCGTGGGCTGGCTCGAGGCGTCGTTCCGGCAGCGGAACGGCAGCCTCTCGTTCACCCACGAGGCCACGAAGGTCAGCGTGAACGCGATCGAGGGCGGCGTGCTCGTGCGGCTCGGACGCGGCACCGCGGTGCCGTACGTCGGTGCGGGCGGCGGCTACTACGCCTTTGCGGAGACCAATGATCCCTTCGGCCAGGCTAAGCAGAGCAAGCCCGGCTACTGCGGCGTGTTCGGGGTGATGATTACGCCCGGCAAGACGCTCGTCGTGGATGTCCGCGTCAAGTACTCCGCCGTGTCGATGAAGCCCGCGGATCTGACGATTAAGGTGGGCGGCCTCACCGGCGGCATTGGCGTCGGCTTCAGGTTCTAGCCCGGCCGCCGTCGTTCTGGAGGTGAGCATGCGCGTCGCGCTTCGCGCAGCTGTGTGCCTGGCGGTGCTGTCGCTGCCGCAACGGTCCGCGGCGCAGGCGTTGTTCTCGACCGACGATTTGCGCGTCGGGATCGACGGCCGCGGCCGGATCGCCAGCCTCGTCAATCCCGCCAGCCGGCAGGAGTACCTGGCTCAGGGCCAGCCGGCGCCGCTGCTGCAGATTCGCATCGGCGCGCGCGTCGAAGCGCCCGCGGCGATGGCGCGCGAGGCGTCCACCGGGCGCTTGGTCCTGCGCTACGAGCCGAGCGGCGTGCGCGTCGATGTCGCGGTGGCCGTCAGGCGGACCCACCTGGTGCTGACGATCGCCCGCGTGGAGCCGGCCGGGCTCGTGGATGCGATCACATGGGGGCCGTATCCCGTCGCGATCGGCCAGACGGTTGGCGAGATCATCGGCGTCGTGCGGGACGCCACGTTTGCGGTCGGGATCCAGGTCCTCAACATCAAGACGCTGGGCGGAGCGCCCGCCTTCGACGAGGGCAGCGATCCGTCCCGGAGCCGCGCTGCCCAGGCCGCGCCGTGGGGCAGCGTCCTGCAGGCGTACGCCATCGATCGGTCGCGGCCGCGCACCGTCGCCGGATGGACGGGGCAGTTCCCCGCGATGCCGGTGGCCCCCATTCCCGGCGAGACCGTTCTGGGATCGAGCATCGCGATGTTCGGGTGTCCGGCCGGCCGTACGCTCGACCGGATTGGCGAGATCGAGGTGGCCGAGGGCCTGCCGCACCCCATGGTGGACGGGGTCTGGGTCAAGCAGTGGAAGGACCTGGGGCGGTCGTACCTGATTGCCGCGTTCAGTGAAACCACGGTCGACGAGCTGCTGGCGTTCACGAAGCGCGCCGGCCTGATGTCGCTCTATCATCCGGAGCCGTTCGCGAGCTGGGGGCATTACGCGCTCGACCCGACGGCGTTCCCGAGCGGCAACGCCGGGATGAAGGCCGCCGTCCAGAAGGCGGGTGCGATGGGCATCCGCATCGGTGCGCACACGCTGACGAACTTCATCAACACGAATGACCCGTACGTCACGCCCGTCCCCGATCCCCGGCTGTCGCGGACGGGCTCGAGCGTGCTCACGGCCGACATCGATGCCGGCGCCAGGACGATTCCCGTTGCCGCGCCGGACTACTTCGCCAACGAGAAGGCCAACTGGCTGCACACGGTCGTGATCGGGCAGGAACTCGTCCGCTACCGCGCGGTGTCCGCGAGCGCCCCCTGGATGCTCCTCGACTGCGAGCGCGGGGCGTTTGGCACCCCGGCGGCGGCGCACCGGAAGGGCGCGAGCGTCGGCAAGCTGCTCGATCATCCCTACAAGGTCTTCTATCCGACACTTGGCATGCAGGACGAGATCGCGCGCAACCTGGCAAAGTGGTTCAACGAGACGGGCGTCAGCCAGATGGACTTCGACGGGCACGAGGGCGGCCTCGGCACCGGCCAGGGCGACTACGCAATCGAGCGGTTCGCGAAGGTGTTCTACGACGCGCTCGACCATCCCGTGCTGAACGGCACCAGCAACTCGGAGCCGTTCTACTGGCACATCAATACCTACTGCAACTGGGGCGAGCCGTGGTACGGCGGCTTCCGCGAGAGCATGCAGGAGTACCGCCTGCAGAACCAGGCGCTCTTCGAGCGCAACTTCGTGCCGCACATGCTCGGCTGGTACCGGCTGACCGCGACGACGAGCCTGCCGGAGATGGAGTGGATGCTGGCCCGGGCCGCCGGCCACAACGCCGGCTTTGCCATGTCGACCACCCTGGCGGAGCTCCGGTCGAATGCCGACACGGGGCTGCTGCTCGATGCGATCCGCGAGTGGGAAGCCGCCCGGCGTGCGGGCGCGTTTTCCCCGTCGCAGCGGGAGCGGCTCAGGAACCCTGCGCTGGAATTCCACCTGGACGTGGCGAGCGCCGGGGGATGGACGCTCTTTCCGTTCCACGCCACGCTGCCGTTCCGTCACGAGCGTGTGGTGCGGCAGCCCGGCGAACCCGGTGGAAGCCGCTGGGACGTGATCAACCCGGACGACGATCAGCCCCTGCAGTTCCGCCTGCACGTGCAGGGTGCCGCCGGGGCCGTCTCCAGGCCCACGCTCGAACTCGACGGGTCGGCCAGGCTGGAACTGCCCGTCGAACTCAAGCCCGGGGAATCGGTGGTCTGCGACGGCACGGCCGCCGTGCGCGTCTACGACGCGAAAGGCCGGCAGACCGCCGTCGTCACGCTTCGAGCCGCACCGCCGGTGATCTCCGCGGGCCGGCACACCATTGGATTCGATTGCGCCTTCGCCGGCGACCAGCCTCCATTCGTCGAGGCGACGTTCAAGACGCGCGGAGCGGCCGAGGCCGTCGGGCCCCGGGCGGCCACAGCCGCCGCGCGCTGACCCGGCTCGGCCGCGACCCGGCGTCCGGCCGGATCGCGGGATTCGGGGTCTAAACCGCTAGACGCTCCCCGCCCCCGCCCTGGAGGTTCCATGCGCCGCTTTGCTGCCGTTCTCCTTCTTGCCCTCGTGAGCGCGTCTTCGGCCGCCGCCCAGTCCATGCGGCCGCCCCTCATCCGGGCTCCCTGGCAGGGTGATCGGAGCACGCCCATGCGCCTGCACGCGCTGCGCGTCGACGTCAAGATCGTGGGCCACATTGCCACGACGACGTGGGACCTGACCGTGTTTAACCCCCAGGCGCGCGTCCTCGAGGGTGAGCTGGTATTTCCGCTCGGCGAGGGGCAGACGGTCAGCCGCTTTGCCATGGACGTCAACGGGGCGCTCCGCGAGGGCGTGGTCGTCGAGAAAGAGAAGGGCCGGCAGGCGTTCGAGGACATCGTCAGGCGCGGGATCGACCCCGGCCTGCTCGAGAAGACGTCCGGCAACAGTTTCCGCGCGCGCGTGTACCCGATTCCGCCGAACGGCTACAAGCGCTGCGTCATCGCCTACGAGCAGGAACTGCGAGACGGCGGCGACGGCACCGGCGGCAGCCTGCTGTACTACCTGCCCCTGACGTTTACCGACAAAGTGGACACGTTCACGCTGCGCGTCGAGGTGCTCGACCAGGCCGACGCCCCGCGCGTGCTGTCGTCGCCGCTGTCGACGTTTGCCTTCAAGGCGTGGCAGCGCGCCTTTGTGGCCGAGGATACCCAGCGCGACGTCGTACTCGACAAGGCGCTGCGGTTCGTCGTCCCGAAGGGCAACGAAGGGCGCGGGGCCTTCGTGTCGGCCGATCGCGGCCAGCGCTACTTCTACGTGACGGTGACGCCGCGGGCCAGCCGGCAGGCCAAGGCGCTGCCGAAGCGGCTGCTCATCGTCTGGGACGCGTCGTACAGCGCGCGGCTGCGCAACGTGAAGAAGGAACTGGAACTGCTCGACGCATACGTCCAGCGGCTCGGGGGCGCCACCATCGGCCGAGCCGTGTTCCGCAACGATGCCGAGGCCGTCAGGTGGGGGACCTGGGCGGAGGCGCGCAAGGCGCTGGAACAGGCGCCCGCCGATGGCGCCACGGCGTTCGGCGCGCTCGACCTCTCGAAGGAACAAGCCGACGAGGTGCTGCTGTTCTCCGACGGCCTCGGCACGTTCGGCGGCGGCGATCCGCGATTCCCGAACTGCCCGGTGACGGCGATCAACTCGGCGCAGGCGGCCAATCACGACTGGCTGAGGGCCGTGGCCGAGGCAAAGGGGGGCGAGTACATCGACCTGATGACCCGGACCGTGGCCGAAGGCGTCCAGGCGCTGACAACCGTTCCGCTCACCCTGTTGCGCGCCACGTTCGACCCGGCGCAGGTGTCGGACGTCTATCCGAGCCGGGCGGCAGCCGTCCGCGGGCCGTTCGGACTGGCGGGCAGGCTGCGCGCCGATCGTGCCCGGATCACGCTGCACTTCGGGCACGGGACGACGGAGGAATACTCGCGATCGTTCGACCTCGACGCCGCCGTCCAGGTGGCCGCCCCGCTTGCGCGTGTCTGGGCGCAGAAGAAGCTGGCGGAGTTGAGCGTGGCGCCCGTGCGCAACGCGGACGCGATCCTCGCGCTCGGCCGGCAGTTCGGCATCGTTACCGACGACACGTCACTGATCGTGCTCGATCGGGTCGAGGACTACGTCCGGTACAGCATCGAGCCGCCAGACGAACTGCGAACCGAATACGACCAGCTGGTGAAGGCGGGGCGGGATCGGAAGCTCAAGACCGAGAAGGACCACCTGGAGCAGGTCGTGGCGCAGTTCCGGGAACGCCAGGAATGGTGGCGGACGGAGTTCAAGCCGGGGCCGGTCAAGGACAAGCCGGTGGTGGCGGCCGCCGAAGGCGTAGCAGGCGGGGTGGCCGGCGGCGTTATCGGCGGTGCGGTACCGCCGCCATCGCCGGCGACCGCCCGCGCTGATGCGGTGCAGGGCGCGGGAGGCGGGAACCGGCAGATGCTGGCGGCGCGCATGGCGGCCGCCGAGGCGCCTGGGGCGCCGCGCCAGGAGAAGAGCGGAGGCGCACCCGAGCTGGCCGGCTCGATCGACCTCAAGCCCTGGTCACCCGACACGCCGTACCTCAAGGAACTGAAGGCGTTGCCGAGGGACGGGCGTTACACCCGGTACCTGACCGTCCGGGACACGTATGGCACGACCCCGGGCTTCTTCCTCGATGTCGCCGACCTGTTGCGTGACCAGGGAGACAGGCTGCTGGCCGAGCGCGTGCTGACGAACCTGGCGGAGATGAAGCCGGACGACCCGACGCTGCTGCGCGTGCTCGGCTACCGGCTGCGCCAACTGGGGCACGCGGACGCCGCGGTGTGGACGTTCCAGGAAGTATTCCGGCTTCGCGGCGACGAACCGCAGAGCCACCGCGATCTCGCGCTCGCCCTGGCGGCGGCAGGGCAGACGCAGCGTGCCGTCGACCTGATGTGGGGCCTCGGGTCGCGGCCGTGGGACAATCGCTTCCGCGACATCAACCTCATCGTGGTGGGCGAGATGAACGCCGCGATTGCCCTGGCGAAGACCAGGCCGGATACGTCCAAGATCGATCCGCGGCTTCTCGAAAACCTGCCGGTCGATATCCGGGTCGTGCTGAACTGGGACACGCCCAACAGCGACATGGATCTGCACGTCATCGATCCGCGCGGGGAGGAGTGCTTCTACAGCCACCAGAAGACCGCGCTGGGCGGGCGGATCAGCGCGGATGTGACGACCGGCTTCGGGCCGGAGGAGTTCCTGCTGAAGAAGGCGATGCCCGGCGAGTATCTGGTGCGGGCGAAGTACTTCGGCACCGGCGAGCAGACGGCGATTGGCGCCACCACCGTGGTGCTCGAGCTCTACCTGAGGTACGCGACCGGACAGGTGGAGAACAAGTCAATCACGCTGCGCCTGGAAGGGCGCGGGCGGATGGTTGACGTCGGCACGTTCACGTTCGGGCCGGGGTCGAAGTAGGGGCTGCCCTAACTGTGCACGCCGGGCGCCTCGTGGCCGGTGCGCTGGACGTATTCGACGTAGGACCCGGGGTAGAGGTGCGGGTGGGCGTCCTGCCCGCTCTCGCCGCCCAGTTCGAGCACGCGGTTGCTGAGGCCGCGCAGAAACGCGCGGTCGTGCGACACGAACAGCATCGTCCCCTCGAACGTGCCGAGGGCTTCGACGAGCATCTGCTTGGTGGCGAGGTCGAGGTGGTTGGTCGGCTCGTCGAGCACCAGGAAGTTCGGCGGGTTCAGCAGCATGCGGGCCATCACCAGGCGCGTCCGCTCACCGCCGGACAGTGACCGGATCTTCTTGTCCACGTCGTCGCCGGAGAACTGGAAGGCCCCGGCCAGGTTCTTGAGCGACCCGATGGACTCGTGCGGAAAGTCGCGCTGGAGCTGCTCGTCGATCGTGATGTCGGGATCGAGCAGGTCCAGCGCCTGCTGCGAGAAGTAGCCCATCTGCAGGCTGGCGCCGAGGCGGACGGTGCCCGAGTCCGGCGCCAGCACGCCGGCCACCATCTTCAGGAGCGTGGTCTTGCCGGCGCCGTTGCGGCCCATCACCGCCCAGCGCTCGCCCCGGCGGATCGTGAGATCCAGCCCGTCGTAGATCACGCGCCGGCCGTACGCCTTGTGCACGTCCTCGATGGTGACCACCAGGTCGCCGGACCGCGGGGGCGTGCGGAAGTCGAACTTGACCACGCGCCGCTTTCTGGGCAGTTCGATCTTCTCGATCTTGTCGAGCGCCTTCACGCGGCTCTGGACCTGCGCCGCCTTCGCGGCGTGGGCCGAGAACCGCTCGATGAACCGGCGCTCCTTGGCCAGCATGGCCTGCTGGCGTGCGTAGGCGGCTTCGCGGTTGAGTTCCCGGATCGCGCGCTCGCGCTCGTAGAAGTCGTAGTTTCCCGAGTAGACCGTAATCTCGCCGTCGTCGATTTCGGCGATCTTCGAGACCACGCGGTTCATGAACTCGCGGTCGTGCGACGTCATCAGCAGCGCGCCCTGGTGCGACCGCAGGAACGTCTCGAGCCAGATGATGGACTCGATGTCGAGATGGTTGGTGGGCTCGTCCATCAGCAGGACGTCAGGCTTGCCGAGCAGGACGCGGGCCATCGCGACGCGCATCTTCCATCCGCCGGACAGGCTGCCGACATCGCCGTCGATGCGGTCGTCGTCGAATCCAAGCCCATGGAGCACTTCGCGCGCCTGGGCTTCGAGGGCGTAGCCGCCCAGGTACTCGTACTCCTCCTGCACGTGACCGAAGCGATCCAGGATGCGATCCATGTCACCGCTGCGCCCCGGGTCGCCCATCGCGTGCTGCAGGGCCTCGAGTTCGTGATGGAGGTCGCCGACCCGGCCGCATCCCGCGATGGTCTCGTCGAGGACCGATCGGCCGCTCATTTCCTCGACATCCTGGCGGAAGTAACCGATGGTGAGCCGCTTGGGAACAGAGACGTCGCCTTCGTCCGGCGATTCCTCGCCGACGATCATGCGGAAGAGCGTCGTCTTGCCGGAGCCATTGGGTCCCACGAGGCCGACGCGTTCGCCCGGATTGAGCTGGAACGACGCGTCGACGAAGAGGATCTGCCGCCCGTACTGCTTGGAGATGCCCGAAAATGCAATCATGAGATCCTCTCAGCGTATCATGCTGAGCTGACCAGACCGGATCCGAGGGCAGGCTCCGGACGGAAAGGACGTCACTGTGGAGACGGCGGTGGACACGAGACGCGCCGCGCTGGTGGAGGCGCTGAAGAAGCGGTTGAGCGTCGAAAGCTACCCGCGCCTGACCGTGCTCGCCGCGCTCATGGTGTCGGGCGCAGCCGCCGGTGGATTTTCGGCGCTGAGCCTGCGCGCCGGCCTGACGTCGATGGCGGTCCGATACCCGTGCGCGTCGCTCATCGGCTACGGTGTCTTCCTCGGGTGCATCCGGTTGTGGATTGCCTACGAACGGGGCCGGCTCAACCGCGGCGCGGTGCGCGTGTCGAACGCCCTCTCCCCGGGCGGCGGATCGGGCTTTGGCGACTTCGTGCCGGACATCGGGCTGCCGTCCGGCGGGGGAGGCGGCCCGGTCAACGTGCCGGCGTTCTTTGCCGGCGGGCAGAGCGGTGGCGGGGGCGGCGGCGCCGACTTCGCGGCCATGGTGCCGGACTCCGGATCCTCCGGTTCATCGGTCGTGTCGGAGGCCGCGAAGAACGTCGTCGGCGGCGCGCTCGATGCCCTCGACGATGACGCCGTCAAGTGGCTGCTGCTGGCGCTGGCCGCGGCGGGCGCCGGCTTCCTGGCGATTGGCTGGGTGGTCTACGTGGCGCCCGCGATGCTGGCCGAGGTCGCCATCAACGCGACGCTCGTGTCCACGGCGTACGGACGGCTGCGGAAGCAGGATCTCGAGTCGTGGATGGCGGCCGTCTTCCGGAAGACGTGGATTCCCGCCACCGTGCTCGTCGTCATGATGAGCGTGATGGGGTGGGCCCTGCACAAGGCCGTGCCGTCGGCCCACTCGGTCGGGGACGTCGTCCGCGCCGTGATGGTTGCAACTCGAGCGCCTGGCGAGGGGAACTGAGCCGGGCCTTCCTCGCCTCCGCGAGTTTCCTGGCCTTCTCCATCTCGAGGCGCTGGATTTCCTTCTGCAGCGCCTTGACCTGGCTCACCAGGTCCGTCCGCTCCTTCTTCTTGGCCGCCAGCGCCTTGCCGATCGTGGCGTGCTGCTGCTGGGCCTCCGCACTGAACCGGCTGCCCAGCCTGGTGCTGGCGTCCTTGCCGCCGCGTCGCACGATCGAGGCGAGGTCGGCGGACGTCAGCGTCGGGTAGGTTGATGCCGACAGCAACGTCTCGGTGACGTCCAGCACCGTCGAGCGCCCGCGCTCGTAGCGGCCGCGGCCGGCAGGCGTGACTGCGGCGAGCAGTTCGTCGATTGAGGGGCGGCGGCGATCGCGGGCCGGAAGATGGGCGGCGGCCCGTGCACGTCCGATGGCCACAACCAGATACAGGCCGGCCGCGACGCCGTCAGGGCCGGTGCCGAGCACCGTGTCCGCCAGCGTCCGCAGGTCGTCTTTCGACACGTCGAATCCCGCCTTCGACAACTCGCCGCCGAGTTGGCTCCCGAACGCGGCTTCCGGCTGGAGCATTCCGCCCGTCCCGCCGCTTCCGGCGGTGCCCACGAGGCGCGGCAGCAGTTCCTGGAGCGCCGCGGCGATTACGTCCGTGGCTGTCGCCTGGGCCTTCAACGCGTCAACCTGTCTGCCGTTCTCCGCGATTCGCAACTCGAGCGCCGCGATGGCGTCCCGGACCATCCGGATGCGCTGGGCGTAGTCGAGCTCAATGGTCCGTTCGGCGGACGCCGCCGGCGGGCTCAGGCGGTTTTGCCGCGGCCGCTGGAGGGCGGGCGGGCCATCCGTTGTGCGGGCGCCGGCTCCGGCCGGCACGGTCACGGCGGCAAGAACCGCCAGGACGACGAAGGGCTTGTGAGGGCGCATGGGGACAGGATAGCAGGTGCGCGCGGCTCCGGTGTAGGCGCACAATAGGAGGAGCGCGGCCTCGCGGGCGGCCGCAACAAAGGAGCTCCGGTGAAGTCACGCTACGCCGTCGCTGCATGCTGTGCCGTCGTGATCGCCCATCTCTCGGCGAGCGGCCTCTCCCCGGTCGAACAACGAATCGTCGCGTCGGTGGAACAACGGAAGGACGCCGCGATCGACTTGCTCGCCCGTTCGGTGAATATCGAGAGCGCAACCGAGAATCACGCGGGCGTCAAGCGGATGGCCGATTTCTACGCCGCGGAACTCGCCCCGCTGGGGTTCGAGACGCGCTGGATCGATCAGGCACAGGTGGGACGCGCGGGGCATTTCGTGGCGGTCCATCCCGGCACGAAGGGCCGGCGCGTGCTCGTCATCGGGCACCTCGACACCGTATTACAGGGCGAGCCGTTCCGGCGCGACGGGAAGCGTGGTTACGGCAGCGGCTCGTCGGACATGAAGTCGGGCAACCTGATTGCCATCGAGGCCATCCGCGCCCTGCATGCGTCCGGCCAACTCGCTGACCGCCAGGTGATCGTGGTGTTCACGGGCGACGAGGAGGACACCGGGAAGCCGTATGACGTGAGCCGCGCCGCACTTGTCGAGGCCGCGGGCCGGAGCGATGTCGCGCTGGCGTTCGAGGGCTACGAGCCGGGCACGGCGGTTGTGGGCCGCCGGGGATTCAGTTCGTGGCGGCTCGAGGTGTCAGGATCGCAGGGGCATTCGTCCACGATCTTCGGCGAGGACCGCGGCAGCGGCGCCATCTTCGAGGCGGCCCGCATCCTCAACGCGTTTCAGGCCGAGCTGCGGGAGCCCTACCTGACGTTCAACCCGAGCGTCATCGTCGGCGGCACCGACGTGAAGTACGACTCGGCGGCCTTTACGGGCACGGCCACGGGCAAGACCAACGTCGTGCCGCACGCGGTCGTGGTCGAAGGCGATCTGCGGTTCCTGTCGCGCGGCCAGCTGGATCGTGCGCGCGAGAAGATGCGCGCCATCGTCTCGGCGCACCTGCCCCGGACGTCGGCCACCATTGCGTTCACCGACGGGATGCCGTCGATGGAGCCGACCGACGGCAATCGCGCGCTGCTGGCGACGCTCGACCAGGTGTCGCGCGATCTCGGCGCCGGCCCGATCGTCATCCACGACCCGTCCAAGCGCGGCGCGGGCGACATCTCGTTCGTCGCGACGATGGTGTCGGGGCTGGACGGTCTGGGCGGCCTGGGTGCGCAGGAGCACGCGCCGGGAGAGTGGACCGACGTGGACGAAATGTCGCTCCTGACGAAACGTGCGGCCCTGTTGCTGAATCATGTCCTATGGGACGTGCCAACAGGGAAGTAGCACCGGATGAGACTGTCGAAATCAACGATCCTGAGCCCGATTCCGGGTTCCAGCAAGATGCTGCTGGTTCAGCCCTTGTCGGGCGAGGCGGCCATTCTGGACGAATCGGAGTCGGATGCGCTCCGCGGCGTCTCCGCCGGAGCGGACCTTCCACCCGCCCTGCCGCTTGCGGCACTGAGGGACTCGGGCTTTGCTGTCGAGAGCGACGACGACGAGCAGCGGATGCAGGCCGAGGCCTACGCGACGTTTCTCGATGAGTCCGAGAAGACGCCCACCCAGCTGATCGTCGTGCCGAGCTTCGGGTGCAACCTCAGCTGCGTGTATTGCTACCAGGAACTCTTCACGCCCGACGCGCGCGGTCTGATCAGCCCGGGGCACATCGACGCGCTATTCTCGTACATCGACCGGTTCCACGCGTCCGAGGACCCGCCGCCCCACATCACCCTGTTCGGCGGGGAACCGCTGGTGGACACGCCCCCGCACCACGATCGCGTCGGCCGGATCCTGGCGGCGGCCGGCGCCCGCGGTCTCGACGTGGCCATCGTCACCAACGGCTACGATCTCGAGTCGTTCCTGCCGGCATTTGGCGGCCGGGCCATTCGTGAGATCCAGGTGACACTCGACGGGCCGCCCGCCATTCACGACAGCCGCCGGATGCTCTCGACGGGACGTGGCACCTTCGATCGGGTCGCTGCCGGGATCGATGCGCTGGTCGCCGCCGGGATTCCGGTGAACCTGCGTGTCGTGGTTGACAAGCACAACCTGCCCGCGCTGCCGGCGCTCGCCGAGCTCGCGGATGCGCGCGGCTGGCTGGCGAGGCCGGAGGCGCTGTTCAAGACGCAGATCGGGCGGAACTACGAGCTCTTCGGATGCGCCAGCCGCCAGCGGCCCGACGTGCTCTTCGACCGTCTCGAACTCTGGACGAGCTACGCTGCGCTCGCAGAGGCGCACCCGGTTCTGCGGCGGTTCCACGCGCCTCGTTTTCACGGCATCCGCCACCTTGCCGAGACCGGTGAACTGCCCCCCGCCACGTTCGACAGTTGTCCCGCGACGAAGAAGGAGTGGGCGTTCGGGCCCGACGGCGGCGTATACGGCTGCACGGCCACAGTCGGGCATCCTGCGCACAGGCTGGGGTCGTACGCGCCGGCCATCGAGCGTGATGATGTTGCCATCGGGCAGTGGCGCGCGCGGAACGTGTTCTCGATTCCCGCATGCCGGGATTGCGCGGTTGCGCCGCTCTGCGGCGGCGGGTGCGGGGCCATTGCCGTCGAGCAGACCGGGCACGTCCTCGGGCCGGACTGCCGGCCGGTGAAGGAACTGCTGGGGCTGGGGGCGCGCTTCTACGGCCTCGACCGCGAGGGGGCCGGCGGGAACTGACCGATGCCGGCCGTCAGCGCCGGTCCCGCAGGTACTTCTGGACGGCCAGCGCGGCGATCGTGCCGTCGGCGACGGCCGTCGTGATCTGGCGGTACTGCTTGGCCCGGATGTCGCCGGCGGCGTACAGGCCGGGCACCGGGGTGGCCATCGAGTCGTCTGTTTCGACGTATCCCCATCGATCGAGCGGCACGACCCCCTTGAGGAGGTCGGTGCGGGGCACCATCCCGATGAACACGAATGCGCCATCGGTCGGCAGATCGGCGGTCTGCTTCGTCTTCAGGTTCTCCACGCGGACGCGCTCCAGGTTCGCGTCACCCAGGAATGCGCGAGGCTCGTGGCTCCAGAGGACCGTGATCTTCGGATGTTCGACGGCCTCCTTCGCGGTTGCCGCCTCGGCCTGGAACTCGCCGAACTGATGGATGATCGTGATGCTCCGCGCGAACTGGGTCAGGAACAGGGACTCTTCGACGGCCGAGTTTCCGCCGCCGATGACGTGGATGTCCTTGCCGTCGAAGTAGGCGCCGTCGCAGGTAGCGCAGTACGAGATGCCGCGCCCCCGGAACTCCGTTTCGCCGGGCACACCGAGCGGCCTGGGTTTTGCGCCGGTCGCGACGATCACCGCCGGCGCCACGATCTCCTCGTCTTCGTCGAGCACGAAACGTTTCTCGGGGCTCGAGAGGTCCATGTCCGTAATCTCGATGGCGCGTGCGACCCGGGTGCCGAACCGCTCGGCCTGACGGGCGAAGAGATCCGCCAGTTCGGCGCCCTTCACGTCCTCGGGAAACCCCGGGTAGTTGGACACCTTGTGGGTCGTCTTGACCTGGCCACCGGGGACGCCCTCGTCGAGCACGATGGTCTTCAGCCGCGCGCGTGACGCGTAGATGGCGGCGGTCAAGCCCGCCGGCCCGGCTCCCACAACGATCAAATCAAAACGATTCGCCACGGCCATGCTCCCCGATCCCGTTAGGTCAGCAGGGCTTCGAGGGCCTGCTTGATCTCGCTGCGCTTCATTTCGCCCGTCAGGCGCTGGCCCTGCTCGGCGCCGCCCTTGTAGAAGACCAGCGTCGGGCTTCCGGACACGCCGAGCCGCGTGGCGAGTTCCTTGTTGCCCTGGCGGAAGATCTTCAGGAAACGCACGCGGCCCTTGAACTGATCGGCAAGGGCTTCGAACTTCGGCGCGAGCGCCTCGCACGGCGGGCACTCGGTGGAGAAGAAGTCCAGCACCACCGGCTGCGGTGAGCCCGACACCTCGGTCTCGAAGTCTCCGGCGGAGATTTCCTTTACGTTCTCGCTCATCGTTCTGCTCCCGTCAGAGGGCTAGTCGTGGCAGCCCGTCGGGATCCGGGACGACTTCGCGCAGCACTGCGCGGACTTCTCGGTCTTCGGGCAGCACGCCACCTGGCTCTTCTTGGTCAGTGTCTTCATGGTGTCCTCTGCTATGTGTCTAACGTGTGATCAGGGCTTCGAGGCGCTGGCGCAGTGCGCGCGCCTTGTCGCAGTCTTCGCAGGGGCTGTCCTTGCCCGACTTGCTCTTGGTCTCGCAGGTCGCGAGGCAGTGGTCGAGCGACTGCAGCAGCAGGGTGATGTCGGTCTTCTCGAGCGGTACCTGAATGGTCGCC
>Ga0334722_10002406_pt1 | contig 21305 bp, 22 predicted proteins | sample C3_bottom_MG_FD_207210 | JGI IMG/M metagenome (GOLD analysis project Ga0334722, IMG submission 207210) | Sediment microbial communities from Yellowstone Lake, YNP, Wyoming, USA - C3_bottom | ecosystem: Environmental > Aquatic > Freshwater > Lake > Sediment | place: USA: Wyoming | collected... | reverse complement strand
GGCCGCACGGATCCTTCGCGTCGAGCCGAGCCTGCCCGCACCCGAGGAACGCGGCGGCGTGCCGCTCGACCTCGATCCGGTCGGCTCACCGCGCGCGGTCGGCGCGCCGAGACCGGCGTTGGATCAGAAGTGACCTGAGCCGCTCCCTCGTTGGGCTGAGCACGTAGGGCGAGCGCCTCTCCGAGGAGACCGCGGAGGTCCGGGTTGCGCTCTTCGACGAGCCCGGGACCGTGGACCGGTGGCGCTCGCCGGAGCGGTCAACTTCACGTGTCGGACACTAATTGAGGGATCGACCCACCATCACCCGGCGCGCCCGGTGTCGGACACGCCGGGTTGACATGCGCTCGATGGGCGCGTTCGTACCCCCCGGGCGGGTTTCGCCCTGCAAACGGGGGCCTCTGTAGCAAACGCGAAGCCTTTCCCCCAGTCGGAAAAGTTCGCAAATAGCGTTCAACTTCACGTGTCGGACACCAATTTGAGGGACCAGCTACGAGCTGCGGCTCGGGCGTCTTGAGTTGCCGGAGCCGTTGAGGGCGGCGGCCTGGCGGACGAGCGCCTTGAAGGCGGACGCGTCAACCTGCTCCCCCTCGTGGATGTCGATCGCGCGGCGCGCGTTCCCGTCGAGGCTCGCGTTGAAGAGCCCCGCCGGATCCTGCAACGACGCGCCCTTGAAGAACGTGAGCTTCACGACGCTCTTGTAGGACTCGCCGGTGCAGATGATGCCGTCATGCGACCACACCGGAGTGCCCCTCCACTTCCACTCCTCGACGACGTCCGGGACCGAGTCCCTGATGAGCTTCCGCACTCTGGCGAGGGTCTCCCCACGCCAGTCCCCCAGCTCGGCGATTCGCCCCGAGATGAGCTCCGACGCCGACAGGTCCTGCCCCTCGCCCGACGCATTCATGCCCGCATCCTAGAGCCAGGCGCCCTCCCGTTCACCGCCGGGCGGGCTCCGGCGGCTCCGCCGGCCCCGCGCCGCCCGACGGCGGAATCGCAGGGCGCACGACGCAGCGGAAGCCGACGTGGCTCATGCCGGTGTCGATCATCTGCGGACGCCGCGCCGACGGGCGGTAGCGCATGCAGTACGTGTCGGCGCAGAGGAAGGACCCGCCCTTGATCACCTTGCGCGGAATGGCGAACTGCGGCTGGGCGGGGTCGTAGCTCTCCTCGATCCTCGCGCCGCGCGGGTTGACCGGAACGCAGCAGGGCTTGTCGGGAACCTCCGGGTGTCTGTCCACGTACCAGTCGCTCGTCCACTCCCACACGTTGCCCGCCATGTCGAGCAGGCCGAACCCATTCGGCGGATACGACCCCACCGGCGCGGTGGTGCCGTAGCCCGGGTCTGCACGCCACGGGAAGTCGCCATGCCAGTAGTGGGCGAGCCGCGCTCCGCCCCGTTCGGGATCGTCGCCCCAGGTGTAGACGGCGCCGTCGAGCCCGCCGCGGGCGGCGCGCTCCCACTCGGCCTCGGTCGGGAGCGCCTTCCCCGCCCAGGTGGCGCAGGCCTCGACGTCCTCGTGGGCGACGTGCACGACCGGGTGCTCGTCACGACCCGCGAGTGAGGAGCCCGCCCCCTCGGGCCGGCTCCAGCAGGCGGCGGGCGTCCACGTCCACCACTGGCTCAGGTGAAGGAGGTCAACCGGTCCTGCGGTGGGCGTGAACACGAGTGACCCGGCGACCAGGTTCTCCGGCGGGGCGCCGGGGAAGTCCGCGGGGTCGAGCGGACGCTCGGCGAGCGTACGGTAGCCGGTCACCTCGACGAACAGGGCGAACTCGCGGTTCGTCACAGGGGTGTTGTCGATCCAGAACCCGTCCACGGTGACGCTGTGCACGGGCGCCTCCTCGGGGTAGTGGTCGTTCGACCCCATCCGGAAGGTGGCGCCCGGGACCCACGTCATCCCGTCGACGTGGGTCCCCGGGCGAGCCGGCTCTGGGTTCGCGGACGGGCCGGCCACGGCCGCCGCTAGTGGCCGGACGCGATGGCCGCCTCGAGCTTCGCCTGCACCTGGTCGATCGTGAAACTGGCCGCCTTCATGCGCGGCGGGTACTCGAGGAAGGTGGCCAGGAACTCCGAGACGATGACCTGGGCGGGCACGGCGACGAACGCCCGGTCGATGAACCAGTCCCAGTAGCTGTTCGACGTCACGTCGGCCCGCTCGAACGGGTCGGTGCGGAGGTTGAAGAGCTTCGGGGCGCGCAGCGGTACGAACGGCTCGAACCACACCTGCAGGGTGCCGGTGACGCGCTGCTCCATGAAGACGAGCTTCCAGTTGTCGTAGCGCAACGCCACGAGGTCGCCGTCGTCGGAGAAGTAGAAGAACTCGGTTCGCGGGCTCTCGCTCACCTCGCCGGTGAGGTACGGCAGCAGGTTGTAGCCGTCGAGGTGCACGTTGAAGGTCTTGCCCGCAGCGTCGTGGCCTTCCAGCAGCCTCTCCTTCACGTCGGGCTCCCCGGCGGCGGCCAGGAGCGTGGGCAGCCAGTCGAGGTGGCTGACGATCCCGTTCACGACCGACCCCGCCTCGATCCTGCCGGGCCACCGGACAACCTGCGGGACGCGGAACGCGCCCTCCCAGTTCGTGTTCTTCTCACTCCGGAACGGGGTCATCGCACCGTCGGGCCACGTGTTCATGTGGGGGCCGTTGTCGGTCGAGTACAGCACGATCGTGTCGTCGGCGATGCCCAGCTCATCGAGCGCGTCGAGCACGCGGCCGACGTGCCGGTCGTGGTCGATCATCGTGTCGTGGTAGGGCGACTGCCACCGGCCGGCCTGGCCGATGCTCTCGGGCTTGGTGTGGGTGCGGAAGTGCATGTGGGTCGTGTTCAGCCAGAGGAAGAACGGTCCCCCCTCCTCGTGCTTACGCTGGATGAAGTCGATCGCCCCGTCCACGATCTCGTCGTCGATGGTCTCCATCCGCTTCCTGGTCAGCGGCCCGGTGTCCTCGATCGACTGCGTCCCGTCCGCGTTCGCGGTGCATCGCAACACGCCCCGCGGCCCGAACCGTTCACGGAACTTGGGGTAGCGCTCGGGGTCCGGGTAGTCGGGGTGCTCCGGCTCCTCCTCCGCGTTCAGGTGGTAGAGGTTGCCGAAGAACTCGTCGAAGCCGTGCGCGGTGGGCAGGTGCTCGTCGCGGTCGCCGAAGTGGTTCTTCCCGTACTGCCCGGTGGCGTACCCGAGTGGCTTCAGCAGCTCGGCGATCGTCGGATCCTCGGCGGGCATGCCGGCCTCGGCCCCCGGAAACCCGACCTTGCTGAGCCCGGTGCGGTAGACGCACTGACCCGTGATGAACGCGGCGCGCCCGGCGGTGCAGCTCTGCTCGCCGTAGGAGTCCGTGAAGCGCGCCCCCTCCTCGGCGATCCGGTCGATGTTCGGCGTCCGGTACCCCATCAACCCGTCGCTGTAGCAGCTCAGGTTGGTGATCCCGATGTCGTCGCCCCAGATCACGACGATGTTCGGCTTCTTGGGGTCCATGAAGTCAATCCTCCAGTTCGCGGTACGGAGCACTCCCGTGCCGGGAATATGCCGGATCGCCGTCGCACGGGGCCGACAACCGGTCCCCCGGCGGTGCGGTCAGCGGGAATGCCGGGTACCTCGCAACATCATTCCGGAACGCGCGCGCAAGTCGGTGTAGCGTGAAGGCCAGCACGTCGACAGGGGATCAGCGGGAACGATCGATCCATCACGGACCGGAGGTCAAACGGTGAAGACGAGAGAGTTCGAACAGCAGGCCCGCCGCGTCGCCCAGGCGGCGGCGCTCGCACGGATCGTCGGGCCGATGGTTCGCGACGCCGTCTCGGACCGCAAGGTACGGGCGGCCGCGGGAGATGCGTTCGGAACCGGACGCAAGGTGTACGAGGACCTGCGCGGATCGGATGCGCGGATCGTCGCTTCGAGGATGGCCCGCGACGAGCGCCTCCAGGGCGAGGTCGCCGCGCTCGTGCGCTCCGCGATGAACGCCGTCGACGAGGGCATCGCGAGCGGACGCCGCACGGGCCGCCGCCGCATGCTGCGGCTCGTGATGTTCGGCATGGTCGCGGCCGGCCTGGTCGGCGTCGCGCTCAGGCGGAGGGTCCCGGGACTCTCCTGCCGAGGCCGGACGTCCGACGTCTACGCACCGGAGACGACGACGGCCGCACCCCGCACCGAGCCGATCGTCAGCTAACCCTTCGCCGTCGACGACCCTTTGGCGTCGACGGAGCCCTCCGCCACGTCGATTCGGTGTCGCGTCGATCGTCCTGCGTATCCTTGAGGGGTGGACGACGACGCGCGCCGGATCGGCGACGCTGCGGGCGGCGGTGACCTCGCCCATCCGACCCGGGTCGACGGGGCGGTCCCGGTGCCGGAGACCGCGCCGTGAGCGCCTGGTGGACCCTCCTGATCGTGGTGGTCGTCGCCCTCTGCGCGCTGGTCGTCTACGACCTGGTCCAGCGCAAACACGCGATCCTCCGCAACTTCCCGGTGATCGGGCACTTCCGCTTCCTCCTCGAGGCGTTCGGGCCGGAGCTGCGCCAGTACATCGTCACCGGCAACGACGAGGAGCGGCCGTTCAGCCGGGACCAGCGTCGCTGGGTGTACACCAGCGCCAAACGCGGCGAGACCCACTTCGGGTTCGGAAGCGACACCAACCTCGAGGCCGCGCGCGGGTACGTCCTGCTCAAGCACGCGGCGTTCCCCCATCCCGCCCCCGAGGGCGGCGACCCGCCCGACACGCCCCTGCCCTGCGCGAAGGTGCTCGGTGCCGCCCACGGCCGCCGGCACGCGTTCCGCCCCGCATCGATCGTGAACGTCTCCGGCATGAGCTTCGGCGCACTGTCGGCGCCGGCCGTGGAGGCCCTCAACGCGGGCGCCCGCCTGGCGGGCTGCATGCAGAACACCGGCGAGGGCGGGCTTTCGGAGTACCACCGCCAGGGCGGCGACCTCGTCTTCCAAGTCGGCACCGCGTACTTCGGCTGCCGGGACCCGCAGGGCCGGTTCAGCATCGAACGGCTCGTCGAGGTCGTCGACGCGAACCCCGTCAGGGCGATCGAGGTCAAGCTCAGCCAGGGCGCGAAGCCAGGGGTCGGAGGCTTCCTGCCCGCCGCCAAGGTGACCGCCGCGATCGCCGCGGCGCGAGGCGTCCCCGAGGGCGTCGACTGCGCCAGCCCGCCGGGCCACTCCGAGTTCCGCGACGTCGACGGCCTGATCGCGTTCTGCGAGCGCGTCGCGGACGCCACCGGGCGCCCCGTCGGGATCAAGTCCGCGGTCGGGCACGAGGGCTTCTGGCATGAACTGGCGGCCAGGATGGCCGCGCACGGCGCCGGACCCGACTTCATCACGATCGACGGCGGCGAGGGCGGCACCGGCTCGGGTCCGCTTGTCTTCACCGACCACGTGTCGCTCCCCTACGCGCTCGCCCAGTCGCGCGTCTACCGGGCGATGGCGGAGCACGGCATGACCGACCGCGTCGTCTTCGTGGGGTCGGGCAAGCTCGGGTTCCCCGAGAGCGCGATGCTTGCGTTCGCCCTCGGCTGCGACACGGTCAGCGTCGGCCGGGAGGCGATGCTCTCGATCGGCTGCATCCAGGCGCAGCGCTGCCACACCGGCCGCTGCCCCAGCGGCGTCGCGACCCAGTCACCGTGGCTCCAGCGCGGCCTCGACCCCGGCCTGAAGTCCGTCCGCCTCGCGAACTACGTCATCGCGCTTCGCCGCGAGCTGGTCGACCTGTCCCGGGCGATGGGCTTCCCCCACCCCGCGTTCGTCACGCTGGACGACGTCGAACTGCTCGACGGGCCGGCCCGGCTGCGCCCCGCCCGCGAGGTGTTCGACTACCCCCCGGGGCATGGACGGGCGTCTGCGGTAGACCTGGAGCGGCTGCGGGACCTTATGGCGGGCGCCGGCGCCGCCTGACGCCCCGCCGGCGTCAACGCGGCGGGAAACGCTCGTCGCAAGCGACGACATCGCCCGCAACGAGTGGCGTCTCTCCATCGTCGGTGAGGAAGCCGTCAACCCGGGCGAACGCGTCCGGGCGGAAGCCGGCCGCGTCGAGCGCGCCGGCGAGCGTCGCGGCGCGCACCGAGCGCTCCCTTCCCTGGCCGTCGACGACGCGCACAACCGCAGGCGCCGACTCCCGCGCAGTCAGGTAGGCCGTCATGTCGTCGAGGCCACGCAGCGCACCTGCATCCAGCCCGAGCCCGCTCAAGGCGTCCTCGTCGAGCCACCGCACAATCACCCCGTCGAGCAGCGCCCCCGCCCGCCGCGCCCCGCCGGCGAGCAGTCCCTCCGCCCGGTCTGCGAGCGCCGTCGAGTAGGCCGCGACGAGCGGCTCGGGGCGGCCGCCGACGCGTGCCGCGGCCGCGGCCGCCCCCTCGTCGAGGAGGTCACCGAGCCGCCGCACCAGCGCCGGGGTGAGGAAGGGCGTGTCCGTTGCCGTCACCACGGCGGCGCGTGCGCCGGCTCCCCGCAGCGCCCAGAGCCCGACGGCGAGGCCGTGCAACGGCCCCTCGCCTGCCGTGCGGTCCTCGACCACCGCGATGCCCGGGGGCAGCGGAGGCAGCGGCTGCCCCGGCGCCCGGACGACCGCCACCGGTCCGTCGACACCACGCGCAAGGAGGCCGACCGCCCTGCGCAAAAGCGTGGAGCCGTGCCATTCGAGCCCGGCCTTCGGCCGCCCCATGCGCGTCGAGTCACCCCCGACGAGGACGAGCCCCCCCACGGCGTTCGCCGGGGGGCGCCCACGGTGCGGTCCGCTCAACACGCGCCCAGCGTCGGCGCCTCGCGGCCCACGAAGGCGGGTTCACCTCGGCGCTCACCTCGGAGGGTGCACCGGATCGCGATGCACACACCTTGGGAGCCCACCGAGTCGCTCAGGAGCGCGAAGATGGCCCCCGACAGGCGCATGACGACGCGGTCCATCCGGTTGATCTCGGCGGCCATGCCCGGCCAGGTGGGGGCGATCACGCTGGCGACGAGCCCGACCGCGCGCGCGGTCGCTGAGCCGCACCGCGCACGGCGCGCGCCTGCGCGTGCATCCCGCCCATGGACCACCCGATCACCGCGAACCGGTCGTGGCACAGGTGGTCCGCCAGATCGGTCACGTCCATCGGCCGGTCCAGGATGCACCGCCCCGGATCGCGCGTGGAGCCGCCGACCCCGGGACGATCCGGCGAGACGATCCGCACGCCCAGCCCGGCCGCGGCCCGCGCCGCCGGGATCACGTCCAGGCGCGAGCTGATCCCCCCGTGGCAGCTCACCACCGGCACTCCGTCCGGCAGACGATCTCGACGTAGGAGAGCGCCCGGCCGTCGGGGAGCGTGAGCCGCCCGTCAGAGCGGCGAGCGTGAGCCTCGCCCATCGACGAATCCTACGCGTGGCCGTGTGCGGCGCACCGCGAGGTGGAGCCGCCGGACCGACCACTAGGATCCCGCCGATGGCGACCACGCACCGTCTGCGGCCACGTGAGGTCACGCTGCACGCGCTGGACGCCGCCAGGCTCGAGCCGCTGATCGGACGGATGCGAATGGCGCGTCTGGAGGCGGCGGCCGAGGCCACGGAGGCGACCCTCGCCGGCAGGTCGGTCATCAAGGTCAACTCCACGGCGAACGGCGGCGGCGTCGCGGAGATGCTCTCCACGCTGGTCTCGTACAGCCTCGGTGCGGGCATCGACACGCACTGGCACGTCATCCAGGGCGACCCGGCGTTCTTCGAGATCACAAAACGGATCCACAACCGCCTCTACGGAAGCCCCGGCGACGGCGGGCCGCTGGGGGATGCCGAGCGCAAGCACTACGAGGCGGTGCTGCGAGCCAACGGACGCCGCCTGATCCCGCTCGTCCGCCCCGGGGGCATCGTCATGATCCACGACCCCCAGCCCGCGGGGCTGCTGCAGGCGGCGAAACTGGCGGGCGCCCGCGTCATCTGGCGGTGCCATGTCGGGCGCGACCACCCCAACGAGTGGACCGAGCAGGCGTGGACATTCCTCCGCCGGTACGTGGAGGACGCCGACGCCTTCGTCGTGTCGCGCCGCGACTTCGCCGCGCCGTGGATGGATCGGACGCGAGTGACCGTGATGGCCCCGTCGATCGACCCGTTCTCGGCGAAGAACGAGCCGATGTCGCGACGAAACGTCGTGCGCACGCTCGCGTTCGCGGGCCTCCTTGCCGGCGACGGCGACCCGCCGGAAGCGCCGTTCACCCGTCGCGACGGCTCGCCGGGCTGGATCACGCGGCAGGCCGACACGCTCGGAACCGGCGCCGCGCCGCCCGGCGCCCCGCTGGTCGTGCAGGTCTCGCGCTGGGACCGGATCAAGGACATGTCCGGAGTGCTCACCGGCTTCGCCAAGCACGTCGACCCCCGGCTGGGCGCGCACCTCCTGCTGGTCGGCCCGGCGGTGCACGGGGTCGCCGACGACGGCGAGGCGGCGGACGCGCTGGAGGAGTGCATCGCGATATGGCGCGCACTTCCCCGTGCGGCGCGGAGCCGCGTTCATCTGGCGTGCGTGCCGATGGACGACCCGGACGAGAACGCGTCGATCATCAACGCGGTGCAGCGCCACGCCGCGATCGTCGTCCAGAAGAGCCTCGCGGAGGGGTTCGGCCTGACGGTCTCGGAGGCGATGTGGAAGGCCCGCCCGGTCGTCGCGAGCCGCGTCGGCGGCATCGTCGACCAGATCACCCACGGACGGCAGGGGCTCCTGATCGACGACCCGCTCGACCTCGCGTCGTTCGGCGACGCGGTGACGCAGCTCCTGCGCGACCCGGAGGGCGCCGAGGCGATAGGGCGCCGGGGGCGGGCACGCGTGCAGCGCGCTTTCCTCGCGGACCGCCACCTGATGCAGTACGACGCGTTGTTACAGCGGCTCGGCTGACCCGACCGGCGGCGGGCGGAACCCGTGCACCCGGTTCCCGGACTCGCCGGCCGCAGCTACCGGATCAACGCGCGGACCCCGCACATCGCGAGGACGAGCGCGATCGCTCCGGCGACGATCGTTCCCGGCGACACCGGGAAGCCGATCGGTCGGTAGGTCGCCGTGCCGCCCGCGATCTCGATGTAGCCGGCGGGTGAGGCGACGACGACGCCACCCCCGCCCGAGCCCTCCCCCTGCTGCCCTTCGGGTCCGCCCTGCCCCCCGCCGCCGCCGAAGCCCCAGCGCACCCGGCCGACGGGGATCACGGTGATGCCGTCGCGCTCCACCGGGTCGCCGAAGACGGCGCGCACCCCCGCACGGCTCCCGACCCTGTCTGCAAGTATCGCGGCGATGTCGTTGAGGCCGCGAACCGAATCCTCCGCCTCGCGCATCGCGTCCTGCGGTGTGTTCATGACACCCCTCCTCGTTCACTCGGTGCACGCCCACTCTGCACCCGTTCACCGGGTCCCGCAACGGGGCAGATCCCGGATGCGCGGGCGGGCGATTTGCTGCGGCCGCGCGCCGGAGTAGCGGCAACTGTTCCTCGCCATCGCGGAGCTCCGCCGAGCCCGCCTCCGTTTCGGCCTGCTCGCAGGCGCCGTCGGGCTCCTTGTGTTTCTGGTGCTCTTCGTCCAGTCGATCACCGACGACCTGGTCACGCAGTTCATCGGTGCCATCAAGAACCAATCCGCCCAGGTACTTGTCTACGGGGCCGATGCACGGAGGAATCTGGAGGGAAGCCGGGTCACCCCCGAGCAGGTTGCCGCCGTGAGCGACGTGCCGGGAGTCGCGCGGGCGGAGCCGCTCGGTCAGGGCACCTTCACCGTGTCCGCCGGTGGCGAGCTTCGCGATGCGGTGCTCATCGGCTACACGCTTGGCGGCCCGGGCGCGCCGACGACGCTCGTCAAGGGGCGCCTGCCGGCCCGGCAGGGCGAGGCCGTCGCAAGCTCGAGGGACCGCTCGGACGGCTTCGGGATCGGCGACCAGGTCAGCGTGGAGCCCGGAGGCAGCCCGATCACCGTTGTCGGCCTGGCGCGGGACGTCAACTATTCGGTCTCGCCGGTCCTCTTCGTGTCCTACCCCACCTACGCTGACGCGCGACGCGCGACGAACCCCGACGCCCTGACCGTGCTCCCCTCCGCCGTTGCCGTGACACCCGGCGACGGCGAGGACGCCGGGGAGCTCGCCGACCGCATCGAGGTGTCCGTGGACGGCGTCGATGCGCTCACCCGCCGGCAGGCGGTCGACGAGTCGCCCGGGGTGAGCTCCGTGCGCCAGTCGTTCTCGGTGGTGACGCTGCTCTTCTACATCGCCATCCCGCTCATCACGGGACTCTTCTTCGTCATCATCACCGTCCAGAAAAGCGAGGCGCTCACGCTGCTGCGTGCGATCGGCGCTCGGACCACCACGCTCGTCCGGGCGCTCCTCGCCCAGGTCGTGATCGTCTTGGCGGCCGGCCTCGTGATCGGGGTGGCCCTGCTGCTGGCGAGCAGCGCCCTGCTCTCGTACGGGGGCGCCAGCGTGTCCGTGTCTCCGAACGCCCGCACGGTGATCACCGCCGCGCTCCTCGTGAGTGGGCTCGCCCTGCTCACCTCGCTCGCGGCTGCGCGCCGCATCCTGACGATCGATCCGATCCGGGCGGCTGTCGGCTCGGGGACGACCGGATGAAGGTCGCCTGGCGAGAGCTGTACCGACGCCCGGGGCGTTTCGCCCTGGCCGTCGGCGTGCTGACGCTCCTGACGACGCTGCTCGTGATCCTCGGCGGGCTGCTCGACGGTCTCTTCCTGGGATCGACCGGCGCGATCCGGGCGCAGCAGGCCGACGTGATCGCCTTCTCGGCGGCCGCCCGCGACTCGTTCCTCAGGAGCCGGATCGCGCCGCCCCTTCGCGCACGTGTCGAAGCCGCGCCGGGCGTGCGGGAGACCGGGGGCCTCGGGGTGACGCTCGTCGGCGCGCGCATTCCAGGCCGCGACGCGCTGAGCGACGCCGCGGTCATCGGGTACGAACTCGCCCCCCGCGGCGTCCCGGCCGTGCCGCCCCCCGGCGAGGGGTGGGCCGACCGGCGGCTCGAGGTCGACGGTGCGCGCCAGGGGCAGACCCTTCTGCTCGGCCCGCGCCGGGTTCCCGTGCGCGTCAAGGGCTTCGTCGAGGACACGAGCTACCTGCTTCAGGGCTCGATCTGGGTCGCACCGGAGACGTGGCGGCAAGTGCAGAATGCGAGCCGGCCGGATGCGGCGGTCGGGCCCGGCGTGTTCCAGTCGCTCGCGGTGCGCGGCTCCGGGACGCCCGCCGAGCTCGCGAGCTCCATCGAATCCGCGACCGGCGCTGCTGTGAGCGCCCTCACCCGTGACGAGGCGGTCTTCTCCCTGCCCGGAACCCGGGAGCAGAAACGGACCTTCAACGGAATCATCGGCGCCACGCTCCTGGTGGCCGTGCTCGTCGTCAGCCTCTTCTTCGTCCTTCTCACCCTTGAGCGCATCGGGCTCTACGGGGTGCTGAAGGCGATCGGGGCGTCCTCGACGCAGCTTTTCGCCGGGGTGGTCCTGCAGGCGGTGGCCGTCACCGCCGTGGCGTTGATCCTCGGCATCGCCGTCGCCGCTGGGCTGGACCGGCTCATCCCGCCGGACGTCCCGCTGCAGATCCAGGCCGGCCGGGTGATGCTCACCGCCGGCCTCATGCTTGCCGCCGCCGTGGTCGGCAGCGTCGTGTCCCTTCGCCGGGTCGTCCGCATCGACCCAGCATCCGCCATCGGGAGGTCAACATGAGCGCGCTGGTGATGCGCGACGTCCGCAAGGTGTACCGCTCGGGCGACGACGAGGTCGTCGCGCTCAGCGGGGCGACCCTCGACGTGGGCGACGACGAGCTCGTGGCCCTGGTCGGCCCGTCGGGCTCGGGGAAGACCACGCTCCTGTCGATCGCGGGCGGCCTGCTGTCGGCGACCTCCGGGACGGTGGAGGTGGGGGGCCGAGGCATCACGGGGCTCTCGGCTCGTGACCTCACCACGTTCCGGCGGGAGCTGGTCGGCTTCGTGTTCCAGGCCGTCAACCTTGTGCCGTTCCTCTCGGCGCGGGAGAACCTGCTCGTGGTCGACGAGATCGGGCGGAGCCGGCGGCGGGCGGAGTCCCGGGGGCGGGCGGAGCGGCTCCTGGACGAGCTCGGCCTCGCGCACCGCATGGACAACCTGCCGGGGCAGCTCTCGGGCGGCGAGCGCCAGCGCGTGGCCATCGGCCGGGCGCTGATGAACGAGCCGACGCTCGTGCTGGTGGACGAACCGACATCTGCCCTCGACACGAAGCTCGGCGGGCAGGTGATGGAGCTCATCCGCAACGAGGTGAAGGGCCGCGGCACCGCAGCCGTCATCGTCACCCACGACACCCGCATGACCCGGTACGTGGACCGGACGCTCGAGATCGTCGACGGCGTCCTCGGCGGGAGCGCGCAGGAGGCCGCGTCGCCGACGCCATGATGACGCCGGCACGCACCAGTCGCTCGGGCCTCTATCCCTCGGCCGGACGGGGAAGCGGCAGCAGGCGGTGGTCGGCCGTGAACAGCCGCCGCACCAGGCCGATCGCGACAACCGTGGTCGCCGTCGCGGTCGCGCCCAGCACGAGGAACATCACGACGGCCTGAACCAGCACCGCGTCCATCGGCGCGACCCCGGCGAGGATCAGCCCGGTCATTGCCCCGGGCAGCACCACGATCCCGACCGCCTTCGTCGTCTCGATCTGCGGGATGAGGGCGGTGCGCAGCGCCCGGCGCACGTAGGGCCGGGCGGCCTCGCGGCCGGGCTGCCCGAGCGCGAGCCGCGCCTCCACCTCCAGCCGTTTGTCGCGCAGTTCCTCGACGACGCGCCGGGCGCACAGCACCGTGGCGGTCATCGAGTTCCCCACCATGAGGCCCGCGAGCGGCACGAGCGCGCGGCCCTCGAGCGGGAACACCCCGAGACCGAACAGGACGCCCAGCGTCACCACGGCGGTCGCCGCGAACGCGAGCATGGCCAGAGGCAGGAGCCCCGGCACCTCCGGGGCACGGCGGTGGGCGACCCCGGCGGCGAACGCCACCATCCCGGCGATCCACAGCCACGACAGCCACAGCGGGCTTCCCTGGTCGATCACCAAGCCGAGCGCGGCGCCCACCAGAAGGAGCTGCGCCAGCGCCCGCGCCGCCGCCCACACGAGGGCCCGTTCGAGCCCGAGGTGCTGCCACACGGACAGCCCCACCGCGAGCGCGACCAGAAGGAGCGAGGCGGCGACCCCGAGCGCGCCGACGTCACCCTGCGGCATCCCCACCCCCTGCCTGTCGGTCGGCGCCCACCGGAATCCGCGGGCCCGCGTCGACGACTCGGCCGTCGGCGATCTCGACGCGGAAGTCGCCGAGGCGGGCGGCCTGGTCCAGGTTGTGGGTGACCCACAGCACCGGCACGCCGTCGTCGGCGAGGCTGCGGGCGAGGTGCTCCAACGCACGCTGAGGACCGTGGTCGAGCGCCGACGTCGGCTCATCCATCAACAGCACCTCCGGCCCGGTCATCAGGGCGCGGGCGAGACAGACCCGTTGCGCCTCACCGCCGGACAGTACATCAGCCTGGTGATCGAGGAAGCTCGCGGGGAGCTCCGCCCGCTCGAGCGCGATCGCGTACTCCTCATCCGACCCCTGCGGCGCGGCGACGCGGAGGTTGTCGCGCACCGTCCCGCCGAACGTCGTCGCGCGCTGGAAGACCATCCCCACCAGCCGGCGCAGCTCCAGCGGGTCGAGCGTCGCGACGTCCCGGCCGCGGAACAGCACACGTCCGGCGCCTGGGACCTCGAGCCGGTTGCAAAGGCGCAGGAGGGTCGACTTGCCCGATCCCGACGGCCCGACGATCACGGAGACCACCCAATCGGGGACGGCAAGATCGACGCCCCGCAGGATGAGCTCGCCGCCTGCCCGCACGGACACCCCCTCGAATGTGAACAGTGGCGGTTCGCCGGGCATGCGCTGATCATCCCACCCCTCCGCGTGCGGGGCGCCGCGGCGAGGTCGGAGGGCCGCGCCCGCCGGAGCGCGGCCGGATCGACCGCTCGGTTTTCCCGCAGCGCTTGCCCGTGGCAAGCGCCGATGCGCCCGCAACCATCGCGGCAAGATCCTCCGGGGCGAAGGACGTTCCGGAAGTTTTCGCGCCCGTCACAGATCCGGTCGGTGGCGTAGGCTCACTTCGGCGTCCGTCGCGATGGCCTCGGGGCCGGAGAGGGGGAGTTGTGGCTCGACAGAGCGTGGTGATCCGACTGGCCGGCGAATCCGGCGAGGGGGTGATCTCCTCGGGCGACATCCTCACGCAGGCCGCGGCGCGTCGCGGCTACTGGACGCAGACGTTCCGGACCTACCCGGCCGAGATCAAGGGCGGCCCCTGCATGTACCAGGTGCGCATGGGCGAGCGGCGCATCCACAGCCACGGGAAGTGGGTCGACCTGCTCGTCTGCTTCAACCAGGAGGCGTGGGACCTGCACCACGACGCCCTCCACCCGGACGGGGTGATCCTGTACGACGACACGGAGTGCGTGATCCCGGAGGAGTACCTGCCCCGTGCGCGGCCGGTACGGATGGACAAGCTCGCGAAGGAGATCGGCGGGTCGACCCGCGCGAAGAACATGGTCGCCGTCGGGGCGGTCTCCGCCGTCATCAGCTTCGACACGACGCCGATCGAGGAGTTCGTGCTGCGGCGATTCGCGCACAAGCAGGGCGTCGCGGACGCCAACATGGCGGCGCTGAACGCCGGAGCGGGTGAGGCCGCGGACCTCGCCGGCACACTCGCGATCGCCGAGGCCGTCGACGTGGAGGAGGACCGGATCCTCATCTCCGGCAACCAGGCGATCAGCGTCGGCGCGGTCGCGGCCGGCGTCGAGTACTTCGCGGGTTATCCGATCACCCCGGCATCCGACATCTTGGAGTGGCTGTCCGCGCGACTGCCCGGCGTCGGCGGCGTCACGATCCAGTGCGAGGACGAGATCGCGTCGCTGTCGTCGGTGATCGGCGCGTCGTTCACCGGGGCCCGCGCGATGACCGCGACCTCCGGACCCGGGCTGTCGCTCATGTCCGAGCTGATCGGCTACGCGGGCATGGCCGAGATCCCGTGCGTGATCGTCGACGCACAGCGCGGTGGCCCGTCCACGGGGCTGCCGACGAAGACCGAGCAGTCTGACCTGAACCACGCGCTGTACGGAGGTCACGGGGAGGCGCCGCGCGTGGTGATCGCGCCGGTCTCCGTCGAGGACTGCTTCTGGGCCACCGTCGACGCGTTCAACTACGCGGAGCGGTTTCAGGTGCCGGTGATCGTCCTGACCGACCAGGGGCTCGCGACGCGCCTCGAGGTCATCACCCGCCCGGACGAGTCGAAGGTAGAGCGGTGGGAGCGCAAGACCGCCGCGGGTATCCCGGCGGACGAGTACCGCCGCTATGCGATGACCGACGACGGGGTGTCGCCGATGGGCCTGCCCGGGCAGGATGCCGGCAAGTACGTCGCGACGGGGATCTCCCACGACGAGTTCGGCCACCCGGCGTACTCGCCCGACATCGTCGTCCCGATGCAGCGGAAGCGGTGGGCGAAGCTGGAGCCGCTCGCGAACGGCCTCGCGCGCCACGCGAGCCACGGCGAGCAGAAGCCGAAGATCGCCATCCTCGGCTTCGGCTCGACGTTCGGCCCCGTCTGGGAGGCGATCGACCTGCTCGCCGCGGAGGGCCAGTCGATCGGGGCCTTCTACCCGCGCGTGCTCGCTCCGTTCCCCGTCGACGCCGTCAGGGCGTTCACCGCCGACGCGGACCGCGTCATCGTTCCCGAGGTCAACTTCACCGGTCAACTCGCGCGCCTCGTCAGGGCCGAGGTGGGCATCCAGGTCGAGAGCCACGCCAAGTGCGACGGCCTCCCGTTCACCGCGGAGGACATCCACGCCATCGTCACCGAGGGAGCTGCACAGTGAGCACCGCCAAGCGTTCACCGAACGACTACAAGTCGGATCTGAAGCCGATCTGGTGCCCCGGCTGCGGGGACTTCGGCGTCCTCGCGTCGCTGTACCGGGCGTTCGCGCATCTGGAGCTGGACCCGGCGAGAACCGTGATCGTGTCGGGCATCGGCTGCTCCAGCCGCCTGCCGGGCTTCGTCTCGACCTATGGGGTGCACTCCCTCCACGGGCGCCCGCTTCCGGTCGCGATGGGAGTCAAGCTCGCGAACCCGGACCTCACCGTCGTGGCGGTCGGGGGCGACGGCGACGGCTTCGCGATCGGGGCCGGCCACTTCCCGCACGCCGCGCGCCGCAACGTGGACATCCTTTACCTCGTCATGGACAACGAGATCTACGGCCTGACGAAGGGTCAGGCGTCGCCGACGTCCCTGTTCGAGCAGAAGGCACCCTCCACCCCGTACGGCAACCTCGAGCAGCCGCTCGACACGCTCGGGTTTGCGGTCGCCACGGGCGCCTCGTTCGTCGCCCGCGGCGCGTCGTTCAACACCAAGGCCCTCACCGAGTTGATCATCCAGGGCATCGAGCACCCGGGCTTCGCGTTCATCGACGCGCTCTCGCCGTGTGTCGTGTTCAACAACCACCAGGAGGAGTGGAAGGAGCAGGTCACCGACATCGCGCCGGATCACGACGTCACCGACAAGGCGGCGGCGTTCGGGCTCGCGCTTCGCGGTGGCTTCAAGCTGGGGATCATCTACCGGGAGCTGCGCCCGACGCTGACCGAGCGATACCAGGGGCTGCTCGCCGGCGCGAAGCCATCGACAGTCGGGGCCATGCTCGACGGGTTCAACGCCCGCAAGGGCACGGCGATCGGCAAGCCGGTCGCATAGCCGCACGGGCACCCGGACCCGCGGAGGCAGAGCGCATCCTGCAGTACCCTCGGCGGGGTGTCCGATCCCGCCACGCTGACCCCGAACGAGCGCCGGCTACGCCGGTGGCTCGTCGGCGTGGCGCTCTTCGCCGCGTTCCTGGTGGTCCTCGTCGGCGCGGTGCTGGTCTACTGGTTCCGGTACGTCCTGCCGACGAAGCCGGACCCGTTCACGCGCGGCCCGTACCTCGTCGCCGTGGGCACCACCACCGCCACGCTCAGGTGGCAGGTCGAGGGCGGCGGGCGTGTCGAGATCGTCGCCACCACGCCCGACGGGCGTACCGTCACCAGCACCGACGGGCGACTGCGCGGGCTGGCACCGGGCGCACGGCAGGGATGGGTGGCCGTCGTCGACGGGACGGCGCGCGCCTTCGGCACGGTGACCACCGCACCCACGGACCCGGCGGCGCCCGTGACGTTCACGGTCTTCGGCGACTACGGTGCAGGAGGCGAGGACGAGCGGGCCGTCGGGCGGGTCGCGGCCGCGCAGACGCCGGCGTTCAGCGTGGTACCGGGCGACAACAGCTACCTGCTCGCCGCGCCGCCGCTCTTCAACCGCAACATCTTCACGCCGATGCGGGCCCTGCTCGCCCAGGGCCCGTTCGTCGCGACGCTCGGCGAGCACGACATCGCGTACTTCGGCGGGCGCGCCGTCGCGGATGCTCTGGGCCTGCCGAACGGCGGCGACCGGTACGTGTTCGACTACGGCCCGCTGCGCTTCGTGGTGCTTGGTCTGCAGGCCGACGCCGCCGACCTGCCGGTGGTCCGGGGCGCCCTCGCACGCCCGGGCGCCCGTCACGTCTACCTCGTCGTCCACCGTCCGCCGAAGCCGGGCAACCCGGTGCTCGCCGCCTCCCGTGGGAGGGTGACCGCAGTGTTCGCGGGGCACAACCACCGGTACGAGCGCAGGGTCGTCGACGGGGTGCTGATGCTCACCGTCGGCACCGGCGGGGGGCCGCGAGGCGGCGACGAGTCGTTCACGCCGCGGTCGGCCGACGCGGTGTCGTCGCTTGCGGTGTTCGGGCTCGTGCGCGTCGATGACGGGCCCGGACGCACGGCCGTGACGTTCCTGGACTCTGCCGGACGCGTCCGCGACCGGGTGGTGGTGCGCTGATGCGCGCCGCCGGGGCGACGCTCGCGGCAGCGGGGCTCGCGGGCGCGCTGGCGGTGCCGCTGCTGGGCCTGCCCGGAGCGTTCCCGGTGCTGCTCGCGTGCGCGCTCGTGCTGTGGTTGGCCGGGGCGGGCGCGGCGGCGGCGTGCGTCGCGCCGCCCAGGCGCGCGGCCGGGATGGCCGCCGTCGCCGCCGGGCTGCTCGGCTGGGCGCTCCTCCTGGTCTACGGGCTCGCGCCGCTGTGGGGGACGCTCGCCGCGGCCTGCGGGGTAGTCGTGGCGCGGACGTCCCGCCGGGCGGCGCCGCCCACGCCGGCGGAGCCGCCGAGGCCCAACGCTACGGGTGCGGGGGCATGAGCTTCCGAAGCTCGGTGGCGTCGAACACCAGACGGATCGTGCAGATCCGGCCGTCGTCGTCGAGCCGGAAGAACTCCGCCGTCCGGATGGCACCGGCCCGGGAGCGCGTCACGCAATCGTAGAGCAGGGCGGCCTCCCGGTCGCCGTACTGCTCGGAGACGAGGTCCACCCGCTCGACCCTCGACGCGAACCCGGTGAGGGCGGCGGCGAATGCGTCGGCGCTCGTGAAGCTGTCGATGCTGCCCTGGAAGTCGAGCCCGTCGGCGAGGAAGCTCCGGGCGCGCTGAATGTCGCCACCCGTCCACGCTGCGTGATAGGCGCGCACGACGTCCCGCGCGACGACGGCCCCCTCGGCCTCGGCTTCCATCACCGCGAGCCGCGAGTAGTAGTCGGGGAACTCCCGAAGGTGGGCAAGCGCGATCTTCCCTGTGGTCACCGGATCGTCGCCCGTGACGTCGGTTTCGGGGTCCCGCGTCCCGTGCTCGCGCTCGACGTCCATACCTGCCCGGAACTGTTCGACGTCGAACCCGCACGACGCCCACTGGATTCCCAGGCGCTCGGCCACCGAAGTCGCCTCCTCGGTGGTGAAGTGCGTCGTCGCCATGTCGCCGTCCTCTCGCATCGTGGTCGGCCCGCGCCGCAGGCCCGTGGGGTTCCGTGGCAGCGTCGCCGCTCGACGGCCGCGCGGCATCCGCGGGGCGCCGCGAACGGACGGTGGCCAACTACGCGTCCTGGAGCGCCGCGCGTCTTGCGGTTCGGTGGCAGACGGCATCCGCAGATCCCCCGCTTGACGCCGGGCCGATCAGGGTCATACTTGTGATGATTGTTACGAATTTGTGCTGAACCGGCACCCGCCCAAAGGGAGACGACGAGATGGGCACGCTCTCACCACCCGACATCCGGACACGCCTCTCCTCCCGCACATCGCACTTCGTCCTGCCGAAGCAGTGGGCCTCGATGCGCAAGGCCGAGGCGCAGGAGCGCGACACGGGCAAGCACGTCATCCACTTCGAGAAGGGCGACTTCCAGGGCGACGAGTTCCGGCCGGCGCCCCACATCATGGACGCCTGCGCGAAGGCCCTCGCGGACGGCCACGTGCGCTACGTGCCCGGCCCGGGCCTCCCGGAACTGCGCGAGGCGATCGCCGAGGAGGCCACCAGCCGCGGCCGCCCCACGGTGCGCGAGGAGGTCCTCGTCACGATGGGCGCCAAGCATGCGCTCACCCAGTCGCTGCTCACGATCATCGACCAGGGTGACGAGGTCATCTTCCCGAACCCGGGCTACCCGCCGGACGAGTTCTGGATCACCTACGCGGGCGGGACCGTCGTCTACGCGCCGCTGATCGAGCCGGACTTCCACTTCGACCTCGACTCGCTGCGCGGCCTGATCACGCCCAGGACCAAGATGCTGATCATCAACTCGCCCCAGCGACCGAACGGCATGATCGTCGGCCAGCTCGAGGAGATCTCCGCGATCTGCGCCGAGCACGGCGTGATCGTGCTGAGCGACGAGATCTTCAGCCACATGGTCTACCCGCCCGCGAAGCACACCTCGATCGCCGCGATCGACGGGATGGCGGACCGTTCGATCCTGGTGGACACGTTCTCGAAGACCTACATCATGACCGGCTTCCGCATCGGCTGGTGCGTGGCCCCGGTGGAGATCCTCACGACGATGGACATCTTCCAGCAGAACTCGGTCACCAACGTGCCGGCGTTCGTCCAGCTCGCTGCCCTGGCTGCGATCACCGGCCCGCAGGACCACGTCGCCGAGACGGCGCGGCGCCTCCAGGCCAAGCGCGACAGGGCGGTCGAGGCGCTCAACCGGATGCCGGGCGTCGCGTGCGCGACCCCCGACGGCTCCTTCTACGTGTTCCCGGACATCCGCGGCACCGGCATGACCTCCCAGCAGTTCGCAGATCACATGATCGAGCACTGCCAGGTGGGCGTCGTCGCCGGCTCGGCGTTCGGCGACCGCGGGGAGGGGCACGTGCGACTCACGTACGCGGTGCCCGACGACGTGCTGGAGGAGGGGTTGGACCGCATGGGCCGGGGCGTCGCCGCGCTCTAAGCGGTCGTCGTCATGGTCTGGTGGGCGGGGCGGCCTCGGGGCCGCCCCGCCGAACCGTGGCCCTCGCCACGTGGCGCGCCGGTCATGCGACCGGCAGGAGCACCACGAACCGCGTCTCCCCAGGCTTCGACTCAAGCCGCATCTCACCGCGGTGGCGCAGCACGATGCGCTGCGCGATGTCGAGGCCGAGCCCGGTGCCCTGCCCCACGGGCTTGGTGGTGAAGAAGGCGTCGAAGATCCGTGACCTGATCTCGTCGGGGATCCCGGGGCCGTTGTCGACGATCTCGACGAGCACCTGCCCGCCGTGCAGGCGCGTGCGCAGCGTGATCCGTCCGCCCGGCTCGATGGCGTCGATCGCGTTGTCGAGCAGGTTGGTCCACACCTGGTTCAGCTCGGATCCGGCGGCCTCGACCGCCGGCAGGTCCGGGTCGTAGTTCCTCATGATGGACACCCGCTTCTCACGGAGCTTGTGACCGAGCACCCCCAGGGTGCTCTCGAGCCCCTCGTGGATCTCGACCCGCTGGACCGGTGCCTGGTCGACGTACGAGTAGCGCTTGACGGCGCCGACGAGAGTCGCGATGCGGTTGGTGGCCTCCTCCACCTCGGCCAGCAGCACACGCAGCCCCGCACACGCGGCGACGAACTTCAGCCCCGGGGCCAAGTGCTCCTCGCCGACGCTCTCAGCAACCCGGTCGACCCACTCGATCCCGAGCCCGCCCTCGACCATGCCGGCCGCGACGTCGTACGCGTCGGGGATCCCACGCCGGTCGATCGCCTCGAAGAGCTCCTGCTCCCGGTCACTCGCGTCGAGCGGGTCGAGGCGCGCGGCCGGCGTCACCGCGCCGGTCGCCTCGGCGGCGACGGCGACGAGACGGCCGAGCGCCTGCGCGGGAACGCCGGCGTCGACGATGGCGGCGAAGGACGCCTGACGCTGCTCCTCGTACTCGCGCAGCGTCGCGACGCCACGTGCCGCTGCCGCCGCCGGGTTGTTCAGCTCGTGCGCGAGGCCCGCAGCGAGCTTGCCCACCGCCA
>Ga0334722_10002405_pt1 | contig 21307 bp, 15 predicted proteins | sample C3_bottom_MG_FD_207210 | JGI IMG/M metagenome (GOLD analysis project Ga0334722, IMG submission 207210) | Sediment microbial communities from Yellowstone Lake, YNP, Wyoming, USA - C3_bottom | ecosystem: Environmental > Aquatic > Freshwater > Lake > Sediment | place: USA: Wyoming | collected... | reverse complement strand
CAACCGTTTGAAGCGGCTGATGGTGTCGGCAATGACGGTGGTATAGGCATGGCCCAGATGGGGCTGGGCGTTGACGTAGAAGATCGGGGTGGTGAAGTAGGTGGTCATGACAATCGGCCTGTGGTTCGGGGCGATAGGGTGTGCCCGGGATGTTTTTGCTTATGCACCAGAGTTGCGCAGCAAGTCTGCCAATGACCCTGATCCTGTCGAAGGATCGAAGGGCGGCCCAGGCTTATTGCGAAGGCATCATTCTACATTGCTATTGGGGGTGAGGGCACGGCTGTCCCACGCCTGCTATTCGTTCGCTGACTCCGTCTTGCTGCTTCTGTCTTCGTGAGTGCTTCCTTCCTGCTCGGGCTCCGACTCCTCGCGCCTCTTGGATTTTTGGCGACGGGGGCGCTCCCTTGGTGGCTTTGGTTGGCGCTTATCGGCCGCTGGCGCTGGGGGTGGGGCGGCAGGTGGAGCGACCCGGGCGGTGGCCGGGGCGGCCAGGAGCGGTTCCCACTCCTGCTTGCTCAAGACGCGCAGGCCGCCGGAACCTCCGGCGACGGGAACCACAGTGACGGTGCCCTTTAAAACGTTGGTCTGGATCACCTTCAGCTCCCCGGCTTCGCTGAACAGGGCCTTGCCGGGCTTGGGCATCCCCTTGCGCAGGGCGTGATAAGTGTCATACTCGTAGGTCAGGCAACAGAGTAGGCGGTTGCAGACCCCGGAGATCTTGGTGGGGTTCAAGGGCAGGCTCTGCTCCTTGGCCATCTTGATTGAGACCGGGGCAAAATTTTTGATGAAGGAGGAGCAGCACAGCTCTCGACCGCAGCAGCCGATGCCGCCGACCATCTTGGTCTCGTGGCGGACCCCGATCTGGCGGATTTCCACCCGGGTGCGGAACTCCTGGACCAAGTCTTTAACCAGCTCCCGGAAGTCCACCCGGTTTTCGGCGGTGAAGTAGAAGATGATCTTGCTGCCGTTAAAGTAGCGCTCGACCCGGGTGAGTTTCATATCCAGATTATGGCGGGCGATGTGGGCCTGGCAGGTTTTATGGGCTTCGGTCTCTCTGGCCACCAGGTTTTCGAATTTATCAACCTCTTCCCGATTGGCGCGGCGGATAATGGTGTAGCTCACCTGCCCTTTCAGGATATCCGGCTGTTCGGAAAAGTCCGGGCCGGGGCCGACAACGGTGGTCGGTTCCGGCCCGTGGTCGGTCTGAACCAGAACCACGTCGTTACGGCTCAGCCCGGCAATTCGGGAGACTGCGGAGAAACCAGCGGTCTTGTCCCGGAAACGCACGTAATAGTAGTGCAACGTCGTCTCTGCGGCAGAGTCCTCTGGGGCTGGCACCGGTGGGGTTTGCTCTTCCGGCGGCGTGGTAGGATTTTCGGCTGATTCGTCCTGCAAGGTTTATTCCGTCGATGATGCTTGATTATTCTTAAGTTGTCGCCCAGACTTGGTCTGGCGGTTTGGGCCGTTGCTGCGTAATTATCAGCCGGTAATACTAACCGCTGCCCAGGTTTAAAGCAATCGTAGACTGAAGGTTGCTGGTTGCTGGTGGCTAGTGGGCTAACGGCAGTAGCAGCCAGCAGCCAGTCACCAGCAACTAGCAACCAGTCACCAACTACAACAAGCCAAAGTAAAGCACTTCGCAGACCAGGGCGCGGTTGCAGTTCCGGGCCAGTTGTCTTTCCGCCTTTTCGAAGAGGGCCAGGCGTGGGGCAAGTCCAGAGAAGGGCCAGCGCCGTAAGCCTTGCGTCAAGGCTTCGCCAAGATCCCGGTTGACTATGCGTTGGGGCTGGCCCTGGTGCATCAGGTACAGATCCCGGAACCAGAGCTTCAGGAGCCCCAGGAGTTCGGAGAGGTGCTCGCTGCTTTCGCTGGAGGACTCGGCCAGGGAGAGAATGGCCTCGGCGGTTTCCGGACGACCCGGGCGGAGCTCCAGCAGCCGGGTGATGATCTGGCGGCGCAGTTCCAGTAAGGGGGATTCAGCCAAGCGGCGGGCCTGTCCCAGGCTTCCGTCGGTGAGGGCTGCCAGGGTGGCGGCAATTTCCGGGCTGATGATGTACTGCCGGGGCGGCTCCAGGTTCTTTTTGCTGGGCGCCTTCAGGGCTGCTGCAGTTTCCCGGGCGAGGCTCTCGGCTGTCAGTTTATCCGCCACCTGGGTCAGAGGCAGAGAGGTAAAGGGAATCTGCTGGCAGCGGGAGGTGATGGTCGGCAGGATCTCGCTGGCGGCGTCACCGGTGAGGATCAGCAGGTTGCCCGGCGGGGGTTCCTCCAGGAGCTTCAGCAGGCTGTTGGCCGCCTCCCGGCGCATGGTGTGGACATCGCAGAGCAGCACGGTGCGGAGATTGGCCTCCAGGGGCGGGAAGGAGAGGGCTCTTTTCAGCTCGCGGATCTGGGCGATCTTGATGGCTACCCCGTCGGGTTCAATGATCAGGCGGTCGGGGTGGTTGTTGCCTTGGAGTTTACGACAGGAGGAGCAGTGCCCACAGGCGTCTTGGGCGGGAGTGGGTGATAGGCAGTTGAGGTAGTTGCCGAAGGCCCGGGCCAGGGTCTTCTTGCCTACCCCGGAGGGGCCGCGAAAGAGGTAGGCGTGGGCCAGCCGCTCACCCAGAACGGCCCGGCGCAGCATGGCTTTGGCCTTGTCTTGGCCGAGGACCGCGTCGATGGTGAAATAGTCTTTCATAACTGCGAACCGCAGAAGAACCAAGAAAATGGCGATGGGTAATGGGCGATAGGCAATGGGCGATAGGAAATGGGCAAGAGGTAGTTGCAGTAGCCCATAGCCCATCGCCCATTGCCTATCGCCCCTTTCACGCTTGCCACAAATTTCTCTGGCGTTGGTCGATCTCGCGGCCATTGGCGTCGAGTCCTTCGGGTTGGTCGGTGTCGGGGTTACGCACGTAGAGGAAGCGCTCCAGGTTGCGCTGGAATTCACTCCAGTGGTAGCCGGGTTCCTCCCGGCGGCGGCCCAGACCAGTGATGTAGTTGACCTTGGAGTCGAGATTGTCGAGGAAGTGGAGGACAAAGGCCTCCAGCATCATCGGCAGGGTGGGGGCGCCGAATGCATGTTCGCCATGGTGCGAGAGAATCAGATGCTGGAGACGGGTCAGGTTTTCCTCGGGAAAATCTGGAATGGCTTCGGCCAGCTTGCGGAGTAGCTCGATACCCAGAACCGTGTGCCCAACCAGGCGACCCCGGTCGGAATAATCGTAGGGGTAGCTGTCGTAGTTGAATTCGACCAGTTTGCCCTGATCGTGCATGATGGCCCCGGCCAGGAGCAGCGAGCGGTCGATGGTCGGGTAGAGGCCGGAGACCATATCGGCCAGCCGGGACACTCCCAGGGTGTGTTCCAGAAGTCCGCCCAGGTAGGCGTGGTGCATGTATTTGGCGGCCGGGGCCTTCTTGAGCAGCCCGGTCAGGCGCCGGTCGGAGAGAAAAGCCAGGGTCAGATTACGCAAATGCGGGTTGGCGATGGATTTGGCCAGGCGGGTGAGTTCCGCCAGCATCTCCTTGAGATCGCCGGGGGCGGAGGGGATAAAGAGCGCCATCTCTTCGGCGCCAACCTCAGTCCTTTCCAGGTGATCCACCCGCAGTTGCATCACCCCTTTGTATGACTGGGACTGGCCGCGCAACCGGATGATCGCTCCCGGCTGGCAGTGGGCCTGAAAGCGTTCGGCATTGTCCCAGACCCGACCGGCTATCTCGCCGCTGGCATCAATCAGGGTGAGGGAGAGAAAGGGGCTGCCGGTCTTGGTTTCGCCGCGGGAAACCTCGCGGACCATGAACAGCCCTTCGATGTTCTGGTTATCCTTAATGTCTTTGATCAAACAGCCTTTCATGGTCGGGCTGGTTCCTTGTCGGTGGAATGTTGCAAATTGTAGGGTGGGCACGTTTTTGTGCCCACGCGGCGCGTCCGGATCTCGCGTGGGCACAAAAGCGTGCCCACCCTACGCTCTTTGTCATTGCGAGGAGTGAAGCGACGAAGCAGATAAGCGCAGACTTCGATCTGCTCGCCGGGGCAACCAGGCCAGACCATTCCCTATCCCCGGGAGATTGCCACGTCGGGGCTGCGCCCCTCCTCGCAATGACGAGTTCTCTGCGATTGCGTCCTAGAAGTTCAGGGTGGCCTGCCAGGCCCCCTTGAGTTCGCTTAGCGTTGCCGTGATGACCGGTTGCCCGGCCAGCCCGGTTACGGCCAGTTCCTGTGCCGCAGTAACCCGGCCAATCTGGTGCCAGGTGGTGCCAGCCATGGCCGCCTCGAAGGCCTCAGCCCGCTCGGGGTGGATGGTAACCAGCAGGCGGCTGGCCGACTCCGAGAAGAGCAACACGTCGTCGCGGTCAACCTCTTCGGCGGGAACCCGTCGCAGGTCAATCTCCAGGCCCAGCGCCCCGGCAAAGGCGGTTTCGGCCAAGGCCACCCCCAGGCCGCCGTCGGAGCAGTCGTGACAGGAGGCGACCAGTCCTTTCTCGATGGCCAGGGCCAGGGCCCGGTAGCGGGCGATGGCCTCGATGCCGTCCACCTTGGGCACCCGGTTACCTACGGCCCCCAGCTGGGCGGCGTATTCGGAGCCGCCCAATTCCGGGTAAGTCATGCCGAGGATATAGACCTGGTCGCCAGCTTTCTTGGCGTCCATGGTCACTGCCTTCCTGATGTCGTCGATCTTGGCCACCACCGAGAAGAGCAGGGTGGGGGGGATGGAGATCTTGGTCCCGCCCACCTGGTAGTCGTTTTTCATGGAGTCTTTACCGGAGATGCAGGGCACCCCGTAGATCTTGGCGTAGTGGGCCAGGGCCTGATTGGCCCGGACCAGCTGGGCCAGCTTGTAAGGGCCGTCCGGGGTCTTCTCGGAGAGGATCGGGTCGCACCAGCAGAAATTGTCGAGCCCGGCCATGGTGGTTAGTCCTGCCCCGACCGAGACGGCGTTGCGCACCGCCTCGTCCATGGCGTTGGCGACCATGTGGTAGGAATCGATGTCGGAGTAGCGTGGGCAGATGCCATGGGCGATGACCAATCCCTCGAAGGAGTCGAGGATGGGCCGCAGTACCGCCGCGTCGCTGGGGCCGTCATTATCGGCCCCGGTCAGCGGTTTAACCACGCTCCCGGCTTGAACCTCGTGGTCGTACTGGCGGACGATGTATTCCTTGCTACAGATGTTGAGGCGGCCCAGGAGTTTTTTGAGCTCGGCGGCCAAATCTGGGGTGGTGGCTAAAACAGGCTCGGAATAATATTTCTGCTCCCAGCGGGCCACCATCTGCATGGGCGGCAGCCCCTTGTGGACGAACTCCATGTCCATGCAGGCCACGGTTTTGCCTTCGTATAAGACGTGGAATTTGCCGGAGTCAGTGAAGGTGCCCAACACGGTGGCCTCCACATCCATCCTGGCGCAGAGATCCAGGAAGCGGGCCAGTTTTTCCTCCGGCACCGCCAGGGTCATGCGCTCCTGGGCCTCGGAGATGAAGATCTCCCAGGGCTGCAAGCCCGCGTACTTCAGCGGCGCCTTGTCCAGGTGAATCTCAAAGCCGCCGGTATCCTGGGCCATCTCACCCACCGAGGAGGAGAGGCCCCCGGCGCCGTTGTCGGTGATGCAGTTGTAGAGGCCCTGGTCGCGGGCCATCAGCAGGCAGTCGAACATCTTCTTCTGGGTGATGGGGTCGCCGATCTGCACCGCCGTGGCTGGGGAATTTTCGTTCAGCTCTTCGGATGAGAAGGTGGCGCCGTGGATGCCGTCCTTGCCGATCCGGCCGCCGGTCATGACGATGTGGTCGCCGACCTTGGCCAGTTTATATTCGGATGACACCCCGTTGACGATGCTCGGCATGATGCCCACGGTGCCGCAGAAGACCAGGGGCTTACCGGCGAAGCGGTCATCGAAGACCAGCGAGCCGTTGACGGTGGGGATGCCGCTCTTGTTGCCGCCGTGCTCAACGCCCTCGCGCACCCCTTCCATGATCCGCTTGGGATGCAGGAGCCGGGCCGGCAGGGGCTGGTCGTAGAAGGGCGTGGCGAAGCAGAAGACGTTGGTATTACAGATCAGCTTCGCCCCCTGGCCGGTGCCGAAGGGATCACGGTTAACCCCGACGATGCCGGTCAGGGCGCCGCCGTATGGGTCGAGGGCGGAGGGGCTGTTATGGGTCTCGGCCTTGAAGACCACGTTCCAGTCGGAGTTAAAGCGGATCACCCCGGCGTTGTCCTTGAAGACCGACAGGCACCAGTCGTCCTGGCCCATATTGGCGCGGATCTCGGCGGTGGGCTTACGGATGTAGGTGTCGAAGAGGTGATTGATCTGGCTCTTCTCGCCGGTTTCGGCGTCTTCATAGGCGATGTCGCCGGAGAAGATCTTGTGTTTGCAATGCTCCGACCAAGTCTGGGCCAGGACCTCCAGCTCGACGTCGGTGATCTTTTCGCCCAACCCCACCGCCTTGCGGCTGGCGATGGTTTCGGGGCGGGCCAGGTAGTCGCGAATCAGGACCATCTCGGCTAAGGTCAGGGCCAGCACCCCGTCGCGGCTGATGCGGATTAATTCCTCATCGGGAACATGCAGGTTGATCTCGGCAACGTGGGCTATCGCAGTGTTGACCACCTTGGCAGCGAAGGGTTTGATGCCCCCGGCGGCGGTGAATTCGGCCCGATCCATGACGGTGAAGCGCTGGATTAACTCGTTGGCCAGGAGCTTCTTGGCGATATTCTCGGCCTCGGCCCGGCTGATCTTTCCGGCCAGCAGGTATTGCACCGAGGTGTAGACCGCCTCCGTACCGGTAAGCTTACGCCCTAGCAGCAGTTCCAACGCCTGGGCCGAGGTGCGGCCCTCATTGTCGGTGACCCCGGGCCGGAAGCCCACCTCGATCAGCCAGTCGAAATCCAGCGGCCACTTGAGGGCCAGCGGGGTCAGCGACCATTCCTGGGTGACCGGATCGCAGAAGGGACCGGCGGCGGCAGCGGCCAGCTCTTCCGGGCTGATCTCGGCGTCGATGGTGAAGACCTTAATGGTCCGCACCCGGGTCACCGGAAAACCGAGGTCGGTGGTGATTCTCTTGCAGGTGTTGTCCCCGAAGGCGTCTTTAAGGGAAAGCTTCAATCCTACCTGGATTCTGGCGAGCATGATGATCCTCACAGCTGAAGAATTTTCCGACCCGGAATAGGCTGGTGGGGGGGCGGAAAAAACCGCCTTCTGGCCCCCGGGTAGAAAAGCCTCCGGCATGGAATTTTAAGAATCGCAACTATACTAGATCGCCCCGGGATTTGAAACTTGGAAAAGAATAAAATGGCTATGAAATTTATGACCGGGAGGCAAAATAAATCTTGCCTGACTTAAAAATATACCTTAAGTGTTAGGCCTGACATGCAATATCTAATTATTTTTACGATCTGTTGTTCTGGATGTGTTGGTAATGATTCATTTTCCAGTTACAGGTACGGCATGCATAGTAGTGGCGATATGGTGGCTAAAGACTGGCGGGGTAAAGGCGGTTATTCCCTAGTTGAACTCATGGTGGTTCTGGTCATTATCGCCATTTTGGCTGCGGCTGGAGCCCGTGTTGTCAATTCTAGTCAGGCTCGCCTCCAGGGGCAGGCGTTCGCCATGCTGAGCGACGTTAATTTGGCCCGTGCTCTGGCTGTGAGCAGGGGAGTTTCTGTGCTGGTGGAGATGCTTGAGGCTGGCAGCATTGACGATGATGGGATGGCCCAGAGCAACGACGGGTACCGGGTATGTGTCGACCGGGATGGTGATGATAATTGTGATTCAGCCGACGAGACGTTCAGGGATGTTGTCTTTCCAAATGAACTGTTTTTTTACGATGCTGATCTGGCGCCGCCAGCAGGCCCTAACCGCGTAGTTACTGGGGAACCATGGGTGAAAGGCCGTGATGGCGTGACCTTTGCCGCCAACCGCTTTTCCATGCAACCTGAGGGAAGTAGTAATAAGGCTGGTACCGTTTATATCTACGCTGCTGGTGGTAAGAGTGGTGTTTCGGGTGGCCCATTGGCCCTTGTGTTGAACCGGATTGGCCGTCCTCGGATTGTGTGCTGGCGCTCAGATCTCTTGGCGTGGTCCAGTAAATGATGAGACCTGTCTCCGGCAGAATATCGTTCACTTACATTAGCTCAGCTGGTTTTACCTTAGTTGAGCTAATGGTCGCCATGATCTTGGGGTTGTTGGCGGCCGGCCTTTTTTATCGGAGCTATGGTGTCCTGGCTGGAGCGGCCGGGCAGCAGGATCAACTGGTGGAGCAAGGGCATAACCTTCGGGTGGGGATCAACCAGTTGGCCCGTGATCTTCGTATGGCAGGGTATAACCCACTATGGAGCGGTGGGGTAGAGACCGGATTTCTAGTGGCGGAGGCCGATACGTTGCGTTTCACTAGAGATCTTGATGGCGATGCCGCGATTAGTGCCGACTATGAAGATGTCTCATACCGGTTGAGCGGACCGGGTGCAAATGGAGCATTTTCTCTGCAACGGCAGGACTTCAATGGTGCCACCGATGCCATTGTTGACAATGTCGATGCCCTTAATTTTGTCTATTTGGATGGACACGGCGCCCCGCTATCCCAGCCGGTTGACGGGCGGATGGCTATCACCGCCCCGCCTGTTACCGATTATGATCAAATACGCATGGTGGAGATCACCATGGTAGTGCGGACCACCAACGAAGATTATTCGTATCTGGATAACATATGCTACCGCAATAATAGGGATAGCGACGGTGACGGGATGAATGACGTCGTCCTGTCACCACGAGGCGACCACTTTCGTCGTCGCGCCGTTACTGCCTTGGTAAAACCCCGTAACCTGGGTAGGAGTTGATTCTTGATGAAGTCCGCCTGATTTGCCACCCATTTTGCATCTGCTCTTGTGTCACTCCCCTCAAATGTCTTAATGTGCCGTCTGTGTACGTTCTGTAAAATAATTTTATAAACACGTTTGGCAGCTGGTAACTAATTTACCTTTTCTGAGGGAGTGGTATTGGTTGCGTTTCTGTTTGTTAATGTGATTACAATTGGTTATCGTCTTCGACCGGGGCTTTTGAAGCTTGGCCCGGAAGTTGCTCATCAAATAAGTACAGCAAGAGACTGGCGAAAGCCGTAGAGGAGAACAAGGCGTGCTGAGCCGGAAAGGAAGAGAGACAATGCGCGAAAACAAAACAAACACCTTTGGTTTAGTGATCTATGTCGGGGAAGAGGGGTATTCCCTGGTCGAGCTGATGGTGGTGGTCGCCATCATCGGGATTCTGGCCTTGGGACTATTTACCATGTCGCGGGATCCAATTATCGACGTGAAGGGGCGGATTTTCAATCTGCGCAGCGATCTTAATTTAGCCAGGGGTGAGGCGGTCCGGCGCAATGCAGCGGTGTTGGTGGAGTTTGTAATGGGCGCCACCGATGGATACAACATATGTATTGATTTAGATGCCAGTAATACCTGTACCGTTGCCGACACCATGATCAAGACCGTAACTTGGGATGACAGGATCGTTCAATATTACGATGTGGCGGTGGCGGCCCCAGCCGGGCCTGATGTTACCGCCAGCGGCGATGCCGATAGTTGGCCCGTCGCGGTTGCGGCTGATAAAGATGGAGTAACCTTCCCCTTGGATAATACTAACCAGAATTATGTAACGATGCTGCCCAATGGCACCTGTCTCAGCGCCGGCGATATTTATCTGTATGCCCCGGACAGTCGGGATGATGCGACACATCTTCGCACTCCGCCCATGGCGCTAACGGTGAGCCAGGCCGGGCTAACCCAAATCTTCCGCTGGCGGCCAACCTCTGGTGTCGGCGGCCAGTGGGCCATCAAGTAGGGTCTATGTCGCCTTTAATTGAACAAGGAGAAATGCAAACCTTCGCCATCCTGAGCGCAGGCTCCCCCTGCAGTGATCTTGGTGGGGTTGTCGGTGGTGTTAGTGATCGACCAGCAGTCGGTGCGAACGGTGTCACCATTCAAATCGTTACTGGAGGTGGCGGTAAAATCTTGATTGGGCACGGCGGGTGCCACGACAGGAGTGGTGGTAATGACGAATCTGAACATGGTGGTATCGGTTATGTCAAAGCTGAGCATCCCTCTGAAGGTCGCGTCAGCCGGCGTCACGCCAGTCGCCGGAGTGCCGGCATAGTACTGGTCCTCCAAGGCGTAGTATTTTTCTTCGGCGACCTTGATGTCCATCAGGTGGTGATGGCCTTCGACTTGGCGGGTGCGGCGGACGTGGTTGATATAAGAAGGCACAGCCACCGCCACCAGGATACCCATGATGGCTACCACCACCATCAGCTCCACCAAGGAATATCCTTGCCGACAAAGATAAAGTTTTCTGGACATGGTGTCTCTCCTGGTTGTCGAAGGGGCAGAATAAAAAACTGGAACTAACTGTGATGATCATTCTAAGGCAAAAGACCAGGATGGGAAAGAATATTGTGCTCGGATCTGGTTCGGCTGGCTTTTCACTGGTGGAGTTGATGGTGGTGCTTTTTCTTACCGCCATTTCGGCGATCGTCATGTACCGCAGTTATCTGGCTATGCAGGTTGGGGTTGAGGTCCAGGCTCGGGAAGCGGAGTTGCATCAGAACATGCGGGTAGGTATTGACCGGCTGGCCGAGTCGTTACGCATGGCTGGCTATAAGCCCTTCCAGCAAGGGATGCCCAGTGCCGAAACCGGTTTCACGGTTGCCGACAGCAATACAGTGCGGATTACCACCGATTTCAACGGCGACAACGACATCGTCGATTCTAATTTCAACGGCGAGCCCTTTTCCGATGACGATGTTACTTTTGCCTGGAGCGGCTTGGATGGTGCACCATTGCGGCGCAATGACAATGGCGCCTGCCCACCACCCAATGAATGCTGGCAGAACATTATCCCCAATATAAGCTCCTTGAACTTTGTCTATCTTGATCGTAACGGCAGCGTACTTACCGCGCCGGTGGCGCTCGGTATCATGACCGATATTCGCCAGGTTGAGGTTGCCGTGGTGGTGCGGGCCAGCGCCGAAGACTATTCCTACACAAACGGCGAAACCTACAATAATTTACAGGGAACCTTGCTGGCGTTTGGTAACAACGACAACTTTCGCCGTCGGCTGGTTACCGCCAGGGTGAAGATCCGTAATATGGGCTTGTAATTGTGAGGGCGCAAGATGTTGCATAACGAAAAGGGCTTTTCTATTCTGGAAGTGGTGATCGGCTCCTCGATTTTTCTCATCGGTATGCTGGGTGTCGCTGGTCTGCAAATGGCGTCAATCCGGGCCGAGGCCTTTTCCGGGCGGATGACAGAGGCGAGTCTTGTGGCCAGAAGTACTTACGAACGGCTGGCCGCGATTCCTTATACTGACCCCCAGTTGGACGATGGCGACGGTAGTGGTGTCGCTGGTAACTTTGTCGCCGACGCCGATATGACTGCGGACAAAAATCTCGACGCTAACAACAACAACATTCCCGATGTGCAGGAAAATGCTGACCATGTCTTGGCTGCTCAGGGAACTAACAATAACTTCAATGTTTATTGGAATGTTTGCAATAATTGCAACCTTCCGCAGACCAAGACCGTCCGGGTGTTTGTTACCTGGCAGGTTAAGAACACCCAACAGACCCTGGATTTTGTTGGTCTGATTCCCTTGCATTGATTCAGGAGGAAGACGATGATCAAGGTTGTACTCGGCAACGATCGCGGCTCGGTGATGAACATCGCCCTGCTGATCCTGATCATGTTGACCATGATCGTGATGTTCATGAGCCGTACCAGCACTACCAACGTGCAGATTGCCACCAACGAACGGCTGGCGACCACGGCATTCTTTGGGGCCGACGGCGGTTCCTATGCTGGGCCCAAGGTTGTCGGTTGGATGATGGATAATGGCAGGGCCCCTACGTATGGTCCGGGCACGGGCGATTTCCCCAACATTGATTTCGTGATGGGCGCTGGGGTTGTGGGTGACACTTGCTTATATGATAAGGTAATGGGTTTTGCCCTTGCTGCTGCTTGTCCCAAGGCTCTCAGTGACCCGGCATTTCGTATGACTTTTGAAGACCTTAATAATGACGGGATCAGTGACGTCCATGATGAGGCCGTGTCTTTCAAGCTGGCAAGCCGGGAGGTGAAGGTGGCGCTGCAGAGAACTGCCACCGAGACCAACGATGCCGGTAGTACCAGCTTCGCCGATGGTGATTCGGGTACCAATTCGGGAGGTGCCAGCTCGATCAGCATCTACTATACGATTGAGGCCATCGGCGAGGCTCCTAAAAATACCATGGCGAGTGTTGATTTGCAGTACCGCAAAATACCGGATACGGGAGGGTTATGACCATGAGGAAGATCATCGGTGTGTATCTGTTGGCGGCCACTGGCCTGATGTTGGCGTCTGGTGAGGCCAAGGCGGTATTTCCGGGGGAGCCGAATATCCTTAATTACTCCAAGGTGCCGGTTACTATCACTCAGTCGGCGGTGCCAAACATCCTGGTGTTGTTTGATAACTCCGGCTCCATGGCTTATGCGGCATATAACGGTCGTGGGGGTAATAACAGCAACCAAGTGAATTATGTACCCATGCAGCTCAATGAAACCCAGGTGACGCGCTCCATTAACTCCTCTAGCGATGACGCCCAGGAATTTCCCAACTACTTGGCAAAACCCGTCTTTACCGATTGGCAGCGTCTCGATCTGGGGCGCTACTGGCAGGATTCAACTTCGGGTAATAAATACGACACCCTCTTGGGTTTGCGTTTCAATCTACTGAACATCCCTCCGGGCGCCGATATCCTCAGCGCCAATATTAGTTTCAAGGCAAATTCCTATACGGATGATCTTCAAACCATAAAACCTCTTTGGAACCAGGCAGATCTTAAGACCTATAACCCTTCTTGGAAGGTCTATGATGCCCTGAATATTAAAATCTGGGGTAATAACGTTGACAATGCTGCAACTTTTACGAGCACAACTGGTAATGTTTCCAGTCGCCTGAAGACTACAGCTGGGGTGACCTGGGTCCAGGACCATGTTTCCGAGCCCTGGGTGCCGGGAAGTGTGTATTCGACCGCAGATATTTCGCCAATTGTTAAGGAGATCGTTGACCGGCCCGCCTGGGCGAGCAACAATAGCATGGTCTTTACGCTGGGTTATGGTATGGCGAGCCCTGATGCCTTGCGCAGCATTTACTCGTACGACGGCAGTTTGGCAGGTTCGGGAACACCGCCGCAGTTAACCGTTCGTTACAGCAGTGCCACTGGCACCCGTTACTACGGCTATTTTAACTCCGATTGGTTCTACGTATACAATGGCACAACGAATACGTTCTCCCGCTGGATCAGCACAACCTCTTACGGTTACAAAAAGGTGGCTTATGTCAACACCACAGCTGATACCCGCTGTGGCGCCACGGGCGGCACCGTCACGGGCCACGCAGCCCTCCCCACCAAACCCCAGTGGTATGTGCGTTATCCCGGTACTACCTCGGCTGCCTTCAGCAGCCCTGCGGCTGATGAAAGCACCTGGCCCACCGCCTGTATCGGCGATGCCGAGATAGCCTCTGCCGGCAAGGCCCTATGGGATGGAAATTTTATGAACTGGGCGACCATGTCTCGAGTAGATGTCTCCCGGCGGGTTCTGACAGGTGGTCTCGGCGACCTTGACGCCGCTAATTTTGGCGGCATATTGAATGTCGAGTCCAATGACAGTGCATACAATCTCTACTACAACACCTCCAGTGCAAGTGTCATTGACGTTACCCCTTATACCTGCTCCAACAACAATTCCTATGACTGCTACAAGACAACTGCAAATGGAAGCTACCGTCGGCTTAGCGTATATTCAAGTTCTTCAAATACTGCGTTGAAGCAGGTGAATCTGCGTGTGGAGAGCAAATCTGTCTACGAGCCTGATACCTATACCTCCAATGGTAAGTTTGGTGGTCTCCTTCAAACGTATGGTGACGCGGCCTACTGGGGGGTCATGGATTTCAATTCCAACAACAACGGCGGCCATTTCGTTGCACCGCTGGCCAATCGGGACAGCAGTGGTCTGGCGACTCTGGCCACCTCCGTCAACGGCATCGATCCGGGGAATTATACCCCATTGGGCGAATCGCTCTATCACGCCATGCTTTACTTTAAAAAGCAAGAACCAACGGTGGCGCCAGCTGTCGCATTCGAGGCGCTGCCGAATATGGAAGGAACCACTACAAAGAGCGATCCCTACATGCGATCTGGCTTGCCAGTATCCTGTGTAAAAAGCTTTGTGCTGATTCTCACCGACGGTTTGCCTACCGAGGATACATTGGTTCCGGCGCAGGTTAAGAATGAAAATGGCGTTATGGTGGGTCTGCCCGACTACGACGGAGACCACAATGCCAAGGACGTTAGCAGCGGCGGTACTGATACCCATGCCCTGGATGATGTGGCTTTGTTTATGCACACCAACGACCTGCGCAACGCCCAGATCGGCACCACCGCTACGGCGGTGGTCGGCGATCAGACCGTGGAAACCTATACCATCTACTTGTTCGGCGGCGAGGCCGCCGCCCAGGAATTGTTGAAGAAAACCGCCAAGCAGGGCGGCTTTGATGACTTGAACGGTAACGGCATACCAGATGACACCTTTACCGATCTAAACAGCAATGGCGCCTGGAATCTGGGTGAACCACATCCTGAATGGGACCTGGATGGAGACGGAGTCCCCGATAACTATTTTGATGCCCAGGACGGGGCGTTGCTTAAGCAACAGTTGTCCACCGCCATCAACAGTATCTTGGCCAAGTCGGCCTCCGGCACCTCGGTGGCAGTAATTTCCACCTCCTCCGAGGGCGAGGGGGTGCTGGTGCAGGCCTATTTCGAGCCCAAGACCACCGGTGATACCGGCGGCCTCACCGAGACTAAGTGGGCGGGGCATCTTCAGGCCCTGTGGGTGGACAGTAAGGGCAATCTGCGGGAGGACAGCCAGGGGGTTGGCAGTAGTTTGACCCTGGATTTGGATGCCGACAAAATCATTACCTACAAGGTTGTAGATAACCAAACCATGATCAATCGCTATGCTGTTTCGGCTGCTAATAACTATCCTGTCCTGAGCACTGCCACGCCGACAGTGGTGCCGGTCGGCGAAATTCAGCCGATCTGGGAAGCTGGCAAGGTTCTGGCCTACACCTCGCCGGACTCGCGGAAGATCTTTACCTATACCAACGGCTCAATTGCTGATCTATTTGGCGGGGTTAACTTTACTACCGCTAACTTCGCGCATCTCAAGCCTTACCTGGGGTTGGAAAATAGTACAACTTGGGCGCAACTGGGGCCGACTGTGGATGACCGGGCAAACAACCTGATTAAATATATCCGGGGCTATGATAGCGGCTTTACCGGCATCTCCGGTATGCGAAATCGGACCATCAAGGTCGATGGCGCCCAGAAAACCTGGAAGCTGGGCGACATCGTCAACTCGGCCCCAGTGACCATCCAGGCGCCGCCGGAGCAGTACAGCATCATCTACAGCGACAAAAGCTATGACGACTATCGCCTCAAGCATCGGGTTCACCGCGAGTCACACGTCCTTGCCAGCGATACTCTCGAGGGTTGGGAAACCATGGTCTACGCGGGCGCCAATGATGGTATGCTGCATGCGTTCACCGGTTGGAAATATGACCGCGACGCCAAGCGCTTTCGCCAGCCCGGTTCCAGCGGGGTGGGCGGGGTTTATGTGCCAACTGAGACCATTGGCCAGGAGCTCTGGGCCTACATCCCCAGGGCGCTGTTGCCGCATCTCAAATGGCTGCCAAGCTCCGACTACTCTCACTCTTACTATGTGGATGCCACACCCCGAGTAACCGACGCCAAAATCTTTACCGCCGATGCCACTTGGCACATCAATGGTTGGGGAACGGTGTTGATCGGCGGCCTGGGGTTGGGTGGCAAGGATATTCCTGTGCAAACTCCTGGGCTCTTTGGTGGGGCTGCCACCGATAATAATTCCTACCCGGTTTATTACGCCCTCGACATTACCAATCCTCGTGAGCCTAAGGTGCTCTGGGAGAGGAGCTATGCCGATCTCGGTTTTTCGGTGAACAAGCCTTCGGTGGTTAAGGTTGGCGAAAACTGGTACCTGGCCTTCGGCAGTGGCCCGGGCACCAACGATTATGACGGTAACAGCGCCCATCCCGCCCGGATTTACATTGTTAATCTGGCCACCGGTGTGCCGGTAACTGGCGGGACTGTCGCCACTCCCACCGATTATCTTTTCAGTGGTACCAAAGCTAACGCCTTCCTGACTTCCGCTACCGCACTTGATTACAAGTTGAATTACTCCGTGGACGGCATCTATTTTGGCGAAACCTATAATACTGGCACGACTGCGGCTCCCAACTGGCTGGGTGGTGTTTACAAGGTTGTGGTGCCATGGCGTTGCAAGACCGGCGCGGCGGGGGGGGGCTGTACCTCTAATGACTATGGCGATGTGGATTTGATGAATGGTCACACCGGCAAGGGCGAATATGTAACCACTCCCAAGGACGCATTGAACCCTTGGTTTGTCACCCGGTTGTTCGACTCGCCCACTCCTTTGACTGCCCAGCCGGTGCTGGGCTTTAACGCTGCCAGCAAGCAAATCTGGGTCTATTTTGGTACCGGTCGGCTGCTTTCCGAATTGGATAAGAGTAATACCGTCACCCAGTACCTTTATGGGGTACGGGATCCCTTCTTCAATAGCAATGCGGTAACTGCCAATGGGTATGCGGCTAATTATTTCCGGAGCTATACCAACAATCTTACCTTGTCGCCATCCCGTCTCTTTGATGGTGATGGTTATAAAGCGTTCTTTCCTTGGACCAAAAATGTATCACCGGCCGGGGGTGCCACCTGTAATCCGGTAGCCGCTGCCGCCAGCAACCCCTATTACCGGATTGGTGATCTTGCTGGCAACGATTCGTGTATATCATATCGCTGGGAATGCACTGAGAGCCTACCTGGGGCCTGTGCCTCAGCCGTTCTCGGGCAGACCGGTAACATAAACGGCAACAACAGTTGTGTCTGCAACCGATACACGAACCCGGCTGCTGATTGGCGGGTTAAGGCTGCTAATCCGCTGGCCTGTACGGATGTCAAGGCCGGAGAAGTGGGGAATGTTCACGGTGACGGCAGTTGTATCGGCATGAACTGGAGCTGTGTCGAAGCCAACACTGGCGACTGTTGGGCACCTGTGCCCACATACGATCCTAGCACCGGTGCGATTATCCCCAAGCCTATCGATCCATTCACTGGCCTCCCGATCCCGCTGCAGGTACCACAAGTGGGCTTTATTGGGGACCTTTACACGGATGGTACTTGCGTCTGTAGTGGCAACGTGGCGGTTTCCGGCAGCTCAGTTTCAGTCATCTCACCGCCGGTTCGCTACTACTGGGCGCGCCCCCTGGGCGATTGTACAAATGTGAACATCGGTGACCGGGGTATCTATAATAACGCCGACGGTCTTGGAGGGTACTGTGAGGCGACCTTCTGGACTTGCGACGAGAATGTTGCTGGTTCTGGCGCCTGTTCCACCATCGATTTTTTTGATACTACCGATGTCGATGTCGCAGCGCTAACTGCCGCCCATCCTGGCTGTACCTGCCGAGAATCCCTGGATGCAGTTGCCCATTATCAAGATAGTTTGACCGGATCAGCTTTAAATCCTATCACTAAAAAACCCTATGAATTTAACGACATATTTGATATGGCCAATGCTAAGGATGGCTGGTATCGAAGTATGGAAACACCGAAAGAGCGCTCGGTGACCAAGCCGGCGGTGCTGGGCGGGGCTGTCTATTTCACCACCTTTGTGCCGACCACCGATGCCTGTTCTTTCGGTGGCAGTAGTTATCTCTGGGCACTCTACTATGAAACTGGCACCGCTTACAAAAAACCAATCATCGGCACCTACGTGGTGAATGGCGAACTGCGGCCTCTTGACCGGATCTGGCTGGGCGACGGCTTGGCTTCTGGGATTGGAATTCATATCGGTTTTGAGGAGGGGAATTCTGCGAGTACCTATATTCAGCAAAGCACCAACGCCGTTGCCATAAACCAAGTTACACCTCCGAAAGCGATCCGGAGCGGTGTGGTTTCCTGGCGGGAGAAATAAAGCATTTCCATCAGGCGTGGCTACTTGGGCTTGAGGGTGGACCCGTTCCGGCGACTCGTCGGCATTAGGTGAAGAAAGATTTGGAAGAGAAAATTATCGCGGGAGGTGGAAGGATGCTTTTTATATCACAGCAATTCGTTAGAACGTCGTTATGCTTAATTGCAATAGCTATGGTCTTGGTGGCCGAGCCTGTGGTTGTCTCGGCGGCTGCCCGAGCCCCGGTCCAATCACAACAGGCGGTTAGTCCACCGCCTACTAAATTGAGAGAGATCCCGGCAAATGTAGCACAAACCACCGTAAATATTTTGGCCAAGTATAATACCTTCAAGGCGCCTAGCGTCCTGCCAAGAAACGCCGAAATTGATCGCAACGTCGGGTTTATCAAGGTGGCTGGGGATGGGGGCAAAGACACCTATATCTTTAGCGGACGGGTGGAGGTGGTGATGCCAAATGGCTCTCTAACCTCTTTTGACAACCTCAAAGTTCCCTGTAGCGCCAGGCTTTATCACTACATGAACAGCAGTGGTAATCCGCTCCTCTATCGGGTGCAGGTGCTGGGGGTTTCGTCAGGTGCCAGTGCCGCCTGGACTACTTATGTGAATGATTAGGCTCCTTGATTTATAGGGTGTTTGGAAAATCCCCTGCTTTGGTGAGATCGCCGAGGCAGGGGTTGTTCTTAATAGCGACGCTCCGGCAACAGTTTTCCAATTATTAACTTAATGTGATTTCGCCGCATGGGCCTTCTTAACGACGACAAATATCTTTTCGATTTGCTGCGGCGCAGTCGCTTGATTTCCGACCAGCAGCAACAGCTCCTGATCCAGAAGGCCGCCCCGCAGAAGCAGCTCATTCTCCATGAGCGGCGTAAGAGGAAAAAGGCTGGCTCCGTCGGCAAGTTGCGGGAACCGGACCTGGTCGAGGTGGTGGTTTCCTTTAACTTTGAGATTCCCGGTGACCGGCCCCAGCCCTTGACCGAGGAGTTGATCATGCGGGCGGTGGCCGACGACCTGGGGCTGCCCTTCAAGAAGCTTGATCCGCTGGAGCTGAACCTGGAGGTGGTCACTAAGACCCTGCCCAAGAATTACGCCCTCAAACACCTGCTTCTGCCCTTCGCAGTGCGCAACGGCATCCACGAGGTGGCGATCTACGATCCCGATAAGCGGGAGATCCTCGGCGAGATTGAACGGGGCTACCAGATCAAAATAACCCCTTACCTCAGTACCCGCGCCGATATCAGTCGGATGCTGGTCGAGTTTTTCGGTTTCCAGTCTTCGATCACCGCCGCAGAAAACCACCTGGCCAAGCCCATTGTTGACCTAGGTAATCTCGAACAGTATGTGCGCATCAATCGTGGTGAGATCAATTCTTCCGACCAGAATATCAAGAGCGCCGTTGATCATCTCTTCACCTACGCCTTTGACCAGCGGGCCAGTGACATCCACATCGAGCCAAAGCGCCAGAAGAGTCACGTACGGTTGAGGATCGACGGGGTTTTGCATACCATCTATCAGCTGCCCATGGCCGTGCACGCGGCCATAGTCTCCCGGATCAAGACCCTCTCGCGGATGGATATCGCCGAAAAGCGGCGGCCCCAGGATGGACGTATCAAGGTGGATCATGATGGCAAGGAGGCGGAAATCCGGGTTTCCACAGTGCCGGTGGCCTTCGGCGAGAAGGTGGTGATGCGGATTCTTGATCCCGACATTATCTTTCAGTCCATTGACCATCTCGGCTTTAGCCCCCGGGATCTTGCGGTGTATCAGGATCTGATCACCAGGCCGCACGGGATTCTGCTGGTCACCGGCCCCACCGGTAGCGGTAAGTCGACCACCCTTTATTCCACTCTGAAGCTGATCTCTACCTCGGAGAACAATGTTGTCACCGTCGAGGATCCCATCGAAATGGTCCACGAGGAGTTCAATCAGATTGCGGTGCAGACCGCCATCGACGTGACCTTCTCCACCATTCTCCGTAACATCCTGCGCCAGGATCCGGACATTATCATGATCGGCGAGATCCGCGATCTGCCCACCACGGTCAACGCCATACAGGCTGCCCTCACTGGCCACCTGGTTTTTTCCACCCTGCACACCAACGATGCCGTGACCGCCATCAGCCGACTTGTTGACTTGGGCGCTCAGCCCTTCCTGGTGGGCTCCACTCTGATAGGCGCCATGGCCCAGCGGCTGGTGCGGACCATCTGCCCCCATTGTCGGGAGGAAGTTCTGGTTGGCGCACCACTGCTGCGCGGTTTTGGCTTCCCGGCCGAGGGCGACGGCGAGATCGCTCTACAGAAGGGCGCTGGTTGCAAAGATTGCCGCAATACCGGCTATCTGGGGCGCTGCGGGGTCTTTGAAATCTTCCCGGTCTCCCCGGAGATTAACCGGATGATCTGTACTGGGTCTTCCGTGGCAGATATCCGTTCCCAGGCCATCCGCGAGGGGATGACCACTCTAAAGCAGGACGCCTGGAGCAAGGTTCGTAGCGGCATTACCACCTATGAGGAAGCGGCCCGGGTCACCGGTCTGAATTGATCTTTCGGGCATTCCCGCGAAGTTAGCCCCCTTGGCCTATGCAAAAGCTTCGGAAGTGGTTATAGTCGAGTCAGGTTGCTGCTGCCCCTGCCGTGAGCTTCTGCGGCATGGGTTTTTTTGTTGGTTTTGAGCGAGGGAGAATCTAGTTTGTCCGGTAAGGTAGTGGCCACCAACAAAAAGGCCTATCATGACTATTTCGTCGATACGGTCTATGAGTGCGGCATGGTGCTCAAGGGGCCCGAGGTGAAATCCATGCGAGGGGGCAAGGTTCAGCTCAAGGATGGCTATGCCAAGATCAACAACGGCGAAGTCTTCTTGTATAATATCCACGTCTCGCCCTACAGCCACACTACTTACGATTTGCCTGATCCGGAGCGGGTGCGCAAGCTTTTGCTCACCAAGCAGGAGATCAAAAAGCTGATCGGTAAGGTCCAGGAAAAGGGATTTGCCTTGGTGCCCCTGAAGATATACTTCAAGGGCAACGGCAAAGCCAAGTTAGAGCTGGGCCTGTGCCGGGGCAAAAAGCTCCACGACAAGCGCGAAACCCTCAAAAAGAAGGAAGGGAATCGCGATATGGAGCGGGCTCTACGCAGGGATTAATGCGGTGAATGCGGAGTCAAGGAGGTTTTCAATTCTTAATTCAGCATTCTTAATTCTTAATTTAAATCATGGGGGCGAAACGGCTTCGAC
>Ga0334722_10002404_pt1 | contig 21308 bp, 18 predicted proteins | sample C3_bottom_MG_FD_207210 | JGI IMG/M metagenome (GOLD analysis project Ga0334722, IMG submission 207210) | Sediment microbial communities from Yellowstone Lake, YNP, Wyoming, USA - C3_bottom | ecosystem: Environmental > Aquatic > Freshwater > Lake > Sediment | place: USA: Wyoming | collected... | reverse complement strand
CGCCGGCTTTCCCGTTCGGAACATTTCCTCCATCGGACACGTATCATGCGGCGGCTGGCACGGCTGGTTCAGATGATGGGTTATTTTGTAGCAAAAATTGTCGATGGCATCGCATTTTTTCAATCCGGTTTTATCCAAGAAAGCTTTGTTTGCGAACAGCACTTTAAAATTTCTGTTTAGAATAAGGATGTCCCACTCCAAACAATCCAAAACAACCTCGGCTTCAATTTTAATAACTCCACAATTCTCCTCCTCCTCTTTTTTTTCGTCTTTTTTAACCATATTGATGTTCTAATTTAAAATTTAAAAAAATATTCCCGCATTGCCTCTTGATCAATTTTATCATACCGCCTTCTTTCACGCAATTACCCGTCAATCTCCCCATTTCAGGCCCGCTTGATCACTTGAAACGTTTTGGATTACCGGCTTTGCTTTTACGGATTTTTGCCTGGATTTTTGCACATAATAAATACCTGCCGCACCCCCCGCAATAACAAGCAAGAATACAATGAGCAATATTTTTTCCCGCAAACTTACGCGCTTCTTTCCGATTACTTTTCTATTTTCAGCCTTGTTTGAACTATTCAAAAAGATATTTAAAACATCTTTGTCCCGGCCGGTCAGGTCTTTTTTCCGGCAAATTCCAACCATCGGATCGAGCTCGCCCTCCCGCCCTTCAAGCCCGAGATCTCCAAAAATTTTCATTAAACTACCGGTTTTATCCTGGATATAAGCCCGCGTAATGGAAATATTTTTCGGTTTGGCGACATAACTAATAAATTCTTTGATGTATTCTTTTTCAGGGAGCTTGGCGAAAATTCTTGTTGCCAAAATCTCCGAACCTTGCGCTATGCCTAAAATAATTTTTCCATTATTTCTGGCAAAAATAAAGGCTGTATTTTTTTCTTCTTGAATCATTCGAGCAATAGAAACAGATTCAGCTTCAATGGCCTCGACTTGCAGATTCTTCTCGGCAAGCGCTTTTTTAAGAATTGCGAATAATTCTTGCTGAACTGCCATCACCTGCACATCGCCCGAATCTGCCTCCCGACTATCCCAGCCGTCTTGCAATTTTTCCGGAATCAGAACCTGTGCTTCACTAATTATCGGATTTTTTTTATCGTTTTTTGCAAAATGAGTTACATATGAAAATTCCTCGCCCACTACAATACGTATTTTTTTAGGAAATTTATCTGCGATATTATCCAGCGCTGCGCTCAAATTTTTTTCTGACCACGGCAAAAAATTAACCTCGCCAAAAAGCTTTCCATCGGGCACGCGCCCGGTCGTCCACTGAATCTTTTCCCTATTAATAAAGAGAATTGTCCGCTTATGTGAAAATATCATTTACCCTGTCAAATAGATTAATTGTTATTATGTAATACTTTTTGACTTTATTAGACTTAAGTAACTCAACCAAGCAAATTATCACTATTTGACAGGGTGAATTTTTCTTTATTATACCATATCCTAGCTCACTCCTCTCTCCAACTTATCACTGTCAATTTTGCCGCATCAAAACTCGCCTTAGCCACTACACTTTTTTCGAATTTCGTATTCCTGCCGGTAGCGTGAATAGTGTATGTTCCGCTATTATTTTCAACAGTTACCTCACAATTACCTTGTGGCATGGTAAAATTTTTCCCGTCATAAGTCGCGTCTTTTACGATTTGCAAAAGTCCTTCCTCAAGGCAAGATTCTGAAAAGAGCAGCGCTTGGTCGCCTTGGCGAAGAGCTTCCTGTGATTGAATGGCATCAGTCGAAGAAAACATCAGGGTTATGGCAATCCCGCCCGTCACCGCCAAAAGCACCAAAACCGCCAAAATAGTTATGTATCCCTCGGAACTATGTTTTATTTGAAATTTATTCATAATAATTTAATGTGAAGTTCTTAGGGCAGCTCCGGAACTGAAATTTGATGAATATTGATATTCACTGCGACTGGAAGATTCAGAATAATTTGCCGCTGCCTCAAAAGAAAAACCTACATATTGCGTTTCATTCGTGTCAGAAACTTGCTCAGTCAAAACAAAATGTTTAATCTGAACATTCTGGGAATTCAAAGGAACCGGATCAGCTACGCCGCGCTTAATCGTGATTTGATTGCCAGAATCTTCAATGACTATCATATCTGCGCCTATATGCAACACTAATTTTACCGGATTTTCAAATATTTCTGCACTGTCAGCCCGGCGTATTTCATATGCCAGCCGTTCTCCAATCAATTGCGCTGACTGCTCTGTTTCCCGAACAACCTGCGACTTGATATTTATGCCGATAATATTCCAACCGTAGGAAAAAAGCACGCCTAAAATAATAACCGCGATTCCCAAATAGAGAATCGTTTCGATAAGTGTTAAGCCGTGAAATTTTTTTATTTTTCCGCCATAGGCGGATCCGCCTATGGCGGACATTCTTTTCCTCATATTAGTTTATGGCGTTATCGCAACAAATTCTCGCCGAGATAAATAGGTTGAGAAATCTAGGGAGAAATTATCTTTCGTTACAGTTACGATAATCAGTTTAAGATCTGCATCTTCAGCCACCCCGGAAATTACAATATTATTATTTAAATCGCGCTGTGCCGATTGCACAGAAATCACTCTCACATATCCATCTCGCTCGTCTTGTGCCCCGGAAAATTCCCATTTTCCGTTACTGAAATGTATACCGGAGCCAGTTGTGTCTTGCAAAGCATCAAAAGATTGCGCCCGCACGGCTCGCGCTGCTTCAATGCCTTTAATTGCGAATTGTCGCGCTAGCTCACTGCGGATTCCCGCCTGAATTGCGCTACTGCCCTGCAAAACTGCCAATGTAATTGAAATTGAAAAAATTGAAAACAGGGCTGCCGACAGCACAAGTTCAATAACTGAAAATCCTTTTGAATTATTTTTCATTTATTCTATCACTCCTTCTGCGTTAATAGAGAAACTAACAGTCAAATTGTCACGAGTCAGAATTATATTTGAAATTGGCGTTTGTGGCCTGCCGCCTGGAGCAATAAAAACAATGTCCGTAAATCCTGCCACAGAAACTTTTTCGTCTATATTTGTCTTTTCATCAAAACTCTGGTCCCTATTATATGTGTCTCCTTTAAATAAAGTTGCGACTGAGTTATTATAATGCACTCCCCAGTCAGAATGTTCACGCCCGCTCTGAGCATAGGTTTCGGCTTTTCGCAAAACACTCTTGAGTTCATCCGCAGAATTATATACCGACATTCGAGAAATCAATCGCAATGGAAAAGCTCCGGAAAAAAAACCTACTGTTAACACAATAGAAATTACGAGCAATATTTCGATCAAAGTGAAACCTTTCAATTTATTTTGTCATTCCCGCGAAGGCGGGAATCTAGTGTAAAAACTTAATGATATGCGACTGGATTCCCGTTTTCACGGGAATGACAATGGCAATATCTAACGGTGTATAGACCCCGTCAGCGTATAGATTGGCAGAATCACCGCTAAAGCCACAAAACCCGCCACCAAGCTGATAAACACCAGCAGCAACGGTTCAAGCAGTGCCGCCCCGTTTTTGGCCGCCACATCAGTTTCATCTTCAAAATAATCAGCCAGATAGAGAAATGTCCCTTCCAATGTGCCCGAGCTTTCTCCCACTGAAATCATCCTGGAAACTAAAGATGGAAATATCTTATAGTTGCCTGACAATAACTCCTTGCCCACAGTACTGCCTCCAGAAACCGCCTCGTGAACACCTTTGATTTTTTCCCGAATAACCAAATTTTCGGCAATTTCACTTTCAATGCGCAGGGCATATTCCAGCGGTAGTCCGCTTTGCAGCATAACCCCCAAATCCCGAAAAAGCGAAGACAACGCCGCGCTTTTATTGACCTTGCCCACAAAAGGAATGTGAAATTTCAAATGATGCCAAAAAAGCTTGGCAGAATATGATATTTTTATTATTCCGCTCAAAATTGCAATGATGGCCACAATTGCCACCACAACAACAATGCCATATATTTTGGTAAAATTAGCGAAAGCCAGCAGAATTTTTGTCGCTAACGGCAACTCAACATCAAAAGAACTAAAAATACCAGCCAATTTCGGCAAAACAAAAAAACTTACAAAACCGCCAACCGCTGTGGACACCGCCAGCACAATTGCGGGATAAAAAAGCATCGCCTGCACTTTTTTGCGCAAGGCTTCCTCGCGCGAAAGTTTTTCCGCCAGAAATTCCAAACTTTTCTCGAGTGTCCCGGAAACTTCTCCAACTTCAACCAAGCTGACATAGAAGGCTCCGAATTCGCGTGAATGCCGGCCAAGCGAAGAAGAAAGCGACTGTCCGTTTTCTACGCTTCCAAGAACCTCTCCGGCAATTGGTCCGATTCCGCCATCCTGTTCGGAAAGCAATCTAAGGGCTTCCGACAAAGGAATCCCGCCCTTCAAAAGTGTCGCCAGATGTTTGGCAAAAAAAAGTTTTTCCGTAAATCCAAATGAAGAAAAAAGTTTCATATCCTGAGCTTAGGTTAATTTATTGATCAACATCATTATTTCAGCGTGATGCTTTTCGATGATGTCCGGTTTTCTGAATTTACTGGCATACACCGACAGCTTATCTACGACTTTTAGCAGATCTTTTTTTGTTGGATTTTCAAAATCAGCGCCAATTTCACCAAAAATTGATTTGATGAGCATAGCCACATCCAGTTGCTTCATTTCTTCGAATTCTGCCTCGGATTTGAACTCATGATATTCCTTCATTTCTGCCAGCACATCGCAATGAGCTTGCACAAAACATGCATGCATCACATCTCGGACTTGCCATGGGGTAATTTCTTTGGATAGATCGACTCCATAAATTTTTTCGCCCATATATTTTGATAATTATAATTTATTTTTAGATAGAATACTACTCCCCAAAGTTCGGCTTTTCTCCGCGTGCCTAAACCTTGGTCGCGCCTAGAACCTCATCCAAAGTCGTCAAGCCGACTTTGACTTTTTCCAAACCGTCCTCCAGCATTGTTCGCATCCCGCGACTCTTGGCTAGTTCAGTGATAGAGCCAGCTTCTTGATTCTTCATAAGCGCTTTTTTGATTTCATCATCCATCACCAAAACCTCAAACATACCAATGCGCCCTTCATAGCCTGTGCCATGGCAAGCTTCACAGCCCTTTCCTCGATACAGTGTGATTTTTTCCTTAGCTGCATCTTTTTTGGCCACCCCAAAAACTTTTTGCGTGGCTTCCCAACCCACGCGATTAGCCACTTCCGCGGCTGAAATTTCTTCGCTGGCCCGACAACCGCTGTGAATTTTTCGCACTAACCGTTGCGCCAGAATACTATTCACCGTTGATGCGATTAAAAACGGCTCAACTCCAAGATCCACAAACCGCGGGATAGCCGTTCCCGCATCGTTGGTATGCAGAGTTGACAACACCAAATGGCCTGTCATCGCTAAATTAATAGCAATGTTAGCCGTTTCTTTATCGCGGATTTCCCCCACCAAAATAATGTTGGGATCTTGGCGCAAAATACTTCTGAGGCCCGTGGCAAAAGTCAGATTCGCTTTGGTATTCACCTGAATCTGATTAACTCCTTCAAGGTCATATTCCACCGGATCTTCGATCGTCATAATATTAACGTTACGCTCATTTAACATCTTGAGAATCGTATAGAGCGTTGTCGTCTTGCCGCAACCAGTCGGTCCGGTTGCCAAGACCATGCCATAAGGTTTTTCATACGCATTATGAATTTTTTGTAAATCGCTTTCATCCATCCCAAGATTAGATAAAGAAAAACGCCGGGAACGCTCAGAAAGAAGGCGCATCACAACTTTTTCTCCCTCCATAATAGGCACAATGGAAACACGCACATCCACTTTTTCATTCTCAATAGGAAATTCGATCTTGCCGTCTTGCGGTTTCTGATGTTCATCGGTCTGCAAGCGAGCCAGAACCTTGATGCGGGATATAACCTGATTATGTAAAGTCTGTGGAAGCAAAGCAATGTCATGCAAAACGCCATCGATGCGAAATCGGATCATAGAATCGCCGTCATCGCGAGGTTCAATATGGATATCTGAAGCGCGATTTTGATAGGCAAAAGAAAGGATATCGCGTACAACATTCACAATTGGAGGCTCTCCGCCAGCAGCAACTTCCTTTTCCGCCAAAGCCAAGGTTTTTTTAAGCGCGTCCGACAGTCCGCCGCTATATCTTTCGAGAGTATTTTCGATATCGCGCACCGTAGCCATATAAACTTTCACGGGAATTCCCTCCTTGCGTTCAATAAAATCACTTATTTCCAAGTTGGTCGGATCAGCCATAGCTAAATGCAAGCCTTCCGCATCTTTCCTGAATGGCACAATTAGATTTTTTATAGCCACGACTTCCGGAATCTCAGCCAAAACTTCCGGCGCCACACTTTCTTTGGAAAGTTCGACATATGGAAATCCGAGCGCGTCAGCAATAACCCGCGTAACTTCTTCTTCGGAAAGAATTTCCAGGCGCACGACTGCTTCCGTAAGGGCAATATTATCTTGAGTTGCCAATGCTTCAGCCCGCGCAAAATCTTTTTCCGAAATTGTGCCTGATTCAAGCAAGGCTTTTTTAGCGATAGAAAAATCTTTGAAACTCGCCATATTATTCTAAATTTAAATGTTTCTTGGCCAATTTGATTACCTCAGAAAAGGAAACATTCGCTTTGACGACATACTCTTCCGCGCCCATATCCAATACCCTTTTCTTGTCCTCCTCCTGGCTTAAATTGGAAAGGATAATCACTTTTATTTTTTTCAGTTTTGGATCAGCCTTCAGCGCCTTGAGAGTTTCAAACCCGTCCTTGATCGGCATCATCAAATCACAAAAAATCAAATCCGGAGTTTTTTCCCGCGCTAATTTTATTGCTTCTTCTCCATTATTTGCAATCGCAACTTCAAACCCTTCTTTGGTCAATTTTGTCTGATAAACTTTGACAAGAAACTTATCGTCTTCAGCGATTAGAATTAAGATGTGCGGTTTCTTTTCCATACTTTTATTCAAATCTAATTTAGTTATACGCTTATTTACTTATTGGTTGTAGATATATTTCCTTTTGTGTTTGCGGAATTGGTATTGGAATAAATTGGCAGGCTTACAAAAAAAGTGGTTCCTTTGCCTTCCTCACTTTCAAACGATACGGTGCCGCCTGCCTCTTCTATAAATGATTTTACCACACTTAGCCCCAGTCCGGAACCATCCGGATCCTTCTGAATGGCATTTTGCGCTCGGAAAAACTTAGAAAACATCTTTTCTTGTTCTTTCTTCGGAATGCCAATGCCTGAATCAGCTACCGCAATCTTGATCTGGTTTCCCTTTGAAGAAACGGTAATCTTAACCGTACCTTGCTCGGGTGTATATTTTATCGCATTAGAAACAATATTTTCGATTGACTCAAAGAAGTGTTGCGGACTGATAAAAACCCTCGCTTCGGCCTTTTTATTCGCATCAAAAACAATTTTAATTTTGTTTTTAGCCACAAATCCATCCCCACTCTTCAAAACTGCTGAAATTGTTTCTGCAACATTCACCGGGCTAGCCGGCTCGATAACCTTGCCCATATTGATGCGGGAAACATTCAAGAGATCATTGACTAAAGTTATCAACCGCATCGTATTTTCATTGATGTTTTCAACCACCTCATGCGCTTCTCCCGGCAACTTTCCGACATCATCGCCCAAAAGCATTTCCAAGCTCCATCTGATGCCGGAAAGCGGGGTGCGTAACTGATGAGCTGCCACTGAAAGAAAATTATCCTTATTTTTTTCCAATTCTCGCTCTTCAGTCACGTCGCGCATAACCAAGATGCAGCCTTGTTTCGAATTATTAGTATCATAAATAAATGAAATGGAAAAAGATACACCGATAACCGCGCCATCTTTTCGCTTTAACATCAGCCGATCGCTAGCCCGATTGAATTTTTTCTCACCAGCGAGAAATTTTCTAATAACTTGGATCTGATTTTCCGGATCATTTTCCTTGAAGTACCACAGTGTTTCCCATGCAAACCCGCCAATCGCCTTTTCATTGGGAACCCCTGTAAGTTTTTCCGCCGCTTCATTAAAAAATATTATCTTGCCGTCCATATCTGTGGCTACGACACCATCACCAATGGATTTCAAAAAGCGCAAGATCCCCTCGACACGCTCTTTTTGCTGATCAATAATCACTGTTGCCTTTTGCAACTCTTCCGTTTTATGGCGCAAATCTTGTTCCGATTCCGCCACATCTTCCAAAATATTCACAACGGCTTTCCGCATATCCTCAAGATGATAATTTTGTTCCTGCAATTTTGCCGTTTGTTTGCGAACCTGTTCTTCCACTGTCGCTTTGGATTCTTCCAGTTCTCTGGTTCTGGCCCAAACCTTTTCCTCTAATCCTTTTTTTGCCTTTTCCAATTCTTGGGTTCTTGCCTGTATCTTGCCCTCCAAATCCATATGTGAATTCTGGATATCCTCCGCCATCTCATTAAAGCCTTGGCCCAATTCTTCAATCTCATCTCCAGTTTTAATATCAACCCGATAATCCAAATGCCCCTGCCGGATATTGATTGGACCTTCGCTTAATTTTCCAATTGATCTGGCGAATGATCGGACAAATAACAGGCTCAGCAGCAGCGCCAAACCAAAAATACTGCCGAAATAAATTAACGTCTTGCGATTAGACGCCGCTGCCGCAGCCACATGATCACTCACATCGACTGCCAGCATAAATTCTCCCGTATGTTGTTCGCGCGCGTCTTTTATCTCAAAACCTCCACAGCCAAAATATTTTCCGCCCTCCAGCGATGGTGAGAAGTTTGTCTGGCCCTTTTCCAAGTTAATTAAGTTTTCCTCGGTGAAACAACTTTTAATCGTTGCTGTCTCCTCGGTAGCTCCAATAATCAGGTGAGTTGACCAATCATCCCAATTATTCCTGAGTCCGGCCGTCTGTCTCACCGCGGCCCAATCCGGTTGGCTTAAAAATTTTTTGTCTGCCGCAATGCTCAGCTCATTGTCACTATTATGTTGGATAATTTTCAAAAAATGTCCGATTTCTTCGCCCAGCTCAACATACCCGATCAATTGGCCGCCATCGTAGTACGGCGTTACCACCCGCAAAGCATAGGCGGTTTTGCCAAGTTCAATGCCGGAAGCCATTTTTCCCGTGTCCCGCGCCTGTTGAAAAGTGGCTCGTCCAATCAAATCATCGTATTGATCCCGCTGATGCATCCGTAAAAAAACATGCCCGTCCGGCAAGATAAAATACCAATGAGTGATCCCGTATTGATTTTTCAGCTTATCGAACAAAACCTGATTTTGCCCGTATAATTTATCCCGATCCTTCTCCAAATATGTGACTTTGATAGCCGGATCATTGATGACTGACTCCAAAGTCGCGGACAGCATATTTGTATCCCGCTCCTTCGTACTTTCAAAAGATGCTTGGGCCTGCTGAATTTCACTTTCGACGGAAGTTTCGATGGATTTCTTTTGAAATTGCGTGTCGTTAATATAAAAAAATGAACAAAACAAACCGATGACTATCAGAAAACCAATGACCAATTTTGTGCCAATTTTTATTTTTAGTTTTCTAAATCGCATTTATAATTCCGATTTTTTATTTCTTAAAATCACTGCCGGCAATAACTAAAATATCCGCGTCCGGCGCTTTTTCTCCGCTTGGCAGATCTTTGGTCACCTGCGCTCCGATTACTGAAGCGATTTTCTGCGCCATATCATCTTTGCCAGTCAAATTGACTACAGTCGTATTTACATATGTACCCACTGCGTTTGTTTTGGCCACAATAGCCACGCCGTCAAGCACAGAAATCTTATCCGCCACCGTCGCCGCCATACCTTTGGTGCTGGTGCCATTATAGACTGCCGCCTTAACCGGCTCTGCCACAGCTGGAATCTGCGTAGTGGAATTATCCACAGAGGTTGGTTGAGCCTGTTCTTGAGTTGGAGCTGGATTTTGCGTGGAACTGTCTGACGTTGGCGCGCTAGAATTAGCATTTTGCGTTATAGAAAGATACATCACTTCAATGATCTTATTGGTGCTCGGCCGATACAAAATAGCTTTTTTAGCCTGCGTATAGATCAACGCTTTGTCGCCATTTTCTGAATGGGCAAAGAATGGCTGATCCTTCAATTTTTCTTTATCCGTCACTGTTGCCAAGGTTGCCGGCTCGTTCGGCAATTCCATCAACTTGCCGACCTTTCCGGCAATGTCATTCGCCTCAACCACGGCCGTCTTTTTATACTGATGATAGAAATAATACGCGCTGCCGCCCAAAGCCAGAATAACCACTGCAATAATCGCGATTAATGAAATTTTCATAATCTTAGACTTTTTCGCTGTTCCATCAATCATCGCTTCAGGACTAGTCTGAACAGCTGGTTCCACAAATGGTGATTGCATAACAGATTCCATTACAACCTCCTCCTTTTTGATTACCGGCTCCGCATTTTCAGTCTTGCGCGCAACCGACTTTACAACTTTTTCTTCCGCAACTTTCACTTCAGCCCTAGGCGCTTTTTTGAAAATCTCTTTCATCGATGTTTTTGTTATTTTTTCTTCTTTTTTTATTTTTTCCATAGTTTTGTTTTTTATTTTTTTGAAAGTGATTTTAACATTTTTATTATACCACAAATTTCATAATTCGAAACTCTTCAAGTATTCCGGCAGTTTCAAGACTTAGTCGTTTTATTACATTGAAATATACTTAAAAGTTTTTTAAATTTGTTTAGATCGTCTATTTCTCTGAAATCCCATTCTTCTCTAAACTTCATCCATTCCTCAGTTGGTGGCGTAAAAAATCTAAGCTCCTCCACTGGCCATTTTTCGCCTTTTTTAAAAATTTCGATTCTTCCAATATGCCAGTTTTTATACTTGGATTTCGTACTCCAAAATTCTCCCACAAAATTTAAAAAATACATATACTTTTCATCTTTGTTGTTCTTGGATTACTTATTTTTAAATCCAAGTGATTTTTTAAAATTATTTTTGGAAATCACTGGCTTACCTGATTTTTGTTCGATGTCTTTTCTCGTTCTTCCCGCAACAGTACCGCCATCCTTGGCATCTCTTTTAAGCAAGGGGAATCCCTTCGAATCTCGATCACGATGAAGTCTGGTAGTTGTGGCTTCGCCCAACATCGTGAGAATCAGCTCGATATCATCCATATGATCACGCAAATTCTCCCGTTTCAATCCTTTGAATTTTTTATAATCATCCGCAGTCATATCAAAAGCGCCTTGCAAAATTTCATTGGTCAAAATAGCGAATTCAACATTTTCTTTAACTCCGCGGTTTTTCCATTCGTTAGTCAATGTTTCCCGCACTTCAATGCCCCGCATTCTTTTTTCAATCCAAGCTTCCGGATAACCTTTGGCTCGATAAATTGACCTAGCTCTTTGTGCGGCCAATTCCGGATCTTCTATTTCCTGAATTCTTTCATAACCAACTTTCGCCAGCCAACGCTTAAAAGGTTCAGCTTTGGGAGATGGAATAGATTGGATAATACGAAATAAGCCTTCTGTATTGGCACAATCTGTTTCATACTTTTTACCGTCAGATGACTCCAATTTCAGTTGTCTACAAATTGTAGACAACTGAATTCCATCCTCACTTTTGACCCTGGTTTTCATAGCACTCCAATAAACACGCGGCTTATTACTATCAGTCAATGCGCCAATGACATCCACCACCGAAAACCACCATTCATTATTATAAATTATTTTTCTAATCTCCCTGCCTTTAAAAATTGCAATTTTTGTTGTCATATTTTTTAAGTTAGTTGCTTATAATGATATTGTATCACTACTATATATCTCTTGCAACTTGCTCACCTATAGATAAGTGCTGTCCTGCCTGCCCCGTAGCAAGTCGCCGCGACTTTGCTACTGGGGTGGATAACTCGACTTTCCACAAAAAAACCGCCTATCAGAAAGGCGGCGATTGTTTTTTGAACGCAGTCTACCGCGAAACGGAAATATAATCAGTCCCTTCCGCATAACAAGCTCGGACTGTAACAAGTCCATTGCTGTCTCTCACTATGGTGTATCCGGTGTCATCCACTGTGCCACTTTGCGGATCGTAGGGCATAGTTTTCAGATATTTGGTAAGATTACTGTCAGGATTGCTCAGTAAATCCAAACAAGCATCAGTTTGCGTGGTGCAACCGCCGGAAAAATTCGAGCATCCAGTACCGTCAGCCACTCCCAAGCCTTGTTCGATATCAGCAACCGTAAGCCCGGCAGGAAAAGAACCCTTGTTATCAATGACATATTGGTGAACTGCGCTCAAAATCGTTTCTACGTCCGAAGTCCTTCTGGCATCGCGCGCGTCAGCAAAACGCTTGGCCGGATCCAACGCCACAAAAACCACCACGGCCAATGTGGCAATGATGCCAATAACCAAGAGCAGTTCCACCAGTGTAAAACCGCGATTGCCGGATAAATTTAATTTTTCTTTTTTATTTGACATAAATTTACTTCACACTTTTATTGCTTATTATTATAGCACGAATTAAAAAATACAAAAGCCACGAATGTTCTCTCAAAAATTTTATGCTATAATGTCAAAATGAATGTCCGCTACACAACAATTTTTACGATAATACTAATTTTCTTGTCTGGCGCTTTGGCGGGCTGGTTTTTTACACGGACTGCGCAGGAAAAAAATCAGTTGGCGGCAGATCAGCCGAAACAAGCAGCGCAAAAAAGCGCGCCGGAGCAATATCCTCTCCTTTCCAAAAGAATTTTCACAAGCGATCCCAATGACATTATCATTAATTTTATTCCTTTGCGGGAGGTTCTCAAAGACTATGTCGAAAAACAAGCCGGCAAAGTTGGCGTATATTTTGAATATCTGCCTTCCGGAACATCCATCGGCATCAATGATAAAGAAGAAGTGAAACTTTCCAGCCTGTCAAAAGTACCTATGGTTATGTCAATTCTAAAAAAAGTCGAACGAGGGCAAATGTCACTTGGTGATGAATTCGTTATCGAAAAAAATGATCTTAACCAAGAGTTTGGAGATTTATGGAAACGCGGCGAGGGAGCTCGCCTTTCCGTGGAAGAACTTATCAGACTGGCTTTGGCTGAATCCGACAATACCGCCTATTATGTCCTTTCTGACCAACTGACCAGCCGGGAAATAAATGAAGTGTATGACAACCTCGATATTCCCCTCAGCCAAAAAGAGGAAGAAGATAAAATATATCCGATTGTCTCTCCTAAAAATTATTCCTCCATCTTCCGCAGCCTCTATCTTTCGTCCTTTCTCTCAGAAAAAAATTCCACTTATATTCTCAATATTCTTACGCAAACAGCCTTCAATGACAAGATAGTCGCCGGCGTGCCGAAAAATATTCCGGTTGCGCATAAAATTGGAGTTTTTGAGGAAACAGATACCTCCCGAAATATACTTACAGACTGTGGGATCATCTATATTCCCAATCGCCCCTATATTCTTTGCGCTTTCGTCTCAGACACGGACGAGCAAGCCCAAAAACATATCTCGTATATTTCCAAAATGATTTATGAATATATCATAACCATAAAAGGAGGTGACTAAATCTTGGATGATTTCAAAAAAAACAAAAAACAGAGGCTCCATCAAAACCTCTGTTTTTTTATCATTAATCTGTCAATCTGCTTTAATTTGTGGGAATATCTTCAGCCATCGCTGCCTCATTCACAGCAGTATCCGGCACTTCTTGATTGGCTGAATTATCTGCCACGGGAGCAACAACAGTCTCGACTACGGGAATATTAACTGTTTCGGTTGCTTGATCACTATTAACTACTGGTGCTGTTGGCGCTTCCTCCGAACTCTGAGCGGATGCGCGCTCCGTAAATGTCTGCGGATCCTTGACGGCAATGGCCATCCAAGCAAATGGAACATCGGAATCAGCTTTCTGGTTGATGCGAATTTCAAAGCCATTTTCCGTCACATTGCTAATAATAAATTTCACGTTATTATTCAGCAAGGCTTTTCCTGCATCTTCCCGATTTTCCTTATCTTTGATTTGTTGCAATGACAGACTGGCATTGATAATTGGCGACTGCGCATAGGCTCTGTCAAAAGTAATCTTCACTCGATCCTGTCCCTCCGCGACAATGGCATAGCCGGCTGTATCCTTGCCGAAGATTGGAGCTTTTTCAAAAGAAACTTCTCCGCGGAAAACAACATTTCCCAGCAATGTCACTAATTTTTCAAAAATAGCTGTTTCTTTGAAGGTGGTTTCTTTGGCCATCACCAGTCCGCCTTTTTTCTCCAAAATTCCGAGAGTTGCAAGATCGATCGGTTTTTGACTCGCTGCCATCAGATTGTCCAATTTTTTGCTCAAAACGGAAACGCTTTCATCAATGCCGGAAACTTGATTGGTAAATATTTCCATCCCCAAAATTTTATTCGCCACAATCGCGTCCGCCGTCAGCGTGCCTTGGAAAGTGGCGTTGCCATTTCCATCAAGAGTTATTCCGGTTCCGCCAGTTCCAGCATTATTGATTTTAAACACACCGCCATCGGTCAAATTCATTGAAATGTCCAGCCCGGTTGCCGCTTCAATTTTGTCCAACGCCGCCGTCTCCGCCGTTATCTTCGGAGTCACAATTTCCAATCCGGCTGCCAAACGATCAGTGGTTATTTCTGACATATCAGCGGATGTTGCCAGTTGTTCTTTTTGAGCAATAAATTGAACCAGCGCCGCTTTACCGATATTCGCATTGGTCAATTCGGAATTTTCCGGATTTGAAACAAGATCGGCCAGTTTTGCCCCATTGCCATAATCAGTTTTCACAAAGGCCAAAATCTGACCAGCACCCTCACCATCAAACCCAATCATCGCTTGACCGATAACCTGACCGGCCTTTGTCGCCCGCATCGCCACTCCCGGCACCGAGGAAGCTGTCAACAAATCACCAGCTTTAATCGGCCCATTCTCGGTGGAAACCTTGACCGGCACGCGTCCAGAGAAAGCCACCATCACCGGCGTCGCTCCCGGATCCTCCACGGTTCCCATCACCAGACTCGGTTGGGTCGAAATGATACCGAAAACATTTGAGTCATAGGGTTTATTACTTTTCTTCACGCCAGCCACCATGCTCGAATCCAAGGAAACCACATCCCCCGGCTCGATGCTCGCATCCTTGGTGCCATATATTTCAGCTAAGTCAGCGCCAGCGGAAATTGGGGTAATAATCAATGAACTTTTCGCCATCAAGGTTGTTGCATTGGCTGTTTCCGAACCATGATAAAGTTGCAGATCACCCGACGCCGTAACCACAATAATACCATCAATCTGCTCAAAAACATTGGCATTGAGCGTTACGTTGCCGCCAGTATGCCCCATATTCGGCGTAGTAGTCGAAAATGCGGTAACCGTAACGCTTTCATTAATTTGCCCTGAAGTCGCGCCCACATCATCAGCAGTTCCGGAAATGGCCGTCGTACCGGTGCCCGGATATCTAAGCGTCATTTTCTGCGTTGTCGCCGTGCCTGTGAAGTTAACTCCAAACATCGGAGAAACACCTAATGTAGAAGATTGATCAATAAGATAGTATGTGAATACATATGTTCCGGCCGCAAGCGTAGTATCTATGCTAGTCACTTTCGTAGCAGTCACAGATGAGATGGCGTGATTAGCGGTCAGATATTTAGTGGTTGCGCCGCTGCCTGCAGTATCCGCCGCACACGCCCAAGTGCTCGTGGATTCTGTCCATTTCAAAATTTGACCATCAGAACAACCTTGCAAAAGTCCGATTCCGCCTGTACCTTCTTCCAAGCCGGAAGCATTAGAAGTCGCGCCAGCGCCGTCGGTGCTCGTGAAATCCACATTCCAAGTTGCTCCAGTTCCGGAAACCGTCACATCGCCCTTATCGCCATCAGAAACGCCGCCACCGCCTGTCGTGTCGCAATCTTTCCAAGCTGCGCCTTCATAGCAACGAAACTTGCTGGTAGCCGAAGAATAATACATTGATCCAACAGCTCCGGTCGGTTCCGCCGAACCAATATCCAAAACCAGCATATCCGGCGTTGCTGAAGCCGCGCCGCCATCGCCAATTTGCACATTGCCGGTGCCGGTACCATTAGCTTCAATTGTGATGCCACTGGCACTGCCGGATTGAATTTTCACAGTTGAGCCGGCCGTAGTTGAACCGATAGTTAAATCTTTGTCCGCCGCGCCAGTGCCGATGCTGATTGTTTCCGCCGAGCCGTCATCGCCAATATTAATGGCTCCGACTGTACCGGAATTAAGCGTCAATCCGGTGCCCGTAGCCGAAGTTAGAAACACCGCGCCCGCTCCGGTATATGACTGATTAGCCGCGATGGAAACTCCACCCGTGTCCGCTGTCAGCGAATCAACCGTCACCGCATCCTGAATATCAGTGGCCGTTGCCGAGTTGATGACTAAAGTGCCATCCGAAGTAATTGAATCAGAATTGACTGCCAAAGCTCCCGCCGTTATTGTAATTCCTCCCGAACCGACGGAAATACCGGTCGTAACGCCCGTACCGATGGCAATACCAGTTCCCACATTGTTGCCGATATTGATGCCGGTTGTGACAGTTCCGGCGGTTTCTAAAATATTGATACCATTAGTGATCGTTCCACCCGCCGTGGTGTTTTCAATTTGCAGTCCGTCTGTCATCGTTCCGGAAGCGGCATTGTGACGAATAATAACTCCGTCCGCCAATGTTTCTGTAGCCTGATTGTTGCTAAATAGCGCCAGTGCGTCAATCACGCCGACATTAGCCGCGTTATCAGCATTTACTAAATTAAGCCCATATTGCGTGCCAGCCGAAGTGCCAATATTGAAAGTCGTGGTGATTTGCATCGCATCGCCGGTGTTATCCGCTGTCCAAGTCGGCGCGATAGAAACCAGATCAGAAGCGCCTTGGGTCGTGTTGTTGATTGCCAAACCTTCGGTAGCCGCCAGCGTCCAAGTCGCGTCATCGTTAAATGTTGTTCCGCCGGCGAAAGTAAAATCATCAGCCGCACTATTATCCGTCGTGAAAGTGATTTGCGTCACATCCGCTGAGCCCAAAGCAATCGAACCAGCTCCTACCGGATCAATAGTCAGAGCATTGGTACCGCCAGAAGCAATCGTCAATGCGCCAGTCGCGGTCAGATTCGTTCCCAGACCCGTAATATTATTCGAATTGAAAGCCAAGCCAGTTGCAGAGAAATTGTATTCATCTGTGCCATTTACTGCCAGATTCAAAGTTTTTCCAGTCAAAACATTGCCCGTCAAATCTCCGGTGTTATCACGATAAAAACCCACATCTGTGCCAATTGGCGCGCCGGTGGTTTCTTGAAAACCAAGATTGGAAAGACTGCCCAAATCAAACCCAGCCGCGCTGATATCTTGCGCCCATGGGGTTTGCGCGCCACCGCCTGTTGTGTCGCAATCCTTCCAGGCTGCACCTTCATAGCATCTGAACTTGGTCAGCGCCGTACTGTAGTACATCGCTCCGACAGAGCCGGTTGGTTCCGCTGAGCCGATATCCAAAACCAAAAGATCCGGTGTCGCCGAAGTTGCGCCGCCATCGCCGATTTGAACGTTAGCCGTGCCTGTCCCAGCCGGCTGAAATGAAAGATTGCCTGAAGCATTTGTAATTGCAGCATTAGCCGCCAGCGTTAGTGTTGCAACGCCAGACGCAGTCAAGGCCGTGTCGGAAGAATCAATGGTTAGGGTATTGTTACCAGAGTTAAGCGTCAATCCATTAGTAGTCGAAGAAAGGGTGACTGCTCCAGCACCGCCGTATGTTTGACCAGCCGCAATTGAAACTCCGCCAGTATTAGTAGTCAAGTTCGTGAAGGTTCCGGCTGCTGCCACCGTTCCACCAATAGCTCCCGGTGAAGCCCAATCAGCGCCTTGTAATTTTTCCGCATTGAAAGCATATGGAGCAGCTGTGAATTCCACTAGTGGCGTCATTTGGCCATTGCTATCAAAGTTTATTCCAAGGTACAGCCCCGTCGCATTGAAAGTGGCCGCAGCTGGCAGAGCCGTTGTGCTTCCCAGATTGGTCTGAAAAATTCCATCCACTGTCGTGATGCTTTTTGATTCTTTCCAGATAGCATCATTGAGTGCGCCAGCCGTACAAGCAGTGGCGGGACTTGCGGTTGTGTAAAGACAAAAAAGAAAAGTATGGCTCGCGTTAGAAACATTCGTGCCATCCGTATTGGAAACCATCTTACCCTGAAAATTTATGTATGGATCAACTGATGCTTGCGCATTGCGAATTTGGAAAACAAAAAATCCCCCTACTATGATGAGAGCTATTGCGTGCGTTGATGGAATTTTTATTATTTTTTGATACATGATGGATGGATATTGATGGATTTTTTGAAACAAAATAAAAACCGGGGCATTTCACCCGGTTTTTATAAAGCGCTAAAGAATGATAAAAAGTGGTAACTCACCCACTTTTTAAGCCCCCTTTAAAGCTTTATAGTATTATTATACTCCCAATTTTGCCTTTTGTCAAGATTTTCATACTGTTATTTCCGCGGAGGCGGGAATCTAGTCCGCATAATGTAGGTTTGTGACTGGATTCCCATTTTCATGAGGATGACACTATTTCTTCCACTGAATACTTTTCACAATATCTTCTAACTCCTTTTCCATACTTCCATCCGCTGCGAGCGGTCCGGTCAATGCAATCTCCGCTAAATAATTTTCACGTGGAATAAAAATAACTTTTTCAAATATATCAGACTTGGTTGCAGTGAAAGCGACTCCGGCGATTTCTCCCGCGAAAAATTTTTCTTCCAGATATTTATCTGCATACACTTTGCGCAGATTATAATTCGCGCTATCTGCCATTTTTCGGCCACTCAAATTTTCTACAGTCATGGCAATTTTTTTTGAATTAGTTTCGCTCGAAGAAAGAAAGGCTGTTTCCAAAATAACCTTGTTCGCATCCGGCTCTTCTTGATGATTTTTAACAGCATAATCTCCGCCGTGCCGAAAAGAAAAATATTTTCCTTCGAATCGCTCGAAAACCGCCTTTTTATCTTCGACAACCGGAGCTTCCACCACATGCGCCACGCTCGAAACCGGTTTTTGCATAAAGTACCAGAAAAAAATTGCTATCCCAATTGCCATAATCACTAAAAAAATAGCACCTATCCAAAAATAGCGCTTGAATGAAGATATCTGCTGACTTTCTGCTTGCGGCTCTGTTTTTTTATTTTTTTCGGTAAGCATATTTTTAGGCGCGCGGAGAAAAGTTTGGCTTTAAGGAGGAGTCCGCCGCGGACGACGGGGAAAAGCCGAACTTTAGGGAGCGCGCAAAGGCGAATAATCTATTTTCTTTTTCTAAATCTAAGCCCGCCATACAGTACTGTCATAAAGATTACACCGGCCAAAATATCAATTGCCGGTATAACAAAAATTTTATGTTGCTCAGTTGTGAAGCTATCTTTTCCGTCATAGCGATAATCAATAGCCAGTTTGTAGTATCCCGGCACAAAGGCCAAGGCCGTTTTTTGCAGACTTGTGGGGAAAATGCGAAAAGTTTCGGGCAAAATCAGAGCTGACTCCTGATTGATGATTCCGCGCGCCACTTCTCGCCCGAGCGGGTCAGAGAGCCTCACAAGACCATGAGGAGTCACATGGACATTGCCCGTGTTTTGAAAACGCAGCCGGATGTTTGACGGCAAACCCAGAATTCCTTTAGAAATTTCCTGATCCTTGAGGCTTAGGCCATAAATTTCTCCGCCAATTTTCCGCACAAAAATCAAAGAGGAAAAAGATGGATCAAGCGCGACCTTGGATGCGTCATGATCCAAGCTATTATCACTGGAATCTAATTTAGCTAAAATGGCGGCATAATGTCCGCCGGGAGCCAATGATTCCTTATTTTGGATAGTCACCCTGACAGATTGTTTTTCACCAGAATTGATGACTAATCCATCATTTTCTAAACTAATCCAGGAAGCTAAGCTATATTTGTTTGTTAAATTTTTGGAATCACCTAAAAAAGCCACCCCGCCTGATTCATCCAAGGCGCCGAAATCAACCACGGATAATTTCAAAACCGCCAGATTTTCGGTATTATTTGTGATTTCTACTGCAAAAGTTTTTTCAGCCTGATCCTTTTCTAAATTTATCTCCTGAAAAAAAGGATTTACGGAAAATCCCTTGGCAGTATTCTGCTCCTCAGCACGACATTCCTTTGAAAATGCACTGAAGCTCAGAAAAAAAACAAAAAAAATAAGACTAAATTTTTTCATGAATGTTGCGGTGTCATTCCCGTGAAAACGGGAATCTAGTATCTAAGATTTGTGACTAGATTCCGGCTCAAGGCCGGAATGACAACGAGAGTTATTTTTTTCCTAAAAGATTTTTGCCTTTTTTATACCAACTCTGCAAAGTTGACTTCAAACCGATCAGAACAAAAATAGTAATGAAAAATAAACCGATAATCAACCTCCACGGCACCACCCAAAAGCTCACCTCCGCTTCAATCGGCACATCCCGCTTGCCATCATCATAGATTAATAACAGTTTGGCAGTATATTTACCCCACCTCAGTTTGGAAATGTCACCGAAATTCCATTTGAGCTCCTGGATCGGCTGACCTTTGCCATCCAACACGACTTTACCATCTTGAGTTTTTGCTGCGTAGTATGGAAAACCATCTGACCACTTTTGTTCAAAATCTCTTGGCGAATCAGGCAGGATTGAGCCTTGGCTTGGATTGACTTCAAGAATGGCGACATCTTTTTGATTACCTTTGCTGATAAAAATGTTGCCACGAGGCGCGATATGGACATTGCCGGTGTTTCGCAGTTTGATGGAAAAATTGGCCGGCAGAAATTCAAACATGCTCTTGTCGACAGAAAAATCAGTCACTTGAATTTCTCTTTTAGCGTCCGGCACTATGGCTTCCAGAAGAACCAGGACAGCCGTACCGCCATTAATAACTGATTGCCTTTCCCCCACTTGAACTTTCTGATCAGCGCGAGAGAAAACCACGGCGTAGTAATACCCAAAGGATGCCGTGTCCGGCACATTGAATTTAGCGGTGATAGTTTTCCATTCATTGACTGGCAGTTGAAAGGTGTTGTCGGAAAATGTTACCCAATCAAAGTAATTATCTCCGGCCTCGCGATCAGAAAGCAGCGGGGCGCCGGTAGTTGAATCAGCCTTGAATTTCATCAGGGAAACCTTGATGTTTTCTGCTTGCGTGCCGTCATTTTTAACTTTGATATCAGCCGAAACAGTTGAGCCGGGAGTAACATTTAAATTGATCGGCAGGGGCGAGGTGGTGAGACGGAGGTCGCCGGTGGTTGCAGCGAGGGTAGGAGTGGA
>Ga0334722_10002403_pt1 | contig 21312 bp, 14 predicted proteins | sample C3_bottom_MG_FD_207210 | JGI IMG/M metagenome (GOLD analysis project Ga0334722, IMG submission 207210) | Sediment microbial communities from Yellowstone Lake, YNP, Wyoming, USA - C3_bottom | ecosystem: Environmental > Aquatic > Freshwater > Lake > Sediment | place: USA: Wyoming | collected... | reverse complement strand
CGCGAGTGCCGATGCGGGCGGCTTTCAGTCGGCGCTGCCGGCTACGCTCGCAGCGGCACTCGCGCAGGCGCTGGAAGCGCACCCGGCGGTGTGCGCGGCGCAGAAGGAACTGCTCGCGGCGCAGGCCGATCGCGACTCCCAGCGCAGCCGCTACGCCGCTCCGCGCCTCGCGCTCGAGGTCGGCACCTCGGCCAACCATGACCTGGACGGCCTGCGCGGCCCGAACGCCGATCGCTTCGCCATGCTGCGGCTGCGCTACAACCTGTTTCGCGGCGGCATCGACGACGCGCGCGTGGGCGAAGCCGCGGCGCGCGTGGACGAAGCCCTGGCCAATCTGGGCAAGGCGCGCAACGACACCGAGCGCGACCTGCGCCAGGCTTGGCAGGGCCTGGAGGAGGACCGCATCCGCCTGCCGCAACTCGCGCGCTACGCCGCGGCGAGCGCGCAGGTGGTGAGCTCGTACCGTCTGCAGTTTTCGATCGGCCAGCGGACTTTGCTCGACGTGCTCAATGCCGAAAACGAATTATTCGGCGCCAAGAGCAGCCAGTACACGGGATTGCATGCCGTCACCCTGGGCGAACTGCGCGTGCTCGCGGCCATGGGCAAGCTGCTGGCAGCGCTGAGCGTAAGTGTCGATGCGGCGCCGCAGGCCCAGAAGAGCCAAATCGCCGAGGCTGACAGACAGGCGACACCATCGACCGAAGCTAAGCAGAGAGACGAAGCTGCCGCAGCGCGAGAAGAATCAGGCAAAATTGCGGCCATGCAAGACAACAGGGCGCCGATGGCGCGAGAACCCGATACGGCGGCAGCAGCTTTGAGCTTGCGCATGAGCACGACGCTGGGATCGACCGCGTCGGCGCCCAAGCCGTCGGCACAGAAACAGGCCGCACGATGAGCAGCGCTACGCCTGCGCCAGCCGCCGAATCCTTGAGCGACCCGCTGGCCGCCTGCCTCGCCCAGGTCGCGCGCGTGCTCGGGCATCCTCTGAGCGCGCAGGCCCTGGTCACCGGTCTGCCGCTGGATGCGACCGGTCTCAGTCCGGCCTTGTTCGCGCGCGCCGCGGAACGCGCAGGACTCGTTGCGCGCAGCATCGAAATTGCACTGGATCGTTTCCCCAAGCTTTCGCTGCCGGCGGTGCTGCTGCTCAAAGGGCGCAATGCCTGCGTGCTGGTCGCGCGCGGCGAAACCGATGCGAACATCATCACCGCGGAGGGCATGGAGAAGTCCGTGCTCCTGGCGGAGCTGGCGCGGGACTACGACGGCACCGCCATTGCGGTAAGCCGCGCAGTGCGCTTCGAGGCGGGCACGGGCAGCGAGCGCATCCTCGCGAGCTACCACTGGTTCTGGGGCACGCTCGCACGCGCATGGCCGATCTATGGCGAAGTCGCGGCGGCCAGCGTGCTGGTGAACATTTTCACCGTGCTGTCGCCGCTGTTCTTCATGAACGTGTACGACCGCGTGGTGCCGAACAAGGCGTTCGAAACCTTCTGGGTGCTGGCCCTCGGCATGAGCGCCATGTACCTGTTCGACTTCGGCCTGAAACTGCTGCGCGGCTGGTTCATCGACGTCGCCGGGAAACGCGCCGACATGGCGCTGTCGTCGGCGCTGTTCGAGCAGGTGATGGCGCGCCGGCTGGATGCCGGCGGCGAATCGGTGGGCATGCTCGCCAACAACGTGCGCGAATTCGAATCGCTGCGCGAGTTCTTCACCTCGGCCACCATGACCACGCTGATCGACCTGCCGTTCGTGCTGCTGTTCATCGCGGTGATCGCGATGATCGGCGGCTGGCCCATGGCGGCGGTGCCGCTGCTGGCCATCCCCGTCGTGCTCGCGATGGGCGTGGCGCTGCAGGCGCCGCTGCGCGATCGCATCCGCCGCGTGTTCCGGGCGTCGGAGGCCAAGCACGCGATCCTGATCGAGACGCTGGGCTCGATCGAGACGGTCAAGGCGCTCGGCGCGGCGTCGCAGATGCAGCGCAAGTGGGAGGACGTGGTCGACTATGTGGCCCAGGAAAGCCTGGGAACGCGCTTCCTGTCTTCGCTCGCAGTGAACTTCTCCGCCCTGGTGCAGGCGCTGGTCGGCGTCGCGACGCTCGCCGTCGGCGTATACATGGTTGGCGACAACCAGCTCACCACCGGCGCGCTGATCGCCTGCACCATCATCGCCGGGCGCGCGCTGGCGCCGCTGTCCATCGTGGCCTCGCTGCTCACGCGCTATCACCAGTCGATGAGCGCGCTCGCGGCCTTGAACAAGATCATGGACGCCCCGCGCGAGCGGCCGCGCGAGCGCAGCTTCGTGCATCGCCCTGCGCTGGGCGGGGACATCCGCTTTCAGGACGTCGCGTTCAAGTATCCCGGCAGCGAACTCGACGCGCTTTCCGGCGTCACGTTCTCGATCAAGGAAGGCGATCGCGTCGGCATCATCGGCCGCATCGGTTCGGGGAAGACGACCCTGGCGAAGCTGCTGATCGCCTTGTACCAGCCGCAGGACGGCTCCATCCTGGTCGACGGCACCGACATCCGCTCCATCGATCCCACCGACCTGCGCCGCGCGGTCGGCTATCTGCCGCAGAACATCGCGCTGTTCGCGGGCAGCGTGCGCGACAATCTGCTGGTAGGCGCACCCGGCGCCGACGACGCGGCGATCCTGCGCGCGGCCTCGATCGCGGGCTTGATGGACATCGTCAACCGCCATCCCAAGGGCTTCGACATGCCGGTGGGCGAGCGCGGCGAGGCGCTTTCCGGGGGCCAGCGCCAGACCGTGGCGCTGGCGCGCGCCTTGATCACCGACCCGCCCATACTGGTGCTGGACGAACCCACGCACGCGATGGATCACTCGTCCGAAGAACGCCTGAAAACGCAGATTCAGGCCGAGCTCGCGGGCAAGACCATCATCATCGTCACCCACCGCGAGTCGCTGCTGACAGTGGTTAACACGCTGATCGTCATGGACGCCGGCAAGGTGGTGGCGGTGGGGCCGAAGGACCTGGTGGTGAAGGCCATCGCCGAAGGCAAGGTCAGGATGGCGCGATGAGCCTAACCGGCGACAACAGGGAAGCAAGCGAAATCAGCGACGTTACGCACCAGGCGGTGGCGAAGCCGAAACCGCCGCGCCTGCCGCCGGCGTGGCGGCCGGAGGAACTGACTGCCGACGACGGCGGCCTGAAGCGCTCGCCGCACTGGCTGCTCGCCCTGATCATCGGCTTCTTTGTCATTGCCCTGGCGTGGGCATGGCTGGCGCAGATCGACGAGATCGCGCGCGGCGAAGGCAGGGTGATCACCAGCAGTCAGACCCAGTACGTGCAGAACCTCGAAGGCGGCATCATCGAGAAGATCCTGGTGAAGGAAGGCGACTCGGTGAAGAAGGATCAGGTGCTGTTCCAGCTCGACCGCGTGCGCTTCGCCTCGGCTTATCGAGAAGGCCAGCAAGGCGAGCTGGGATTGCAGGCGAAAGTGGCGCGGCTCAGCGCCGAAGTACAGGGGACCCCGCTGCAGATGCCGGCCGAGGTGCAGAAGGCCGCCCGCGCACTTGCCGACAACGAAATTGCGGTGCATCGGGCGCGTATGGGCGATCTGGCCGGCAAGAACGCGGTGCTGCGGGAACAGCTGGCGCAGCGCACGCAGGAAGTGGTGGAATTGCAGTCCAAGCGCGACCGCACGCAGGAGCAGTTGGAGATCCTGCAGCGCGAAATCGCCATCACCGCCCCCATGGTGAAAGAGGGCGCGGTGTCGGAAGTGGAGTTGCTGCGCCTGCAACGCGAATTGACCCGCATCCGCGGCGATCTGGAGGCGGCGACCCTGGCTCTCCCGCGCGCGCAGTCGGCAATCGAGGAAGCCAGGAGAAAGATGCAGGACAACGAATCGCAGTTCCGCAGCCAGGCCGCAAGCGAGCTGTCGGCGGCGCGAAACGAACTGGCGAAAGTCGCCGAGACGGTGCCGGGGCTGGAGGACAGGATGGCGCGCACCCTGGTGCGCGCGCCGGTCAACGGCGTGGTGAAGACCATCGCCAACAAGACCCCGGGCGGCGTGGTCCAGCCGGGGACGCCGATGGCGGAGATCGTGGCGGTGGAGGATACGCTGCTGGTCGAGGCGCGCATCCGGCCGCAGGACATCGCTTTCGTGTCGGTGGGGCAGAAAGCCACGGTCAAACTGGCGGCCTATGATTACAGCATCTACGGCGGCATCGAAGGCAAGGTGGTGCACGTCAGCGCCGATTCGATCCAGCCGCAGGCGCAGTCGGGCCAGTCGCCCGAGCCCTACTACATCGCCCATGTGCGCACCCTGAAACCCGGGGTCGAGCACGGGGGCAAGCTGCTGCCGGTGATTCCGGGGATGAGCGGACAGGTCGACGTGATCACCGGCCGGCGCAGCGTGCTCCACTACCTGCTCAAGCCGATCAACAAGACCTTGGAGCGCGCGCTGACCGAGCGCTGAGCGCAGGCTAGCCTGCGCGGTAAGCCCGCGCGTCGCCCAAAGGTGTAGGCGGCGAATGGGCTCTCAGCCCGCGACGATACGCCCCTGCTCGATCCGAACGATGCGGTCCGCCACGGCCAGGCTCGCCGGCCTGTGCGTGATCAGCAGCACCGTGCGGTGCTTCAGCACATCGCGGCAAGCCTCGAGGAATTCCGCCTCGCCCTGCGGATCGAACATCGCCGTGGCTTCGTCGAGTATCAGGATCGGCGGATCTTTCAGCAAGGCGCGGGCGAGCGCGAGCCGCTGCTGCTGACCGCCCGACAGCCGCACGCCGCGGTCGCCGATCAGGGTGTCGTAAGCCTGCGGCAGGCGGGAGATGAATTCATGAGCGCCGGCCGCCGTGGCCGCCGCCTCGATCTCGGCCAGGTTGGGGTCGGGTTGGCCATAGGCGATGTTGTCGCGCACCGAGGCATTGAACAGCAGCACATGCTGCGGCACCACGCCGATCTGGCGGCGCAGGCTCGCCAGCGACACCATGGCCGTGTCGATGCCGTCGATCAGGATCTGCCCCGCGGACGGTTGATGCAGGCGCAGCAGCAGGTGGCCCAGAGTGCTCTTTCCGGCGCCGTTAGGACCGATGATGGCGATCGTCTCGCTCGCTGCGACATGCAGATCGACTCGGTCCAGCGCTGGCGGCCTCCCCGCATAACCGAAGCTCAGGCCGCGAAATTCGATCTCGCCCTTCACCGCCGGTAGCGGGACGCCTGCATGCGCCGCCGGTTCCGGCTCCTGCTCCATCGCCTGTCGCAGCCGGGCGAAGGCGCCGCGCGCCATCTGCGTCTGGCCATAGACGTCGGCCAGCCCTGCGACCGGCCGCGTGAGCAGCGCGGCGTAGAGCAGAAAACTCACCAATTGCGCCGGTGCGAGCCGGCCCTCGCCGAGGTCGGTGCTCGCCAGGGCCAGCACCAGCACCACGCCCACGGCTGCGATCAGCTGCGCCAGCGGCTCCAGCGCGGCGTACATCCCGCGCTGCTTCACGTTCAGGTAAAAGATCCGGTCTATCTGCGCCCGGTAGCGACTCGATTCCTGCTCCTCCCGGGTGAAGGTCTTGATCGCCGGCAGCATGCCCAGGTTTTCCTCGGCAATCGCAAGCGCAGTCGCGTATTCCTCCTGCAATTGCGCCGCCAGCGGCCGCATGCGGCGGCCGAAAATCTTCATCAGCAAATAGAACATGGGAATGAGGATCACCGCGACCAGGGCCAAACTCGGCCGGATGCGAAACATGAGGATCACTGCGCCGCCCGCGGTGAACAGCAGCGGCAGCAAAGCCAGCGCGGTGCCGCTGATATAGCCGCTGACCACATAGACATCGTTGGTGAGCAAGGCCAGAGTGTCGCCCAGGCGCCGCTCTTGATAGTAGGCCAGGGGCAGCGCCTGCAGATGATCGTAGAGCCGGATTTTCAGGTCGCTGATGATCTTGTCGGAGGCGTTGCCGAGAATATAGGTGGTGCCGAACTTGAGCAGCGACTGCAGCGCGAACAAACCCAGCAGGCCCGCCAGAACGATGCCGACCCCGATGGGTGCGACCCCTATAGGCGCGGGACCGCCCGCGCGCAGCATGGCATCGGTGAGCAGGCCTCCGGCCCAGGGCACGAGCAGGGCGGCCGCGCTATCGAACAGCATCAGCAGTCCGCTCCAGGCCAGCGCCGCGCGATGCGGCGCCGCATAGGCGAGCAGGGCGCGCAGATCAGTCATGCGCCGGACCCGGGTAATTGAATGAGCCAGGCCATGAATTGCGCAAGCGCTCTGCACTGGAGGAGGACAGGCAGTTTACTGGTTTTGCGCCGGTTGATGTTAAGCCTGTGCGCGAGTAGTCTATGCGGACCTTGGAGGCCAGTTCAGATTTGCCGAAATGATCTCCTGTGGTGCATCAGGGAGTGCATCCGCGCATTGGATAATGCGCTCATCGCGTCATCTATGCTTCGCATTCGATTGCGCTAGATGGCCTTCACAATAGCTCACTCGAACGGAACCCATCCATGAACGGCGCCGAAAGCCTAGTCCGCACGCTGCTTGCCAGCGGCGTAGATACCTGTTTTGCCAACCCCGGAACCTCCGAGATGCATTTCGTCGCAGCGCTCGACAAGGTCGAGGGCATGCGCTGCATTCTGGGCATGGCCGAAACCGTGGTCACCGGCGCCGCCGATGGCTATGGCCGCATGGCGGGCAAGCCCGCCGCGACCCTGCTCCACTGCGGGCCGGGCTTCGCCAACGGCATCGCCAATGTGCACAACGCGCGCCGCGCGTTTTCGCCCATGGTCAACATCGTCGGCGACCAGGCGACTTACCACAGGCCCTACGACGCGCCGCTCACCTCCGACACCGAGGGCCTGGCGCGCGCCGCCTCGCACTGGGTGCGCACGAGTTCCTCGTCAGCCGCGGTAGGCGCGGACAGCGCCGCCGCGGTGCAGGCGGCGAACACGGCACCGGGACAGATCGCCACGCTGATCCTGCCGGCCGACACGGCCTGGAACGAGGGCGGCGTGGTGGCGGCAGCGCTGCCCGTGCCCGCGCGCCCCGAAGTTGCGCCGGACATCGTGCGCACCATCGCACAGGCGCTGCGCACGAAACAGCCGGCGGTGCTGGTTCTCGCCGGACAGGCCTTGTCCGAGGCCGGCCTCATCGCGGCCAACCGCGTCGCCCATGCCAGCGGCGCGACACTGCGCACACCCACCCAGGTTTCGCGCATGGCGCGCGGCCGCGGGCGCGTGCCGGTCGACCGCATACCCTACGTCATCGAGGGCGCGCAAAAAGCGCTCGCAGGAAACAAGCATGTCGTCCTGGTCGGTGCGAAGCCGCCCACGGGCTTCTTCGCCTATCCGGGCAAGCCCAGCCTGATGTCGCCGCCGGATTCCCTGACGCATGTGCTCGCACGGCCGGAGCAGGATGCCATCGCTGCCCTCAATATGCTCGCCGACGAACTCGGCGCGCCGCGGCAGGTGCCGATACCGGAGGGCGCGATCAAGCCGCAGCTGGTCAGCGGCAAGTTCGAACCGGAAGCCTTTGCCAGTACGCTCGCCGCTCTGCTGCCTGAAAACTGCATCGTGTCGGAGGACGGCGTGACCTCGGGCCGCGCCCTGTTCGCGCCGACCTTCAACGCCGCCCCCATGGATTGGCTGCAGAACACTGGCGGCGCCATCGGTCATGCGTTTCCCTGCGCCACCGGCGCCGCCCTGGCCTGTCCCGACCGCAAGGTCGTGTGCCTGCAAGCCGACGGCGCCGGCATGTATTCGCTGCAAGCGCTATGGACGCAGGCGCGCGAAAAGCTGGATATCGTCAACGTGGTGTTCGCCAACCAGATCTACAAGATCCTCTATGGCGAGCTGGTCTCGGTCGGAGCGAAACCCGGCCGCGCCTCGAACGAGCTGTTCGATCTCGCGCGGCCCGCGCTCGACTGGGTGAAACTCGCAGCAGGCATGGGCATGGAAGCGAAGCGCGTGGACACGCTGGAAGCCTTTGCCGACGTGTTCAAATCGGCCTGCGGCCGCAAAGGGCCGTTTTTGATCGAGTTTCGGATTTAGATTTCCCCGATTCCGGCAGCAGCGTTTGACCTTGCGCGCTATCGCGCGCCAACCCTGTTTTGCGCACGGCTGAAAAGCACAGCCGTGCACAAAACAGGGTTATAGATAACCCCCAAAGCCGGTGTAGGGGTTTTATCCAAGATCCCCGATTGCGGTACGGACATGCTTTTCGTCCGTACCGCAATCGGGGATCCGCGCGGACGGTCCTTCGTCCGCGCATGGCTTTTCCGATAGATGCTTACTCAGCCCTTCCCGAACAACGCCCGCTGCAATTTGGCGTGCGCAGCGAAGCGCGCGATGAACTCGCGCTCGTCCGGACCGCCTTTCGCGCGAATCACCCGGGCCAATGCGCGCCTGTCGGCCAAACTCCAGCGCGACGCTCCCGGCAGCGCAAACGCGACCAGGGGGCTCCAGCGCTCCCAGGCGAGGCGCTCACCCCCGGTAAATCCGCGCAGCGAACGCACGCCGGTCAGCTTCATGGTGCTCGCGATGCATTGCGCGAGCACCCGTTCGCGCGCCTCCCCGGCACGCGCGAATCCGTCGCTGATGCGCAAGCCCAGTTCGGCCACCGGGGGCAGACCGGGTGTGCGTGCGCGATCGAAATCGAACACCAGATGCGACTCTGCCAGTGCGCGCAGCGTCGCCGCCTGCGAGCGGTGCGCGCGGTTCGCGCGCATGCGCGCCAACTCCGCGCGCATCAGGCCGCGCGCCGCCGCGGTCAAAGGCCTGAAGCCGAGCTTGTAGTAGAACCACCAGGCACCGGAAGCAATCGCTTCGTCATTGCCTTTTCCCAGTTGGTATTGATCGAGGCTGAATGATTCGGCGCCCAACAGCTGGCGCACCATCGCCAGGGTCCGCGCGAAGGTGTAGGCCGCCTCGCCGCCGCGAAAGCTCGCGAAAATGTTGAACGTCATCGTGGCCGAACGGCCGCTCACGAAAGCCTCGCCGTAACCGATCGGCACGCCGTTGTGCAGGATCAGGTAACCGCTGGTAGCAGGGATGAGCGCACGGCGCTCAGGCGTGACGCCGATCAGGACGAAGCCCAAGCCGCCGCCGTCGTCGACCAGGCGCACGTCGCGCGCATGGCCGTAGGCGAAGGCGTCGAGGTCGCGCGAACGGGTCACCATGGCGCCGCGCGCAAGTTCGATGAGCTGCTCGCCTTCGCGCGCCGACGCGAGCCGCACGGCGCGATAGCTGCGCCCCAACTCCTCGCGCAGATCGGGGCGAGCGCGGCGCAGCGGCTGATGTTGATACGCCATCGCCGCCGCCGCATATTTCGCGCGGGTGCGCGCAGGCGTGTCCGGGCCGGGCTTCAGCTCGTAGCCGATCTCGATCGCGTCGTGGAAGGCCTCGCGCGTGTGCCCGTCGCCCGGCATGGCGGCGATGCGGCGCGCAAGAAACGCGGCATCGCTCTCGCCGCGCGCGCGCAGCCGGTCTAGCGCCGCGAACGCCGGCGGTTCGAATGCCTTCAGCGCAATGGCTTCGGCCCAGGTCACCAGCAGCGGCAGCGCCGCTGCGAGCCGGTCGGCGCACTCGGTTTCATCGCGCTCGACTGCGATCCGGTCCGGCCAGCGCCGTGCCAGCCAGCGCAGGGTGGACCAGAAGAAGCGGTAGCGGATGCGCGTGCCCGCAATTCCGCTGTCGATGAGCGCGGTGCGCTGTCGCATGAGATCGGCGCGTGCGGCAAAGCGCGCCAGCATGCGCTCGACCTGGGCGAGCACGCGCGCATTGTCCGGGTAGGCGCGCAGGAAACACAGCGCCTCGTGCAGGCGGAACACGGCGCGCGCCGAGCGCAGTTCGGTGCGCGCGAGTTGCTTGAGCAGCGCCAGCTTAGCCTCGGCGCAGCCCGGGCCGTAGTGGTCCTTCAAGCGCTCGAGCGCAGCAAGTCTTGCCGTAGCGATGGATTCCCCCTAATCCGGACTCATCGGAACCAAACCAGCGGGCGCGCACATCCTTGGATGCCTCCAGCACATACCGCGTCGACGCTGATCGAACGAGGCTTTATCGCCCTTTGAGTATGGCTTCTATCGTCTCCTGGACCGCCAAGGCCTCGGCGAAACTGGGCAGCGTGTGCGCCCTTCCCTCGATCATCGCCACGAACTGATCCAGCTGCGCCGCCTGGCCGAGCTTGCGGTTACCCTGCGCGCTGCCCTGTTCTATCCAGTCGCCGTCGCCGCGGCGCCGGCGCAGGCCAAACCAGTCGTGCAGTTCGATCGCCCCGGCGCTGCCCGTGAGCGTCATGCGATTGAAATCCGGGTGGCTGCCGCCTACGCGCGCCGCGACCGTGATCGGTACTCCGCCTGCGACGAGCTGCGCCGACAGCGCGCGCTCCGAAGAGATGCCGTCTTCCGGGTAGTCCGGTTTGGACGCCACCAGCGTCGCCTGCCCCAGCGCACGCTGCAGTACGAACACGAAATGCGACAGCACTTCGCGCGCAAAGCCGCCTTCCGCGCGCTCGGCCAACCAGCGCCCTGCCGCAGATTGCCAGCCGCGCGGCCATAGCTCGAACGCAAGCTCGATGTCGACCCGCTGCGGCGCGCCGATGGAGCTGTCGCGCATCGCCGCCGTCATTGCGGCAAGACCGGGGGAGGAGGCCAGGGAGAAATTGACCGCGGCGCGCCTGCCCTCCGCAGCGATGCGTGCAATCGCCTTGCGCCCTGCGGCGAAATCGACGGTGAGCGGCTTTTCGCAGAATACGGCGAGCCCGGCATCGAAGCCCTGATGGGCGTAGGCGAGATGGCTCGCCGGCGGCGACGCGATGTAGACGCAGTCCAGCCCCGGCGCCGCCATCAGCTCGGCCGGCGTCGCGGCGATGTTCAGGCCGGGAAAGCCCTTTCTGACTTCGGCCACCACCGACGGATTCAGATCCCAGGCGAGGGCTGCGCGCAGCCGCGGATGTTCCGTCATGCGCGCCAGCATGCGCTGCCCCATGACGCCGAGGCCGATGATGCCGATGCGCAGTGCTTCGCCCATGCCGGGAAGCTTATCAGATTGCCGTCGTCGGTCAATGCTGCGCCTGAAGAAGCCGGCGTACGGACGCGGCGCGGCGCAGGAAGCGGGCGCATAATGCAGCTTGTTCCCGCGAGCGGAAAGCGCCACGCCGGCATTCAGGATTGCAGCCTTCCTGCCGTTAACAAGAAACGGGCGTTGGGTGATTCCATCGGCGCATGGGGGCGCCCATCCCGGATACCGGGGCCCCTCAGCCCTGCGGGAAACGATTCTAGGACGGTGGTGGCCGCTTATTCCAAGACAGGCGTAGAGTCTACAAAACGTGCGATCTTCAGGATCGCCGCGCTGTTCTCCCTGCTCGTCGGCCTGTGGATATTCGTCCAGAGCGGAATCCCGTTCGCGGTGGTGCTCAACCTGCAGATCGAGCGCGTCACCTGGCTGCAAACACTGAGCGGATGGCTGTTCGTCATTTCCTCCGGCTGGCTGCTGTATCTCCTCGTTTATCGAACCTTGACCGCAATTTCAAGGGTGGAAGAGGGCCTGAAGCTGCGTGACCGCGCGATCGAATCCAGCGTCAACGCGATCTGCATCACCGATAATCTGGCGCCAGACAATCCGATTGTGTACGTGAACCCCGCGTTCGAGCGCATCACCGGATATTCGAGCGAGGACGTGCTCGGCCGCAACGCCCGCCTGCTTCAGGGCAGCGATCTCGCGCAGCCCGCGCTGATTACCGTGCGCGCCGCCCTCCACGACGAGCGCCCCTGCCACGTCGTGCTGCGCAACTACCGCAAAGACGGCAGCATGTACTGGAACGAGCTGCATATCGCTCCGGTGCGAAACGAGGCAGGCGCTGTAAGCCACTATATCGGCGTGCACAGCGACATCACCGATACGAAGACGCATCAGGACGAACTGGCGCGCCAGGCCAACCACGATTCGCTGACCGGCCTGCCGAACCGCAATCTGCTGTGGGACCGCATCGACGGCGTCTGCGCGCGCACGCTGCGCTACGGCAATTTCGCGGCGATCGCGTTTCTCGATCTCGACAATTTCAAGCTCGTCAACGACAGCATGGGCCATACGCTGGGCGATCACCTGCTGCGCGCGGTCGCGGCGCGCTTGCAGGCGGCGCTGCGCACCACCGATACCGTGGCGCGCCAGGGCGGCGATGAGTTCGTGCTCGTGCTCTCCGATCAGAAGACCGAGCAGCAGGTCGCGGCCGAACTGGAGCGGATCGTGCAGTCCTTTGTAAAGCCGTTTTCGATCGACGGCCGGGACGTGTTCATCACCGCCAGCATCGGCGCCGCGCTTTACCCGCAGGATGCGAAAGACCCGGAATCCCTGATGAAAAGCGCCGAGCTTGCGATGTACCGCGCGAAGGAATCCGGCCGCAACTCGTATCAGCTCTACACACTGGAAATGCAGACGCGGGTCACCGAGCGCCTGGCGCTGGAGAGCAAGCTGCGGCAGGCGCTTGCGCGCGGAGAATTCGAGCTGCATTACCAGCCTCAAGTGGGCCTGGACGACAACCGCGTCTTCGGCTGCGAGGCCCTGATCCGCTGGAAGCAGCCCGAGCTGGGCATGGTTTCACCGGCACGCTTCATCCCGCTGGCGGAGGAAACCGGCCTGATCGTCCCGATCGGCGAATGGGTGCTGCGCACGGCATGCCGGCAGTGCAAGGCCTGGCAGGACGCCGGATTGCCGGCGATCGCGGTGGCGGTGAATATTTCGGCGCGGCAGTTCCGGGAAAAGAATCTGCTTCAGCTGGTCGCAGCGATACTCGCCGAGACCGGACTCGCCCCCGCGCAGCTCGAACTCGAGGTCACCGAGAGCGTCATCATGCAGGACGCGCAGCAGGTCATCGCGTCGTTGCAGGCCTTCCGCGACATGGGCGTGCGGCTGTCGGTGGACGACTTCGGCACCGGCTACTCCAGTCTGAGCTACCTGAAGCGCTTTCCCGTGGACCGGCTGAAGATCGACCAGTCGTTCGTGCGCGACCTATGCACCGACGCCGACGACGTGGCGATTGCGCAAGCGGTGATCACGCTGGGCCACACCCTAAACCTGCGCGTCATCGCCGAAGGCGTGGAAACCCCGGAGCAGCTCGCGTTCCTGCGCAGGCATCAGTGCGATGAAATCCAGGGCTATCTGTTCGGCAAACCCATGCCTGCGGAAGATTTCGGGAAGTTGCTGCAGAGCGGCCGCACCCTGGCGCCCTAGGCGCGGCGATCGCTGGCGCCGCTGCAGAGACAACGGACTCGGCACAATTCCGCTAAAGTGCGGGCCATGGCGCACGCGCATCACACTCATTCCCACCAAGCCAGAACGCACGCACGCGCGTTCGCCTTCGGCATCGCCCTGAACCTCGGTTTCGTGGCGATTGAGACGGTCTACGGGTTGCTGTCGCATTCGATGGCGCTGCTGGCTGACGCCGGCCACAATCTGAGCGATGTATTGGCATTGGCGCTCGCCTGGGGAGCCACTGTGCTCGGCCGGCGCGAGCCGTCCCAGCGCTTCACTTATGGACTGCGCAGTTCCTCCATCCTCGCCGCCCTGGTCAACGCCATGCTGCTGATGCTGGTGGTCGGCGGCATCGCGCTGGAGGCGATTCAGCGCCTGTTGAATCCGGTTCCGGTCGGCACGACCACAGTCATCTGGGTGGCCCTGTGCGGCATCGTGATCAATGGCGCGACTGCACTGCTGTTCATGCGCGATCGCGAGCATGACTTGAACTTGCGCGGCGCATTCCTGCACATGGCCGCAGATGCCGCCGTCTCTCTGGGCGTGGTGCTCGCCGGCTTGGGTATGCTGTACACCGGATGGCACTGGCTGGATCCGGCCATGAGCCTCGCGATCGCGGCGGTCATCGTAGTCAGCACCTGGGGGCTGCTGCGCGATTCGGTGAACCTTGCGCTGCATGCGGTTCCGCCGCGCATAGACAGCGCGCTGGTGCGGCGCCACTTTGCCGCTCTGGCCGGCGTCGCCGAAATTCACGACCTGCACATCTGGGGCATGAGCACCACCGAAACCGCGCTCACGGTGCACCTGGTCATGCCCGACGGACATCCCGGCGACCGCTTCATCGCCGAGCTCGCGCACGAACTGCAGCAGCGCTTCGGCATCGAGCACGCCACTATTCAGGTCGAGACCGGCGACGCAGGCCATCTCTGCCCGCTGGCGCCGGACCACGTGGTATGACGCGGACTCCGCTCTAAGAATCCATTTCGAAGTGAGGGGATACCTCCGCTCGTGCTCCCTTGGCTTGCTGCAGGAAGATTCGATTTGCAGCGGGTTCTAGGCGAGTTCACTCTCCAGCTTGAACGCGGCAGCGGCGTCCTGCGCCAGGACCTTGGCCAGATACGGCAGTGCGAGCTTCAGCGCATCGGGCAGCAGCCACGGCGGATTTAGAATGAACATGCCGCTGCCGTGCAGGCCGAAACCGCTCGCCTCGGCTTGCTTCACCGTCAGCGTAACGTGCAGCCAGTCCTTGTGCTGCAACTGTTTCAGCAGTTCGGGAAGTTGGCGCGATTCGCGCCGCTGCACCTGCGGATACCAGACCGCATAGACTCCGGCGCGAAAGCGCTTCTGCGCATCGCGCAAAGCCGACAGGACCCGGCGGTAATCGCCCTTGTCTTCGTAGGACGGATCGATCAGCACCAGGGCGCGGCGCGACGGCGGCGGCAATACGGATTGCAGACCGGCAAAGCCGTCGCCGGCTTGCACGATCACGCGCGGGCTGTCACCGCGAAAATATTGCTGCAGCAGTTCGCTTTCGGTGCTGTGCAGCTCGAACAGCCGCAGCCGGTCCTGCTGGCGCAGCAGCTGCAGCGCGAGCTGCGGCGAACCCGGATAACGACGCAAGGCCGCATCGGGATTCAGCGCGCGCACCTGTTCCAGGTACTCGGCTACGGGCTGCGGCAAGTCCTCGCGTCCCCACAGACGGACGATCCCGCTCGCGTGCTCGGCATTCTTCGTCGCATAGCCCTCGTCCAGGGAATACGCCGCCGCGCCGGCGTGCGTGTCGACAAACCAGAGCGGCTTGTCTTTTTGCGTCAGGTAGCGCAGCAGCTGCACCAAGACGACGTGCTTGAGCACATCGGCGTGATTGCCCGCGTGAAACGCATGGCGATAACTGAGCATCTATCGGATATGAATCGCGAATGCCCTGCTATTCGACGCCGAGGACCGAGCGTATGCCGGTCATGAGGATATCGTTCTCGAACGGCTTGGTGATATATCCGTCGGCGCCTCCGGACAGGCCGCGCAACACGTCCTCGCGCGTGGACTGGGCGGTGAGCATGATCACCGGGATGGACTTCAGGATCGGATGCTGCCGAATCCGGGCCAAGACGTCGAAACCATTGATGTCCGGCAGGTTCACGTCGAGCAGAATCACATCCGGCGAGGGCAGCGTGCGCAGCGCGGCGACGATTTCGCTGCGGCTGCTGGCTGCGCGCGGCTCGAACTCCTCGAATCCGAGCAGAAACTTGAGCACCTTCTGCAATTCGACGTTGTCCTCGATGACGAGGACCGAATAGCGCGCCCCGCCAGCCGGCGCCTTCCTCTGCTCTGCGCGGCGGGCGATATTGACGTAATATCCCTTTTGCCGCAGCGATGCGGACGCCTTGTCCGCTTCCACGCCGGCACGTTCAAGCACCTCTTTGGATGCCGGGGAAGGCGGCGCCGCACTGAAGAAGCCGCCGAAATCCAGATTCAAATCCTTGCCCGGCTGCTTCAGCTCGATATAGCCTCGCTTCAGCAGCATCGATATGTTCTCCTGCAACGCCTGCGCGGAGATCCCTTTCGCCAGCCGGGCAACCTCGGCAACGGCCAGCTTGCCGTCGAACAGGACCAGCAGCTGCAGCGCCGTCGCGGATATTTGAGTCGAGCCCCCCATCAGCTCGCTGTGTCCGTTTTTCGTCGGGCCGTAGATGTCGAGAATATCGGTCTGGTCCAAATTCATGAACTGCCCTTTCTCATGCCGCCGAATGTCAGAGCGATTGCCGCCGCGCCGCGCGCACCGTCCTCAAGCGGCCCCGGCGCGCTCGCGCAGCGCCGGCGCCACGAGTTTGGCCGATTCGCGGATGAGTTTCTCCGTGGTCTCCCAGCCGATGCAGGGGTCGGTCACGGAACAACCGTAAATCAGCCTGGATTTGTCCGCCGGGATCGGCTGGTTGCCCGCCACGATATTGCTCTCCAGCATCAGGCCTACGATAGACTTGTTGCCTTCGATGATCTGGTGGATGCAATCCTTGAACACCAGGGGCTGCAGCTCCGGCTTTTTGCGCGAGTTCGCGTGCGCGCAATCGATGACCAAGTTGGCGCTGAGCCCCGCCTGCGCCAACTCCTCTTCCGTCAACGCGACTTGCGCAGTGTCGTAGTTCGGACTCTCGCCTCCGCGCAGCACGATATGCCCATAGCTGTTGCCGCGCGTGCGCACGATCGCCGGCGTTCCTTCCGGCGTGATGCCGAGGAAGCTGTGCGGTTCGCGCGCAGATCGTATGGCATTGATCGCGACGGCGATATTGCCATCGGTGGCGTTCTTGAATCCCACCGGGGCCGACAGGCCGCTCGCCATTTCGCGATGCGTCTGCGATTCGCTGGTGCGGGCGCCGATCGCATACCAGGCGATGAGGTCTCCCAAGTATTGCGGCGAGGCGGGATCCAGCGCTTCGGTGGCGGCAGGCACCCCCATTTCCGCCAGATCGCTGAGAAACCGGCGTGCGCGCTGCATGCCTTCCTCGATGTGGAAGGAGTCGTCCATGTGCGGATCGTTGATGTAACCCTTCCAACCAGTGACGGTCCTGGGCTTCTCGAAATAGACGCGCATCACCAGATAGAAGCTTTCCTGCACCTCGGCCGCGAGCGCGCGCAGGCGGCGGGCATAATCCAGGCCCGCCACCGGATCGTGGATGGAACATGGCCCCACGAACACCAGCAGGCGCGGATCGGCGCGGTCCAGCACCCGGCATAGGGTCGCACGCGCCGCGGCGATGAATTGCGCGCCCGCGTCGGCGAGCGGGATGCGCTCGTGCAATTCGCGCGGGGAAGGCATCGCCTCGAACGCGACAACGTTCAGGTTTTCGGTCGAGGGGAAACTCATTGCGCCTGCCCCAGCATGCCTTGTTTCAAATCGCCGTCGACCGGTTTGTCGCCGAGCCAGATGCGCAGCACGGCGCGATACAAGTCCTCGCCCGGAATCGGCTTACCCCTCACTGTCGCGTTCAGGCTTACGCTGGTGCCCGAGCCGGGCAGGAAATCGAGCAGGATGACATCGCCTTTCTTGCCGTCGGTGAACAGCGACAGCAGTTCGGCCACGCGCGGCTTGAGCGTGTCGAGCTCCGCCGCGCTGCTGTTCGCCTTGATCCCGTCATCGAAGGCTTCGATGAGCTGCTGCGCCGACAGGTCGCGCAGCAGCGTGATGGCCACGCGCTTGGCGCCGCCCAAGGCCAGCACCTCGGCGGCGCCCGATTTCTTTTCCGTCAGATACAGCGCGGCCACATACACCTTGAAAATGGCGCGGGTGCGGATGCCGGCCCCATTCAACACCAGTTCGCCGGCGCCCACGGCGACCTTGCCGGCGACGTTCACGCCTGCCACTTCGAGCGCGAACGCAGGCAAGGCCCAGAGAAGCAGGAACATCAGCGCCAGCAATCGTCTCATTCTCACTCCTGTCGTATTTGCGGTCCGCAGCTGCCGCAGACAAAGCGCGCTGCGTCCAATGTGACGCCACAGCCTGGCCGCCATTTTACCCGGGTTCGCCTCGAACTCTAGGGAGGCTTGTTTAGCTACGTCAATGCGCTAGAGCGGCAAGGCCAGATCCCAGCGCGGCTTGACGCTGAACGCGTAGGCGGCCGCAGCCGGATGCGCCAGCCCTGCGCGCACGCGCGGGGCCGCCGACGGGTCCTCAGGAAGCGCGGCGTCTAAACGCAGGGCGCCGGAAGTTCTCTCACGAAGCTCGGCGCCCAAACGCAGGGCGCCGGCTAAGGCAATCATCGCCCCGTTGTCCGTGCAGAATTCGAATTCCGGGTAGAACACCGTGCAGCCGCGCGTGTTCGCCTCGAGATCCAGCCGCTCGCGCAAGCGCCGATTGGCACCTACGCCGCCGGCGACGACGAGCTGTTTCAGGCCGGTCTGATCCAGGGCGCAAAGCGATTTCGCGACCAGCACGTCAACGATCGCCTCCTGGAATGCCGCGGCGATATCCGCCTTGAGCTTCGTGCCTTGCACTTGTTCCGGCTGCCGCCGCTCCTCCTCCAGGCTGTGCCGCACCAACAGCAGCACCGCGGTCTTCAGGCCGCTGAAGGAAAAATCCAGATTGCCCGTCTTGTGCATTTGTTCAAGCATGGGCCGTGGCAGTCTGTGTTTCGCCGCACTGCCCGTCCCGGCCAACTGTGCCAGCGCGGGACCTCCCGGATAGCCGAGACCGAGCAGTTGCGCGGTCTTGTCGAATGCCTCGCCGGCGGCGTCATCCAGGGTTTCCCCCAACAGTTCATACTCGCCGACGCCGGCGACGCGCATCAACTGCGTATGCCCGCCCGAAACTAGCAGCGCGACAAACGGAAAGCGTGGCGGATTGTGTGCAAGCAGGGGCGAGAGCAGATGGCCTTCGAGGTGATGAATGCCGAGCGCCGGGATTGCCAGCGTGAACGCGAGCGCATTGGCGATGCTGGTGCCGACGAGGAGCGCACCGGCGAGGCCCGGCCCCTGGGTGTAGGCGATGGCATCGATATCCTGCATGCGCGCGCCGGCCTGGCGCATGACCTCGCGTATCAGCGGCAGCACGCGTCGGATGTGGTCGCGCGAGGCGAGTTCAGGCACCACGCCGCCGTATTCCTCATGCATCGCCATCTGCGTGTGCAGGGCGTGCGCGAGCAGGCCGCGCTCGGTGTGATACAGCGCGATGCCGGTTTCGTCGCAGGAGGTTTCAATGCCCAGGATCAGCATGGGGCGGCGTCTGAAGCGCTCAGGGTAATCCCTAACCGAGAAGAGATGGATGTCGCAGGATATAATATATGACTTTGCCAATCGGGCGGTACCGGATCCGGCACGCTCCAGGAAACAATTTGCGTTCATTCATATTTTTATTATTGACGTGGGCTTTGATCGCGCAGGCGCAAAGCCCTGCGCCGGATTTGACTCGCTTGAACCTGTCCGAGGCCGATGCGCTGCTGGTGCAGAAGAACCGCGAGCTGCAGACGGCGCGGCGCGCAGTGGAAGCAGCCGAAGCCCAGACCCTGAGCGCCGGACAGCGGCCGAATCCGAATCTGTCGCTGAGCACCGTCAACATCAATCCCAATCGCGGCATCGGCAGCGGCGCGCTGCGCGACAAAACGGTGGACACCACCCTTAGACTGGATCAGCTGATCGAGCGCGGCAACAAGCGCGAACTGCGCGTGGCCACCGCGAAACAGCTGCAAGCGGCAAGCGGCGAGGACCTCGCCGATATGCTGCGCCAGCAGCGCCTGGCGCTGCGCGGCAGCTACTACGAACTCGCCCTGGCGCAGGACAAGCTCGCGATCAGCGCCGAGACCGCAGAACTGTTCCAGCGCACGCTTGCGGCGGCGGAACTGCGCCTGAAGGCGGGCGACATCGCCAGTTCGGACGTCGCGCGCATTCGCGTCGATGCGCTGCGCGCGCAAAACGATGCGCGCGCGGTCGAGGCCGATCGCAGGCGCGCCCAACTCGCGCTCGCCTACCTGATAGGCGTGGAGCAAGGGGCGGATGCGCTTAAGGCTGCCGACCCCTGGCCTGCGCCGCAGACGGCGGCGACGATCGACATGGAACCGTTGCTCGAGCGCCGGCCCGATGTGCGCGCCGCGCGCGCGCGTATCGAGGCGGCCAAGGAAGCGCGTGCCCTGGCGCGCAGCCTGAGGACCCGCGACGTCTCCGTGGGCGTGCAATTCGAGCATTTCCCCGACAATTTCGGCAATGCCGCCAACAGCTACGGCCTCGCGCTCAGCGTGCCGCTGTTCACCCGCTACCACTACGAGGGCGAGATCGCTCAGGCCGAGACCGCCTATAACGCAGCCGCCGACAATCTCGAACGCACGCGCGCCCTGGCGCGGGCCGAGATCGCCCGCGCGCTGTCGGATGTGACAGCCGCTGCCGAGCGACTCGCGCGCTTCCGCGACGGTATGTTGGCAGAAGCGAAAAAATCGGCCGATGCCGCGGAATTCGCCTACAAGAACGGCGCTATCGGCGTGATGGATCTGCTCGACGCGCGGCGCACGCTGCGCGCCATACAACTGGACGCCGCAGCCGCGCAGGCGGATCATGCCAAAGCGCTCGCGGCCTGGCAGTCGGGCCTGGGCGCATTGCAATAGGGTAGGCGCCGCATCCAAGAGAGCGTCACAACAGAAGATCGGAGGGGGCGTGCGTATTTCCTTGTGGATGGTTTTGCTTGCCGCGCTGGTCGCCGCCGGCTGCGACAAGGTGGAGAAGAAACCCGAGCTCGCGCGCGCCCGGCTCGAAGGCCGCAAGCTCGTGTTCCCCGCCGGCGCGCCGCAGCTGCAGACGATCAGGTCGGAGGCGGCGCAGGCGGGCAAACCCGCCACCTTGCGCATTTCCGGCCGTCTGGTGTGGGACGAGGGCAAGACCGTGCGCGTGTTTCCGCCCTTCGCCGGCCGTGTGGTGCGCATCCTCGCCAATCCGGGCGACGCAGTGAAGCCCGGCCAGGCATTGGCGCTACTCGCCTCGCCCGAGTTTGGCCAGACCCAGGCCGATGCGCGGCGCGCGGCCAGCGACTTCGCGCTGGCCGAAAAGAGCCTCGCGCGGCTGCGCGAGCTGCACGCGGGCGGCGTCGCGCCGCGCAAGGACATGCAAACGGCGGAGGCCGACTACGCGCGCGCCGAGGCCGAACTGCAGCGCGCGCGCGGGAAGATCAACCTCTACGGCGGCAACGAAGCTGCGGTCGACCAGAGCTTCACGCTGAAGAGTCCGATCGCGGGCACCGTGGTCGAGCGCAACATCAATCCGGGGCAGGAGCTGCGCTCCGATCTGGTGCTCGCCAACGCGCCGGCCATGTTCGTGATCACCGATCCGGCGCGTCTGTGGGTACAGCTCGACGCGAGCGAAAGCGACCTGCCGTACCTGAAACGCGGCCAGACCCTGCGGCTGCGTTCCTCGTCCTATGCCGACGAATCCTTCGCCGCCACGGTGGACGTGGTGTCCGATTTCATCGATCCGCTCACGCGGGTGATCAAGGTGCGCGGATCGGTGGACAACCGCGGGCGCAAGCTCAAGGGCGAGATGTTCGTCAGCGCGGAGATGGACATCGGCACCAGGCCCGGCGTGCGCGTTCCGGCCAAATCGGTGTTTCTGGCGGGCGACAAGTACTATGCCTTCACTGAGGACGCACCCGGCAG
>Ga0334722_10002402_pt1 | contig 21316 bp, 33 predicted proteins | sample C3_bottom_MG_FD_207210 | JGI IMG/M metagenome (GOLD analysis project Ga0334722, IMG submission 207210) | Sediment microbial communities from Yellowstone Lake, YNP, Wyoming, USA - C3_bottom | ecosystem: Environmental > Aquatic > Freshwater > Lake > Sediment | place: USA: Wyoming | collected... | reverse complement strand
GATTTTACACACAAACTATAAACAGCGTATCAAAATTCGAAGATATAGTTTCCTATGCTACTAACGAAGCATTCCTTAACTCATTAACCAGAATAACCGCAAGGTGTTTGGTAACAAATGCGCAATTAGAAAATATAGTAGGTAAGTTTGGAGAACGGATAGAGGCGCACGCTGCGTTGGATAGCGGGTGGGACGCAACGTTGGTTTATTTTGGCGCCAATTTTAATTCCAGGCACAGTCAGCTAACTGCCGCCGAACGCGAAATACTAGAAACAGCGCGAAGCATAGAGCGCCCAGTTATACCGAGCGCAGAAATAGCGAGAGTTAAACGAAACGGTTATGATTTAGAGATTTTGGCACAGCCGGCAAAACCATCCGAAGTGACAAGCTTAGTAGCACTATACACTCAGACATATACGGATTATCCTTTCGACTTGAACGAACAAAATGTCGAATTGCTGCTGAATAACCCGGAAAATATAACTTGTGTTGCCAAAGCGCAAGACGGGCAGATAGCGGCAGTTGGGCTGGCAGAACGATGCGTAATACCTATAGACAACAAACTCCTTCATTTAGCAGAGATTACCGGGGCGGCCACTGATCGCGGGCAGCGCGGTAATGGTCTTTACGCAGGCATAGCTGCAAAGTTGCTTGGTGAGTTAGCTAATGGCCACGTGGATTATGTTTATGGTGAAGCTACGGCGGGCAGTAGCGCCGTTAATAGAGCTTGCAGAAGTTCAGGCCGCGAATATTCTGGCTCCTTAATGAAACACTGCAGAATGAGTGGTACTGGCGTAGGCCAAACTGGACAGTACGCAAATCTGAATGTTTGGGGTATGACTGGAACAAAGCTCAGTAGTCTTTACATAGAATAGATAGGTGCATTATGTCGAGCGAAGACGTATTTGAAAACAGACGGAACAACTATAGCGCATTGGTCAATGCAGGCATTACCATACCATACAAATTTGAAAACGTCACGCCAATTGCAAAGGTGCGCGAATACGAGCCCAAGGTTTTACCAGGGCAGGTACTGGAAGACAGAGTAAGAGTGGCGGGAACATTGGTCGGCTTCAGAGAACACGGCCAACTTTCTTTCTTAGACTTACAAGACTTAAGTGGCGATATACAGATCATGACTAGGCCTAACGAGCTTGGTCCAACCTACGGATGCCTAAGACAATTAGACCTCGGTGACGTAATTGGTGTAGATGGAAAGGTAATGAAAAGCAAGCGCGGCGAGCTATCGATACTCGCCGATAAATATAGCTTACTTGCCAAATGTTTCTATCCACTTCCAAATTTGCGAGACGCTATGAATGTTGAAACTAGATATAGGCAGAGATACATCGATTTGAAAACAAATCCAGGAACTAGAGAGACATTTGTAAAACGTGCAAAAATCGTCACTGCGATGCGCGAATTTCTCGACAATCGTGGTTTCATCGAGACCGAAATACCGACGCTTCAGCCAGTTTATGGCGGCGCAAGTGCGAAGCCATTCAAAACTCACGTAAACGCTCTTAACGAAGAATGGTATCTCAGCATCTCACCAGAGCTTTACCTCAAAAGACTGATTAGTGGTGGTATGGAAAAAGTTTACACAATTACCCACAATTTCCGCAATGAGGATATAGACACAACACACAACCCAGAATTTACTGCCGTAGAAACTTACGAAGCCTACGCAGATTTGTATGATGTCATGGCCATGACAGAACAGATGCTAAATCATATAGCCAAAAAAGCCACGGGCTCTGAAACAGTACCTGTGCAAGGTACAGAGGTGAGCTTCAAGTTGCCATTCCAGCGTATGACAATGGAAGAAGCCGTACGACAGCACGCAGGAGTTTCACTCCAGGGCTCCGATTTACCTGTAATTGCAGAGGGGCTAGGATTACCTAAAGACGCTAGCTACCCTAACGTAATAGGTGGCCTTTTCGAAAAATATGTTGAGAAAAGACTGGTTCAGCCGACTTTCATTCACGATTACCCAATTGACAACTCGCCATTAACAAGAAAACACAGAAGCAAGCCAGGATGGGTAGAGCGCTTTGAGTTATTTGTTAACGGCATGGAATTAGCCAACGCCTATACAGAACTTGTAGACCCATTTGACCAAAAAGAGCGTTTTGACAAGCAAGTTGAAGAGAGGAAGCGCGGAAACGAGGAGGCCCACCCGATGGACGAAGACTTTGTCACAGCCTTGATGTACGGTACGCCTCCTACAGGAGGCTTAGGTATAGGCATAGACCGATTAGTTATGCTGCTAACCGGAAAAGCCTCCATCAAAGATGTTCTTTTATTCCCGATGGTCAAAAGAATTGCGTAATTCTAGGCTGCCACGCAAATCCTTTTAAATCGCCATTTTACCGGGACACTTATGGACACAGACGCACCTACTCAGGAGAATGCTGGACAAGCTAGCTCGCAGAATGGATTCAAATCAGGCAATATTTACTTAGTCAAGGCAGATACTCCAAAATACGCATTTCGCTCGTTTGCCCGCCTCTCCCCAAAAGGAGGCTTAGCAATAACCAGAAAACTGCCAACACAAGTTAAGGAAGATTATGGCTTAGGTGACGGCGTCGAGATGTACTGGTTGTCTACAAACCAAGGTGGAAAAGTAAAAACAATACCTCCTACAAAGCTAATGGAGGTTATTAATTTGGTTGACACGTTTGTTAAAAAGGGAACGCCAGAACAACCAATTCCAATGATTTTGGAAGGGCTGGAATTCCTGGTGACCCAAAATCAATGGCTAACAACACTGCGCACGATTAATTTTATATACGAAAAGGTCTCTACAAATTATGCCCTGCTTCTCTTGCCGGTAAGGCCTGACGCCCTAGAACCGCTACAACTAGCAAACCTTGAAGTGGAATGTAAGCCTTTAGGGCCGATGGACGTACAAGACCTTATTTCTGGGCGAAAGTAATCTTTATATACAAGCTTCTATGGTTAATTTAGGCTACAAAGACAACCGTGGACTAAATGGACGAGTGAATAGTTTGACAGCAGTAACACCACAAACACAGTATATTCCGCAAGGACAGCGAACTTCTACAGAGAATTTAGGCTCAAAAGTTAACGCTCCTAGACCTTCCGGCTTGTTCTTTTACCATACAGAGCAAGAAGCAATAGGCGCCTATGTGGCATCAACAGGCGGACAAGGCGGAATCGTGGTAACTCCAAATCCACAGCGCTTGCAAACTCAATACGGCGTAAATGGCGGAAACACTGTTTATGATCTGGGGCGGGGTCGCGGTTATGATACTATTAAGATTTTTAGTGCTATGAGAGAAGGCATAGACCGAGGTGGCGTCGTTTTAGTTCATGATTTGCAAAAAATACTTGAGCCGGCTTGGCTTGATGAAAAAGGAGTTTTAGTTCAAGTAGCGCGTTGGTTCGATTTGCCAAATCACTTTGTCAAAGCCCAACTGGCCGGCAAATCGCCGCTAGTTATAGTTTCTATTAGCGAAAAATTACATCCGAAAATCGCAAATGCGATAAAATCTAATCAAAAGTACACAGTGCCACAGTAGTTATTTCTTAGCTCTTTTGTGTTTGTGCTGCTCTTCTTCAGCAGGCCTCATAAATGGGAACAGAATTACTTCTTTCATTGACTGGCTGTCTGTTAACAACATAGTCAATCGTTCAATGCCCATTCCCCAGCCAGCTGTTGGTGGCATTCCATATTCCAACGCGCGTATGAAATCCTCATCAAGCAAATGAGCTTCTTCATGCCCTTTAGCAGCAAGCTTTGTTTCTTGCTCAAGCCTTCCTTTCTGGTCTATTGGATCATTAAGCTCATTGTAAGCTTTCAAAACTTCAAAGCCGTAAGCTATTAGCTGCACAGTAGCTATTTTTCTAGGGTCATCATCCTTTCTTTTTGCCAGAGGAATCATTTCTGTAGGATAATCTATTAAGAAAGTCGGTTGGACTATTTTTGGCCTGACATAATCCTTGTATAGCTTATCAGCTACTCCGCCATAGCCAACAATTCCTTTCAAATCCAATTTCAATTTCTTGGCCTTGATTGCTTTCAGCAATTTTTCCTCGGTACCTTGCTTGTCTATGTCAATTCCAGTTTCTTTTAGTATGATATCGCGGAATTTTACTCGTGGCAAAGGTGGAGTAAAGTCCAAAACAGTGTCAGCATACTTTACCTTCAAGTTTCCATTTACTTTTTTTACGACTCTTGATAATAACTCCTCAGTCATTTTCATTAATTTGTTGTAATCTGCATAAGCTTCATAGAATTCCACCTGCGTGAATTCAGGATTGTGCTGTGTGTCTATGGATTCATTCCTGAAATCCTTTGCAACTTCATAGACTTTCTCAAAACCGCCTACGATTAATCTTTTCAGGTGTAATTCATCTGAAATTCTCAAAAAAGCGTCCAATTTCAAGTCGTTAATGTGAGTTTTGAACGGCTTAGCAGCCGCACCGCCGTAAATTGCCTGGATTACCGGAGTTTCAACTTCAACATAGCCGTTTTCATCCAGGAAATTCCTTACTTCCTTCAATATTTGCGTTCTCTTCAGGAAAACCTCTCTAGCCTTTTTGTTTAGAATCAAGTCGACATATCTTTGCCGGTACCTTTCCTCAACATCCTTCAAGCCATACCATTCTGTCGGCAAGTGCCTGAGAGCTTTTGACAAAAGTTCTAACTTGTCAACTTTTACGGAAATTTCTCCTCGCTTTGTTTTGGTTGCGGTTCCGTGAACTCCGAGAAAATCTCCGCGCTCAATGTGTTTGAGTAACTTGTAAGCTTTTCCAAGGTTGTCTTCAGACAGCCAAAGCTGTATTTTTCCTGAGAAATCTTCAAGGTCCGAAAATGTCAAAGCGCCGTGCTCTCTGAAAGACATCAATCTGCCAGCAATAGAAACTTTCTTTCCATCAAGTTTTGAGAAGCCATCGTGAATTTGCTGGGCGGCGTGAGTCCGCTCAAAAGCCTTGCCAGGATAGGGATTAATGCCAGCTTTCTGAAGCTCTTTTAGCTTCTGCAACCTGTCAGCATCGACCATTAAAAACTTCAGAAGTTCGCTATTTAAAAATTATACCTTAATGTTCCGATACCGGGCCAAATCGCCAGAGAACTCAACTATTCCTGCTCTTCCTTTTGTACCTGGCGAGCAATTGTAAAACAGTTCTGTAGACCATTTTCCAGGTTTTATTGATTTGCCTCTCCAATTATTAGCCCGCCCACCAGCTTCATGTATATCACCGCAGATGAACTTTGTAACGCCTTTCTTTTTGAGTAATTCCCTCAGCCTGCGGTCCCCAACGTTTTTCCTGCTCAGCGTAATAGGATAGCCTGCCTTTTTCAAGCCCGCGTATTCGTCCAGAGTAAATGCAACATGACCTGGCTTGAAAACTATGGATTTGGTAGTTTTGTCTAATTTCTGATGCTCTTTGCTTAGCATAAACGGCCTAGTTGGTTCCGCAAATACAGCAACATCAATTGCGTTCTTTGTACTGAATTTTATTGGAGAGTGGTTTATCACAACCGTATCTTTGTCTAGAAGTTTTGCATAATCTCCAAGGAAGACGGGAGTAACTTTTCCCCAGAAATGCGATTTATGTCCTTTAAGGAAAAGCTTGAATCTTTTCATGAGTTTTCTGCTAGGCAATTGTCTGAAACCCGCTCCGGGTGCGGAACCAACGCCAGAGCCAGGCAGAAATACGAGTTTCTGGCTGCCAATTTTGACTTTGGGATTTTTAGTGCAGTCAACAACGCTTTTGTTTTTACTAAATACCTTCATTGCGCCATAATATGCATCGTATTGCTCGTGATTTCCTGGCGTAACTAGAATTAGTTTCCCAGTTTGCAAGAAAAGCTTCAGAATTTTCGTCAAGCTTTGCTTCTGTTTCGCATCAGCAGCAATATCCCCTGCTAGCGCAATAGCATCGATATCAGATTTCTTGAATTTGCTAGCCAACTTTCTAGCTTTCTTCAAATTCCCATGCAAGCATGCTACAACGCCGAGTTTCATAAGATAAGCTGTCCAAATCCATTAATAAACTTTAAAATTCTATAATGTGCAATCCAGGTATGTCACTTCCAGCGGGCGTAAAGTATGCTGAGCCTTTCCAAGGCTTTAGAGCACAGCCTTATTCTAGTTCAGACTTTCCGTCTGTTTCTCGTGGCTACTCACTTCCCCAACCGTCGAGATCTTATCAATCACCCGGAATATCTTATAGTCCTAAATACACAACTAGTGGATTCCAAAAGTATCAGAGTCCTGGGGCATCTAGAAATACTTAAGCGGGCCCGGAGGGATTTGAACCCTCGGCCTGCAGCTTAAAAGGCTGCCACTCTAACCAGGCTGAGTTACGGACCCAGACAAAAGGTTTATTTATTTGCTTTAAAAACTTTTGAAATGGATAACTGCATATTCTGCAAGCTTGCAAAGGGCGAAATACCTTCTGAGAAGCTATTAGAGACGGATAAAGTGTTTGCGTTCTTAGATATCAATCCATTAAGCAAGGGCCATTTCTTAGTCATACCAAAGGAGCACGCGGTCAAAATGCATGAGGTTTCAGACGCCGCGCTGAAGGATATGCTGATTGCAGCAAAGAAAATAATCAAGGCGCTAGCTCCAGAGAACTACGATTTGCTGATGCAGAATGGAAAATTAGCTGGCCAGGAAGTGATGCACGCCCATCTGCACGTAATTCCAAGAACAGACTCCGCAGGATTAAGGAAGTCCGGCTGGAGCTCAATCACAGTAAGCAAGGAAGAGCTGGCAAAGCTAGCTGAACAAATCAGGAAGAAACTCTAAGTATCCTACAAATACGGCTCTATGTCTTCTGGCTTTAGATTTACCTTTCTTAAAATGCCCAAAATCGTTCCGATCTTAAGCTCTTCGTGAACCGGAACAACTGTCCCAATTTTGCCAGCAGATGTCTCTTTAACCAAGATTACGTGACTTCCGGATTGCCTAACAGCCTTGAAACCTAACTTGTTACAAAGAAGTTTGATAAGCTCTTGTCCGGAGAGCTTACGCAGCTGCGACATGCGCAGGCACCTGGACTTCAAAAATAGTAAAAATTGTTTTGCTTTCGCCTTTTATCGGGAATTCTGTTAAATATAATTCGACTGCTTCTTTCAAGTTAGCAACAGCCTCATCGATAGATTTGCCTTGGCTGACAACCCCTGTTTCGGGATTCTCAGCAACGTACATATTTTCTTCTTTTTTCAAAACTGCAGTCAACGTTTGTTTTGCCATGCGGTCATTAGGAAAAAGAACCTTATAAGCCTTGTCTTAAATTGGAATAAGAATTGCCCACGCACCTCCAAGTTGTCTTCAGCTTGCGCCGAAGTAGCGTGTGGTGGGCAGATTTTAGATGATTTTTAGACGATTTATAAGGCTTGCTAATCGCAAGGTTTTTGTGGGTTAACCGCCTAGAATAAATATGGTTTTTACGCTCGAAGAAAGTGAAGCAATACTAAAGCGTTATACGCCATTCACAAGCAGACGCGAGGATATTGAAAAAGGCCTGATACCAGAACACCTCTGGATGGTGTCCACTGAAGAAGGATTTTACGAACTTAAGGCAGAAGCAAACAAAGCAGGAAAATATCTTGCAATTAGAGTAAGGATGCATAAAGGCACGCCGGTTTATGTGTTACCTTTAAGGCCATCTCCAGGAAGCTACAACCTCCCACATTTGTTGGTTTTGCATGATAGTGTACGTGCGTTAGATCACAAGTTTGTGGAAAGGCTGGGCAAACATATGACTGGTTCTATCACGCTTTGGCCGATGCAAAATCTCGACAGAATTATGGAAGCCGAGCTTAACGCTCGCGAGGAAACGCGAATTCTAAAATAACCTAACTAACCGCAAGGTATTTCAAATTAATTGAATTTTGTGCGGTTGAATGGCCGCTGTGCAAGAAAATACAAAAAAACCAGACGATAAAATTTCTTTTGAGACCCTAGCCGAAATAGGTAAGCTATTTGGTTTAAAAAAAGAAGTTATGTCAACGGCCCAGGGCATAATTCAAAGATATGCCAAGCAGCACACGGCAACTTTTGTAAACTCTCAACCATTGGTAAATATAGCATCAACTATATTAGCGGTCAAGAGTTTAGGGGCGAAAGTCGATGAACGCGGCATAGCGGAATTTCAAGGACATTCTCCTGATGTGGTCTACAATTTGGCAAAATTCATGGCCCGAGAGGAGAATTTAGAGTCACTTGTTGAGCAGCTGTACCCGCCAGCCAGAATTGCAGTTGTTTCCTCTGATCCTGTTTCAAGTACACTCGACACGAGAGAATCCGTGCCAGAGCCACCAGCGCCAAAACCGGACCCGAAGCCAATCTACACGCCTGAAGCTCCAGCGCAGCCCGCCAGACATTATCAGCCTCCGGAGCCTCCAAAAACGCAATACAAAACTGTGCTAAAAGTTTCAGCTCCTAAAAAAGCGCCAGAACATGCAAGGCCAAAACCAGAAGCTCCAAAACCAAAAGAAACCAAATCGCCTGTCAAAATTGCTAAAAGGATAGACGGGCGAAGGAAACCTTCAGATGCGCCATTTAGAGACGCGGATATTGCTGCAGCCGCTGTCAAACTTGGCATTACAGATAAAATGCCTTTGTACCAATTCGTATATCGTGCATTTATGGGCGCAGGTATAAACCCTCGCCGCAGTCCAGCACTCTTTATAGGTAAATATGGAACGCCAGAAGCTTTGGAGCAGCTAGCGATAGGCGGAGATGCCAGCCTCGTGGAAAGACTGTTTGAAGAGCAGAAACGCATACGTGAAGAAAGGTTTAAGAAATTAAGCGGCACGGGGAAAGCACCTAAAATGGCAAAACGTATTGAAGTTTCCTTCAATTATGCAGACTTGGCAGCTGCAGCGCAAAAAGCAGGCGTTGGAAGCGATGGATTAGTAGCATTTGCACGTGGTGCTTACGAAAGAGCAGGTGTTCCAGCAGAAAAAGCACGACAAAGAACGTACGCGTTTATTAGTTTCTTTAAAGGGCATAAGGGCATAGGAAAAGAAGGTGATGCGTCTAATGTTGCGAAATATTTGCCATCATCTGCTCTAAGGACGGTTGAAAATCATACAGAAGACGATTCTGCTGTAGCCACTCCAAAAGCTGATTACGATGGCAGAATAGCAGCCATAACAAAGACTGTGCGACAAGGTCTTGAAAAGCTTGCTCAAGCCGGCGCGCCGCCAGAAATGCTGGATAGAATAAAGGCAGAGCTTGGCACACAAATGGGCAATTATGCTGGTGAGTATAAAGTTAAACTAGCAGAAGAAAAGCTAAAGAAGTTAAAAGAACTGAAGGATTTGGAAAAAGCTTTGGAAAAACTCTAAGCAGCCTTATTACTTAGCTCTTCTCTCATATGTTTTTCAACTAACTGAGACAATTTCAAGCCCTGCTTCTTGCAGTATTCCTTCAGCTGCCTCAGCAGCTTGGCATCTATTGTTATATCGATACGCTTCTTGTAGCCGATCTTGGGTAGCTTGCCTGTTCTATCATACTCTGCCAGAGCTTCGAATAGCTCTTTGTGGTCCTCAAATCTTTTCTCATCAAATAGTTTCATCGTGTATCAGCCTCTTGATTTTTTCTATATCTGTTACGCTTTGTTTTGCAATTTTGATTATCAGATCTTTGACCTTGTCATCGGTATAGGCGACCTTATTCTCATCGAAGAAAGCCGTCACTATGTATGCTGCTGTTCTCTTATTTCCATCTTCAAATGCGTGGTCAACTACTATTGCACGCAGTAGGTATGCCAGCTTACGCATCCAGTCTTGAGCCCTTGCTGCATGCTCGGCAGCAAATTCCAAGCTGCCGGAGTTCTTGACTTTGCTACCGGGCTCGAATTTCTTGTTTATCGTCTCCAACTCTTCAACCCAGACCTTCATATTATTATGTGTATTTATACACATAAATATAAAGCTTTCTTAAGGTAAACTTAAGAAGCCCAGCGAAAGCTTTATATACTACTCTGTATTTACTACAATATAGCAACGTGGAGGTCGCTATTACTATCAAAATGGCAAATGACATACTAATGGTCACAAGAATTGAGCAGGGGAATGACCCAGCTTGCGCTCTAGTACCTGCAAACCAATTCCTTCAGAGAGTCGCTGGTGGAGCTATACCGCATCATCTTTACCAAAAGTGGCTTGAGCAAGGCAATGGCCCAGAGTATATAGTCGAACAAGCAGGCAAGCTTGCCCAAGCAGCCAAAAATAGACTAGGCAGACTTGAAGGCGGAATGGCCTTACTAAGCGGCCTAAGACTTCCAGACACATATAATAGAGGTGAATAAAATGACAAAACCAGTACCAAAATCAATAATGAACGAATTACGTGCTCATACTGACGGTTCACTCGGCGAATTAGTAGAATTGTGCAACGGTAAGATTGGGTTCGAACGAGTCCGTCATAAAGTAGGAGCCGCAGGAGGTGCTGTAGCAGGATTGCTTACAACCTTAATGGCTTCGCCATATGCAATAAATGGAATAAATGATGTTATCGCACGAACATTAACTGGGTTGGCTCTTGGAACAGCTTTTGGTCTTTACGTGGTTCAACACGGCAGGTCAGAGGACGCTAACTACAGGTCTAAAGTTCAACAGGTAGCACAAGAATATCTAAGAGGTAACTAAAATGACATGTCCTAACTGTGGATCAAATTCATTCGTGAACGACGCACATAGAGCAGAAACTGTCTGCAGAAAGTGCGGGTTTATTGTAGAGGAAGCTAAAGTAGATTTTGGGCCCGAATGGACCTTTTCTGAAGACGGTGAAGACCAGCAAAGAGCTGGTGCGCCAATCTCTTTCTCAAGAGCCGATATGGGTGTTAGAACTATGATTGGTTCTAGATCTGATATTGCAAAACTAGGTGGCAAAGCTAAAGGAAGATACATGAAACTGCAGAAGCAGGATGTTAGAGCTGCTGCCAAGACAGAAAGAAATCTAAAGTACGCTTTTGACGACCTTAAGAGATTTTCTTCAGTTATGTACCTTTCAAGAGCTGTTGAAGAGGAATCTGCAAGACTTTATAGAAAGGCTCTGGACAAGAACTTAATCAGGGGCAGAACTGTAGAATCTGTGGTTGCAGCTTGCATCTTCATGGCTTGCAAGTCTTTTGCAGTTCCAAAAGGCTTCAGAGAAGTCTGCGAAATTACTAAAGTCCATCCAAAGGACTTTGGAAAGACTTACAGATTTGTATCTAGAAAGCTTGGCTTCAAGATGTCACCAACAACTGCAATCGATTTCGTGCCAAGATTTGCATCTAAGATGGGCTTAAAGCCAATTACACAGGCAAGAGCCATTGATGTACTAAAGCAGTCTGAAAAGTTCGAAATTGACAACGGTAGAGGGCCACACGGCCTTGCTGCTGCTGCAATCTACATTGCTGCACAGCTAACTGGCGCACATGTTACTCAAAAAATGGTTGCAGATGCAACTGATGTTACTGAAGTAACAATCCGAAACAGATACAAAGAAATAGCCGACAAGCTCAAGCTCAAATTAGGCGTCATAGCCGCTTAAGGAGATAAAATGGCCTCTCAAGTATCATTTGTAAAAGCACCAACTCCAGATCTTGTAGCTAGGGTTAGAGCGCTAGTTGATGCGCAAGAGCCTACGGGAGAGTTAGTAGATTCTGCGCTAAAAGCCATATATGCACTTGGTCCGCGCCAATTGGCCGCAGAGTTGGGAAAGGGTGAGCCGCTTCCCGAAGATTTTCCTCAACTTGAACTTGCGGCATATTCTAGAATAGCTGACTATCATCTCGCAGAAGCAAGCGCTTATGCCGCGGGGAAACCATATGTCCAAGATTCAAGCGGAACTTCTTACGATCGCTTGTCACAAAGTCCAGCCGATCAGCAAATCCATTTGGCAAGGTTTTTTGCCAAAGAGGCAGGCAGAAACATAGAAGCAGAAGTTATGGCTATTAACAGTTCACATCGCTTAGAAGCCTCTCCGCCTACTGTCGGGCCGCCGCCATTCGAAAACGGCGATGACGAAGACGAGTCTGAACAAGCGTCAGAATTAGATAGCGAAGAATAAATCTAATCCCTTCTTTTTCCGTATTTCTTATTTGCCCACCTGTACGTTCTTAATCTTGCATTTGGGAAGCCGCAATAAGAACATCTCTTGTGTTGAACGTGATAGGTCTTATGGCCGCATCTGCGGCATCTGATGTGGCTTTTCTTGCCACTTCTCTTTCCTTTTGATGGCGTACCCTTTGTCATACTACTTGCAACTTAAATTCGGTTTAAAAGTCTTATGACATTAAGCTGCTGGGCTGACTAGAACGATCATGTCACCACGCACGAATACCGTGCCAAGCTTTCGGACCATCTGTCCGTTCTCGTCTCGCTCTTCAGCTTCGTCCAAAACAACATTGATGTGTATATCAAATGCTTTCAACACACCAACCAATTGTCTTTTGCTTTTTAGCTCAACTAAAACTCGCTTGTTTCGTGCAGCGTTCAGCGCATCTAATGGTCTTTCTGCATCCATAATGACGAACATTGTAGCAATCATTTAAAAAAGTTTGTATGACCTATTTTAGTCCGATGGGTTTGGAGGACTTTTTGAATATGCACAAAGAAGCTATCGATGCAGCACTTAAGGACTTTTTGTCAGAAAAATTAACCCAGGGTTCTGAAATTTCTCCAGTAATTCGAGATTTGCTTAAGAATTTGGAAGAATATAATTTGCGTGGCGGAAAAAGGATGCGCCCCGTATTGGTTCTTGCAGGTTACATGGCTGCTGGCAATGAAATTAACGATGACATAATTCGGGCTTCAATCGCTCCTGAGTTGATGCATAACTACTTCTTGGCACACGACGATATAATGGATCGCGGAGAGATGCGCAGAGGTAAACCCTCGCTGCACAAGATTTACGAAAAGCTTGCGCAGAAAAACCGCTGGTCAGACACAGAACATTTTGGAGAAAGTTTTGGTATTATGGGCGGGGACTTCCTCTGGTCTTGGGGTGTGGAAGCTATACTGGGCGCCGGGTTCTCAGAAGAAAGAACGATTGCAGCAGTACAAAAATACGCTGAGCTAAACGAAATGACTGGACAGGGCCAAGCACTTGATGTTTGGACATCAAAACTTGCTATATCAAAAGTTAAAGAAAAAGATTTGCTGAAAATTCACAAGTACAAGACAGCACACTACACTGTTGAAGGGCCCTTGCACTTAGGTGCAATCCTTGGCGGCGCAACGCCACAAGACCTCGCGGTCTTAACAGCATATGCTTTGCCTTTGGGATTGGCATTCCAATTGCAAGATGACCTTTTGGGCGTCTTTGGAGAATCGGATAAAACGGGCAAGAGCAATCTTGATGACTTGAGAGAAGGCAAACGCACACTTTTAGTAATAGAAGCTTACAAGAGGGCAAAGCCAGCGGGTAGAAAATATCTTGACAAGTATGTTGGCAATCCACATCTAACTCAGTCTCAAGCCGATAGGATACGGTCTATAATAGAGGAAACTGGCTCACGAGCTTATTCTGAAAAGAAAAGGGATGAACTTGCTCAGCAAGCAATAGTTACGGTAGACAATTCGCATTTCGGTGCCGACGTTAAAGGAATTCTAATCGAGACCGCTAAATATCTCACGAAACGAAACAAGTAAGCTTTAAAAACAGAAATTCTGAGCAGTTTGTAAGATAAAATGGCTATTTGGAAATCAAAGCGGCAAGGAAGCAAAGCTTCTGGCGGAAAATATTGGCCTGCCAGAAAGAAAAGAGCTTACGAAATTGGTTTAGATCCTATTAATCCAAAAATATCTGAAAAAACAGTAACGCGAACAAAGCGAACTCGTGGCGGAGGCGAAATCACGCAAGTTTTGGTTGCTAGCCACGCAAACCTGATGCTGGAAACTGGCAAATTCAAGAAATCCAAAATAAAGACCGTAAAAGAAAATCCTTCTAACAGGCACTTCGTTCGTATGAACGTCATAACAAAAGGTGCAATTGTTGAAACAGAAGATGGCTTGGCAAAAGTAACAAGCAGGCCATCAAGAGACGGAATAGTTAATGCGATTCTTGTAAAAGCAAAATAAATTTTAAAACCAGAAATTGATGCGTACAAATTAGAATAATTTTTAACGGTATTGCAAAGAAATATATAATAATGTCGAAATCCTTATAAAGGTGACCGAGCGCGATTTAATAAAGTTATTGAAAAAACCGAAAGGTGATGAATGTGGACGAAATTTCTGTTGAAGTGATTCAAAGAACTTTGGCGCTTGATTTTCCTACCCTAACACCACGAGAAAAAGTTGCAGGACATGACGGATATATCCTAGCTGGTTTGAGCAGTTCTTCTGGATTATTAAACATGTTAAAGGCCGTATCGCCAGAAAGAATAGTGGAATTGTGCAAAAGAGACAACTCTTTAATTCCCGCAAATATGCCTTATTTTGTTCCGCAAGTGGTTGACCGTTATAGGGCCATTGGACAGCCTGATGTTGCAAATCAAATTTTAGCGACCTTGCCAGGCGCGATAAGCCGACTAGAGCAGGGCATAGCAGATGGTCATTTTGGAAACGGTCACTCGCTTCCTTTTGCTAAAGAAAGCTTAGAGACATTAAAAAAATATCACGCTCGAATACAAGGTGAAACAAATGGCTGAATTTGTAAAAAGATGCACCAAACTTCTAAATTTTGTCTATCTCTCGTGGAGGAATTTGTAAAATGGCAGAGTTTGTCAAGAGATGCCCGGAATGCAATTCTATAAACTTAAGCGCTGATGAAAAGCGCGGCGAAGTCGTTTGCAAAAGCTGCGGTCTAGTTTTGGATGAAAATATTGCGGACACAACTCCAGAATGGCGCGAGTTTTCTGAAGACGGTACAGACCAAAGAAGAACAGGTGCTCCAGCAACTTTCACAAAAGCAGACATGGGTACTGGAACGCAAATTGGGACTACGTCTGAATTGTACAATCTTCCAGGTTCACAGAGAAGAAGATTCATGCGATTGCGACAATGGCATAATCGTTCTTCAACTTCACTCGAACGAAATTTGAAATATGCTTTAGTTGAGCTAAAGAGAGTATCATCTGTGCTAAATATTCCTCCATCAATTGAGGAAGAAGCTGCAAGAATATACAATCTTGCAGTCAGAAAAGCATTAGTCAGAGGCAGATCAATGGAGTCGGTCGTAGTTGGTGCAATTTACATTGCATCCCGCAGATTTAATTTGCCAAGAAGCTTGAATGAGATTTGCAAACTAACTAGTGCAAACAAAAGGGACGTTGGAAAGACTTACAGGTTCATCGCAAGAAGCTTGAGCATTAAATTACTGCCTTCAGGACCTGCAGACTACATTCCAAAATTTGCAAACAAATTAGGCTTCAATTCAGCAACCCAGACAAAAGCTGTTGAAATTCTAAAGAAAGCCCAGAACATGGAGCTGACTTCCGGTAGAGGACCTATCGGACTGGCTGCAGCTTCCTTGTATGTTGCATCTCTTATGACTGGAGAAAAGAGAACACAGAGAGAGATTGCAGACGTTGTTGGTGTGACTGAAGTCACAATCAGGAACAGATACAAGGAAATCATTGACAAGCTCGGCTTGAAAGCAGAGCTAGAAAACGTTGCCACACAACTCGAAGAAAAAAGGCGCAGGTGATACGATGTCAGTAACACTAGCGATAAACATCGCATCTAAGGGTCTTTTTGCACACGAGTTTAGCCAAGCTTCAGATGAAAGGTTCTGTTTTAGTGCAACGCAAAGTTCAGTTAGTTTAGAGGACCGGACGCTACTTGGCGAGCAAGAAGTTAAATTTGGCGATGAATATAATAGTTCTTTATACTTTAGTCGTGCAGTCCAGACTGCCAAAGGACTGTTAGGAAAGGCCCCTCGAGGAACCGAAGTTATGGTTTTTAAATACGCGTTCAAAGGTCCTGCGACTGCTGAGTACTATTCCGCGCAAAAACCTAAGAAGTCTTCAAAGGCTTGATTTTTAGAAATCTTCTTTTTTAACTATTGTTTCTAACACTGGCAAGCCAGGTAATGCGAACTTCTGAGCGGCAACCGCGGCTTGTTGTTGCAGCTCGTATGCGGTTTGGCGGTGCTGTGTAGCTTTGTCAGTATTTCCGGTTACGTCTCTATGATATCTACTAAACACGAGTGCCAGTTGCGTAAGTTGATTTAAATTTGCTGTTGGCGATAAATAAGCTCCCATTTGCACCCCGCATTTAATCGGGTTTTATTTTTATTAAAGCTTTTGTGACCTTCAAGAAGTTGCTAAGATTAGCATCAGTTCTAATTCCAGTACCGCTGAAGTGCGTTCTTGCTGCCTTGTAGCCTTTTTCTTGCAGTTTTTCCACAACTTTATGGATTCTTGGCACTTGGCCTAATTTGAATTCTGCAAGTTCGAAGAAGCCGAAAGTAGGTATTTTAGATTCACCTCTTATCGTAAATAGTAACTTTTCTGTATCGTATACTGTATCGAATTTCGTTGGAACTTCAACGCCAAATTCCTTGGCGATTCTCTTAGATTCTGCCTTTCTTAGGCTTATTTCGTGGCTAAGGCGCGAAGTTCTTGATAACTTGTGTATCTGCTCAACTAATTTTTCGTCCCAGAGCGGGCCTAGCCACATCGGGCCAGCGCCTTGGAACGGTCCTATGTTCTTGAGCAAGTCGTCAGTTACTCCTGCACCTTCATCTGCTTTCAAGTAGACGCGCATATAGTGCTGAGTAGCGTGGCAAAAGATTGGAGTCAGTGCCAAATCGTATTGCGCGCCAACTTCAATCACCTTCTTTAGCAGAATCCTTATACCTAATTCGTGCATTAGGTAATTTCTAAGAGGTTTTGAACCATATTTTCGCAAGCAAGCAGCTGGTGCTGAACCGCAAAGTGCCGCAGTATCTGTTGCTGTAACTCCAATCACACCGCCGTTTGGATTAAGCGCTTTTACGGCAGCGTCAAGGAATGGAACCGGAGTTCCAAATGGATCAACATCAACATAATCAAACTTGGCGTGTTTTAATTTCCATCGAGTTGCTAAAAATTCGTGCGCCCTTAGATTTGAAGTGTGCACTGAAACTTTGTTCAGCTTTGCATTTTTCTTGATTAGCTTGACCGCATCTGGATTAACATCATTGATGTAAACTTCTTGGACGCCGGCTTCTTTCTTTAACCGCAAGCCTCTGATGCCAGTAGCGGCTAGCAAGTCAACAGCAGACCTGAACTTCAAAACCTTTGCAATTAAAACCGAAATGTCTCGGTTCAATCGCATAACTGGATTGTAAAAGACTGGCGCATCGTAGATTCGCTTTGCTTGCGGAACTTGAAGCTTTACCGCGCCTTCAGAGATGCTAAAGATTTTCATATTTTCTTGTGTTTTTTGTGCGCGTATCGTTTAATCTTGTGATGCTCGCCCCTGAGTCTCAGCGCGACAGCTCTAAAAACTCTCTGGCTTAACTTAACGCCTCTTGCGGCCCTGACCGCTTCTGCTTCTCTAAGTACTTCCGTCTCCTTCAAACCAGTCAACGTGTGGAGAACTTCGCCGGGAAGCTCGCCGCCAAGGAGCTGAGTGGCAGCAAAGAAGCTTCTTGTCAGCAAGTAGAACGGAAAGACCGCAATTATGTCAAGCCAGTACAATTTGACAAACTTCTTGAGCTTCCTAACGTGATTCCATTTAAAGCCGAGGTCTAGCAAGAAGATCGCGAGTATGGAATAGTCAACAATCGTAGGTATGGGCTCATACTGCTCAAGATTTGTCAGAAAGCTGGCTACTATAACAATGATTAAAGCGACTGTAGCGACAGGTATAGCATAGTCTATTACTCTCTCAACTTTATGATAAATACTGTCTGTGGCCACAACTTAGCTTGGTAAACCCCATTAAAAAGCGTTTTGAGGTCTGTATCAGACGGGAGTAACTTACTTTTATTAATAATCAATTTGAGGTAAGTTAAAATTACGGAGGTAATGAAAAATGATGGACATAAAGACTTGGGGATTAGTGAAAGTGGTAGGCGGAGCCGTAGCCTTTTGGTGGGCATGGCAAGCAGGCGCAGGCTCTAACTTAGCAGGTGCTGTAGCAATATTAGCTGCACTCACTGCCATAGGCGGAGCAACAAAAGCCTGGAGCAAGTAAGCTTTTAATTTTGTTTTCTTTTTTATTTTCTTATGTTATTTGTTGTTGAACATCTTGAGCCTAAACTGTACGCGTGGTGCTTGCTCGAGTACGCGCATATTTCAAAAGTCGTTGGCAAGAAGAACCTGATGTTCACAAACATCAAGTCTGATGCTAGCAAACTGGAGAGCTTGGGTGACGTTAGTAAGGCTAGTGTGAGAAACCTGAAGCTACAGAGAGCTTGCATCTTAGATCCGACTGCAAAGAAGACTTTAACCCCAAAAGAAGCAAAGAAGTTTGACCACTTTATTTTTGGCGGCATCCTTGGCGACAATCCGCAGAGATTCAGGACAAAGAAGGAGCTGACCTCTGTGTTGAAAATGCCGGCTTACAACCTTGGCGACAAGCAGATGTCCACTGACACGGCAGTGATTGTGTGCAAGAAGATAGTTGATGGCAAAAAGCTTGAGGACCTGGAGTTTATCGAAGAGTATGAGATAAAGGAAGGCGAAGGTTATAGGATTCTGCCGTATAGGTATTTAGTTGAGAGAGGCAAAGTCGTTTTTGCCCCTGGCTTAAGAAAACTGCTAAGCAGATTGAGACCTAAGTTGATCTAGCAGCTCGCCAGTAGTTTCTGCTTGTGCAATGTAGCTTGAAAATCTTTCATCCAGTTTTTGTACCAAGCCATTGTCTTCCAAGAAAAATGATGTTACATTTACATTCGTCCACTGTTTTGAGTAAACTGGTGGCTCATCTTGTTGCCAATAAGAACCAACGCAAACATTTGTATCAATGCTTTTCGGCAAAACCATCATATCGTAATTACCGTTATGCTTCCTTTTATAGCGGAAGCCTTCGGGCAATATTCTAAGTTTGGTATTCATTTTGCCAGGGCTTTCGGGAATTTCTTTTATTGGCAACCGCAGATCAAGCGGTAAATGATACGCAGTACCCCAATTCTCTGTGAGAACAAGCAAATGATTTTCCTTCAGTCGAATGCCAAAATCTAAAATTCGTAACAGGAACGCTAAATCGTTTGGGCTTCTCGTAGCGTGTTCGTGGTTTGCAGAAAATAGCGAGTGGAGTACACTTTCCCAGTATACCGCATGTTCAGGTAAAGGCATTTCGGTGTTCACTAAAGAAACGCATTAAAGCTTTTTCCAAGCAATCTTGTTTTTCTCTAAAACAGCGATTATTTTCTTTCTTTGCGGGCCTGACAGGCCTTTCCACTCGATTGCGGCGAAGTCTGGCTTTGGCTCGGTTTTGTTAATGGTTTGCATAATCAAGTCTTCATCAAGCGCGTCGGCTTTGTATTTCGGGCAGATGTGACCAAAGGCAATCTCACCTGCCAAAAGCTTGCGATTGAAGGTCGGGCAGTAATGACAGCCTCCGAAACCAACTGCAACAGGAACTTTTTTCTCGTGGGGCTCTTGAGATATGTCTGTGCAAAGCTTGTTTATCACATCTGCAGCAGCTTCGCAAGCTGCCAAATCGTTCCATTGCTTTTCCGTTGAGCCTACCTCAACAAACATAACTGGGAAATCTATGGTTGGACTGTGGTGTGTTGCTTCCATACCAATCTCATAGCCAGAAAGCTCCTTTCTCATAGCTTTCAGCTTCTGGTATTCTAGAACGCCTGCGCGCAGATAAAGCGCAGGGGCAATCGAAAGCTTCCGCGGGTCTCCACCAAGGTCTGCAGTATCCCAGTTTCCTGTCGGATGGCAATTTAGCATAGGTATGTTTGCTTCAGATTTATGGGAAGAAGCTACAAGTATCAATTCGGGTTTTAATTTCTTGAAGTCCTTTTCGTATTTATCTAAATCGAGAACGTTTTCCTTGACCTCAAACAGCTTTACGTCAGTAGATTCGCCGTATTTTTCCTTGAAGACCTTTCCAATATTAACAGAAGCCTTGTTTGCTTTTGCTACAACTATAAGTTTCATAGTCAAACGTATTTTAGGAATTCGTCTCTGTTTATCTTACACTCGTCCAATATTTCTAGTAAAGTGCCTTTCGCTAATTCAGGATGCAAAGGCACTATAGTCGTGATAGCATCTTTTCGAAGCTTCACGTGACTGCCTTTCTGGCTAATAGTTTGAAACCCAAAATGTTTGGTGAGAATTTTAATAACGTCTGCGCCAGATAGAACTGGCAACTTCATTTTTTCTTAACTATTAAAGTAGCCACGCTGACTTCTCTCATCTCTGGCTTTGGCTGATCTTCTAGATATAACTCTATGGCCTCTTTTATATTGTCCAAGGCTTCTCCGTAGCTTAGACCTTGGCTGACTATTTTAAGTTCTATGCACTTAGCTATGTAAAACTTATCTTCTTTTTCTATAACAATTGTAAACTTTTGGTCCATACTGACATATATACGAAAGAACCTTTTAAGCCTTATTACTGCTTTTTCAGCTTTTTGAATTGCGGAACCGCTCTGTCTGTTTTTTCTTTTGGTTTCTTCCGCATGGATGCTGCTACGCCAGCTATAACTAATATAGCTATTACGATGCCAATAAATATAGGAGTATTAACGCCGCCTACTTGCATGTTTGAAAATGTTGAAGGAGCAACACAGCTTTGGGTTTTTGTTAGAGTGTTATCGCATAAGTCCTTGCAAGTACCTGACTGCGTTCCTTCAGTAGAAAAGATTGAAGGTGACGTACAGTTACCGAAAGTTGAAGGTGTGCAATCTCCGCATTGCGGAGCTCCTGGCGGGCCAGTTGGTTTGGCTGGCGCAGTTGCGTTAGTTTGATTTGTAGTTGTTGGAGCTGGCTTGCAATCTGTAGAACAGCTTGTTGCGGTTTCATTGCCAGCGCATTCGCCATCTCCGCAGAATGGGAATGGTGTCCAGCAAATCCTTGGGTTATCTCTTGGGTCTGCTTCGCCACAGCCTATGTTTTTCGAGCCGGATCCGCCACATAGATACTCTGGCGTACCCTTATGGTTTGGAGAGAATTGAGCATATTCTGCTGCAGATGCGCAAATGCAAGAGTCAGGACAGGTGCCTACGTGCGGCGCATAAGCTTTAGTTTTCGTTGCTGCCGTAGCTACAGAAAATGATAGCATAACAGCTAAAACAAGTACAAGAATCTTAAGTGGAAGCGTTTTCCTCGTCATAGCCAAGAGCTAAAATCAATAGCATCTATAAATAGTTTTTTGCGCTGCTAAGGTTTTTAAATCGGGATTTTACCAGAAATAGGCCAATTGAGGTTAAAATGACATACTC
>Ga0334722_10002401_pt1 | contig 21317 bp, 26 predicted proteins | sample C3_bottom_MG_FD_207210 | JGI IMG/M metagenome (GOLD analysis project Ga0334722, IMG submission 207210) | Sediment microbial communities from Yellowstone Lake, YNP, Wyoming, USA - C3_bottom | ecosystem: Environmental > Aquatic > Freshwater > Lake > Sediment | place: USA: Wyoming | collected... | reverse complement strand
GCAACGCTTCTGGGATGTTTGTGTTTATAGTGTTTAAAAGTTCTATCGCACCATCAGATTTAAATACGCCTGCCAAATCTCTAAATGCAGATAAGAAGTTTCCTCTATTTTTGGGTTCAAGTGCGTGTAATACGCTTGAAATTGCAGATATTGCCTTTTTATCGTCCTCTGTTAGCGTTCTTACTTTCCCTGAAATCAAATCAACAACTTTTCCATCTTCTAACATAGCGTCCAATTTATCTGGTTGCATTTTAATATACGGGAGATATCTTTGCACCCAAGTTTCAACATCCGCTTCTGACGAGGATGATGATTGTTTAAGTGCCAACTCTTTTTCTTTGAACCCCATTTCTTGTGCAAACTTTTCTTTGTCCCATAAGAATGTCTGTTTAAACTTTTCTTTGTCCCACCCTAATTTAGCCCAAAACTCTTTTGTATCCTCAAAGAAGGACATAACCGATTGCTGATACTTCATATATGCAAGGTCAAGGTCTTCCTGCTTCCACTTGTCTTCATATTGAAGTCTTAACATAGGCATATAAATCTTTTCCATAAAATCCATAGCGTCCTTCTGGCTCTGTATTTCTTGTTCCCTTCTATACAATTCGTTTTCAAGCGGGAGGTTTGCCTTATCCACTTCTATCTGTGCGTCCAAAAGTGCCTTTTCCTGCTTAATGGCTTCAATCTTATCTTGGTCTTTTTCAATCAATTGTAGTTTCTCTAACGCCTCTCTTGCCATCAATTCGTTCTGTAATTGAGCCTCTGACATCTTTGTGTTTGCTGTTAAGATTGCAATTTGAGCGTCTATTTGAGCCTTCCATTGTAAGACTTGCATATGAACTTTGTTTTTCTCTGATATACCTTGTGCCTCAATCTGGTTTAACGCTCTGGTGGTTAAGCCTGAAAAGTATATGCCTCTCGCCGCCATTTCCTCTTTTGATTTAGATTTTGCCGCCTCAACATTCTTTTCAATCTCTTGGTATGCTGTTTTTTCATACTCGTCATATTTACCTTCTGTGTCTTGAAGAGCCTGTTTTGCTTGTGTTAAGGCGTTTTCCATTGTAGTCAACGAGTCGGATATCAGTTTCTGATATGTGTCGTGTATTTGTCCTAATAATTTGTCCTCTCCGCTCTGAATATCGCTTACTAATTGGTCGTAAGTTTTATCCATAATTTTTGCTTGGTTTATTTCCTCGTTTAGTTTTATCTCTGGTATTGTCATCTTTGTAAGGTCTTGCGTCTCGCTTGTTGTTCCTGTTGTTCCTGTTGTTCCTGTTGTTCCTGTATCGCCCGTCGTTCCTGTGTCAAGTCCCAAATCTTTTGCAATAGGGGCAAGAGCCTTTTCTATATCAGCCTGACTTACATAGGTTGTCCCGTTATAAAGGCTTCCTATTTGCTGTGGTGTCCCTAGCTTATAAGTTTTATCTCCAACCTTTAATATAACCTGATTGCTATCTTTATCCCAATCAACGGTTGCTCCTTTAATTCCTTTGCTTTCCAAATACTTTGGAAGTGCTTCTCTAATTGGGTCTTTTTGTCTCTTAATTCCATTCATACTCATAGCGGTATCAATGTAGTTCGGATTTGTATACCAAGTCCCGTTAATAATTTGCCCTTCATCTGGACTTCTCGGTTTCCCAAGATTAAATTCTTTATCACCAACCTTAATCGTTAAACCTTTTGTATTGTCCCATATGATATTGTCATCGGTTAAGCCATAAACATCTTTCAAGAAGTTCCTCATTGGGACGGTTCCTGCTGGTGCTGATACGTTTGTTTGATTACCTTGTCCTGTTTGCGTAATATTCCCCGTCGCTGTCTTTCCGTAGGTAGGAACAGATACTCCTTGTTGTGTGGTTTGTGGTATGGTCTGTTGTTCGGGCAACGTTGCCTGCCCTTTTTGCGTATTAGATGTAAATAGGCTTGGCATTATACGTTTAAGCGGACTTGTATCAATACCCATAGATTGTAAAGTTTGGAGCGTCTTTTGTTCTGGCGTCACATCTGTATCTGCTGTAAGCCCCAGATTTTGTATTCCTTTTTCATAACTCGTATACTTTCCTACTATTGGGTCGTGGTCTGGGTCTTTAATAACACCTTCGTCCACAAGCCTTTTTCTTGTCTCGTCTGCAAGTTGCGTGACATATGGTTTAACTTCTTTTGGCATTTGGTCGTAAATGCTTTTGAGCCAAAGGATAAATTTAATAAGATACTTTGCATTAGAATAACTTGTGTTTTCCACGGCTCACCTCCTAAATCGTTTTCTCAATGATAATCTTGTTCCTTGTGTTTATTTTCCTGTTGTGTGTGTAGTAATCCTGTTGGGCTTTTAGGAAAAGGGCAAGTTCATATTGAGCGGCTGACAGGTTTTCGTCCTTCATATAAGCAATGCCGAGGACATAATGTTTGATAGCGTTTTCATACATAGGCGGGATATCTATCGTATCTGTTGCGTTCTGCACCATAGATGGCACTCTGTATCCATATGCGTAGAGAGTGCCATCTTTTTCAAATGGGACATCAAAATAAAGCGTGTTTGCAAATATCTCATAGTCATCGGCATCAATCAAATCTCTTGTCGTTCCGTCATCAAATTCAATCTTTAAGAACCTAATAATGTTTGTATCAAAAGGCACTTCTTGGTCGCCTTTTTTAACATCATATTGCCATACAGCCTCAATGCCTTTTCTTTTGTAAAACTCTTTTAACCCGTCGTTAATCCAAGTCATTATCTCGCTATCAGTTAAGTAGCCATTAACGGGAGAGATAATAATACTTCTCACATAGTTTATAACATCTTGTGCTGTCATTTTTCACCTCCTATGTATAGGATATGGTATGTTGGTTGCCATTTTCATCTGTAAAATATAAGTTGCCATTGCTATACCAAAATCTGCCGCCCATTCCGCTTGGACTATAAAATTGTATGCTATACCCTGCCGATATATACATTGACCCTTGAATAGTGATGTAATGTCCGCTTCCGGGAATTAAGTTGATGTTTCCTTGGTCTGATTGAATAGTTAGTGTCCCCGTGGAAAATAAACTTATCGCACGATAGGACAGAATATTAAGTCCAACCCCTGTTGGTGCGTATATCATTGATGTTAAGTAATTGTTTGATTCGTAAAAATAAATATAGTTATATGTTGATATTTCTATTCGCTCACCGCTTGCGTTTGTTTCAAGTGTGCTACCTGTGATTGTTGATGAGGTTATGGTGCTTGAAGCAATATTCCCACTAACGGTTAATGTTGCCCCGTCCCATTTAAGATATTGTGAGGAATTACCTATGCTAAACACATAGTTCCCATAGTAATATCCGAGCCAAAAGCCATTATTCGTATCGGTAAAAGAGCTTTTTCCACCCGCAATATATCCGGAACCACTTAATGTTATGTATGGAGAAGTGATACTAATATTAGCAGTAACAGAGTTTGCCTCAATGTTTCCCTTGACTGTTAGCGTATTCCCGTCCCAATACAAATATTGATTATTGTATTGAGAACCTAAAAACATTTCACCTGTGTTTCTAATATCAACAGACCAACCGCCAAGCGTCGCATTATAAAAGCCGAGATGTTGTGCTGTTAAATATAAGCCAGATTGAGATGGGATAACATAGGAAGTGCTTTGTAATACTGTTTGATATTTGCCATCGCTTCCAATATATGCTATTGCTCTGTTAGAACCATCTGTAAAAGTAGCGATTTGCGTGGCGGACACCCTTTTATAAGTCACGCCATCAGAAATGCTATCTAATGTATCAGTGCTTTTATTAAATGCTGGGAATGAAAGTCTGTCCGCTGTGATAGTTCCCGCTCTAATATTTTGTGCTGTTATTGAACCTGCTATAATTGAGTTTCCAGATATCCTTACTCCACCGCCAGCGGTATCAAGGGCTTGAAATTGTGCCAATCCTAAAATGCTATCATACCAAGCATATGCTAAAACAATTGCTGTGTCTGAACTTGGATAAGTTGTCGCCTTTTTCATTGTTAATGTTGCACTATCCGCTGGCTCATCACTATCTTGGTCTTTTGCCCATTCAACATAAAAGTAATATGCACTATCGCCTGCTTTAAATTGATAAGAGCCAGAACTGATTGTTTGTTGCACCTGAACCACTTGCAAGTCTCCCATTGTATCGCCGGGGGTATATTTCATTTTCATTAGGTATGCAACGCCATCAGTCCATTGCAAAGTGTCATTGTTTGCCCCGCCGACGCTAAATACAACCGTCGTGCCTTTTACTCTATTGGGAACGGTTATCTTAAAAGCGGTAATTGCTCCCGCTTGCAATTGAACAGCACCAACTGCCCCAGCGGCTATTTGGTCGGAGGTAATGCTATGTGCTTTTATCTTTTTTCCATTAATAGTCCCAACCTCGTTATCATTTACAGAGCCTGTTGCTAACTCGTCTTCGGATATGCCGAAGACAGGTGCTTTAATGAAATCATTTTGTTTAGACATAGCCAACACCTCTCATTTTACTTAAAAGTTCCATTCCAATAATTTCAACAGGTTGATTGCCTGATAATTGAATTTGTGCCTGTTCAAAAAGAGGGAATGAAAGAATAAACTCGTCGCTCTGTCCATTGCTCATATCAAGCGTTCCTACATTGTAAGTTGTGCCATCTAAAATGAGATTTACATTTATTGTTGCTTGCGTTGGTTTATGTAAAATCCTCAAAAGTATTGGTCTCTTATATGCCTCCAAATCTCCGTAATGTATCGTTCTTGTTGTAAGCGTCCAATTCAAAACGCCAGAGCCTTGTCCCCATTTATACAATTTACCATCAGAAGTTCCAAGCCAGAGATTATTCTTATCCGAATACAGGCAAGAGGTATTTGGATAAGAATAATGCTCAAAGGTTTTAGTCTGTGTATTATAGACACCTATATCATCGTCATTGTTATAATAAACTTTTGCGTCGTAAACAGCGACATTATAATAGGTTGCTGGGTGCCAATACTTTTTCAACGCCTTTGAAATCAACACATCTTGTGAGGCTAAAATGCAAAGTCCTTCTGGGCTTAAATAGTAAACATAATCGTAATAGTCAACCTGATTATCTATGGTTGTAAGGCGCCCTACATAGATTGTATTTGTGATAAAATTGCTTGGTGTTTGTCCTACAATCTCTTGTATTCTACTCTCTTGGAATATGATTATCCTTCTATTCCAGATAGCCATTCCTGTTATATTTGACGAGTCTTCGGAACGCATATCAATAAAGTTATTAACAGTTTCCGTTCCTGATGTATCTGCAACATACCAAGAGTTGAAAGCGTTGTCAACGATACCGCTCCACCTTACCCTTTGAGGTGCATATGTGAAGTCAGTTGGGTCTGTCTTTTTGTTCTCATACAAATCGCCAGAGGCAAAAAGATAGGTTTGCCAGAGCAAAAGGTATTTGCTCCTCGGCGCCTCTTGCATAGTGGACATTGTTGTCCCATCATAAGTGAACAATCCATCTGTATGGTGCATAATATACAAAGTGTCAAAGAAGCCCCCCGAGAAGGCTAACTTCTCGGAGGTGCTGAATGTATAGACTAATGAAAAAGTATTCCCATCGTATTTGTATAACTTATTCCCTGCCTGTATCATAACCAAATTAGTCCCAGCGACGTCCCTTTTCCAAGTAAACACTGTTATAATTGGGGCTGAAAAAGTGCCTACTAAAAGCGGTTGAGGTATAGATGATAGCGTTGCTTGGTTCGTAATCGTTATGTTTGTTGCGTCTGCTAAAAAGCCGTCTGGTAAAAGCGTGGGGTCTATGTCTGTTTGAACCCCTTTCCAGCCTGTTAATCTATCTATAAAAGAATTATGCAACTTACCTCTTTGTATCATTTCCGCCCTCCAAATTGTATAACTTCCTTCTTACGAAGTCTCTCATACAATCCTCCAAGTAAAAACTTATTTCCTCGTCGTGCTTGAATTTAAAACCTTTTTCTTCAAGTGCATATTGAATGAAGTGTCCAAATTCGTGGGCTAACAGTTCCGCTGTCGCAACATTCTTAATCACTCTTATTTCTGTCAAAGGGGCTTTATGCAACTTTTTAAATCGGAACACAATATCAGCGGAGTTGCCATCGTAATTAAGCATTTTGTCCCCTTCTTCACTGCAAGCGTCAAGCCAAACAATTCTTATGTATTCAACCTCTCTTTCCTTCTCCATACTATCCATTCAATAATTTCTTTAAGTCCTGCACTCTTGCTGGTGGCAACGGAGGGTAAACCTCATTTATATCAGCCCCGAACTTGCGAGGGTGGACATCTTTTTCATTAAATGTGAAAGTGGGAGTATAAAAAGATGGCACAGGTTTTAATGCCTGCAATGGTTGTCCCAGCGTTGTTTCTAACAAAAACTCCTGTCCGTTTAGTATAACTGTAGCCCAAGCGTGTCCATAAATAGAACCATCAATTTCAACGGTTCCTATGTTAGCCCAAGCGTTTATGCCATTCGCTCTCAACAAGGAGACTAAAAGGTAAGTCCCGTCCTCACAATCAACCCAGATATCGCCATTATTTTGATGTTTAACTGCGAGGGTAAAGACTGGCGGGTTCCAAGTGTCAAGTCCGCCTTTAAGGATAGTGTGTCCGTTATTCTTGACTTCCAGACTGTCTGTTTCATAGTGGTATCCATTCTCCAGCCAATCATACGTTGCTGTTATCGTTGCCATCTCATTATCTTTTTTTAGTTGTGCCGCTTGTAATTGAATTGCGGTCTGGTTAGGAGTAATAAAAGATGTTAATATCTCTGGCTCGCCCCAGAGTTTGTCTTTTACTACATACTTTTCATTTCCAGAGGAGGTTTGTGAATTTTCATTTGTATTTAAATTTCCACGCACTACCAAGACGACTAAAAAGATACTTAAAACAACGCTAATAATAGTCGTTATTATTAACATTTTTCTCATTTTCCTCCCTCTCTTTATGGTTTTAATAAATTTTTTAATTCTTGAACTGCCTTTTCTGGTAAGCCTATTTGCCCTGCATTTATTTGATGGACACCCTGCGGTGTCTTGGTAACCCCGAGGGTGCCGAGAAGCATTAGTATGATTGTTGCTATAATTATTATTTCGTTCACATAAAGTCTATCCTTTTTTACCATCTTTACCTCACCTTAAACAATAAATTGAATAAATTAAGGACGAACGAAAAGTTCAATATTCCTGAAATTATTAACAAGATTATCACAATTGTTAATACAATCTTTGTTAAAAGGTATAAATCGTTCCAATCCTTAACTCTAAATCCTTCTCCCCACTTCATCTGCTTTTACCTGTGCCTGCGTAACTTTTAAATCCTTATTAGCGTTAAACCAATCAACGAATATGTGTGCAAGATTGCCGCCAAAGGAATATAACAAACCAGAGAGAACTGCGTCAACATAAATGCCGACATTAGCACCAAACATTTCAAGTATCTGCGTCTTGTCTGGCGACCAGATAAGAATAGCCATTGATAAAACCTCTCCCAAGACAATTGATATCAATTGTTTCATATTCTTTGTAAAATCTGTATCCTGCTTAAACCAACTCCAATTGGTTGAGATTTGAGTTAACAATTGGTCTACAAATCCTAAAAAGCCAACAAGAAGTATACCCGTCAGTTTCATTTCGGTTCCCATACTTCACCTCCTTTTTATATGTTTCTTGATAATGGAGTATATTTTGCTTGGTATCCATACGATTAGGAAGCCAAGCAAAAAAGGAACTCCGATGATGTAAAAGATTTTGAGCCAGACAACAATATACTCAATCATCTCTTTGAGAGTAATGTTATTTAAGTCCATATCCTATTTCCCGTTTATTCTCCACAGAATAATTGCAAGTTCCTCTCTTGTAAGAGGTTTAGTCCAATAATCGCTTGTGAAATACTGCGGTGTGGGAGCGTCACCATTCATAACTTTTGCACCCATAACCCATTGCTTTGCCCTTATGTCCTCTGGTAAAGTCTTAACAAACTTACTATGTATGTCTATAACTGCGTTAGCCCAAGAAGTATCAGAGGCATAATAATAACCTATGGCTGAAAGAGTTTCACCCCTATAATACAAACCACCCGGTGTGAGGTATAACTTTTTGATTTGAGTAGCGATATAAACAATAGCGTCGTGCTTACTCATATTCTTAACCTTGTAAGCCTCTGAATTAGGACCGCTATCAGTTATACCCCAACTAAAACAATTGTTCCAATACTTCCACCAATAATTTGAACCCCAGCCACTCTCGTGGATAGCGATAGATAAAAGATAGTCCGCCCCGATACCAGACGCCTTTTCTGCGTCAATAAAGGCTTGTCCGTATCCAGCAAGCCCCGTGCCTTTTACATAATTGTCAATCTGTTGTGCTGTGATAAAAGATGGAGATAATACTGTTATAGTCTGTGCTAATTGCGTTGCTGTCTCTGGTGGAATTACTGCAACGCGTTGCAGTGATTGTTCGTAAAAAATACCTGTCGTTATAGAGAGAATAACCACAAGTATTGTTAAAAAGAAAGCATAGTATTTAAGCATTTTACACCTCCCGAGGCAAGACATTGATGGTAAATTTAATGCCTGTTGGGTTATTGGGCGTCGGCGTTGAGATGGTGGCGGACACATCAAGGTAGCAGTTATACTTTTCCAAAGCCTCGTTTATCTCTTGTAAACACTTACTTACTCTCTCCGCCTTTTCTTGTTCTAAAACTTTTTTAGCCTCGTCTATTTTATTCTCTTCCAAGTTCCCACCTCCTCACTTTTCTGCCGCCAAGTGGCTGTAAGTTTCTTAACTCTGCTCCAGAATGTTGGCACGGCGACAAAGATTGTTGACCCGACAAAAGAGGCAAACATTTTAATATTCCTTTTTAACAATGCAGACATATGAGTGGTTGAACTAATAACCGCTTGTAATAATTGAATGATAATCAATTGTGCTTGTATGGTTGTGTGTCCTATGACTTGACTTGCAAGGCTTCTTAATCTTCGTATCTGTCCTGCAAAAGATGTCCCGCCGCTTATAAGTGCAGATAAAAGTTTCGGGACAATAAGTTGAGCGGTTAAAATAGTTTGTGTTGTTATATTACTTACCAACCACTTTACTCTGTTAATTGTGCCTGTGAATAATGTCCGTCCAGCGACAGAGCCTTGCAAAGCCTTTTGAATAGATATAAAAGGTGATATTTGTGTTTTACAACTTAAAACAGATGAAAGAGTATGGTGTGCTGTTAGATTACTTACAAAAGTAGTGCCTGCCGATACAATTGCGTTTAAGAATTGCTTGCCTCTAATAATTAAGTCCGATATGAAAGATGTTGACGACTGAACGACTGCCGTTAATCTTTTTTGTATAGCAAGGAATGGCGATATTTGTGTCGCACCGTTGATAGCAGAAATTAAACTCTTATATATGCTTATAACAGAGGATAGAATAGAAGCCCCGCTAATAGAAGCCTTCAAGCCTGCAAATCTTTTTACGACACCACTAAAAGATGTCGACCCAACAATAGACGATATAATACGTTTAATTATGCTTACTTGTGGCGTAAGTATAGTCATCATAGGAATAGAGGCTGTTAATTGCCAAGTTGTTCCTGTAGCAGTATAGGTGATTGTAATTGTTATGCAGTCAATATAGACAGTGACGTTGTTTGAATTATCTGAATTAAATAGCGTAATTTGGCAACCGAAACCGGATGAGTTAATATCATTGACTGTCCAGCTTGCTCCCCATAAATCAGAAGAAGAGCCCATCACATATGAACTATCTGTTGTTGTCCAGAGAGTGGAATTCTTTTCAGTAGAACCTCTTGGCGAGAATGTATTTCCACTATAAATTCCAAGGATTGCAGAATATATGCTGATATCCGAACCAATACTTGCGTGTCCTTCTATTGACACACTAATACCATTTATGGTTGCACCAGACGGAATACTGAACCCAAAATTATAGACAACAAAAGCGGGTTTATTCAACGGCGAAAGAGTTATCGTTGCATAAACGTCGTCAGAGGCAGAGATATTCCCCGGGTTGGTTAAAACGGTAGCACCGCCTGCCGCTTTCGTGACGGAATATGTCGCCATTATTTATTACCTACTAATCCTCCGTAAAGGTTAATGACCCAGCCGCAAATTGTGCTGTATCTCCATTTTGTATTGTCTTTGAAGTTGATAAGTTAGCCCAGAACAAAAGGTTGCCACCTGTTGCGGCGTCAAAGATACCAACAGCAACTACCGTTCCCCAATCAGCTGTTGCTGTTGGGAATGTGATTGTCGTTCCATTCGACTTTGTGCCATTAGAAGCGGCGGGGAAATTAGTCGTGTTATTCGTAACAGCAACTCTTGCATAACCTCCGCCCGATACTTCTGTTCCGCCGCCAGCGTCAGTTGGGGCGACGGTAAAGAGTGCAATATATACGGTTGCTGGTGGAGTGAACGATACGCCACCTAACAAAAAGTCCAAAACTTTGTTTTCAAGATAATCGCTTTTACCAGCCATGCTTCACCTCCTATTTATGTTTTTTCTTTTTATTTTTACTTTTACCAGCCTTTGAGAGGGCTATCGCTACCGCTTGGCGTTGTGGATAGCCCTCATCAATAAGTTTTTTAATATTATCAGAAATCACCTTACGGGACTTGCCCTTTTTTAAAGGCATTACTTCTTCCCCCTCTTTCTCTTTTGTGCCAATTTTTTAAGCGTTAAAGCAAGCCTTGCCCTCCGTCCCAGCGTGCCACCTTTTTTAGCGGCTGATTGGAGTTTGCTTGCTGGTATGGTTTTATCTTGGCTAACTCCTAATTGTTTATGAAGGGCACCCGGCTTTTTTATGGCTTTCTGTATCCAATTTTTCTTTTTAGCCATATTACACCCCCATTATTGCATTAACTTTTTGCGTGGCTTGGACGCTCTTTTCTTTATCCGTGTTCCATACATTTTCTGCATATTTTCAAGCATTGGAATTCTCTTCTTCCCCATTTGTTTGAGTATTGCGGTATAATCTTGCGTAGAAGCGGGGTTGCCAGAGCCTTTCTTCTTTTTCTTCGTAAAATCGTCTATAGAGTCTTCTATAAAGTTTGTTTTTCTTGGCATTATGCACCTCCTAAATTAAAGATTTGTTGTAAAACTTTTAAACGATTAGGAATACTTGTTGGGTATTCCGTTGATAAAAAGTCGTGTTTTGGACGATAATACATTGCTGACAAATGAACTTTTTCTAAATTGCTATACATCTGTTCCGCCGCCTCGTTAATGTCTGTTCCAGAAGCAGTAACGACGCCAGCGGACTTATCATAACCGACATTAACTTTTATATCGCCCTTTTTCTTAACGTCCCAAATCCAATAATTAAGCCCGTCAGGGAAATCAAAGATTAACTCATCAGCCCATTCCTTTTTCTTTATAGTCAAGTTAAAAATGTTAATAGAAGTTGCAACCTTGTCTGCTTTAAATTTCTGTTTATTCATTATGTAATCAAAATACACATCCGCACCACCAAGTGCTGTCATCTCGGTAAAGACAGCATTATACCCCACCCTGTCTGGGCAATACTCACCAAAATAGAACTTCTGTCTTGAAGGTGAATACAATACAGAGGCGTCCCATACCGTCATTTCATTAGGTCTCAACATAAAAGGCATTAGCGGTTGAAGGAACTTTTTGAATATTTCACCACCAACATCTATGTAAAACACATAGTCGCCAGAGCAACCTGTTTGATATCCTGTATCACCTGCACCTAAAAATTTGAGTTCTATATCTACATTAGCGGTTAAGACTTCGCCATCAAAAGCAATTGCCTCTGGCGTGAACTCTATGATGTCTGTAATTTTTTCCTCCAAGATAAAGCCATCTTTTTCAAAAACATCTTTGAATTGTTGTAATGTTGTTATTATTTCCTCGTGGTTTATCTTAACATCTGTTCCCTGTGGGACAAAAGTAAACGCCTCTGGCGAATTACCTTTTAGGACAAAAAGTTCTTGTCTCTGTTGTATGAATTTAGTTGCCTCATCAATTGTTTTAAACTCATAGTTAGGCACGGGTTCAAGGTCGTTGTAAAAGGCTTGCACCATTTGCTTTGCAAGTTTTCTGTCTTCCTCTAACTTTGCGTCCTCTTTATGAGGTAAAAGCCCTTTGAAGCCAGCCTCTCTTAATTTATCGGCATAATTGTAAAGATAATTGAAATCACAAAAGATGAAAAACTCATCTTTGCTTTTAACTTTCAAAAGGGCTTTTAGAAGCACGTCGGCGTCGTATTTGTGTTTTAATAGTCCATCATATAGCTCAAACCTTCTTTTACGACTTTCAGTATCCTCTGTCTGTTTAATACCCAACTTTTGCCAACTATCAACCATTCCGACATAAACTTCATATCCAGCCTCTTGAAGTTGATAGGCTATTGGCAACGACTCACCAAGCATTGTAAAGAAGGCAAATATCATAACACCTCCAAAAGGGGAGGGGCGTGAAGCCCCTCGCTTTTATACAGTTATACCTGTTAAGACAGCGTGAGCGTTCCTGTTGGAAATTACAAGAGAGTAAATGGTATCAATCATTGCAACATAGTCATAGTTGGTTGTGCTAATCTGTTTAAACTCTGATAACTTGAAGTCGGCTTCTGGGTGGACAACAAACTTAATATAGTCGCTGTTAATGAAATACATCTTACCGCTTACTGCTGAGTCGGTAGAGAATATAATCGGGATACCATCAAAACTTGCACCTACTTGGAAGCCAAGTTTGGTTGCAAATTCATCTTTAATCTGGAACGCACCTTTGTCGTAAGAAGTGAATACATATGCCTCATAGATATCCTGTGAAGTGAGAATAAGGTCTGGTTTACCCCACTTGTAGGTTAAGGTATCAAGAACCTTAAACATATTCTTGATAAGTCCGTCATTTGAGTCGTAGGTAAAGACGTGGGATACCCACCAACTTGCGTCGTTTACACTAATATCACCGACTTTAACGGTATTACTTCCATCAGTTGCGTCAGTGTTAGAAATCAGTTGATGAAGTCCGAAAACTGGTCTGTTAGCGGCTGTGGAGTAGTTCATAAAGAAGTATCTTTCAAAGTCGTTAGCCGCACCTTTTGCAATCCTATCAAGAATTTTCTTTGCAAAGTCTTCAAGAGTGTAAGCACCTCTTTCAACTAACATCCATTCCTTGTAGGTAATCTTTACAGCCATATTGTAGAATGCCCAGTCGAACCAAGCCTCTGTTGCAATTTCAGGTCTGTCTTGTGGAGTAGGAATTTCACCAACACCGCTCCAAGTATTACCTGATACGGTTCCGTATTCAAGCCCAACCATAATTCTCTTACCGCCTTTAACATCAACGAGAGACTTACCTTTTTTCAAAAAGTCCATCAATGGGTTATACTGATAAATCTGGTTAACAAAACCTTTAATTATCGATTTTTCTTTTACTAATGCATTTAGTGTGTCAATTGTTAATGCCATTTAACATCGCCTCCTTTGTTAAAAATTTTTTGTTTGCGTAAAGCAAAAGATGTAATACTTTACACAAAAGGTTTTTGGTTTTTGGAGACTTTACGCACCCCAAGAGGCGATAAAACACTGCAACGTGTTGCAGTGAAAATTAACCAAACTTTTTACCTTTTAAAAGTGCAAATGCCTCGTCCAAAGACTTTGGCTCGTATTCAACATTTGCACCTTGTCCTGATGGAGTTTCGGTAGAGGCGTTTTTCCTTGCTTCGGATACTTGCGACATTTCGGTCTCTTTCCGTTTTAACGAAGCCAAGTAAACGTCCTCTAAAATGTCAAGGTCGTTTACAACTCCACCAGTCTTTCTATAAACTTCTAATAGGACATCAACTCTGTTAAAAGGTATTGGAGCGTCTTTGTATTTCTGCTCCAATTCATTACACTTTTGGTTAATCTCCGAAATCCTTTGCTGGACTTCAAGAACTTGTTTTTCCTCATCAGGCTTTTCAGCCTTTTGCTGTTCTTGTTGTTCCTCTGGCTGTTTCATAGCCTGATTGAGGGTTCTAATCTTTTCTTTGAGTTCTTTAATAATTTTGTTCTTTTCTCTTACTGCTTTTGACAAATCGCCTTTTTTGGGTGGCGATTTGACTTCAACGGGTTCTTCTCCACCATTAAGCAATTCATCAATTTCCCGTTGAAGTTGTGCAATCTCCCTATCTAATTCCTCGGCAACTTGAAATTCGTCGGTGGCTTCGCCTGACCCCTCCGACGCAGGGGAATTGGTTGCCTCGGTTTCGTTAGGAAGATTGATAAGTTCGTCATTCATCTATATCACCTCACTGCAATAAAGGACTTGTCTTTTCTGTTTCGTTTTCATTTACGCCAGAGGTTTCTGGCGAGTTTTCAGTCTCATTGGACTGCTTATTCAAATATTCAAAATGCACCTCACCCTTATCAGGGTCAACATCTGCAACCCTCAACAGAATAACATCGCCGGGTTTAACATCATCTGGAATTAAATCCTTTGAAATGCTAATTCCACCTTTTGTAAGATTAGGACTATTCATTGTGTCCTTGCCAGAATTTGGTTTCTGCAACGACGCTACAATCTCGTTAAAAGCGTCTGTATACTTTCCTTTTTGTGCCATCGCTTCACCTCCTTATTAAACGCCAACCCCTCTCTCGCCTGTTTGGGCGGCGACTTTTTGCTCTATTTGTGCTTTCTGTTGCTCTGCTTCTTTTACTTTATCTCGTGGCGTAGGTGTTTGTAATTGCTCTGCCTGTTGCTGTCCTTGTGGTTGTCCTTGTTGTTGTGCTTGCCCCATCATTTGTTGTAAGGCTTGCATTTGTTGTTGCTGATTATTCTTTTGTTCCTCTAATACATCAAGCAATTGTATGTTCTCTGTAAGCCTTGCAAATGTTTCAAGGTCAATCTTATTCTGTGCCAACAAGCCAGCAAGTAAGTTATTCCTTGCCAACTTATCTTCTGGCAACGGGTCTGATAGGTCAAAGAACAGATTGAACTTAATATCAAGTTTGTCAATTAACTCATCAGCATTTTCAAACTTTGTTCCTAAAATAGTTTCTAAATCTTTTTTGCTATACAATTTCTTAATCATACTTACCCATATACGTCCAAATCTATTCATATCACTTGCTATTTCTGTTAGGTCTGCTTCAAAAGTTAAGTTCGCCGCCTGTTGCTGGGCTATGATACCAGACGCTGTTCTTTGTGCTTCTCTGCTTACCGCATTCATAGCGTAAGTTCCAGATAGTTGTTGCATAAGCCCATAACCGCTATATTGTGCTACCGTAAGCCATCTTGGGTCAGCGGCGTTTAAATTTAAAGTTCCAATTACCTCTTCTTGGTTTGAAAGTGTAATAATCTCTCTCGGGTCGTTTGAAATCTTTAAATCCTTATCAGTTGTATATATCCTTCCATTGTTTGTTATTAGCATACCATCAATCAAAAGCCCAAGAGATTTGTTGTGTAAGTTCTGCGGGTCAATCAAAAAGCCAACCAACGACTCACCCCATAGGCGGTCAGAACTTTTGTAAGGAGTAATTGTGAATATTGGAAAGTCATCATAGTCTGTTATCTTTTTAACTTCTTTCACGTCTAATATCTGTTTATCTATCCAAGTTATACATACAGGCTCATCAAAAGCTAAACCACGATACCAACTCTCATACAAAAGGATAGAGGCATTGGGGTCTTTGCCTTCAATCTTTACTCCATACTTTTTCTCTATATACTCCTGTGGCTTTTTGAATACAAAATGTATGAACCTTGCGTCCTTTAAGTTTTTTGCATATGGGTCAACATAAACATCTAATGGGCTAATTGGAACTATATCCACCTCGTTTATGTCCTCGTCCCAAACAAGTTTGAACCAACCTGTCCCGTATATAAGAGCGTCTTTATATACGATTGCTAACTTACCAGAGAAGTCATTTATTTTCCACAGATATTTCAGGATATATTGCCAAGCAATCGCAACATCGCCTTGTCCCGTCCCGACGGGCAAGACATCAATGTAAACTTTTCTTTTTCGTAATGAATTAACTCTCTGGTCTACGATTGTTTTGATAAAGTTTACAACAGGCTTGGCAACATAGCCTGACGAGTCAAAAGGCATTCCATCTTTATCAACTTCCCACTGCAACGAGTCATACCACATCTTATAGATACGCAATCTGTTTTGAGAGGCAAAGTTCTTTTCCGCTACGCTATTCTTTGCGTCTATTAGAATAACATCGCTCTCTTTTTTCTGGACTGCATACAAAAAGTCATCACGAACTCTTTTCAATACGCTATTTTCTTTTTCATCTTTATTTGCTTCTTTCACTAAATCCTGTATCGCCATATCGCCTCCTTAAAAGATGTCCCGCCAATCAAGGTCAGGCTTTACTTTCGGGTTCATAACTTTTTCATATAATCCCTTAAAATGTTCCTCTATCCAATTCACTGCTTTCGCTTCCGCTTTCGGTGCTGGCTTATATTCACGCTTTAATTGATTAGACAGAGTAAGAACAAGGTATTTTCTTGCTGTAATTGCGTGGTCGTTTCCATCTGGGAGCGTGCCATCTTTTTTCCATATATACCCCATATCCTCATCTAACATACGATAACACTTTGGGCTTATCGTTATTTTCCCTTGCCTAAATAACTTTACCAATGTTTCGACACCCATTGTGTTATCATTTTCTCCCCTTACCCACTCAACCTTTATTCCCCATTCTTTAAAATATTTTTCTATCTGTTTCTGATATATCAATCCGCTTGGGTCGTAATAAATCTTTTTTATTTTATATTTTCCCACCAAATCGGCGAAGCCTTTTGCGTGAACTTCCAAATCTGGGTCTTGCTTATAATATTCGTCTATGAAGTGAATACCTGTTGAGTTTACAAACGCTACTTCAAGCACCGTCGGGTCGCCTACACCAAAGTCTGCTCCTGCATAGCACACAGATTGTCCGTCCCACTTCAAATCTTTTACTACTACATCTCTGTCATAGTTAAATACGAGACCCTCTGGCTTGGTATATATCCCGAGATAATAGAATGCAAAGTCCTCGGGTCTCATCGTCTCCATATCTTTTTTAAACCTTTGTCTATCAAATGCTGGGTTCCAGATAGAAGGCATAGTAAGGAACAGGACATCAGGGTCGCCCTCGTCAAACCTTCTTTTGAAGTCTGTATACAACCAACTGTCGCCTTTTCTGTATGGGTTAGAGATAAGCAATAGTTGTCCGTTATATAGGTTAGTCCTGTTCTTTACCATCTGGTAAGCAATGTATGGGCTTTGCCCCGCCTCGTCCATCACTGCTCTATGGACGTGAGAACCCTGTATGTGTTCTGGGTTATCTGTTGACGAGAAGTAAATTTTGCCAAATTCATTCCCATATATTCTATGCTTTTTAGATATCCATTCACCCTCCAACTCCGTGCCTTTAAAGAAGTCAATTACAGTTGGTATCATAATCCTTTCAACCATATCAAATGTCGGCTCTGTAAGTAAGTATTCGCCCCATTTCCTGTCCACCATATCCATTGCTATCCAGACAGGAATGAGGGAAGTCTTGCCCGAGCCTTGCCCCGCTACGACAGCGATTTCTCGTTGTTTAGCAAGTAAGACAATCATTTGAAGCAAGTGAGGGTGAACGATTTTGCTTGTCGCTGTTTCAGTCCAGAGGCTCATCTTTTGTTTTCAAGGTAATCTGGCGGCACAGGGACAGAATAACCAGCCTTGCCTAAAACATCTTTGTATGCCGTCCCGTCTCGTAAGCCAGCAACAATTCTTTGCAACTCCTCCCTGTGTGGAAACTCTATTATTATCTTTTTCTTTTGCACCAAGTCATTGGACTGCTTAATGAACTCTGTAAGTTCTTTTAAAGCCGCCATCTTTTCTTTTGCTGACGACTTTGGATTTTCAACTATAGACGTCAACACAGCCATTCTTATACTGTCGATATGTTTAATGATATCAGAGCCTATAAAGGCGTCGGAGGAAGCAAACTCTTTTATCTTTTCAGCCCATCTATTTTGCCTTGACATTTCTTTAACTACCCAGATGTCAAGGTCAAAATGCTCCGCCACCTTGTCAAGGCTACGCTTTTCACCTAATGAGACATAATACCAAAAAGCCGCCTCCGCAATCAGAGGGCTGTCAATGACTTGCCCCGACTTCTTGGGTCTGCCACCCTTGTTCTTTTCAACCTTATTAGATTGAGGTTCTGATTGAGTTTCTTGGGTTTCGCCCTCTGACTTGGAAGTCTCTTGTTCTATTGCCTGTTCTTCAATTTTGTCTGCCTGTTCCTGTTCTTTCCTTGTCTCTTTGTCTTTTCCCATCTTGTCCCCGAGAGGCTAACTTTTTCAACCGCCAAGTTGAAAATTTCCCCTCTCATATATATAGCGAAATTGCTGGTAAATTTTCCACCCACCTCATATCCCCTGTGTTGGTTGAAAACTCTAAACACTAATTCTATTCAAGCCTCTGGACTTAAAATTTTAGGTTCGCTCGGAGGGGAAGCTGCAATTAATGGCACCGAGCCGAGCCTTGCCGTTCTCCATCCTCTCCACACCCCAAAAGTCCAGTCCAGAAGCCAGCCGAAGCAAGCAAGAATATTATTAAGTAATAGTGCAATATTACTTACTTGCAAGCCATATAGCAACATCCAAACGCCAACAAAAAAGAAAAAGAGCGGTGCCGGTGCCTTGCAACCTGCAACCTGCAATAACAACAAAAAAGAGCGGCGGGCGGTATGAAACTGCAACCCCGCAAATCTTGCAACCTCAAAAACCTAAAACCTGCAACCTCTAAAACCTGCAACCTCTTATATACCAATCTTATAGTAGTAGCAGGCAAAAAGATGTTCGCCTTTCGCCAACGAATGCAGTATTTATGCGGGTTTTTGAGGCCTCTTGCAAGGATAAAAGAAAAATGATATAATAATATTGGAGGTGTAAAAAAATGATATATGAGGCTTTTTTATTACTTACAAAAATTTATTTCATTGTTTTTGTTATTGCTGTTTGGAGTGTTTGGAGCAGTAAAAAGAAGTAAAAAAGGCGTTCGTTGCTGGCGGGGTGTAAAAGCCCCGCTATTTTTTTTACTGCTGCAACGCGTTGCAGGGGGTGGATACGAAAATTTTTTCTTCTTGACAAACTTTAAAAATGTGATATAATAAAATTGCAGTAAAAAACAAAAAATTGGAGGTGTAAAAATGACTAAAAAAGAATTGCAAGAAATCTTGCAAGACAAAAAAGAGATTTATGTAATTGGATTAAACGACAATTGGACTCGTTTTAAAGCCTACTATGTGGATGGCGGTCAATTGTATGAAATTTGGATTGACTATGAAGAAAAAGACACGCCCGCTTATTGGATTAGAATGCACAAGACAAGAAGCGGGCGCTGGCTTGGTGGCTGGTTCAGGTGCACGGTTATAGGTTCAGATAGAGTAAGTGAAATAGTATATAGGCTGGGTGAATGGTTATACAATGATGGATACAGGTTTAAAGCGGTTCTATTGTATTGATTAAACCGCTGGGGCGGGGTGTAAAACCCCGCTATTTTTTTTATCCATCTTTATACCTGTTTTTTTGTTTTACTACTGCAACGCTTGCAATGTATTGCAATGCAATGCAATGTATTGTAATGCAACGCGTTGCAGTTTTTTAATTCATAGCAATAGCAATAGCAATAAGAATTGTTTTTGAAAATTTTAAACACGAATATTTGTTCTCTTGACAAATGCCAAATTTATGCTATAATATAATTGGAGGTGATAAGATATGAAAAAAGAAATAACTTACAAACTTATTGGATTAGTAGTAGCAACTGATTGGTATGGGCGTAAGGGGTTTAATCACTTACTGATTGAAACAAACCCCGAAGGATTAGAAAAAATTAGAAAAGACCCCTTACAGGATTATATAAACTTCGGGGTTCAATCAGTGGACTATGTGGACTTCTTGGTTTACAGGACCGAACGCTACACAAGGAATGGCTATAAAGTTATTAAAGAAACAGAAGACCCCATCGAAGAAATAGAAGCAGGAACGCTTGATTTATCAGAAACAGAGCAGGACTTCGTATTTGAATTACTCACTCAACCCCCCGACATCGTTCATTACAAGTAAAAGGCACGCGGGGCGTAAAGCCCCGCTTTTATTTTTTTTGTTTTTAGACACGAACAAATATTCTCTTGACAAAAACTCAAATTTGTGATATAATATAATTGGAGGTGATAAAAATGAAAAATGAAAAAAGAAAAGCAATTGTAAAAGAACTTGCAATTGCAAAAGCGTATTTAAAAGTATGGTATAACTCCGAGGATGTTAAAACAAAAACAAACTCAATTTATGAGGTTATAGGGCGTATTGATAAAGCGTTGGAACTCTTATGCAAGGATAAAACTGAATATGAAATGATTTTATGGGCGTTAAACCCTACTGTTGAGGATACAATCAAAAAGAATGATTTACAACTTCTGAAATGTAAAATATGCAACCTGTAAAAAGAGCGGGGCTTGACCCCGCTTTTTTAAATGGCGGCTTTAAAGCCGCTTTTTTATTTTACTGCAACTTATTGCAGTATTTTTAAAGACACGAACAAATATTCTCTTGACTTTTATTCGAAAAATGGTATAATATAATTGGAGGTGATAAGATATGAAAAAACACAAATACTATGTTTATGATGGAACTGAACTAAAAGAAACTACATTAACAAAAGAAGTAAGAAGGATTTTTTATCTCAAAAGATGTAAAGACAAACCTTGCGTCGTTTTTCACGGCTTTTCTCCACTCACTGTTGAACATTATAGGGCGTTCGAATTAACAAAAGATGGGTTAAAGCAACTTACGGGGTCACGCTGGAATTTTATCACTTATGAGGTTTTTTTAAATGAAAAAGCAATCGAAATGAATTGGAAGGACTTTATTGAATAAGGGGGTGTAAAAATGAAAGTAAATATTTACACTGAATTAAACAATGGAACTTATAAAATCAAAAGAATTAGATGGTATAAGAAATATATTGATACGACTGGCTTGGCTTTTCACGGCGGCGAGGTTTGGATAAGAAAACAACGCTTTTTTATACCTAAAACACTACAAAAAGAAACAAAAGAAACCATTCTGAACCATTTAAATGAACTCGAAAAAGGTATGTGGTATGAATACAGAACTATACCATAAAGCAAAAGGCTGGTTTGCAAGCGGGGTAAAACCCCGCTTTTTTATTTTACTGCAACGCGTTGCGGTAATTAAGGACACGAACAAATTTTCTTCTTGACAAGTTTTAAAATTGTGCTATAATATAATTGGAGGTGATAAAAATGACAAAAGAACAATTAAAAGAAGAATTGAAGGATGTAAAAGAA
>Ga0334722_10002400_pt1 | contig 21319 bp, 19 predicted proteins | sample C3_bottom_MG_FD_207210 | JGI IMG/M metagenome (GOLD analysis project Ga0334722, IMG submission 207210) | Sediment microbial communities from Yellowstone Lake, YNP, Wyoming, USA - C3_bottom | ecosystem: Environmental > Aquatic > Freshwater > Lake > Sediment | place: USA: Wyoming | collected... | reverse complement strand
GTGCTGTTGCTCATTCGGCATACCGTATGTATGGCCTCATTCGCAACAGCACACTGCGCCTTGTATATCGGACCTTTTGCTTAGCCATCGTTAACGGTACGATGGACTTTTTGCGAGTCCATCAATGATGACCGTCTTATGAGAATCGTCAGCATTGATTTTTTCCGTTTCATCGCAGTCTTTGCGGTGATTCTTGTTCACACGAAACCCTTCATGCGCGATCTGTTTCCCGACTCGTCCTATCGGCTGGCGGAGTATATCTTTAACCAGCCGCCGCGGTTTGCCGTGCCTTTTTTCTTTATCACTTCCGGCTATTTTCTCGCCCAAAAATACGGCGGCGGCTCTGAGAAAAAAACCGTGTGCGCGAGATATGTGAAGAGGCTCTTGCTCCTCCTGGCGGCCTGGTCGATTTTGTATACCTTGATCCCTTCCGATTGGCTGACGATGTTGGATGTCGGGTATCCGCAGCAGGTCATAAATAAGGTGCGGCAGCTTGTGGCTTCTCCGCTATTACTGCTTTTCGAGGGGGCAAAGGTGCATTTGTGGTTCTTGTCATCCTTGATCGCCGGGGTCGTTTTGCTCACGCTTCTCATCGGAACCGGTCGCACCAGCCTTCTCGTCTTTTTCTCCATGCTTCTTTTTAGCGTTGGTTTGCTTGGCGGTTCGTATTCCGTTACCCCGCTCGGTTTGCACCTGCCGTTTTATACCAGGGATGGCCCGTTTTTGAGCACGATATGCCTGACCATCGGCTATCTGATTTACCAGCGGCGGCAGATCCGGCTCTCTCTGCTGCAGGCGTCTTTGATTGTCGCCTCGGGCCTGACCCTCCATATCGCGGAAACCTGGCTACTGTGGAAATATTTTGCGACTCCCATGCTGAATCACGATTACCTTATCGGCACGGTTGTCTGTGCTGCCGGCCTCCTGTTGTTAGCCCTGGCCGCACCTGATTTTGGACGAAAGGGCAATCTCCATACCCTCGGGAAATACACGTTGGGGGTCTACTTGTGTCATTACCTCTTTGTCGATATCCTAGGCCCCCTGACCTATCTTTTCGAGCTGCACATCTGGCAGCTTTTATTTCCGTTCTTGGTCTTTTTGCTGTCATATGCCCTCAGCTCTCTGTTGACTCGCTGGAGTTGGTCGAAGCCTCTGGTGACGTAGTCTATTTTAGTTTCCCAAAGGCGATAAAGTAAAATCGATCTTTCCGCAACATTCCCTGTAAATACGAATGGTCTTCGTACTAATTTTTCGGTACAATAAAATTGATGTGGCAATGTCTCCCCTTTTTGCCACAGGACGGATCTCGTGAATCACTAATATTGTTTTTTGTCGACCAAGGAATACTATCATGCCCATCACCCCTATTCATGCGAGTTCCGAGCAAGGAAAGGCGATAATCAGGAAACTTAACGATCGCTTTCAGTTGGCGGCAAGCGATTGCCGCAACAAGGTTGAACAAATTATTGCCGACATAAAAACCAACGGCGACCAGGCCCTGATCACCTATACCAACCAGTTCGATGCGCCGACGCTTACCATCGACCAACTGCAGGTGAGCGAGAAGGAATTTGCAATGGCGAAGGATGAGGTCGGCGCAGAGTTCCAGGCTACGCTCGATAAGGCCATTGACCGGATTCGTGCTTTTCACGAACATGAAAAAGAGGATTCGTGGGTCGTCACGCGGCCGGATGGCACAATCACCGGACGATTGGTCCACCCGGTCGATTCCGCCGGTCTCTATGTCCCCGGCGGAATGGGCGGCAAGACGCCACTGGTCTCCTCGGTATTGATGAACGGCATCCCTGCCGCCATCGCAGGCGTCAAACGGGTGGTCATGCTCACCCCGCCCGGACACGATGGCCGGATCAACCCGGCGCTTTTGCTTGCGGCCAGCAAGGTCGGAATCCATGAGGTCTATAAGGCCGGCAGCGCCTGGGGCATTGCGGCGTTGGCCTATGGCACCAAGACCATAGCCCCGGTGGATGTCATTGTCGGGCCGGGCAATCAGTATGTCACCGAGGCCAAGAAGCAGGTTTCCGGCCGGGTGCGGATCGACATGATTGCAGGGCCGAGCGAAGTGCTGATTGTCGCCGACCAATCGGCCAAGGCCGCGTTTGTCGCAGCCGACATGCTGGCGCAGGCCGAGCATGACCCAATGGCGCTCGCCATGTTGATCACCACCTCCGAGGCTCTCGCCACAGAGGTGGTCGATGAATTGAAACGGCTGTTGCCCCAGTTGTCGCGGCAGGATATCGCACTCAACTCATTGCGGGATCGCGGTGTGATTTTAATTGCCGAGACCGTGGACCAAGCGATTGACCTGGCCAATGACTTTGCCGCCGAGCATCTTGAATTGATGGTGGCTGACCCCTACCAGGCGATGACACGTATCCGTCATGCCGGGGCTATTTTTCTGGGGAATCATTCGCCTGAGGCCACCGGCGATTACATAGCCGGACCCAACCATGTCCTGCCGACCATGGGAACTGCCCGTTTTTCTTCAGCCTTGGGGGTTGAGACCTTTTTGAAAAAAAGCAGCCTTATTTCTTACTCGCGGCAAGCGTTGCTGGCGGATGCCGATGATATTTTAGCCATGGCCAACCTTGAGGGGCTCTCCGCCCATGCCCTTTCGGTGGCCATTCGGGTGAAAGACCACTCATGATCAGTGAGGAGGAGGCCTGCCGACATCTCAACCGCGGGTTGCACACCTTAGGTCTTGAACCGCTGCCAAGCTCGCGCCTCGCGCAATTTTGGTTTTATTTTTCCGAACTGGAGAAGTGGAACCGGAAGATGAATCTTGTGGCCAAGGCTGCGGAGATGGATATCCTCGAGACCCATTTCCTGGACTCCCTTACCCTTCTTCCCGAAATAAGCGATGGGCCTTTGTTGGATGTGGGATCCGGCGCTGGTTTTCCGGGACTTGTCTTAAAAATCGCAAGGCCTGCGCTCGCGGTCACCTTGCTTGAACCCCGCCAAAAACGGGTGAGTTTCTTGCAACACGTCATTCGCTCGCTGCATCTTACCGGGATTGAGGTGGTGGCTGATCGACTGGCGACGGGCGACCAGACTTTTGTGCAAGAGCACGGCCAGTTCCCGAGCATTACCAGCCGGGCATTGGCCGAGATAGAACCATTTTTGGCGCTGGTCGAGCCCCTCTCGCCACAAGAAGGGCGGGTGCTGTGCATGAAGGGGCCACGATGCGATGAAGAACTTGCCGCTTGGCGGCAGCGGTCGCCTTTCAGCCCCTTTGTGGTGGAACGCAGTGTGCGTTTCAGCCTGCCTTTTTCCGGGGCTGGGCGGAGTTTGGTCATTTTTAAGAAAGTGTAACCGTTCAGCAGTCACTATCCCTGTTATGCAAAGGAAACCAAACATGCGCCACGTGTCTTCGTCCTTGTTGAATGATTCCTAACGTTTTTCGCCCATGACCGTATCCAAGCCCATGGCAATCGAAGAGGTCAAGGCCATCACCGCCCAAATCTGTAAACTTTCCGAGTTCAACAGTACCTCGATGGGAGACATCGCGCTGCACTTTCAGACCTTGTTGAGCGCCAAGGAGAGCCGGGTGTTCATGGAGGCCCCGGGGCTCTACTTCCCGGACGTGCCTGTCCTTGTTATCTCTAAATCGGGAGTTAAGCGAGGTCATGCCACCATCTACAATTCACTCGCTCCGCTTATCCCGGAGGGCAGGCGGCGTTGTTACGCCTTTGTCCTCTATCCGGGCAGTTTCTTTCGTACCTGTTTTGACCGAGTATTGCGCAACACGGCAAAAGTTATCTGCAAGGATTTGCGGTTGTCTATGGAAAATGTCTTTAATCGCAAATACTATCAAGACTCATTGGTCGATTCCGAAGTGGAGCAAGAGATTATCGCTTTCATGCGCCGGGAGTTACCATAAAACAAAGGGGGGATAAGACGATGCGATGGTATGATCAATATGAGACCTTGGGCCGCCATATCGATAGTTTGAAGGACATGAACTCCGGTCGTCGCGATTGCTTGGTTCGTGGCATACAGGAAATCATCCAGAAACATTCTCCCCGTCTCCTGGACGAATCGGTTCTGGACTTCCCTCTCGATTTGGCAAGGCAACGTTGGTACGACAAGGATCCCTATCTGTGGTTAACCATTAACGGTCTGCAACAGGCCGACCCGGACCTGCTCGAAACGGTGGCGCTCTATCTGGAGGAAGAGGAGGGGAAGTTTGTGGCGTCGGAGCCGGTAACTGCGCAGGTCTGTCGGATATAGGTAGATAGGCTGTAGGTGTTTAGTCTATTAGCAACTGAAAAACGCCAGATGAGGCACGTTTTACCCCTTGCTTTTGATTATTTTTTGCTAACAGGCTACAGTCTAATAGACTAAACAACCTGAGCAGTTGCGTTAAAAGTTCATCAATCTCTCGCAGAAGGGTTCACCTTCACTCGGAAACGACGGTCCTTAATGGCCATTACCACGCCATGAGTGGTAATGGTTTCCAATTTGACAGCATCGTCAAAGGCATCCCCCTCCCGCAAGACTTTACCACTGATACTGACCAGCCGTGCCGATGGGTTGATGGAATAGGAATGGAAAGAAATATGCATTTCAGGGACGGTTTGCTGAATATCTGGTGGTAATTGATTGACTAGCGGAATTTTGGCTAGTTCCGGGTCTTCGTTCTCTTTCTCTGCCTTCTTGCTTTTGTGCTTTGGGGCGGAAGTTGTCGCAATCGGGGACAAGGCTTCATTGGGCGTGGACAAGGTCTCCTCGGGAGCCGCTTCAGTGCCGCTATCGGTATCTGCGGACGGTGGTGTCTCCTCTTCTGCCATAGGTTCTTCCGGGCTGGCGGCAGGGGGTGGCGGCGTCTGCACCGGGACAACGGCAACCGGAGAAGTTTTTGGCACAGGATTTGTCCCTTTCGGTGCGGCGGCGCTTTCTCTTCCGCGGACAGCAGCGGTCTTGACCTTATCTGCCGGGTTCGATGGCGGTGGTGAAACAATCGGAGGTTTGGTTGCTTGGGCCTGAACAACAGCGGGTTGGATGGCAGGCTTGGTTTCGGGCGGGGTGGTTGGTGGCGCAGTACTTGCCGGGATTGCTGGCGGTGCTGTTGTGGCTGCCGGCTGTGGCGGCGGCGGATTTGTAACAGTTAAGCCCGCAGGGGCTCCATTCTCATTGGCAGCAACGGATTCGTCAGCCGGGGATGGTGGAGGTGGTGCGGAAACAGGCGGTGGTTGAGCGGACGTGGCTTGAACAACAGGAGGGGTGACCGCAGTTGGTGCTGGTGGACTCGCAACCTGTGCCGGTTGCGGTGGGGGAACAGGCGGTATGCTGGCGGCTGGTGCTGGCGGCTGACCGGGTTTGACTGACTGTTGCTGAGGCGTAACTGGCGATTTTTTTGAGAGATCCTGAGCAACTGCCGGCTTTTCAGGGGCCTGGGCAACAACTGGCGTCTTGGCCGCAGTCCCAGGCCACAACAACCACCAGCCGATCGCTCCCGCATTCAGGAGAAGGATGGCTGCCAGCCCGTAGAGCCAGACGGGACGACGGGAGGGCTCGGCTGCGGGCGTCTCATGGATCGTATGCACGTCCGGCGTTGTTCCTAGATCTCTTTGTTGATCAGATTTTTTTATCGCGTCAAGGATATACGACATTTTCCACCTTCCCGTTTTTTTCAGTCCTCCCTTGGCGGGGAGACCTATTTCGCCCCTCAGCCAGAGGGGGATTTTGTCCAGTCATCGGGGCCTGCTGAAGGCCTGTTGTCTCGATTGCAAAAGGAAATGAGCAATGGCATTACGGCGTCTCCGCCTTGTGCTGCGCCGTTGCACTCGCCGGCGTTGGGGGCAATATCTTTCCCGACTCGGACCACCTGATTCCGGCGACGATCAGGAGAGTGGCCACTGTCATCAGCGCAAGAATTATCCAAGGCGGCACCAGGGTCAGGCTGGTGCTGGCCCTGGCGCCAAAGACCTGATTCGCCGCTTGGCGAGCCATGGCTCGATCCACGCGCCGCACCCCTTTGCTGTAAGCGCCCAAGAGGGCTCGGTCACAAATCAGGTTAATCATCCGGGGGATGCCGCAGCTTAAGAGAAAGACCTCTTCAATGGCAGGAATGGTAAACGTCGATTGCTCCATCCCTGCCACCGCCAGGCGGTGCCGGACATAGGCTATCGTCTCTGGCTGGGTCAATGGCCCCAAGTGGTGACGGGCGGCGATGCGCTGGGCCAATTGCCGCAATTCAGGTTGCGCCAAGATCTCCTGCAACTCGGGTTGGCCGAGGAGGATGATCTGCAGCAGACGTTGCTGGTTGGTCTCCAAATTTGTGAGGAGCCGGATCTGCTCTAAGACCTCATAACTTAAGTTCTGGGCCTCGTCAATGATCAACACCGTGCGCTGCCCCTCTGCATGCGCTGCCAACAGATAGGCATTGAGCCGATCGATCAGGATTTTCAGGCCGCTGGTTGGGGGATAGTCAATGCGTAACTCATCACAAATGGTGGCTAACAGTTCCTGGGAGGAAAGTTTAGGATTGAGGACAAAGGCGATATTGGTCCCCTCTGGAGCCTGTTCCAGGATACAGCGGCATACCGTTGTTTTCCCGGCGCCAATTTCACCGGTTAAGAGGACGAAACCGCCGCCTTCGCTAAGGCCATAGCGCAAATGGGCCAAGGCCTCCCTGTGGCCATCGCTCATATAGAGAAAATGCGGGTCGGGCGCGATGGAAAAGGGCTTGGTTGTGATCCCGAAGAATTTCTTATACACTGTTGCACCTGCAGGATGCCATCATGAATTGGCAGCCGCTCTCTTCATGGCCTCGGCATAGGGAGCAAACAGCTCTTGCATCTCCTGCAGCCCTTTTTTGAGGATGATATCAAAATGGACGGCCTCCGTCTCGTTGATTACCACGTTGGCGCTATAGGCCAAGGCCTCTAGATTATAGAGGGTATAAAATTCTTTGCCAATCAGGGCGTAGAAGAGTGCGCGCCTTTTTTCCATGGGCATGACGGTCATCTGCCGGTGAAAGGCGGACTCGGCCAAGGATCCGTCAAGGTCGGTGTGCAGGACCACTACGGCAAAAGTGCCAAAGCGCATCTGGACAACCCCATCTTCTCCCGATTCCGGCATTTCGATCTGGTAGCCCCGCTCGGCCAAGGCCTTGGCCACGGCGTCACGGGCTTGGCCGCTTGCCATAAGGATCAAGGCCTTCGGTACATCGGCCACTATCTCCCGTTCAGTGTAAATTCCTTGCGCGAGCCAGCTTATGTCCGGATAAGCCGGTGGGATTAAGGGTGCCGGCTTCGCTGCCTGTGGCTTGGCCCCGGGTTCGGACATTCTCTCTTCGGGAATACTGCCATCCGCCTTCAGCGATATTGGCTTTTTGCAGTGGGGACAACCCAATTTCAAGAGACCGAACTTTAGGTTGGCCAATGCCGCCTTGATTTTATCCTGTTGGGTCGGGCTGAACTGCAAGGCGGTACGGCAATGGGGGCATTCGTTGATCATGGCAAATTCCTCCGAAGACGCGAAAGGCTCTCTGCACTCACCCCCATGAAGTTATCTGAAGTTAGCATAGGGATCAACCTCCTCCTGGTCCATGCCCAGGCCAACGATTTTGGTGGTTTGCTCGCCTTTGGCGGCCTTGATCTGGTCAAGCCCCCGGTTCATCGCGCTTTTCCTGGAGCAATAGCTCATGGCGGTCTCCTCAGTGATGAGGCCCTGCTGATAGAGTTCAATGATGTGCTGATCAAAGGTCTGCATGCCCATGGCATGGCCATCTTCGATAATGTCATAGAAGGTTTTGCCCTCGGATTCGCCATTCAGGATGGCATCGGTCACCCGTAGATTTCTCTTCATCACTTCAAGGGCCGCCACTCGACCGCCGCCCACTTTGGGGAGGAGCCGCTGACCCACCACCCAGCGGATGGTGTCCACCAGGCGGTATCGGATCTGGGTCTGTTCATCCTTCTCAAACATGCTGAGGCAGCGGTTAATGGCCTGGCCGGCATCAACCGTGTGCAGGGTGCTCAGCACTAAATGCCCGGTTTCGGCAGCAGTCAGCCCAATCTCCATGCTCTCCCGATCGCGCATTTCGCCGACCAGGATGACCTTGGGTGCCTGCCTGAGCGCTGCCCGCAAGCCATTGGCGAAGGTATCGAAATCATTACCCAACTCCCGTTGATTGAAGGTTGCCTGCATGTGCTGGTGTTCAAATTCGATGGGGTCCTCCAGGGTGACGATATGGACGCGGCGCTCGGCATTGATCTGTCTCAACAGGGCGGCCAGGGTAGTGGATTTACCCGAACCGGTGGCGCCGGTCACCAGGATAAAGCCATTCAACTCCTTTGGCATTTGATTGAACACCGGCGGCAGATTCAGACTGCTAATGGTGGGGATTTCGGTTGGTAGAATCCGCAGCACCGTGGTCAGATTGCCCTTCTGAGAAAAAATATTGACCCGGAATCGTGCCCGGTCGCCCAAAGAATAGGAGAGATCGCAGGAGCCATTGCGGGCGAGATCGTCAAGCAGCCGTTTGTTGCCGCCAATCACGTTCAGGGCAAAGACTTCGGTTTGGAAGGGGGTCAACTTCAAGACCTCCGGGATGACCGCCACCGGAATCAGCGACCCGGAACTCTCCACTTGCAGTGGTTTACCCACGGTGACATTCAAGTCCGAGACATTGCCAAAGGTGTCAAGCATGGTGGCAATCCAATAATCGATTTCCGATTGTTTCATTAATGACCTCCTCGAAAGTTGTGCCGCCCGCAACGCTACAGATCGGACTTTTTTGCTACACCATAAGCATGATTTTATGGATCAAGACGTTTCTTCATCAGCAGATAGAGGTTGCCTGGCTGTTTCATCAGGCCAGCGGCGCGTTCCGGGTAATCGCCGCTGCCCCAGAAAAAATCAAGCCGACCGGAGCCCTTGATCGCGGCGCCAGTATCCTGGTGCAGGACGAATCTGGTCAAGGGCTGCCAGGCGACCGGAGACTCGATCTTCTCTGCTGGCCGGTCAGTTATTAGAAAATAGAGGCCGCCCACCGGAAAATAGTCTTGGTCCAGCGCCACGGAACGGCCCGGGGTCAGGACGGCGCCCATGCTCCCTACTGGACCCTGACCAAGGCCATGCGCCATGAGTCGAAAGAAGACGTACCTTTCATTATAATGGAGAATCCGTTGGCGTTCGTCAAGATGTTCATGCAGATACTGGCGAATGCGGGGCATGGTGATCTCGGCAAGCGGAATGCGCCCCTCGTCCGCTAAGAGCCGGCCAATGCTGTGATACGCCCGGCCATTGGTCCCGGCAAAGAGAAGTTGCTGGACCTCGCCGTTTTCGAACTCAACCAGACCAGACCCTTGCACTTGCAGGATAAAAACGTCGACCGGGTCAGCCAAATAGCACAGCTCATTCCCCTTGAGGATGTCGTTCGTCTCTATTTCGGCTCGCGTCCAGTACGGAAGCAAGCGGCCATTCTCAACTCGGCCCACCTCCTGAGTGACACCATCGGCAAAGACCTGGGCTTGAATCAGATCCGCCGGAGGCCGGTACGCCGGATAGATGAACGGGGGGGTACGCTTGCGGCTGGCCCTGAACCGAGGCTGATAATAGCCCGTCACCAGGATATCGCCTTTGCCTTGCCCGTTCCCGATTTGGCAGAAATCGAAGCTCTCTGAGACCGCCGCCATCAGTTGATCCGAAGGTAGCCGTGCCAAGAGTTCCCGCAAGGTCTGCAAGGATTGTACGAAATCCTTGGCTTGATAGCTCTCGCCGCAGGCCTGTACGGGACGGGTACTCTCGTGTTCTTGCCAATAGTGGAGGCTTGCGGCTATCGCCAGATTCAGCGACTCTTTGTCGCCGTCGTCAGGCGAGAATGATGCCGTTGCGGCGGGGAGCTTGGCAAAAGTTGGAGCAGGCTTTTCAAGCGCCAGGGGGGGGCGGCATGCCGTCATTATCAGGAGCAGTAAGGATAGCGAAGAGAGCAGTCCGGCAAGCGATACGTGCCGGCGCAATGGCCTGAATTTCTGCATGACATGAAGTTAACTCATTGAAACCATTGTGCGGTTTGTACAAGTAATGCCGCTCTTAAGGTTGCACTGCGGGGGGGCGCGGCGCGTATTTACCCCCATGGCCTTCCGATTTACAAATCGTCTGTCGCTTTCCGTTGCGCCTCGGTGGTGTCTGTTGCCCTCAAACCCTGTACTGGCTGGCGTCTCCCTTATCCCTGGTCGGACTTCAAGACCGCCAAAAAGGCCGTCTGCGGGATATCGACATTGCCGACGGTCTTCATCCGTTTTTTTCCGGCCTTCTGTTTTTCCAGCAGTTTACGTTTTCGGCTGATGTCGCCGCCATAGCATTTGGCGATGACGTCCTTGCGCAGGGCGGAGATGGTGGTGCGGGCAATAACGTTGCCGCCGATGGCCGCCTGGATGGCGATTTTGAACATCTGCCTGGGGATCTCTTCTTGCAGTTTTTCGCAGGCGTGCAGGCCGCGTTCACGGGATCTGGCCCGGTGGGTGAGCTGGGAGAGGGCGTCGACCCGTTCGCCGTTGACCAGGATATCGAGCTTGACCAGGTCGCTGGGGCGATAGTCCATTAGTGCGTAGTCAAAGGAGCCATAGCCTTGAGTGATGGATTTCAGCTTGTCGTAAAAATCATAGATGACCTCGGCCAGCGGCAGTTCGGCGGTGAACTCGATGCGACCCGGGGTGGGGTAGTGGTAGTGGGTGTTCTCGCCGCGCCGTTCCATGCAGAGCGTCATCACCGGCCCCATGTACCGCTCCGGGATCAGGATATTGGCCTTGATGAAGGGTTCTTCGGTTCTGGAGATAGTGCTCGGGTCCGGGAAATAGGAGGGGTTGTCGATCTCCACCATCGTGCCGTCGCCTAAGTAAAAGTGGTAGCTAACGGTCGGCACGGTCAAGATCAGCGGGATGTCGAACTCCCGTTCCAACCGTTCCTGAACGACCTCAAGGTGCAAGAGTCCTAAGAATCCGCAGCGGAAGCCAAAGCCTAAGGCCGTTGACGAATCCTTTTGGAAGGAGAGGGCGGCGTCGTTTAGCTGGAGCTTGTCCATGGCCGCCGCCAGGTTTTCGTATTCATCGGTGCTGATCGGGTAGAGCGAGGAGAAGACTACCTGCTGGATTGGCTTGAACCCTGGCAGGGCGGCGGCGCAGGGACGGTCTTTATGGGTGATGGTGTCGCCGGGGCGGGTGTCGCGCACGGTCTTGACGCCGGCGATGATGTAGCCGACTTGCCCTGCAGCGAGCGTTTTCTGCGGGGCGCGGGTCAGATGGAAGAGCCCGACCTCCTCAACTTTGTAGACGGAATCGGTAGACATGAATTTGATGATATCGCCGGCCTTGACCTCGCCTGCCATCACCCGGCAGGAGATAATGGTGCCGCGGAAGGCATCGTAGCTGGCGTCGAAGATGAGGGCGGCAAGCGGCGCGGCGGCATCGCCCTTGGGCGGCGGCAGGTATTTGATGATGGATTCCAAGAGCGTATCAACCCCTTGGCCGGTCTTGGCCGAGCAGAGGACGATCCGTTCCGCATCGAGCCCTAGGTCGTCTTCCACCTGCAGGGCGACTTTTTCGGGTTCCGCCGCCGGCAGATCGATCTTGTTGAGCACCGGGATGATCTCCAGATTGTTCTCCATGGCCAGGTAAAGGTTGGCGAGCGTCTGCGCCTCCACCCCCTGGGCCGCGTCGATCAGCAGCACCGCCCCCTCGCAGGAGGACAATGCCCGTGACACCTCATAGCTGAAATCGACGTGGCCCGGGGTGTCGACCAGGTTCAGCATGTACTCCTGGCCATCAGCCGCTTTGTACGGCAGGCAAATGGTCTGGCTCTTGATAGTGATCCCCCGTTCGCGCTCGATGTCCATGTTGTCAAGGATCTGGTCATGGAACTCGCGATCAGTGACCATCTTGCAGGCTTGAATCAAGCGATCCGCCAGGGTGGATTTGCCGTGGTCGATATGAGCGATGATGCTGAAGTTGCGGATATTGTCTATTTTCATGGGAGAGTTGGTTAAGTTTGATGGTGTTTACCTGCTCAGGAGCCCCCGTCGAGCGGGGACTGGACAGAGGCAGAAGACAGGATGCAGGAGTGAGAATATTTCGAACCACTCGGACAGCAGAATGTTTCGCTCTTCTTCTGGATTATTCCGGATCGTGGCAAAGTCGAAGTAGTTACGAAGGTATCACCAAAAGCCACGGGGTGGTCAGCCGATGAAAACATTCATATGTAGCATAAATTACGTGATAACAATAGCGGAAAATTGCCATTATCCGGGGCTGAGCTCTGAAAGATGTTGACCTTTGGCGAGGTTGGTTTCATAATGGCGTCCATGAATGAGTCAGACGATATAGAATATAATGACAGCGATTCGGATCTCCAGGAGGACATCTATCCCTTAGTCGCCCTCCCCGATGATCAGAACCTGCCCGCCCTCGCCTCTCCTGGCTTGCATCGCTATTTGCAGGAGATCAGCCAATATAAGTTGTTGACCAGAGAGGAGGCCGAAGCGCTGTCCATTAAATTCCATGAGGAAGGGGATCAGGATGCCGCTTACCGTTTGGTGACCGCTAATTTACGGTTGGTGGTCAAGGTGGCTATGGATTTCCAGAAATATTGGATGACCAATTTCCTGGACCTGATCCAGGAGGGGAATATCGGTCTGGTGCAGGCCGTCAAGAAATTCGATCCCTACCGCGGCGTCAAATTTTCGTATTATGCCGCCTATTGGATTCGGGCCTACATCCTGAAATTTATTATGGACAATTGGCGTCTGGTCAAGATAGGCACCACCCAGGCCCAGCGTAAACTTTTTTTCAGTTTGAACAAGGAGAAAAAATTGCTTGAGGCCCAGGGCTTTCAGCCGGAGGTCAAGTTGCTGGCCCAACGGCTGAATGTCAAGGAGAGTGAAGTCATCGAGATGAGCCAGCGGATGGAAGGGGGCGACCTGTCGCTCGAAAGTCCGGTGCGCGACGATTCGAACGACCAGCAGAAGGATTTCATCCAGGCCGGCGGCTTGTCCATTGAGCAGATGGTGGCCAATGACGAAATCAAAGAACGCCTCGCCGTTGTCCTCGATAAGCTGAGAAATCGGCTGAACAGCAAGGAGCTGAGCATTTTGGCGGAACGGTTGCTCAGCGATGAACCATTGACCCTGCAGGAGATTGCCGATCAGTTTGGCGTTTCACGAGAGCGGGTGCGGCAGATAGAGGCGAATCTGTTAAATAAGATGCGCAAATTTTTTGAGGATGAGCTCCCGGACATCAAGACCTTCCTTGATGAGGCCGTAGAATCCTGGCGGTCGTAACGGCTCAGCCTATTAGACTGTAGGCTATTAGGCTGTAGGGCTGGTGGTGTTTCTGAAATTTATGGAGATCTCTGTCCTGTCCATTTTCTGTTCTCTTTTGCTTACAGTCTTCAGCCGGAACAACCTAGGCAGTTTCTTTTACCTAAAAGACTATAGTCTAAACAACCTAATTTAGTTACCATGCGAGTTCCCTTACTTGATCTGCACGAACAACTCAAGCCGCTGAGAGACGATATCCTGGCCGGCATTACCGAGGTTCTTGATTCAACCGGCTATATCATGGGGCCGAAGGTCGAGGCCTTGGAGGTGGAGGTCGCCAGCTATTGTCAGGCGAAGCACGGCATCGGGGTCACCAGCGGCACGGATGCGTTACTTGCGGTGTTGATGGCCTTGGGGGTCGGCCCGGGGGATCTGGTCCTGACCACACCGTACACCTTCGTCGCCACCATCGGCTGTATCCTGCGCCTTGGGGCTCGACCGCTCTTTGCCGATATTGACCCGGTGACCTTTAACATCGATCCGGTCAAGATGGCGGAAGTATTGGCCCATCCCGATCATGCCGGGAAGATCAAGGCTATCCTGCCGGTGCATCTCTTTGGCCAATGTGCCGACATGGCCTCGATCATGGCGCTTGCTGAGCAATACGGCCTGCCGGTGGTGGAGGATGCGGCCCAGGCCATCGGCGCTGTCTATCCCTGGCGGTTCAGTTCAACCCCTGCTGGAGTTGGACAGGGGCTCAGTTCAGCACCCCTCAAGGGGGTATTGGGGAAAATCCCTGCTGATGTCGGACAGGGGCAAGTGCAGGATTTGACTTGGCGGCGGGCCGGATCTATGGGGGTCGCCGGCTGTTTCTCATTTTTTCCCAGCAAAAATTTGGGTGGCATTGGCGATGGCGGCCTGATTACGGTGATGGACTCGCAACTGGCGGCGCGGATACGGATCATCCGCGTCCATGGTGGAGAACCGAAATACCATCATGCCGTGCTGGGTGGCAATTTTCGGCTCGACCCGATTCAAGCCGTGGCCTTGAGCGTCAAACTGCCCCACCTGCCTGCTTGGCATCAGGCCCGGCGGCGGAATGCCGATCTCTATCAAAAGTTATTTGTCGAGGCTGGTCTGGTCGGCGATCTTGCGGTTCAGTACCCCTCAAGAGGGTATCGAGCTGAATCGCCGGCACGTGGGGCTGTCGTCTCCTTGCCGAAAGCGGTCTATCGGGAATTGGCCCAGCCTGCGGGGGGGGAGATTGACTATCACATCTATAACCAGTATGTGATTCGGGTGCGGGACCGCGATGCATTGAGGGCCTACTTGCAAGAGAAAGGCATTGGCTCCGAGATCTATTACCCCATCCCGATGCATAAACAAGGCTGCGTCGCCCACCTCGGTTTTAACGAACTCTCTTTCCCCGAGGCGGAACGGGCGGCGGCTGAAACCCTGGCCCTGCCGATCTATCCTGAACTGACCCCTGAAATGCAGGGCATGGTGGTAGAGGCAATCGCCGACTTCTTCAAGGGAAGATAACGGCGGAGCTCGTAGGTGGTTGCCATCCGCTTGGTTTTTTGGTAATGCTTTTTGATATCGGATGCGTTTGACCAAAAAGTGGGAAAGAGGATGGAGAACGATTTATGGCAGGTTGGCAGGAGGTGTTGAAGGTCATTGGCATGTTGGTGACGATCTTTTTCGTTATGGGGTGGGTCATGCCGAAATTGGGGATCTTTTTTTCCTGACGGGATGAAACATGCCAACCGGGCCGGTTGGACGACGATGATTATGGGGCGAAAAAGCAGTAATCGGGGGTAGGGTGGACTTTTATGCAAGGGAAACAGTCCGGCGACTTAATGAGAAAACCGGTTTTTCCTGCGCAGTTACAGCGATTGAATGGGTTGCTCATTTGAGCCATTGCCGAAGTTGATTACGGTAGTGGCTATTTTATTTTACAAGGGAAGAATTTAGGCACTGAGTGCCGGAAGGGAGAAGGGTGATGGTTCAGAGGGTACCAATGTCAAAGACGGGGCACCAGAGGCTTCGGGGGGAATTAAGTCAGCTTGAACGGTTTGACCGTATTGAAGTGATCAGATCGATTGAAGTGGCGCGCGGCCATGGCGATTTAAAAGAGAACGCTGAGTACCATGCCGCTAAAGAACGGCAGGGGCATATCGAGTGCCGGATCATGGAGCTCAAAGATAAATTGGGTAGGGCGGAGGTGATTGATTGCACCGCCCTGACCGGAAATCGGGTGGTCTTCGGCGCTCAGGTGGCACTCGTCGATCTTGATACCGATGTCGAGGTTCGGTATACCCTGTTGGGGCCGGACGAGTCGGATGTGAAAATGGGCAGCATCTCGGTGCTGTCGCCAATTGGGCGCGGTCTGCTTGGCAAGGAGGTTGGCGATGAGGTGATCATTCAGACCCCAGGCGGTTCTCGACAATTTGAGGTGTTGGCGATTTCGCCGTCGAGCCTGCCTTAAGCGAGATGGTGGATACTCATTCTACTTGCAACCAAGCTGATTTTCCATCAAGCATTGAGTTGAGACCGTAGACAGCCACCAGGTGAGCGAAGATTCGGTGTAAAAATAATTGCCATGAAATTTAAAAAATCAAAAGATGCTGGAAAGAAGAAATTAGGCGATATTTCGAGCCGTTATATTTTAGCTACAGGATTGATGCAGCAGGGGAACTTGACAGAGGCAGAGTTCGAACTGGAAAAAATAGTGCAAAGTAAGCCCGACCATGCTGCTGCAATTAACCTTTTGTCTATAGTTTATGCGCAACTTGGCAAGTTTGACAAAGCTCTAACGCTAAATACAAAGTTATTGGAAAATAATCGAACAAACCAGGATTATTGCTATAACCGAGGAATAATCCTATACAGCTCTGGCAAAAAAAATGATGCGATTGAAGCCTTTGAGCTAACTATTAACTGTCAAAATGACCACATAGGGTCTTATTTGTACCTCGGTCTCATTTACTTTGAGAATGATGATTTTAATCACTCTTTAGCATGTTACAAAAAAGCGATTGAGTTGAATCCTTATATTTATGAGGCTTGGTTCAACTGTGGGCGAATATATTCTGCTCTAAAAATGTCAACCGAGGCTATCGATTCGTTTGAGCATGCTATACAGATAACGAGTAATACTTGTGAAGTATTTTATTATCTTGGTAATGAATTCCTTCTAAAGGAAAGGCTTGATGATGCACTGAAAGCATATAATAAAACTATAGAAATTGACCCTATGAGTCAAATGGCATTTTATAATATTGGAAACATCTTATTAAGAAAAATGGATATTGATGGAGCCATAAATGCTTACAATATGTGTTTGTCAATTAATCCAGACAACGATATGGCTTTATTGAATATAGGAAATGCATATCTTGAAAAGAATTATATTGATAAGGCGTTATATTCATATGGTAAATGCTTAGAAATTGATTCAATAAGAAAATCTTATAATTGTTTAATGATTGGAAAAGCTATGCAAATTAATGGTATGTATGGCGATGCAATCATAGCGCTAAATGCGTGTATTGCTCTTGATCCTGTTAATGTTATAGCGTATTTTAATTTAGGAAATGCGCTATATAAAACTGGAAAAATTAAAGATGCGAGAATTGCTTTTGAAAATGCTATCAAAATTGACCAGTCTCATTTAGATTCTTATACAGATTACGCTTTGATGGAGTATGTTGATGGCGACAAAGATAACGCATTAAAATTGTTTCGTAAGATTATTGAGTTGGACCCGGGGAATGTCCAAGCGAAACATATGATAAACGCTCTGGAAGGCATAACGCCAGAGACTGCTCCCCCTGGCGAATATATTGCTGCTATTTTTGACCAATATTCAAGTGATTTTGAACAACACTTGAAAAAATTAGCATACAATGCACCAACTTTACTTAGAGAAGAACTGGAACTTATTAATAAAGATAAAAAAAAGTTTACCAACACAATTGACCTTGGTTGTGGAACTGGCCTGAGTGGAATAGATTTTAGAGAAATCACCTGTCGGTTGTCCGGTATTGATCTTTCTGAAAAGATGATAAATGAAGCGAAGAAGAAGAATATTTATGACCAACTTACTGTTGGGAGTATTTCTTCTCTTAATGCAATAACCGATAGATTCGATTTAATCATTGCTACAGACCTTTTTATTTATATAGGCAACCTCGACGAGGTATTTGATACAGTTTTAAAAATAGCTTCAAATGGCGCCTATTTTCTATTTTCTGTCGAAAGTATTGACGGGAACTCTTTCGTACTGCAGCCAAGCGGCAGGTTTGCCCACTCCAGTGCATACATTGAGGGTTTGGCAAGCGACAAGGGATTTTCGGTATTAAGGAGGAAGTCAGTCCCGCTTAGAAAGGGTGGAACTGGCTGGATTGATGGAGAAATTTGTATCCTACAAAAGGAAGTCTCACATTCGATCAAATCGCATTAACGAGTTGTAAGGCCGAGGATTACGAGCTGGAATCAATTGGCGACGATACCGTTCAAGAAGATGTCGCTGATTTGCTCCGCCGATTCTTCAAGGGTGTAAGGGTGGTTAGGGTTGAGGATCCAGAGCCTGGACATTTCATCAAGTGCTCCAAAGAAGGCCCTTTTGATGATGCCGGGCTTCAGGTCGCGCCGGAAGATGTTGTTCTCTTGGCCGGTGTGGATGATATCGGAGATAATATTGACGTAGTCGGCAAATTTGTTGAGCCGGTATTCCTTGATGGACTCGCCGCTCTGCCGGAGTTCCATTTGCAGAACCTCTGCCAGCTCCTTTTTTTCGATCACCAGGCGTAAATGGTGCAGGGCGAAGACATAGAGCATCTCCCGCTGATCGGTTTTTTCACTGATGGCGGTTTTGATCTCGGTGATCAGCTTGCCGATTTCTTCTTCGAAAAGAGTGAGGAGTATGTCGTACTTGTTGTTGAAATACAGGTAGATGGTGCCATCCGCCACGTCAGCTTCCTTGGCGATGTCGGATATCCTGGCATTAAAAAACCCCTTGTGCCCGAAAACCTTAATGGCGGCATTGAGTATTTTCTGGTGCTTGTCGCTTTTTTTCATGGAAGGCGGATGGCGGCTCGGGTTGTTAAGAATGAATGACTATTCATTCACTATCATAAGTTCAGTTCGAGGAAGTGTCAAGTGAGAAAGCGGAAGGGGATTCTCCGCGAGAGTAGATATTCTTTTTGCCTGTAACTACCCAGGTTGGTGGGGACTGTAATCGGTTATGTCTGCGCAACGAACGGAGTAAGGTAATATTGTGATGTCTGTTCTCCTCCCCGCCTTACTGCTAATTTTGTACAGGCCAGTTAGCTCGATTCATTAAGTTTATTAAATTTATAGCACATGGAGAAGGTCATGAATGTTTTGGTTGTTGGTTCCGGAGGGCGGGAGCATGCCCTGGTTTGGAAATTACGGCAGAGTCCCAGGGTTGATAAAATTTATTGCGCCCCTGGCAACACCGGGATCAGCGCCTTGGCGGAATGCGTACCCATTGGCGCCAATCAGGTCGAGCAACTGGCCGAATTTGCCGCGTCCCATGGGGTGACCCTTACCATTGTCGGTCCCGAGGAGGCTTTGACCTTGGGGATTGTCGATTATTTCAGCGCCAAGGGGCTCAGAGCCTTCGGGCCGAGCAAACTTGCTGCGGCCCTTGAGGGCAGCAAGGCCTTCATGAAGGATCTCCTCAAGAAATATCAGATCCCGTCCGGCTTTTATCAGGTATTTGACAATCGGGAAGAGGCGGTTCATTATATTCGGCAAAAAGGGGCTCCCCTGGTGGTCAAGGCCGATGGCCTGGCCGCCGGCAAGGGGGTGATTGTCGCCGCAACCGTTGACGAGGCTATCGCCGCAGTCGACTTGATCCTGACGGACCAGGCCTTTGGCGCCGCCGGCAATCATGTGCTGGTGGAGGAATTTTTGCCCGGCGAGGAGGCCTCGTTTCTGGCCTTTACCGATGGCAAGACTGTTTTGCCCCTGCCGACCGCCCAGGATCATAAGGCGGTGTATGATGGTGACAAAGGCCCGAATACCGGGGGCATGGGGGCCTACTCTCCGGCGCCGGTGGTCACCGAGGCCATCCACCGGCAAGCGATGGAAAAAATCATGTTGCCCACTGTCCGGGCGATGGCGGCGGAAGGTCGGCCCTACAAAGGGGTGCTCTATGCCGGGTTGATGATCAACAATGGCATCGCCAAGGTATTGGAGTTCAATTGCCGTTTTGGCGACCCTGAGGCCCAGCCCCTCCTGATGCGGGTGCAGACCGATCTTGTCGACATTGTCGAGGCGGTTATCGATGAGCGGCTGGATCAGGTCGAGCTGGCCCTTGACCCACGGCCTGCGGTTTGCGTCGTCATGGCCTCGGGGGGCTATCCTGGCGTTTACGCCAGGGGAAAGGTGATTGACGGACTGGAGGACGAGTTCCACCCGGACGTAATGGTCTTTCACGCCGGGACGACGAAGAATACGGAGGGGCAGACAGTGACCGCAGGTGGGCGTGTGCTTGGTGTCACCGCCCGGGCCGAGAACCTGGCCGAGGCCATTGACCTGGCCTATGAGGCGGTCGCCAAAATCAGTTGGGACGGGGCCTTTTTTCGTAAGGATATCGGCCAGAAAGCCCTAGGGATGGCGAACTATAAGGGGCATAAGGTGGGGATCGTTTTGGGGAGCGATTCGGATCTGCCCGTGTTCGCGGGTTGTCGCGATTTCCTGCGAGAGATGGATATTGCTCATGAAATCATTGTGGCCTCGGCCCATCGCACCCCGGAAAGGGCGGCTCACTACGCCACAACAGCACGGAACCGGGGCCTTAAGGTGATTATTGCCGGGGCGGGCATGGCGGCGCATCTGGCCGGAGTCCTGGCGGCCCACACCACTTTGCCGGTCATTGGCGTGCCTATTGACTCTTCGTCGCTTAACGGCTTGGACTCCTTGCTTTCCACGGCCCAGATGCCTCCCGGCGTGCCGGTCGCCACGATGGGGATTGGTTCGCCTGGCGCTCGCAACGCGGCTATCTTGGCCGCTCAGATCTTGGCCACCGCAGATGACGCCATGGTTGAAAAATTGGCGGCCTTTAAGGCGGCCTTGGCCGCTCAGGTGATCGAAAAGTCAAAGGCCATCGAAATGGCGAATGATTGACACCATCTCCCCTGAGCTGCGTCAAGATCTTAACGCCGCCTTGCTGGTGCTCAAGCAGGGCGGGGTGGTTGCCTTCCCCACGGAAACATACTACGGCTTGGCTGTCGATCCCTTCAATCGCCAGGCCGTGGAACGCCTTTTTCAATTGAAATGCCGACCGGCCGCCAAGCCGATTTTGCTTCTGATCGATAAGCAGGAGCGCTTATCCAACTTGGCCGCAGAGATCCCCAGCCAGTTTCTGCATCTGATGGATCGGTTCTGGCCCGGTCCCCTGACTTTGATCTTCCCCGCCCAGCAAGGCCTGTCGCACACGCTGACTGCCGGCACCGGTACGGTCGGTGTCCGCATCTCCTCCCATCCGTTGGCTTCAGCGCTTTGCGCCTTGGCCGGCGGTACGATCACCGCGACCAGCGCCAACCTTTCCGGACTTCCTCCGGCAGTAAGCGAACACGAGATTTTGGCTCAATTCGGCACCCGCCTTGATTGGCTCCTGAAAGGCGGACCGACCCAAGGCGGATCGCCTTCGACGATTGTCACGACCCACGGCGACAGTTTGAGGGTGGTTCGGCAGGGAGCCATTCCGTTCAGCGAGATCAGTAAAGGACGGGACGAATAAAACCTGTCCGTCCATAAATCCTTAGGGGCCGTTACGATATAACCATTACATACCTCTCCGAGCTACACTTCAGTACCGTAAGAAAACATACCCATCATGGCCGTTGTCGTCGATGCCGCGTGGGGGCGGGAGCTGAGACGCCCATTTTCGGTATTTTTGGGCCCGGACTACCAGGACGATGTTGTTCGGGTTGGCGAGGATTTTTGCCTTGGCTTGGGGGAAATCGAGGAGTCGGGCCTTGGCCTCCGGATAGTTCAGGCCATAGG
>Ga0334722_10002399_pt1 | contig 21332 bp, 9 predicted proteins | sample C3_bottom_MG_FD_207210 | JGI IMG/M metagenome (GOLD analysis project Ga0334722, IMG submission 207210) | Sediment microbial communities from Yellowstone Lake, YNP, Wyoming, USA - C3_bottom | ecosystem: Environmental > Aquatic > Freshwater > Lake > Sediment | place: USA: Wyoming | collected... | reverse complement strand
GTCCCCCACGCGCGTGGTGAACAGGATACGGTCGCTCCCGCCGTAGAACATGCTTTTGTCCTGCATCTCGCGGTAGGTCCGGTCGATATACCGGGTGATGTGCGATTTCAGAAAATACTCCGTGAACGAAAGATGCGAATCGAGGAGCTTCAGGAGCAGCTCCTGTCCAAGGAGATAGCAGATGGTATCGTCGGCCGCCGTGATGTTCGACCGCACCCGGTCCTTGCCCACCATCGACAGAAAACCGAACGTATCGCCCTCGCCGCGGTAGTCGATCACCACCTCTCCGCCGTCCTCGGAGACCATGGAAACCTTCACACCGCCCTTCTTGATTATCCTGAGCGCGTCGCTCGGGGGTCCGTCCTGCTTCAATATCACCGTGTCCCTGGGATAGAAATCCATGGACAGGTTCCTGGCAACGGCCTGCAGGTCCGATTCATCAAGAAACTGGAAGGGCGGTACCTTCTTAAGGAAGGAAATCACGTCTTCCATGATCATGTTGCTGCTGATGGCTGGCGGCAGACCTGATTTCATATATCTTTGAGTAGCAAATTAAATACCAGTTCCGATTAATATTAATTTTCGGTATGATATGAATGATCTGTACGACGCCGTGTTACTAAAAGTAATCATCCGATATCGACATGAGCTACAAAAAGTAACCTATAAAAAGATGCAGTCTTTCCATGGATAATTGCAGGAAGTGCGCTTTTCAGATCAGGCTTATTGCGTCAAGGTCGCATCATTGGACTTTTCAATGGAAAAAATATCTGGTAGTATACGCGATACAAGAAACAGTTCAGGAAGGCATGTTATGGCGGAAACGACAAACCCCGGCGAAGACAAGGCGTGGGAGCTTCTCGCCTCGCTGAATCCCGGCGAGGTATGCAGGGCCACCGGAGCGTCTTACGACGCTGCAACCGGTCTTTATGCAATAAGATCGCTCGGCATGGACTTTCTTGTTTCGGCAAGAGACAGGATGATCACGAGTTCAACGCCGGGAAACGAAGCCGTACTGACCCGGCTCGGTTATTTTTTCAAACTCTCAGCCCTCTGGTATCTGGTGCGCGCAAAGGACATCTCCTGCACCGGAAGACTCGTGAAACTCCAGAACGTCAGGGGCGGAGACATCTTCACAAAGGGATCTCATACTCTCCCGCTTGACGCTCTTGCGGCAAAATACGGGAAGAACAAACAGGGCTTTATCGAGAAAGGGGCCGCCCTCGGCGGCGAACCCGTGAGGTACGGCGACGCTGGCGTGAAACTGTTCCCGTTCCCGAGGATACCCGTCGTTCTTTCTCTATGGCTCGAAGATGATGAATTCCCGGCGCGCGCGGACCTGTTGTTCGACTCCACCTGCGACATGCAACTGCCCACGGACATTATCTGGTCCATCGCCATGCTGAGCGTTCTTATTATGATGTGATGATAGAGTCAATTCAGCTGAATGTCCCTGGTCAGCTCATCGATGATGAACCGGCGAATAAAGTCCCGGTCCCCATCCCTGAGTTCCAGAAACCTGACACCCATTCCCGGAACATCGAACGGCCCGTCGCTCAGCACATTGACATAGAGCACCACTGCTTTTGCCGGTATTTCCCGGTCCCCGACATACAAGCGGAGAGGAACCACCGTGTTCTGCAGGCGCGGACGGATGGTCATCACGTACAGCCCTCCCTCGGAAAGGACCGATGCATATTCGGTCCGCGCTTCCCCCCCTTCCGGAGTGCCGTCCCCGATGACGACCTTCAGCGATATTGCAAGACGAATGTTTTTCCTCGGGGTGGATTCAACGATTGCCTGGAGAGTCGGATAGAGGTGCGATGGATCAACGGGCGCAGGAAGATACGCCGCGCAACCCAGGTTCAGACAGACTTCCTTCTGTTTCGGGTCATTGTCGGACGAGATCATGACCACGGGGATGGCGGCATGCCGAGGGCTGCCTTTGATGGCTCTTAATAATTCAACGCCGTCCATCTTCGGCAGCATGACGGCCGAAAGGACGGCGGACGGCCGGATGTCGTCCATGACACGGAGGGCGTCCTCCGCGCTCTTCGCCGTCAGAACGGTGTACCCGAACCGCCTGAGCAGCAACGACGTGTAGAGCAGCATGGTGTTGCTGCTTTCAACGACCATTATGGTATGAGCTTCCTTGATCATAGGGGAAACAGGGTCTGAACCGCCGCTGGTGAATATCGCCGAGAAAACAATGATCCGGACCAGAAGTTTTGATTACACTACAAACATATCATCCCATCGCCGTTTGTCAAGGGGAATACCGGAAAATCGGCATTTTGACCATCTCTTAATAGTATTTACGTAATTAATTTTCCGTCATCCCCGAGCGACACTATCGGGGATATGGTTATAGAACCGGATTCCCGATAAAATATTTCGGGAATGACACTATTTATGTTCATCTCCGGCCCTGCATCAAAGCCTTCCTCGCCATATCGGCAAGGGCCGCATCCGGACTGGAGATGAAGCGCTCCACGGCCTGCAAGGCCTCCGGTCCGCCGATCTGGCCGAGGCTGCGCAGCGCGCTCTTCCGAACAAGAGGCGATGTATCCGTATCGAGAATGCGGACCAGCGGCGCGATCGCTTCACCGGCGCCGATCATACCCAGCGCCTTGACCACGCTCTTCCGCACCCGCTCCTCGGGGTCCCGGAGAGCATCGGCAAGAGGCGAGATCGCCTCCCGTGCGCCTATCTCTCCAAGGGCGAAAGCGGCGTTATTTCGCACAGCCATATTGGTGTCCCTGAGCGCGTTGATCAGCGCCGGGACGGCTTGTTTTTCCTTCCGCTTGCCAAGCTCGGCCGCGGCATCAACTCTCACCAGACCGATGCCTTTTTTCAGATCAAGGATCAAATCCTCAACCGCCATGGCACTCCTCCTCTACTTTCCCTTCTGAAGCCCCCATTTCCTGCGCCTTTCCCACAGGGACTTCCGGGTAATACCCAGCCTGTCCGCGAGCTGCTGTTCATTGAACTCACCCTGGTACCGCTGAATGAACGCCTTGGTATAGTCTTCAATCGAGAGCTTCTTCACTAGAACATTTTGAGGGAACGACGTTTCGGCCCGCACCCCGCCGGGCAAATGCGCGGGCCTGATAAGGTCGTCGTCGGATATAAGGATGGCCCGCTCGATAACATTCTGAAGTTCGCGCACGTTCCCCGGCCACCGGTACTGCATCATGAGGTCCATGGCCTCGGGCGCGATGTCCTTGACCCTCTTTCCCATTTCCTGCGCGAACTTCATCAGGTAATGGCGGGAGAGGGCGCCGATGTCCTGCTTCCGTTCACGGAGCGGCGGAATCGTGAGGGCTAATACGTTGATTCGATAGTAGAGGTCTTCGCGGAACGTCCCGTCCTTCACCGCGGCCTCCAGGTCCTTGTTCGTGGCGGTGATAAACCGGATGTCCACCTTGAGGCCCTTGCTGCTGCCTACCGGCCGGATCACCTGGTCCTCGATGACCCGCAGGAGCTTCGCCTGGAGGGAGAGGCTCATATCGCCGATCTCATCGAGAAATACCGTGCCGTCCTCAGCCTCCTCAAGGAGGCCCTTCTTGGTGGAGACGGCGCCGGTAAAAGCGCCGCGCACGTGGCCGAACAGCTCTGTCTCCAGGAGGGTCTCGGGGATCGCGGAGCAGTTGATCGGCACGAACGGCATTTCCCGGCGCGAGCTGTTGTGGTGAATGACCCGGGCGAAGAGTTCCTTGCCAGTCCCCGTCTCGCCCAGGAGCAGCACATTGCTCTTCGTGTCCGCGATCTTCCTGACCTCGTCGATGAGCTGACGGAGCGCGGGGCTCTCGCCGATGATGCTGCTGAAATCACAGTCCTTGCCGAGTTCTCTCCTGAGCAGCGCGTTCTCGGACTTGAGGCTTTTCTGCTGGAGCGCATTCCGCACGATCAGCTTGATCTCTTCATGAATGATCGGCTTCATGATATAGTCGTAAGCGCCGGCCCGAAGCGCTTTCACCGACGTGTCGAGGGACGCGTACGCCGTGACCACGATAAAGATCTGGTCAGGAACCAGCTCCCGCACCTTGGTAAGCATCTCGATCCCGTCCATGCCCGGCAGAATGATGTCCGAAATGATCACGTCATAAACGCCGGTTTCAAGCAGGGCAAGCCCCCTCTCCGCCGATTCCGCGCCGTCCACGAGGAACCCTTCCTTCACGAAGATTCGCTTGACGGACTCCCGCAGCGTTTCCTCATCTTCCACGATCAATATGCTTTTTGACATGTAGACCTCGATTCGCGAAATAACTGTTGAAACCGCTTAAACCGTTTGAACGGCTTAAACCGTCTCAGCCACTCACCCTTCCACCGGAATTCTGATGACGAACCTCGTCCCCCGGTCCCGTTCCGAATCGAGCTCGATCGTGCCGCCGTGGTCCTTGATGATACTGTAGCAGATACTGAGCCCCAGACCCGTTCCTTTGGTCGGCCCCTTGGTGCTGAAAAAAGGGTCGAAGACCTTGTCCCGCGCATCGGCCCCGATGCCCCGCCCGGTGTCGGCAAAGATCAGCTCGACATGGTCTTCCACCTGCTGCACGGAAATATCGAGGCTGCCTCCGTCGGGCATGGCGTCCCGCGCGTTCAGGACCAGGTTCAGGAACACCTGCTGAATCTGGTCCGGATCTATCTTGAGTTGCGGCGTATCCTGAACGTCGGTGCGAATATCTATCTTCTTGAAGTTCTTGTCATACCGGACGAGACTCAGCGTGTTTTCCAATATGTCGCGAAGACCGGTCGGCAGCTTCTGTCTCGGATACAGCCGCGCAAAGTCTCCCAGGTTTCGCACGATCCTCGCGATCCGGTGCACATGCTGGTTGATCGTCGTGAGGGACTCTTTTTCAAAGGACGATATATTCTCGGTAAGGAGCTCCTGCACCAGGGACGATATCGACGCGAGGGGGTTTCCGATTTCATGGGACACGCCCGCGGCGAGACGACCGATACCCGCGTGCTTGGTGGCGCGAAAAAGTTCCTCTTCGATCTTCTTCTTCTCCGTGATGTCTTCCAACACCAGGACGAACCCCTTTTGCCCGCCCGTAAGCCTGTTCATATGTCCCTTAAGGATGATCTGCGGTTCGAAGTTACGCTTGCAGGTGATCTCGCCCTCATGCACGTTCGGCGTAAAAAGACGCGGCTCCAGACACGTAAGCAGGTCGGGGGCCGCGCTGTCCAGGGCGTCGGACTTCTCCACGCCCGTAATCATTTCCATTCCGCTGTTCCAGTACTTGACGCGCAGCGACTCATCGAGAGTGGCCACGCCGAGCGGCAGGCTCTCGATGATGTTCTCGCTGAATTCCTTGAGCATGGCAAGCTGGCTGTTCGCCTCGGCGAGCTCCTGGCGCGAAAGTCTGAGGCTCCGGGAGATCTGCTGAAGGGAATCCGAGACGCGGAGCGCCTCGTCATGGGTCAGGACCAGCCGGTCCTGGAACACGAGGGTGCTTATGGAAGTGCCGAGCGCTCCCGAGAGGGCCCGCTCCGCCTCCTGTCTGAGCCTCAGGAGCCATTCACCCGATATTGAGTGACGGTCCAGACCGTTCTTCCGGAGAAAGCCGTCGATCACCTCGCGCGCCTCGCCGCCGCCGATATATTGACCGAGAATATCCTCGAGCTCGGCGAGGTCCGCCGGCCGGTGGGCATGAGGGAACTGGAGCGGCGAATAGGAGTCAACAAAGATAATGGCCTGGCGCGTCTCGGCATCCGACTGACGGGTGAAGAGGGAAACTCCTACATAGAAAAACAGGTTCAGGAAGAGCCCCCAGAACAGGGAGTGGCTCCAGCGGTCGAGCCCCTCCAGGCCGAAGAGCGCCGTGGGGTTCAGGAGCCGGGACCGGAAAACCACCTCCATGATTCCCCCCGGCTCGATGATTCCGGCGCGCATAAGCGCCGGGATGAGGAGCGTGTATATCCAGACGGCAAACCCCGCCAGGATGCCGGCAATCGCGCCCTTCCTGTTCCCGCCTTTCCAGAAAAGCCCCATCAGAAAAGCCGGCGCGAAGATGGTTACCGCCTCGAACGATTTGAGGCCTATATCCACAAGACTGTAGAACTCGCCTACATACACGGCGAAGCTGTATCCGAGGAACACACAGCCGAGTATCACGGCCCGCTTGATGTTCAGCGTCACCGAGTGAAAGTTCTTGATTGCGCTCAGGTCCCAGAGCATGGGCATGACGAAAGAGTTCATCACCATGGTGCTGAGAGCGATGGACTCCACGATGATCATGGCGGTCGCGGCGGAGAACCCTCCGATGAATACGAACAGCGCGAGCAGCGGATGGCCGTAGTGCAGAGGCACGCTCAGAACATAGTAATCGGCGCTCGACTGGATGTCTCCGAGAAGCAGACCACCGTAAGCGATGGGAAGAACGAAGATGTTGATCAGGAACAGATAGAGCGGAAAAAGCCACATGGCTTTTCTGATATGGCTTGTGGAGTAATTCTCCACCACCGCAACATGAAACTGGCGCGGCAGGAACATGACGGCCATCATGGACAGGAAAGTGAGCGACGTCCACTCAAGGAAACTCACCCCCGAGCCTTCGCCGATTTTCATAAGGCCTGCGTGGGGCCCGGTCCTGATCCTGGCAATGATATCGCCGAAACCGTTAAAAAGTCCGTAAGTGACGAAGATTCCGACCGAGAGGAACGCGATGAGCTTGATCGCGGATTCGAAGGCCACTGCGAAGACCAGACCGCCATGGCGTTCGCTTGCATCCAGCCTGCGGGCGCCGAAGATGACTGCAAAGACCCCGAGCAGAAGCGAGATGAACCATCCGGCGAAGTGGCTCCCCTCGGGCCTGCCCGAGAGCAGGGAAAAAGTCGTCATGATGGCTTTGAGCTGGAGCCCCAGATAGGGGGTGATGCCGACCACCGCCACGAAGGTGACGAGCGCAGACAGGCCGAGGGACTTGCCGTACCGGGACGAGATGAAGTCGGATATCGTGGTTATCCGGTTCTCCCGGGAAATTAATACGATCTTCCTGAGGACGATCCACCAGAGGGCCGCCATGAGCGTCGGGCCGATGTAGATCGTGAGGAAACTCAGGCCGGAGTTCGCGGCCTTGCCCACGCTGCCGTAGAACGTCCACGAGGTGCAGTAGACCGCAAGCGAGAGGGAGTAGATGTACGGGTTCGACACCAGACTCCTTCCCTTCAGCTCCTTCCGTTCCGCGAAATATGCAACGGAGAACAGCAGGAGAAGGTAGGCAAGAATGGTGAACAGTAGGGTCCAGGGAGAAAACAATTAGCCGCCGCTGTCCTCTCTTTCCGAAAAGATGGAGGCAATGAACATAAGCGCTATAAAGACGAACCAGACAACGAAAAGGTAGGTCGCCAGACTGTCCCGGAATATGCTCATGATCGGCCAGATGAAGAACAGAAGGCCGATGACGAATAGAAATATCCAGACGTCCCTTCTCATGGCAACCCCTCCCGCGCCTACCCGAGCGCTCACGACGAAATTATATTACCATAATTCCCCTTCAAACGCCACAGCGCAGGAGAGGGCTTTGAGATACGCTTGATTTTCGATTTTATATCTGTTAACGTAGTCCTGTCAGACTTGGACCAAAGGAGGGCGTAATGCATAAACTGAGCAACAGGAAGATACTGATGGTCATTGCAAAGAACATCTTCAGGGATGAAGAGTATTCCGTTCCGCGCAAGATACTGGAAGATGAGGGAGCGAGCATCACCGTGGCATGCTCCACTCTCGACACGGCGACGGGCAAACTCGGCCTGCGGGTGAAGCCCGACATCCTGCTGGCCGATGTTCAGGAGCGCGACTATGACGGGATAGTGTTCGTGGGCGGAGGCGGCTCTAAAGAATATTTCGACAGTCCCGTGGCCCATAAGCTCGCGCAGGACTTTTATAGCCATGGAAAGCTCACCTCCGCGATCTGCATCGCCCCGGCGATCCTCGCGAACGCCGGGCTGCTGAAGGGAAAGCACGCCACGTCATTCCCTTCCTCAGAGGAGCTCCTGAAGGAAAAGGGCGCGGTCTTTACCCGGAACGGCGTGGTATCCGACGGCACGATCGTCACGGCTGACGGACCCGAGTCAGCTAAAAAGTTCGGGGAAATTCTGGTCGAGGCGTTACAGCGGAAATAGACCTTTCCCCTGGCGGAGGCGTCTTTAAAATGATGAAAGAAATTCTGCCGATAAAACAGCCCGCCAAATACAGACGAAGATGGTTTTCGGATGAGTATTTCGATCTCATCGTCTGGATGGATCGCCGGACGGCCGTTTGCGGATTTCAGTTGTGCTACGATAAGAACAAGGCGGAACGGGCGCTCACCTGGACGATTGAAAAAGGCTTTCGCCATGAGTGTGTCGACGATGGAGAGGACAACCCGGCCAAGAACCTGACGCCGATCCTCGTTCCCGATGGTGTGTGTCCGATACACGAAATCACCGCGCTGTTTCTCAGGGAGAGCATTGAAATAGATCCGGACATCGCATCGTTTGTCGCGGTAAGGTTGAAAGAATATGAGAGCAGAAGCGACAAAATATAATTGCCCTGTGCAACGCCCCTGTCAATAATCCGACTTTCACGCAGCAGCCGGACGACCATCTCTCAGCCTTTCAATGCTGCATTCTCCGGCTATTCAATCAGTTAATCACCCGCCATACAATGACTTAGACCTTCCTTTCTGCATGGTATTAATATTGCATTTACAGGCACTATCTATTTCTACTATCATTATTTTGACACGGTTTTCAAGCCGCGTTACTATTTATTTACGAAACATGGGAGCTATATGCGTTAAGACTGATATTCAGGGGGAGGGATTATGAAAGAGAAAGCCGCTTCATCAGCTGTCGCTGTTATTGGAATGGCCTGCCGCTATCCGGGCGCAAACGATCTCAGGACGTTCTGGGAGAATATCCTTGCGAAACGGCGCCAGTTCCGCCCTTTCCCTGATTCAAGACTTTCGCTCCCGGACTATTACGATCCCGACCCGTCAACTTCCGATAAAATGTACTGCAACAAAGCGGCGCTGATCGATGGTTTTCACTTCGACTGGAGAAAACACCGGATACCTGAATCCTCATTCCAGTCCGCGGACATCGCCCACTGGCTCGCCCTCGATGTTGCTCTCCAGGCTTTCGCCGATGCCGGTTTCAGCGGTCACGATGCGCTTCATGATCGCACCGGTGTAATTCTCGGCAATACGTTGACCGGAGAACAATCACGCGCCGAAGGACTGCGTCTTCGCTGGCCCTTCGTACGTCGTTCACTGGAAGCGGCCGCCGCGGCCAGGGGCCTGTCATCGCGGACCGTAACCGAGCTCGCACAAACGATGGAAACCTGTTATAAATCCGTTTTTGCTCCGGTCACGGAAGACACGCTCGCAGGCTCTCTTTCAAATACCATTGCCGGGAGGATCTGCAATTACCTTGATTTTCACGGCGGGGGCTACACCGTGGACGGAGCGTGCTCTTCAGGTCTGATAGCAATCGCGACCGCTGCTTCGGCGCTCAGGAACCGCGACCTCGATCTAGCCCTGGCGGGCGGCGTTGACATCAGCCTCGACACTTTTGAACTGATCGGGTTCTCCAAAGTCGGCGCGCTCACCAAAACCGATATGCATGTCTACGACAGACGGGGGAGCGGATTTATTCCGGGCGAAGGCTGCGGCTTCGTGATGCTGAAGCGTCTCGAGGACGCACTGAAGGACGGAAACTATGTCTATGCGGTCATTCGCGGCTGGGGAATATCATCCGATGGAAAAGGCGGACTGACGGCCCCGAGTGTTAAAGGGCAGGCCATCGCCCTGAAGCGCGCGTATGAATGCGCGGGCTTAAGCGCCTTGGAACTCGATTTTATAGAAGGCCATGGAACCGGAACAACCGTCGGCGACAGGGTGGAACTTGAAGCGATTGCAAGAGTCCGGATGGAAGAGGGACAGGCCCGGGACCGTTCCTGCGGCATAACTTCACTGAAATCCATTATCGGCCACACGAAAGCCGCGTCGGGGATCGGCGGCTTCATCAAGGCCGTGATGGCGGTGAACCGGCGCGTTCTCCCTCCCACTGCGAACTGCTCCGTGCCGAACGAGGTCTTCGAAGACCCGGCCCGTTCTCTTTACCCGATAACAACCGGTGAGCTCCGCTTTCCGACGGACAAGCTCAGGGCCGGCGTTTCCGCAATGGGGTTCGGAGGAATCAACTGCCACGTCGTGATGGAATCCTCGGCGGATGCGCCTTCAACAAAACTTACGACGTCACTGGAGGAACGAAAACTCCTGGCGTCACATCAGGCAACAGAATTATTCGTCTTCAGCGGCAACTCCCCGGAGAATGTGCTAGATAAGGTGCGAAAGGTCAAAAAGCTTGCCCTGGGGATGAGCGAAGGTGAAAGAGTCGACCTCGCGGCGCAACTCTCCCGGGAACTTGACGAGCATGCGCTGGTTCGCGCAGCTCTTATCGCCGGATCGCCGGATCAAATTATCGATGACCTGCAAAGCCTCGAAGAGCTGCTTGAGGAAAAGCCCCTGCAACCGGGCACAAGCTTCGCCGGACCGGGAAAGAACATTTTCCTGGGGCATGCAGGCCGTGAATGCAGAGTCGGGTTTCTCTTCCCCGGCCAGGGCTCACAGCAGCTGAATATGTCGGAAGCCCTCGTGAAACGGCATGAATGGACGCGCCGTCTCGTCAAAATAGCCGATGAACTTTCCGATGCGTCAGGAAACGATACCGTATCTGAATGTATTTACCGACCTCTGGATAAAGCCGTTGACCTCAAGCAGATTGAGAACTGGTCAACGCTGCTGAGGGCTACGCAAATTGCCCAGCCCGCCCTTTGCCTCAGCTCCCTTCTCTGGATGGAAAAACTGGACCGCCTCGGAATAAAACCCGTTGCGGTCGGCGGTCACAGCCTTGGCGAACTCACTGCTTTTCACGCGGCCGGAGCCTTCGATGAAGAAGCTCTGCTGAAACTGGCCAGACTCAGGGGCGAAGCGATGGGGGCGCCGGGAAATGAATGCGGGGCCATGGCCGGTCTTGCCTGCTCATACGATGCGGCAATGGACATAGTCGGCCGGGTTCCTGGTTACGTCGTTGTCGCGAATATCAACAGCCCCGGCCAAAGCGTCATATCCGGGGAACGCTCAAGCGTTGACAAGGCCGTCGGCCTGGCCGCTGATAAGGGAATAGCGACGCATATGCTGCCGGTCTCGAATGCGTTTCATTCAAAGTTCGTTTCGGCGGCCGCGGAGCGATTGCGGGGGGCGACAATCATTCCGGATATGCTCCACGAAACGGGAACGAAACTGTTTTCCTGTTTATCCGGCAGGCGCATGGAGCAGGGTTTAATATTGCGTGAGCACTTCGCGGTACAAGCCGTGTCGCAGGTGGATTTCGTCTCCCTGGTCAAGGCGGTTTCCCTCGAGTGTGACATTATCCTCGAAGTCGGCCCGGGAAATGTATTATCTAATCTTTCAAACGCAATAAACGGAACTCATGGCCCTGTTTGTCTGCCCGTGGAATCTAAAGCCGGAAAAGATGTCGATCTGAACAGGGCGCTTGCGGAAGGCTTCGTCCGGGGAGCGCATATCAACTGGGAGGAACTCTATGAGGATCGGCTTGTTCGTCCATATATTCCGGCCTCGGACCGGATATTCATCGACAACCCCTGCGAACGTTCGTTCAAGTTCCCGGCTCCGGAAGCGTCGCAAATCAGCAATGAGGACGGACTGATCCGGAAATTATTCACGGATGCCGACCGCATGTCACCTGCGCTTATTTCAGAATACCTGTCCCGGCGGGGGCGTTTCCTGGGCGCAATCATTAAAGCCGATGGAGCTTTCCCCGCGCCTCACGCACAGGATCCGAGGGAAGCCTTGCCGGACCAGCGCGAGTACGACAAACCTGCCGAAACAATGCCGACCCGGAAAGAGACCCCGAACGCCGGTGATAATGCCGGAGCCGTTCAATCGATATCCGATATGCTTCTCGAACTGGTGGAAAAACGCACCGGTTTTCCGCGGGAAAGCCTGTCGATGGAACACCGTCTGCTGGACGACCTGAATCTAGATTCCATCAAAGCCGCGGAACTCATAGCGGCGGCGGCAATGCGGCTCAAGCTCGCGGGAAACCTCAATGCGTCTCAATTCGCCAATGCGAGACTTGCGGAGATAGCCGACGTCCTTCAAAATCTGTCCGTAACCGGGGGTGAGGCGCAGGAGAAGGAAGCTGCCGCGCCGGAGGCCCCGGTAGCGGGTCAAACAAAAAACACCTGGGTGCGTAATTTCATCATTCAGCGTATTGCCGAGCCTCTTACGTCCATGCGCACGAACGACCTGATGGCCTCCTGGGCGGAAGCGCGCGTGCTCATCTTATCGGAAGAAACTGAAGCAGCTCATGCAACAGCGTTGAAAAGCGACCTCACCGCGTACGGCGCCCAGGCGAGCAGCATTTTCTTTTCTGAAGCGCCTCTCCGTTTGCGGGAAGAAGGCGTTGAATTCACCCATTACATAACAATCCTGCCGGGAAGTTCGGAACAGGGCTTATCGCCCGATACGAGATTACGCGCCATGGTCGAGCGGCTGCGGACCTCCGTGATGCTTCAGTCCGCGGTAAAAATACGCCGGGCGAATGCGACAATAGCCTATATACAGTTCGGAGGAGGGCGCTGTGGCGCTGAACCGGGGGACGGCGGGCTCGAACAATGTTGCTCAACGGCCTTTGCGGCGAGCGTCCATCACGAGCATCCGGAGCTGAAAGTACGGGTCCTGGATTTTCCGTCACTCTGCGGTCCGGCGGTTGTTTCACGATATGCGCTGCATGAGCTTTCAACTTCAGGCGGATATGCGGCCGCGGAGTATGACCGGGAGCTGATACGGCGCATACCCGTACCGGTGATGCAGGAACCCGCGTCTTACCCGAAGCGTTCCATCGGATGGTCGTCCGATGATGTTGTTCTCGCCACCGGAGGCGCAAAAGGGATTACCGCCGAGTGCGCCCTTGCATTTGCCCGCGCAACGGGGGTCCGTATGGCGCTCGTGGGAAGTTCCCCCCATCCTGAAGATACGCCTGGGCACGGCAGCGGAGCGGACATTACCCGCATCCTCGGCAGGTTCTCCTCTGAAAATATGTCCTGCCGGTACTATTGCTGTGACATAACCGATGCGAACGCGGTCAATCTGCTGGTCCAACGACTGCGACGGGAACTCGGCCCCATAACGGGGGTAATCCATGGAGCCGGCCTCAACAGGCCCAATCGGACGGAACAGGTCTCGTCTGAAGAAGCGTTTAAAGAAATCGGACCGAAAGTAATCGGAGCAATGAATCTCTGTCTGGCGTTGAAAGATGCGCCCCCCAAGTTGTTCGCCGGTTTTTCCTCGATCATCGGAGTGACCGGAATGCCCGGCAATGCCTGGTACGCTTTTTCAAACGAGGCGCTCGATGTCCTCCTGCGCGCGTTCGGCCGGGAGCATCCCGCAACAGCCACGCTTTCTATTGCTTTCAGCGTCTGGGAAGACGTAGGCATGGGAGCGCGCATGGGAAGCGTTCAGCATCTTTCAAAAATGGGGATCGGCGCCATACCGGCGACTGAAGGGATCGGCCGTTTCCTTCGCCTGCTGCTCCATGATCCAGATGCACCCCAGGTCATTGTCACGGCCCGGCTGGGCGGACTTGACACCTGGTCGCCTCGGCGCTTCAGAACGCCGCCATCGAGATTCCTGGAAAACATCGTGGCCCTTGAGCCGAACGTGGAAGTTGTTGTCCGCGCGCATCTCACTCTTGAACGGGACCCGTATATAAAAGACCATCTCTGGCGGGGAACTTACCTGTTCCCCACGGTCTTCGGCCTTGAAGCCATGTCCCAGGCGGTTTCCTCAGTCACTGGCCATACGGATTTCAACACGCTGCTCATCGAGGACGTCCGTCTTGAGCGTCCCATCACGGTGTTCCCCGATACGGGCTGCACCATAGAAATTCATGCTTCCGTGCCCGAGCGGGAACCGGCCGGCTCGTTGCAACGCGTCCGCGCCGGCATTCGCTGCGAGCAGACGGGCTTCTCCCAGGACCACTTTTCCGCAACGTTTATTCTCGGGAATGAAGCGGAGCAGCCGGGGCTGCATATAGAGCTGCCGAAAATACCGCTTGAGCTTGATCCGCAACGCGATCTGTACGGCAGTCTGCTGTTCCAGGGCCCGCTGTACCGGAGAATCCGGAAGATCTACTCTCTGACTTCTCAAAAGTGCGTGTTCCTCTCCGAACTGCATACCGCCCCGAAAGTATCCCGGGAATATGAAGCAGGTTCCTGGCTGTTGGGAGACCCTTTTTTCAGGGACTCGCTTCTGCATGCGCCGCAGCTTCCTCTTGCCCGCGACATTTGTCTGCCGCTGAGGATAGAACGGATAGAACGGTACGGCGTTCAGGACCGTCTCACCGAGTCACTGGTCGGCGTTGCCGTCATCGAAGACCGGGCCGACAGTGAAGTCACTGCAACGGTATGCATGGTTGATAAGAACGGCCGCGTAAAGGAGCGGCTTACCGGTTATGTCTTAAAAGTGATGGAGCACCACCAGGATTATCCCACGGCGGAAGAAATAGCGGACCCCGGAAAGCGCGATGAAAACATCCTCCGCGGTGAACTTGAAAAGAGGGCCGTTCAGCTCGACGTGAGCGCCCCGGAAATCGCATCAACTCATATTCCCGGCATCCATCACTACTCCAAACCGGAACGGCATGAGCGGGAAGCGCCTCTCCTGCGGGAAACCGTTCGGCGGGCGCTCGGGAATAACGGCATCGGCAGGGAGGTCAGGATCACCTGGCTCGAATCAGGCAAACCGCGTCTTGAAAGCCCTGTTGACACGGGCCTGGATATTTCTCTTTCACATAGTGAAGGGACCGTGCTGGGCGTCGCCGGATCGTGGCCGCAAGGCTGCGATCTGGAGCTGGTGACGGGCCGGAGTCGGGACGAATGGCTTGTCCTGTTCGGCAATGCGCGGGCGCCCCTGTTTCAGCGGTTGACCGAAGGCCCCGATTCTCTGGACCGGGCCGGGACGAGGATCTGGGCCGCCATCGAAGCGCTGCACAAGATCGTTGGCATGCCGGTACCCGATCTGGCGATGGAAAAACAGTCGGGTGACGCCATCCTGTTCAAAAGTGCCCTTCCCGACGCGGATTGCCATGTTCTCACGTTTCCCGTGAAGTTGACCGGAGGCGCTGAAAGGATGATCGCCCTTGCCGTTAAACCCGCGGGTGAGCGCATGTCGATCATTCCCGAGAAAGACAGAAACATCCATGAGGAAAAGCTTCATTATAATTTTGATTCGTACAAGGTTGATATAACAGACGGACCGCGGGGACAGACCGTTTTTGTCTATCGTTTCCCGGTCACCTTCAAGGAGGCCTCGAATCCGAGCCGCACTCTCTATTTTTCCCACTACTTTGCCTGGGTCGGAAAATTACGCGAATATGTGATACAGCCCATTTACCGGAATCTGGTGGAAGCCTTTTCAACCGGTAAATGGGGAATGGTGACGAACCATGCGGAAACCCGCATTGCCGGAGACGCCCAATCGGGAGATGTGATCGAAGGACGCGTCTGGTTCGAGAAGGTATCGGGAAAAGACCGGTCCAGGATCGATATGTGTTTTGAATGGTGGAAAAACACCCATGACGGAAAACGCGAGCGTATCGCTTTCAGCTCTATGAGCACGACCTGGGTGTCGATCCTCGGCCACGGGACTGTTGAAGTCCGCCCCCTCCCTGATTTCGGAAATGAGTTCTTGAACAAAGTGCTTCCGCGGGCCGATGCGCCCGAAGCTCCTGCCGGATCATTTGAACATGAGCCCTCCTTTGATTTTGGACAAGAGCTGTACCGGGAGCCCGCCGGCCCTCTGCAAGCCTCGGCGTTTATAAAGGAGTTGATTTTTTCGACCACGCTGGAGGACTCCAATCTTGTCGGCAACATCTATTTTTCAAACTACTACCTGTGGCAGGGACGCGTGCGGGACTGCCATATCAGCGAAATAGCCCCGGAATATTTCGACGGATCGGGAAAGCAGGGAGAACTTAGATGTGTCCGGTGCAAGGTCAACCACATCAGCGAAGCCATGCCGTTCGATCGGATAGCGGTCCGTATGCACAGGACGGCCGTGCATGAGAACGGGGTGAAGTTATATTTCGATTATTACCGTGTCGGTCCGGACGGAGCTCGCAAAAAACTCGGACAGGGAGAGCATGAAGCCGTATGGTATGCGCCCACCGCGGAAGGAATCTGGACGCCGGCTGAAATGCCCGCATCAATACGCGCCTCTCTGCTGCCGAAAGATAGTGCGGCTGGTTCGGCCCCGTCCGTGGTTATGCAACCGGCTTCAAGGGGAAGATACGATGTCATCGTTGTCGGCTCGGGTATCGGAGGGTTGTCGGCCGCGGCACTTCTGTCCAAACAGGGAAAACGGGTGCTGGTTGTTGAACAACACGACAAGCCGGGGGGCTTCTGCACGTCGTGGGAACGAAGCGTAAAACATGATAACAGGAACCTGAGCTTTGTTTTCGAAGCGGGCGTTCATGATATCGCCCTTTTCGGCGATTACAGTCATACGTTAAAAACGCTCGGAAACATCGGCGCGTCAGACCGCATAGAGTGGCGGCGCGTGGACCACGAGTACATCATCGGGGATTTACGGCTCAAGGTCCCGAGAGAGTTAAGCGCGTATATTCATCTCCTCTCCGAACATTTCCCCGCGGAAAAATCAGGTCTCTCGGCCTTTTTCAAGGAGGTCGGTATTTGTTTTGAAGAACTGTATGCGCGGGATTGGCGGAAGCCAGCAAATAAAGCGCTGCATATCGACACATGGAGAAACGTCTCATTCGCGTCCCTGCTGGACCGATACTTCAAGGATCATACGTTAAAAAGAATACTTTCGGTCCTTGCCTCGTATTGTACGGATGACCCGTCCCGTCTTGACGTCCTGACTACCATCCCTTTCTTTGGCTACTATATGGGCGGCGGGTACTATCCCGCAGGCGGGGCCCAAGTGCTGCCCGACGCAATGGCGAGTGTTATCAGGGCAAACAGCGGTGAAGTCAGATTGCGCACGCCGGTTTCCAAAATCCTCGTCGAAAGCGGTCGGGTAACGGGTATCAGGCTGAAGAACAATGAGCTCATCCACGCGGACGTCGTAATATCCAACGCAGATGTGCGCCGGACCTTCCTCGATCTCGTGGAAAGCGGTCATTTGCGTCCGCATTTCCGGCAACGCATTGAAAAACTCCGGCCCTCCAACTCGGCCTTCATGGTGTCCCTCGGGATCGACCTTGTCCCCGACGTCAATCCCGCGACCAGCGTAATGGATGAAGCCGGACAATTCAGCGTCATGGTGCCGTCAAAGGTTGATCCATCGCTGGCGCCGCGCGGTTGTGCCTGTGTTACTCTTATCCGGCTTTTATCGAACGAGCAATCCGTTGCGTGGAACCGCGATGATCCCGGATATCGCCGGCTCAAGAAACAATATGGCGACGAATTAATTAAGCGGGCGGAACAGGCGATACCCGGGCTGAAGGACCATATCGTATTCAGACAGGATGCAACTCCCGCGACGTTTACCCGTTATGCGGGAACCACCGATGGGGCGATATACGGACTGGCGGCTGATGAGTGGAGACCGTCCCTGAAAACACCGATTCACGGACTATACCTTGCCGGGGCCGGGATTTCAGCGAGACCGGGTGTTGAAGACGCCGTCTACTCGGGAATCATGGCCGCGGACGCGATTCTGCATGAAGAAAATGCCGCTGAAAGCAGGAATGTTCCGTCAATTACCGAAGGAAGAGGAAAGAGTTCTTAGTCAGTTGCGAATCAAATTCTACGCAATTATGGCAAAGAATTTTCACCGCGAAGGCGCAAAGAGCGCGAGGACTTCCAAAACGAATAGGGTTTGCTTTAATACAAGAACTATAAGATTTTCTTCGCGTCCTTCGCGCCTTCGCGGTAAAAAGGTTTTGGTTCCGGCTTGTCAGGGTCAGGTCGAACTGTCTGTGACGGGGCCGTCTTTTCCCGATATATTGTTCCGGGAACCAGGGCTAAGCTTGTCGCGGGCAAATGCGATGGCGCTTATTATATTCTCTTTCCGAAAAGGTTTGGCAAGGTGCGACGTACAACCCGCTTCAATGCACTTCTGCGCGTCATCCCGGGACCCGTATCCGGTCACCGCTATAATAGGGGTCGGACGTGACTTATGCTGTCCCTCCCACAGCCGTATTTCCCTTGTCGCGGCAAGACCATCCATATGCGGCATCACCAGGTCCATGAGAACGAGATCGTATCGTCCGGTTCGAAACATCTCGACGGCCATGTTCCCGTTTTCGGCTTCATCAAATGTAAATGGATATCCTTCAAGAAGTGTGCGCACGAGCTCGCGATTCGCCTTCTCGTCGTCTGCAAGGAGAATGTGCAGTGGACGGACCTTGGTTGAATACCGCGCCGCCCTTTCAGCCACCGCTTCCACCTGCCTGTCCAACGCATCTCGCACCTTGAAGGCCAACATGCCTGTAGTGAGCGGCTTCTGGATGAGAAGCGTCCCGGGTTCGAGGATGCCGTGGTCCCCCATTACGTCATTCGCATACCCTGACATATACAACGCCATGGCGTTGGGCCGTTTTTGCAGAAACGTGTCAGCTAATTGTTTTCCGTTCATGCCGGGCATGACGACATCCGTCAGTATCAGATCTATGGTCCCCTCGAAAGTATCTCCTATCAGGAGCGCTTCCTCAGGGGCCGAAGTCTGGAGAATATGGTAGCCCAGGGGTTGAAGAGAGTCCGTTACCAGTTTACACAGAACCGGTTCATCGTCAACCACCAGTATCGTCTCGTTTCCCCTCGGCATCGTTGTGCGGTCATCGCGAATTATGACGGCTTCTCCCGGCGCTTCATCAGCGACCGGGAAATATATTCTGAATGTCGTTCCTTTTCCCAGCGCGCTGTCCACGGCTATATGTCCCTTATGCTGCATGACTATTCCATACACCGTGGCGAGTCCCATGCCGGTGCCCTTCCCCTTTTCCTTGGTCGTAAAGAAGGGTTCAAAGATCCTTTTTTTAACTTCCTCGGTCATCCCCTGTCCCGTATCGGTAACGGACAGCATAACGTAAGGACCCGGCGTGATTTTCCCCGATCCGGCACAGTCGGTTTCGTCCAGCCGGGTTTCGGCTGTTTCAATGATCAGACTTCCCCCTTTCGGCATGCTGTCCCTTCCATTCACGACAAGGTTCATGATTATTTGTTCTATTTGCACTTCGTCCGCCTTTATTCTCTTTGCTCCCGCGGCGGACTTTATCTCCATCGCAATGTCTTCTCCGATCAACCTTGAGAGGATCTTTCCCATGTTGTCAACAATCGCCCCCAGGTCCAGGTGCTTCATTTCCAATATCTGTTTTCTGCTGAAGGCCAGCAGCTGCCGGGTGAGTCCCGCGGCTTTTTCACCGGTGCTCCTGATTATCTTCACGTATTCCTGCAGCGTACTCCCTTCCGGAAGCTTCATAAGACTGAGATCGCTGTATCCGATTATCGCGGAAAGCAGATTGTTAAAATCATGCGCTATTCCCCCGGCAAGACGGCCGATTGATTCCATCTTTTGCGTCTGCAGCAACTGATTCTCCAGTTCCTTTTTTTCCTCCTCCGCTTTTTTCCGTTCGGTTATATCGGTCAGGATACAGACAGTCCCTATCGGCAGGGCGCCGTTCAACACCGGGTCGGACGTGACGAGCGCCCACATGTTCTTTCCCGGAATATACAGCTCTCCCTCTTCGTGTTTTTTGGATCGCCTGGTCCTCGCAAGCGGCGGCGGCTCTTCCCTGGTTCCCATTGCCTGAAACAATGCGCTTATCGGTTTGCCGGTTATTGCCTTATAGTCACTGCCATAAAGGGCGGCGCCGGCCATATTCACGCGCACAACCCTGTCATCGTTGTCTATCATGATGATCGCGTCTTTCATGGAATCGAACGTTGCCCGCCACTGTTCGGCCGCATTTATGACGGATTGTTCCACTTTCTTGCGCTCTACGACCTCCTGTACCAGCTGCGCATTGGCGTCTTTTAATTCAACAGTGCGCTCCTCGACCCTCAATTCCAGTTCCCGGCGGGCGACCTGTAACGCGACCTCCATCCGCCTGCGCTCCGCGATTTCCCCGTGAAGAAGCTCAATCGCCCGGGAAAGGTCGGCGGTCCTTTCCGAGACCCGCTGTTCCAATTCATGATAAAGTTTTGCGTTTTTCAAGGCTATGGACGCCTGGCTTGCAATGGTTGTGAGAAGATTGAGGTCCTCCCTGGCAAGCGGATCGGCTGACAATTTTTCTCCGAAGATCAGCAAATACCCGAGCTCGCCGTCCACAAATATAGGCAGCGCGCCCGCGCCTTCAAAGGGTTTCAGTTCGTCGGCTACGGCCTGCGCCCTGCGTTGATCATGCGACAGGGGCAGTTCATCCTTCAGAAGAATGCCTTCCTTCCTCACAAACTCGCTGATTATCGCGTTTTTGGGCAGTTGTTTGGTGCACCGGACGTTTTCATCATCATCCCCGCCAGGCCTTCCATGCGCTGATCGGAAATATACTGTATTAAAAGAACCTTCCGTTGCGGCGAGAAGATACGCATTCTTCAATTTGAGAATATCGAAAAGCGTGTTCACAATTACCCGATAGGTAAGCTGCAGGCCGATTGTCGAAGCGAGCTCGTGACTTATCTTTTTAACCACCGCGTAATAGTCGTACGCGGTCTTGTAAAAAACTTTATCAATAAGCAACTGTACCCTGTTTTTGAGCGGGGTAAATAAAACGGCGATGACAAGAGTATACATGGTCATAATGGCAAAAGAGGTCATGCCGGTCATCTCGGATACATACGTTGTCATGTTGAAAACTAGGAAGAAATATAAACCGGTGAGCATCGTTACGGAAAGGGAATAGACAAGGCCTTTCCTGATTGCCAGGCTGAAATCCATCAAACGATAGCGCAGGATGGCATAGCTGAGAATGAGGGAATATAAAACAATGCCGAAGTTGCCGAAGGGATACAAAATATCAACCCCGAACATCGGCAAAAACGTGGTGGTTGCGCCGGCAAAGCCGATCAAAAAGCCATAGATGATATAGAGAGACTGACTGCGCTGGCGACCTTTCGCCGTCCTGCTGAAGCGGATAAGATTATAGTAGCCGGCGGAAACGAGAAGGAGATAGAACAAAACCGCGAGGAAATAGACCACGTTTATTTCGTTGAAATAGAGGCCGTAAACATGCCGGGTTTTATGAAAAACCGCGTCTGTACCTATGCCGAGTATGGTAAAAAGAATTGCCTGAAC
>Ga0334722_10002398_pt1 | contig 21346 bp, 16 predicted proteins | sample C3_bottom_MG_FD_207210 | JGI IMG/M metagenome (GOLD analysis project Ga0334722, IMG submission 207210) | Sediment microbial communities from Yellowstone Lake, YNP, Wyoming, USA - C3_bottom | ecosystem: Environmental > Aquatic > Freshwater > Lake > Sediment | place: USA: Wyoming | collected... | reverse complement strand
GACAAGCTCCATAGAGGGGTAAAAATTTCTTAACGCTCGCTCGCTGGAATTTAGAAACGCACTTCGCAATGTGCGAATATTTTTTAAATTAACAAAAAAACACCCTTTCCTGGGCGTTTTTTTGTTTTAAAACTATTTCTTTACTATGATAGCTTTAACTTTTTTGTTCAGTCTGGATTTTTTGCGGGCCGCGGTATTTTTGCTGATGACCGCTTTTTTAGCTGCCTTGTCCAAGGCTTGAAAAGCTTTTTTTGCCCATTCCTGAGCTGCTTTTACATCATTTGCAACGACTGCCTCAGTCGCTTTTTTGATGGCGCTTCTGAAAAGACCCTTGATCTTTTTATTGATTTCAGTCTTTTTTGCAGTCACTCGCATGTATTTCTGGGCGGATTTTTTGATCGGCATAATTTTTGTTAGTTCAAATTAGTTACCTAGTATTTTTAGCATAGTATCAGCATCTTGGCAAGAAAACCAAAAATACTTGACAAAAAACAGTTTTGGTGCTACGTTCTTATATTCATTATTTATCAATAATAATCTAAAAAAATGGACAAAATAGAAATCGCATTTCATCTATCGATCATGACCTTAGTTTTTGTGGCAGTTTTGGTCGTGGGTTACGGCGCTGTGATTTTATCCGAGGCCTATCTAAAGGCCTTGGGAGTTTAATTATATTAATCAGGTAAAAAGCAAACGTATGAATAGCGGAGAAAACAACGGAGGCAGAATCTTAGAAATAAGAGATGCTAAGGCAAAAAATACCAAATCAAAAAAGGCGGCGGCTGTTTTGTTGCTGGCTGTTTTTGTTTTAGGCGCTATGGCAATCGAAACAGATGCTAAAACAAGGAATGAAAATATAACGGAAGTTATTAAAAACACCGGGCAGATTATGGACAGCGGTGTTAAATACATAATTACAATTTCCAGAAGAATACGAAATAAGGATATTGCCAATACTGCCGGAATCGAATATCACAAGTTGGATCTGAAAAATTCTATCAAAAGTTCAGATCTTAAAGACGGAGTGATTACGGCGGTAAAGTTAAAAGATGGCTCAATCACGGCTGTTAAGATAAAAGACGGAGCCATTACTTCAGGAAAAATCGCTGACGGGACAATTGTTTCAGTTGATTTAGCTGATGGTTCGGTAACAACTGCGAAAGTTCAGGATGGCGCTATTACAAATATAAAGTTAGCCGATGGATCAGTAGATACTCCAAAAATTCATGACTTGGCTGTAACTACCGCAAAGCTGGCAGATGGAAGCGTGACGAACGTGAAGATTCTGGATGCAACCATTACCGGAGGCAAGTTAGTCGATGGAGCAATTACAACCATTAAATTGGCTGATGATAGCGTAACAACAGGAAAGATTGTAGACGGAACAATTCAGGCTGCTGACTTGGGAGACGGCATAATTACTACGATTAAATTAGCTGACGGTTCCGTGACAACTGCTAAAATAGTTGACGGAGCCATTACTTCAGGAAAAATTGCTGACGGCGCAATATTGAATATTAATTTAGCTGACGGTTCAATTTCTACAGCCAAAATTCAAGACGGAGCGGTGACAGATGTGAAACTGGCCGATGGCTCTGTAACAACCGCCAAGATTGTTGACTTGGCTGTGACTTCTTCGAAGCTGGCTGATGATTCGGTTATCACAAGCAAGATTCTAGACGCAGCTGTAACTAACGGGAAAATTGCCGATAGCGCTATTACTCCTGCTAAATTGGCAGATGCTGCAGTCACAAACGCAAAACTGGCTCCGGACGCGGTGACGACAGATAAAATTGCTGACGGCACAATTGTCGGCGCTGATTTTAATTCGGCCATCAACATCACAACAACCGGAACAATCACAGCGACAACTAACTTTATCGGTAACCTGATTGGTGATATCACCGGCAACGCCGCGACTGTGACGAATGGTGTTTATACAATCGGCAACCAAACGATTAATGGCATTAAAACTTTCACCTCAACTATCGTTGGTGATATAACCGGCAATGCTGGAACTGTCACAAACGGAGTTTATACGATCGGAGATCAGACTATTAATGGCGTCAAAACTTTCACTTCCAGCATAATCGGAAATCTGACGGGCAATGTTACCGGAAATCTGTTTGGAAATGCTGATACGGCGACTTTTGCCACAACGGCAGGAATTGCTAATGACGTGATTGATAATGTCATAACCACTCCAAAGATTGTGGATGGGGCTGTGACTACTCCTAAAATTGCTGACGGCGCGGTGACTAATCCAAAATTAGCCGCTGATGCTGTAACCACTGACAAAATTGCTAACGGTACGATTGTTGGCACTGATTTGAACCCAGCCATGAGCATTGCGACGACTGGAAACATAACTGCGAATACTATTTCCGGAAATATTTTGACGGACGGAGTTGCTTCTTGGACAGGCGGAAACCTGAGCACAACCAGCAATACTTTGAATATGAGCATTGCCAATAATGCATCTGATTCAACCGTTTTCATTAAAAACGACGGAGCAGGCAAAGCTAGTCTAAATGTTGAAGGAAATATTACCGGAGGCTCTCTAGGAACACCCGGATCACGCTGGTCAACAATTTATGCTGACTCAATCAATTTCTTGACTGGCCTTACAAACTCAGATAATACTTCCGGCACTGCTTCAACTATCAATCTGGGAACAGCCGGAGCTGATGCTGCGCAAGTGCATATCGGAAATACCAGCGCCAATGTTTCAATTAATGATGCCCAATGGTCAGTTGCTTCTAGCGGAGCTGCCAATTTTCAAAGCTTGATCGTGGTTGGAAACATAAATGGAGGAACGCTGGATATTACAGGCGCTGGCAATATTGGCGGAACACTGGGACTTGGCGGAAAACTGACAATTGCAACCGGAGGAATGACAATTACAGCCGGCGGATTTGATATCACGGGAAACTCTGATATGCGAGGTGATATTAATATGCACAATAATGTTATAACTAATATTGGTAATAGTGGAACTGATTTCACCGGATCTGGAGGATTGAATTTGGCCGGAACGCTGACTGCTAATGGCGGAATTGATTTGAGCGGCAATGACATGAGCGGAGCGCAGAACATCACCGCTTCCGGAACGATTGCCGGAACAATCAATGCGACAGGCGGACACAATAGCAATATCACCGTCAAAGGCAGCGATGGTAATAATTGTAGTATTAATGTCAGCCACGGAATCATAACCGGTACAACCTGCCCATAAAAAATGTTTGATTTAAAATAGAACAACAAAAAACTGCTCCGTTAATCTGGGCAGTTTTTTGTTGGAAAAAAACCTTGAAAGTGCTAAAATAAGGTTAATATTATGATTGCTAAAATAAAAGGCAAAATTGAATATCTGAAAGACAGATTTGTAGTGGTAGATGTTAATGGAGTGGGTTATAAAGTCTTTTTAACGACTTATGCTTTGGGCAAAGTGGCCGGGCAGGAAACAGCTGATTTTTTCATTCACACTTCAATTCGAGAGGACGCGATGGATTTGTATGGGTTTTTGAGCATGGAAGAGTTGGAGATGTTTGAACTGCTGATTTCCATTTCCGGTATCGGGCCAAAAGCCGGCTTGGGAATTCTGTCGATTGCGACGCCAAAAACCATTAAAACAGCTATTTTGAACGAAGATTCGTCGATTCTGACCAAGGTTTCGGGGGTGGGCAAAAAAACCGCTGAGCGGGTCATTTTGGAGCTCAGAAATAAGGTGGCGGATATGCCGGAGAGTGAAAAAGACCATACGGTCTCGGATTCAGACGCCATTGAGGCCCTGGTGTCCATGGGCTATTCAGTGACTGATGCCAGAGACGCCTTGAAAATGGTTTCGCAGGATATAAAAGATATTGGACAACGCGTCGGCGCGGCTTTGAAAAATTTAGGGAAGAAATAAATATGCCAGAGAATATTAAAAATTTTATCCAGACTAACTCTCCCGACGGAGGGTTTTTGCAATCGGAGCAGTGGCGTAATTTTCAGGAAGCGACGGGCAAAAAAACTTTCAATGTTTCTGGTGAAAATTTCTGGGCGAATATTATTGAACACCAGCTGCCGATTGTCGGAAAGTATTTTTATATTCCGCGCGGACCACTCGGCGAATCAAAAATCAAGGACGTTGCAGGGTTAGCAAAAAAAGAGAATGCCGGCTGGGTTAGGATTGATACGCTAATTAAAGGTGGCGAACATAAGATTGTGAAAGCTCCGCATGACATGCAACCGAAAGAACTTTTTATTATTGATATCGCCAAAAGCGAGGATGAATTATTGGCGGAAATGAAACCCAAGACTCGCTATAACATCAAAGTAGCAGAAAAGAAAAATGTTAAGATTGTTATTTCGAGTGAAAAAGAATATGTGGATAAATTTTGCGAACTAGTGGAGATCACTGCAAAGCGTCAAGGAATCACGCCGCATCCAAAAAGTTATTATCAAAAAATGCTGGAAACTATCCCAGGCGAAAGTATTAAATTGTACTGCGCTGAGATTGAGGGCGAAATTATTGCGGCCAATCTGGTGATATTCTTTGGCAATACGGCGACATATTTACACGGCGCGTCAGACGATAAATTTAGAAACGTGATGGCGCCCTATCTTTTGCAATGGAAACAAATCCAAGACGCCAAAAAATTCGGCGCCACAAGATATGATTTTGGCGGAGTGAAAACCGGTTCGGAGGACAAAAGCTGGGCTGGCATCACCCGCTTTAAATTTAGTTTTTCACCTAACACAAAGCCTGTTGAATTTTCCGGCAGCTATGACATCATAATCAATCCTACAAAATATTTTTTATATAAAATCCTGCAAAATATTAAAAGCCTGTTCTAGCTTGACTTTCTTTCCCTTTTTTGCCAAACTTATATTTCAAACAGGTGAGAGGATCTTTTAAAATAAATCGGAAAGGGGGTAGTGATATGAACAAAGAAGCGGTATTTCTTCTTGGGGTGGCGGAAGGAGCCGGACTGATTCTCACTGCTAAGGCTGTTCACTTTGCCGTATCAGCTCATTCCGGTCAGATGCGGAAGGACGGATCAACGGAGTATTATGAACATCCGATTAGGCTTGCAAGGATGGTCCATCATGCTCTACGCGATAAGGTGGTGAGCGAGGGTGAAAAGAGAGTGGGTATATCCAAATATGAACTGGATGTCATCATAGCAAGCGGATTAAACCACGACACCATTGAAGATGGCGGGAAGACTAAGTCCCAAATCGAAGTCGAGTTCAACAGCGATGTCGCGCATGTGACAGATCTGCTTTCCAAAACTAAAGACATGACCGCAGAGGAACATTTCCGTCGCGTATCCAGTGATATTCGCTCTATCCTCGTCAAGGGCTATGACCGGCTGTGTAATGTTGACGATATGGCGGAGGTTTTTAGCCAAAAGAAACTTGAGGAGTACATCAAGGAGACAGAACAGTATGTGCTTCCTATGCTAAAAATGGCTCGCAGGACATATCCGTTATACAGCAACAATCTCGTTGTTTGCCGGGATTCGATAAAGGCAGTTCTCCGGTCTGCGAAAGTAGCGCTAAAGCTGATGAAGGAAAATGAAGCTCTCAAGAAGAAGATGGGGCGGTTGCGTAAAGCATAAGAGCTTGGTTACATCTATTTTGGACCTGATTCGTCAGGTCTTCTTTTTTTGCTTGTTTTGATATAAGCTTATATTAAATATTATGAAAAAACTGATCCCGCAGGCAATTAGAAATATTTATCATCTAGCCCAAGCGATCTTGGCCAATCTTTGGTTTGGCTTTCCGTCCCGAAAAATAAAAATTATCGGTGTGACCGGCACCAACGGCAAAACCACGACTTGTCAGATGATTGCGAAAATTTTGGAAGAGGCTGGATTTAAAGTCGCGCTGGCTTCGACTATCAATTTCCGGCTGGGAGAAGATGAATGGAAAAATATCACGAAGTTCACGACTTTGTCGGCTTTTGCTACGCAAAGATTTATCCATCGCGCCGCCTATGACAAATGCGACTATCTGGTTTTGGAAACATCCTCGCATTCTTTGGATCAGAATCGGGTGTGGGGAGTGAAATATGATACGGCGGTCATCACGAATGTAACGCGGGAACACCTGGATTATCATAAGAGTATGCAAAGCTACAGGAAAGTTAAAATGAAACTCTTCAGACAAGCCAAATCAGCTGTAGTTAATCTGGATATGGAAAAGCCGGAAGAATTTTTGCAATTCAATAACAGCCCCAAGATAGTTTATACCCGTTATAAAGAAGTGGTTGTTAATACAAACGGAATGGTCGAAGTGAAAGCAGAGAATATCAACTTAAATTTGACCAGTTCACAGTTCACAGTTCACAGTTCACAGTTTAAGATTAATTTGCCAGGGGAGTTTAATATCGAAAACGCGCTGGCGGCTATCGGGGTGGCGGTTGCGCAAAATATCAGTCTGGAAAAGGCCGCCGCGGCGTTGGAAAAAATTCAGCTTATTCCGGGGCGATTGGAATTCATACCGAATAATCTTGGCTTGAATATTATTATCGATTATGCCGTGACGCCGGATTCATTGAAGAAATTATACATCTATATCAATAAGCTGAAATCTGCGCAGGAAAAAATTATTGCCGTGTTTGGCGCTTGCGGAGAGCGCGATCGGGGCAAGCGGCCGATGATGGGAGAAATTGTTTCCGGCTATGTTGATTACGTCATTGTCACCAATGAAGACCCATATCACGAAGATCCTCGGCAAATCATCGACGAAGTTGCGGGTGGAGTACGGAATAAAATCGAAGGCGAAAATTTCTGGAAAATTTTTGACCGTCGCGAAGCCATTGCCAAAGCCTTGAAGCTCGCGCAAAAAGGTGACATCGTGGTGGTGACCGGCAAAGGCGCGGAAGAAACAATGGCGGTTGGAAATCAAAGAATTCATTGGAATGATAAAGAAGTTATATTGGAAGAGTTGTCAAAAATGTAATAGTCTGATATTATTTTTATATAGGGATGCGAGGACGCCTCGCATCAAGGCTCCGGTTGTCGGGGGAGACAATCGGGATTTCCATGGGCACACAGGAGGTGTGTATGAGGAATACAGACGCGTTTGGGAAGACATGTGGACTGGACGGCGAGTCGGAGATGAGATACGTGAAGAAGCTCGAGGTCGTGAAGGGCTAAAGAGGCGGGCCGAAGGGTGTGCTGGAACACCCGCTCTCCGGATAATGAATCCGGAAAACCAGGCGATTTAGTATGCCGGCGCGGCTGGCAGAATACAGGCCGCGCCGGCTACTGGCGCAAACAAAAAAGGACACTCAATGAAGTGCCTTTTTATAATTGCAAAAAATATTATCCTAGAAGTCTAGCCAGAATAACAGTCAGAACAAAACCTAGAATTCCGCCGACAATCACTTCGCTGATGCGGTGACCCATTCTTTCTTTGAGGCGGGGAAATTGGCTGGCATCGACGTGAAGCTGGCTGACCAGCATATTCAAATAGCGGCCTTGGTCGCCCATATACATTCTGAGCCTGGCGGCGTCATCAATAATAAGGAAGGCGAGAGCGAAGGCGACGGCGAAAGCTCCACTGCGCACGCCTTCGTAATATCCGATCGAAGTCAGGAGCGAAACAGCGAAGGCGGTGTGCGCGCTCGGCATATGGCCGTGGGTCATAATATAATGCCAATCCCAGCCGTGTTTCAGGGAATAAAGGATAAATTTAACGGCCTGAATAATTACGCCGACAATAATCGGGATCATAATAAGGTAGTAAGGTGAGATTTTTGGCATCGTTTTTTGTATTATTGGTTAATTCTGCCTAAATTATAACACAATTCGCCATTTTTGTTATTTTATAAAAAATGGTAAAATTAAATCGTTAATTATTAAGAAAAAAATATGGGTCTAATTTTATTAATTGTCTTGGTGGTATTGGTCATTTGGGCTATCGCTACCTACAACGGGCTGATCACTTTGAAAAACAGAGTGGATGAAGCGTGGAGTGATATTGATGTGCAGCTGAAGAGAAGATATGATTTGATTCCAAATCTGGTCAACACGGTGAAAGGTTATGCGGCGCACGAAAAAGAAGTGTTTGAAAAAGTAACCGAAGCGCGTACGCGCGCGATGAATGCCGGAACTGCGAGTGACAAAGCGCAAGCAGAAAATGTTTTGAGCGGAACACTGAAAACTTTATTTGCCGTATCGGAAAATTATCCGGACTTGAAAGCTAATCAAAACTTTTTGGAATTGCAAAGAGAATTGACTGACACGGAGGATAAGATCCAGGCCGCCCGAAGATTTTACAACGGTAATGCCAGAGATTTCAACATCAAGATTGAAGTTTTTCCTACGAATATTTTCGCGGGAATGTTGCATTTCGCTAAACGCGATTTCTTTGAGGCTGGAGAGGGCGAAAAAGAACCGGTTAAAGTGGAATTTTAAATAAATTTTGTCATTCCCGCGGAGGCGGGAATCTAGTATATAGGTTTTGCGACTAGATTCCGGATCAAGTCCGGAATGACAGTATAAGAAATATGGCAACACTTTATAATCAAGCGGATAAAAATACTCGCCTGACTTGGGTTTACATCACCGGCTTTTTAATTTTCGTGATGGGTGTCGGTTATGTTTTTGCCGGCGCCATGCATAACAGCGTTATTTTGTATGTTGCGGTTATTTTTTCTGTCGTAATGAGTTTTGTGTCCTATTGGTGGAGCGACAAAATTGTGCTGGCAATGAGCAGCGCGAAACCAGTCACGCTGGAAAGTAATCGAGAACTATATCATCTGGTGGAAAACTTATGTATCACAGCCGGTCTGCCGGTGCCCAGAATTTATATTATCGAGGATAGCGCACCCAACGCTTTCGCGACGGGACGTGATCCGCAGCACGGCGTAATCTGCCTCACAACCGGTATCCTTGAAAAATTAGAAAAGATTGAATTGGAAGGTGTGGTTGCGCATGAACTGTCGCACATCGGCAATCGCGATATCTTGCTGTCCACCGTTGTCGTGGTTTTGGTTGGTTTTGTTACGCTTTTGGCTGATTGGTTTCGCAACTGGGTTTTCTGGGGCGGGCGAGGCAGGAGAAGCAATGATGGTGAAGGCGGACAGTTGCAGATGATCCTGATGATTTTGGCTATCGTGCTGTCTATTTTGGCGCCGATTGCGGCGATTCTGATGCAACTGGCCATTTCACGAAAGCGAGAATTTTTGGCGGACGCTGACGGCGCGCTTCTGACCCGCTATCCGGAAGGCTTGGCGAGGGCTCTCGAAAAAATTTCCGCTGATCCCAAGCCGCTGACCGAAGCCAACCGCGCGACCGCGCATCTCTTCATCATCAATCCTTTCAAGGGCAAAAAAGTTTCTTCGCTTTTCATGACTCATCCTTCGATAGAGGATAGGGTTAAGGCATTACGCGGGATGGATATAAAATAATGCAATTTAAGATTCCGAAAAATAACGAACGATATCATTGGACGCTTCATTCGATTGAGAAGATGAAGTTTTATGGTTTGAGCGAGCAGAAAGTTTTGGGGATTGTGAAAAGGCCGAAACGGAAAGAGGAAGGCATTGTGAAAAATACGATTGCGGTCATGCAGCCCGCCTCCGTCAAGACTACGGCGGGCAAAGCCGTTTGGAAGAGTGAGTTGTGGGTCATGTACCAAACTAAGAAAAATAAGAATAAAAAAAATTTGTCGGATTTGCAAAAACTGCTTTTTAAGGATCAGATAAAAATCATCAGCGCGTGGCGATACCCAGGCGTCAGTCCGGAGCAAAATCCGATTCCGGAAGAGATACTCAGGGAAATTTCTGAATCCGGCTTGAAATAGCTCTTTCGGTTACTTGTATTAGAATAACTGTGGTATAATTTAGACAAGGAAATTTAATCTTTAGAATAGAAAGGCAGGTGATAAATATGGAAGAACAAAAAGAAGTTGAGCACAAGGCTGGCAACAAGGATGTGGAAGCGAACAAAGCGATGGCTATCATTGGTTATATCCTTCCAATTTTATTCTTTATCCCTTTGGTTACGGAAGCAAAAAACAGCCCGTTCGCCAAATTTCACGCTAACCAGCAACTAAACCTGCTGTTGGCGGCAATTGCTGTGAATATTGTTGGAACTATCATTCCAATCTTGGGCTGGTTCATAATCTTGCCGCTTGGATCTTTAGCGCTTATCGTTCTGGCAATTCTTGGAATTATCAATGCAGCTAAGGGAGAAATGAAAAAATTGCCGTTGATCGGCGGATTCAATTTGATCAAATAGTTTCATCTTATTAATATAAAACAGACAGCCTTCGGGTTGTCTGTTTTATATTTTTATGCAATAATGGTAAAATGCTTTTAAAGAGATAAGAGAAAAAATATGAAAAAAACACGAATCATTGCGACTGTCGGACCGGCTTCAGACAAGAAAGAAATTATGCAAAAACTTGTTGAGGCCGGCGCGAATGTTTTTCGCCTTAATTTTTCCCACGGCACGCATGAAACGCACCAAAATCTTATCAACATAGCCAGAGAACTTGGCCGCGAAATGAAAAGACCGATCGGCATAATCGCCGACCTGCAGGGACCGAGAATCCGAGTCGGTAATACAGAATCAATTGAAATCGCAAAAGGCGAAATAATTTTTGTCAGTGATCACAAGACTACGGATGAAAAAGAATTGATTATTGATTCTGACGGCGTGGCTTCCGCGCTGAATGTCGGGGAAAGAATTCTGATTGAAGATGGCGTGATGCGCCTTGAAGTCGTGGAAAAATTAGCCGACTGTGTGAAAGCAAAAGTTGTGAATGGCGGAACTATCAAGCCAAGAAAAGGCATGAACGTGCCCGACACAAAACTGCATTTCGGCGCGGTTACGGAAAAAGACAAAAAAGATTTGGAATTTGCTTTGAAAAACGAGGTTGATTTTGTGGCATTGTCTTTTGTTAGCAATGCGCAAGAAGTTTTGGAAACGCGTGAGAACATCAAATCAATTCTTGGACGCACCGAAAGCTTGCCGCAAATTGTGGTTAAAGTGGAAAGAAAAGAAGCTATTGATAATATTGATGAAATCGTTGCAGCGGCAGATGTCGTTATGGTGGCGCGGGGAGATTTGGGAACTGAACTGGGTGAAAGCAAGGTTGTAATTTATCAGAAAGAAATTATCGCCAAATGCTTGCGTGCGGCGAAAACTGTGATTGTAGCTACGCAGATGTTGGATTCGATGATTGTGAACCCGATTCCAACGCGCGCAGAAGTGTCGGATGTTTCCAATGCGGTCATTGATCACACTGACGCGGTTATGTTGTCAGGCGAAAGCGCGAACGGTAAATATCCGGTGGAATCCGTTGCAACTATGTCGAAAATTATTACAGACACGGAAGACTCTCCATTTGATGATATTAATCCCGGATTTTTGGATGATAATATGCATAGTGACTATGCTTCGGTTATAAATAGCGCGCACGAGATGGCCAAAAGTTCTGACGCCAAAGCAATTGTGCTTTTCACTGAAACTGGTTTTTCAGCCCGAATGATGGCGCATCATCGGCCTAGCCAATTGATGTTAGCCGGTACGCGCAATGCCAAGACCTATAATCAGATGTCGATGGTTTGGGGAGCGCGCGCATATTTATTTGCAGATCAAGAAAGAGAAGAATTAATCGAATCAATGATTGCTAGAAATAAAGCAGCTGGCCGATTAGCGAGTGGGGATAAAGTCGTGGTTATATTAGGCAGAGTGCCAGGCGGCAAAGACATTGCGTTGGCTGGCATACGAATAGTTGAATAAAATATTTTAGCATGCTAGCATTATAGGCGAGATGAAAACCTCGCTTTGGAGTCTCAATTAGGAAGAGTCGCCTAGTTGGTCTATGGCGCACGCTTGGAAAGCGTGTATACCGCAAGGTATCGAGAGTTCGAATCTCTCCTCTTCCGCATCTGTGTAAAATCAGCTTTATCGTCTACTTTATTAAGCATGTGGTAAGGCTGTTTTAGTTTATATGAAGCCATTTTATTATTTTCAATAGTGGCGTTCAGAAGCAGAAGGCATTGTTTGCTTGATGTATGATTTGACATATCTCAAGAAGAGAGCTAGAATTGAGATATAATAATTCATATCTCAAGCAGATGAACAAATTTATCGCCGGTAAATACAAGCAGCAGTATGAGTATAGGAGTTTCAGTCCGAATCCGATAAATCACGAGTTTGATTTTCAGGATAAAAAAATCAATCTGCTTTTGGAAGAAGCGATGAGATATTTGGGAGAACTAAATGCCTATTCCACCTTGGTTCCGGATGTAAACTTTTTTATCAAGATGCACGCCATTAAAGAGGCGACAATTTCCAGCCGCATTGAAGGCACTAAGACTGGCGTGGACGAAGCCATCTTACCCAAAGAAGAAGTGGATCCCGAAAAACGCGATGATTGGCAGGAAGTACAAAACTATATCAAGGCTATGGAATTTGCCATCCGTGAATTGCATACACTGCCGCTTACGATGCGGTTAATCAGAGAAACTCACAAAACTTTGCTTTCCGGCGTGCGCGGGAAACATAAAAACCCAGGTGAAATTAGGAATAGTCAAAATTGGATCGGCGGCTCAAGTTTGGCGGACGCCTTTTTTGTTCCACCGCACAAAGATGAGTTGCCAGAGTTGTTGGCTGATTGGGAAAAATTTTGGCACAATAAAAATCTTAATATCCCGTTGCTGATTAAAATGGCCATTTGCCACTATCAATTTGAAACCATTCATCCATTTTTGGATGGCAATGGCAGAATTGGAAGATTGACGATTGCTTTGCAACTGATTGAAAGAAAAATTTTAGGCAGCCCCACACTTTATCTGTCCGCTTTTTTTGAAAAGAACAAAGGTGCCTATTACGACTCGTTGACTATGGTCAGAGCATCAAATGATTTGGAACAATGGATCAAGTTTTTTTTAAGCGGTATCATAGAAACAGCCAAAAGCGGAAAAGATACTTTTCAGAAAATTATCGATCTGCGGCAGCGTTACGAAAAGAAAATCATGACTCTCGGCCGGCGCGCGAGAATATCGGGCGAGGTACTTCTGTTTTTGTTTTCCCAGCCGATTGTCGGATCAAAAACAATCATGAAAGAATTTGATGTCACTTTTAATACGGCCAATAGCTTGCTGGCCTCAATGGAAAAATTGGGACTGTTGAAAGAAATTACTGGTTTTTCCCGTAACCGCCTCTATTCACTGGAGGAATATTTGAATTTGTTCAAGGGTAAATAGAAATGTTCACTATGCAAAATAACGATACGGAAGATAGTCAGATATTTGGTGGTTGCGGGCTATGTAGCCCGTTAAAAAAGATACTTTTTGCCTTATTTTGTGTAGTATAATATAGTGTATACACTATGAATTCAGATATTGAGGAGATAAAATCAAGGCTAAATATAGTCGATGTCTTAGGGGAATACATTCGTCTTGAAAGGGCAGGCGCCAATTGGCGGGCTAATTGCCCTTTTCATAATGAAAAAAGCCCGTCTTTTATGGTCAGTTCGGACAAGCAAATCTGGCATTGTTTTGGCTGTCAAAAAGGCGGGGATATCTTCGGGTTTGTGATGGAAATTGAAGGCTTGGAATTCCGCGATGCCTTGAAACTTTTGGCGGAAAAAGCCGGAGTTGAGCTTAAAAAAGGCAATCCGCAGGAGGCGGCGCAAAAAAGCAAAACATTGGAAATTCTCGAATTAGCCACGCGGTTTTATCAAGCGCATCTTTTGCAAACACCGGCCGGCAAAAAAATTCTGGATTATTTGCGCGACAGAGGTTTGAATGACGAATCAATTAAAAAGTTTAGGTTGGGTTATGCGCCCAATGGCTGGAAAAATACTTTGAATTTTTTGATGAAAAAGGGTTTCACTGAGCAGGAAATTGCCAAAACTGGTTTGCTGGTTGAAAGCCAAAAAAATCAAAATTCTACCAACTATCAACCACAAACTACTAATCATTACGATCGCTTTCGCGATCGAATAATGTTTCCGATTGCGGATACAAACTCCAAAGTCGTGGGCTATAGCGCCAGAGTAGCTCCAGCTGGAGACGAAACGCAAGCTAAGTATATCAACACGCCGGAAACGGAAGTTTATCACAAAAGCAAGATTCTTTATGGCATCAATAAAGCCAAGGGAGAAATCAGGCAACAGGGCGCAGTGCTTTTGGTGGAAGGGAATATGGATGTGATTGCCGCGCATCAAGCCGGTTTGAAAAATACCGTGGCGGTTTCCGGCACAGCTTTGACGCCGGAACATCTGAATATAATCAAAAGATACGCGGACAAGATAAAAATGTGTTTTGATATGGACAGCGCCGGCGAGCAGGCGACGAAAAAAAGCATCAAGCTGTGTTTCGAAAAGGATGTGGCAGTGCAAGTTGTGCAGCTACCAAGCGGGAAAGACGCGGCTGATTTGGCGAAAAATAATCCGGAAGTTTTGCGCCTTGCAGTCGAAAGCGCAAAACCAGCTATGGAATATTTCTTTACCAATACATTTTCCAAGTTTGATAAAGAAAAAGTTGAGGATAAAAAAGTGATTGCGGAGGAACTGTTAGACATAATCGGACAACTGGCGAATGATGTGGAAAAAAATCATTGGATTAAAAAACTCAGCGAAGAATTGAATATCGCGGACAGTATATTGACGGATATGCTTAAAAAGGCTAGTCTTAGGGATAGAGTAGTAAAAACTTCGCAGAGCGATCAAGAGACGCCGGAAAGCTTTGCGTCGCCGGGAAAAATTGAAACTCTCACCAAAGACCTTATCGGATTAATGCTTATTTACAGCAGTGTTTGGAAGGAAATGCTAGCGCAAAAAGATATTGAAAATCTTTCAAAAGATAGCCTTCTAAACATAATGATCCGCCAAGGCGAAGAGTTTCATTTTAGTTTTGAGGATTTAATCAAGAATTTGGATTCATACGAACAAATCGCTAAAGCCGAAAAAATTTATTTTGAAAATAAATATATCGTCGGGCTTAATAATACTTTAGAGGAAGTAATACTTGAAGATCCGCTAGCCGAGGCATTGAGCCGCATGCGAAATATAAAATACGAACTAAATAAAGAGAAGTTGGAAAAAATATCCAAGGATAAAGATGCAGCCGCCAAAAGCAAGGACGCGGAAGCTGTAGCATTTTTAGAATCAGAATATGCTAGAATCGATGCGGAACAATCTGTATTAAACAAAGAACTAAATTAAAATTATATTATGGCGAAAAAGAAAAAAATAAAAAAGCTTTCGGGGAAAAAAGCTAAAAAAGCGATTGTAAAAAAATCCAGCAAGAGAGCTAGTGCTAGAAAGATAGCAAAGAAACCGGCCAAAAAAGCCGGGAAAAAAAACAGTAAAAAAACTGTGAAAGTAAAGAAGGCGAAGGTTGTTAAAAAAACAGTTAAAGTAATAAAAAAAGGCGCAAAGCCGGCTAAAACCGGACAAAGCCGGGCGGAGAAAAAAATCAGCCAAGGGAAAAAGGTTGTGCCGTTCAAGGCGGCGCAGGAAAAGAAAAAAAGCATTGCGGAGGAGTTGATTTATCGCGGCAAACAAAGAGGCTTCATTACTGAAGACGAAATTCTGCATGCTTTTCCGGATGCGGAACAGAATATTGAAGAACTCGGCAATCTATATGAGAAGCTGGAGGAGCGCGGGATCAAGGTAGTGGGTTCGGATGATATGATCAAGATGGAGACTGACAAGATTTCGGAAGATATGGAAGAGGAAAAGGCCGGCAAGAAAAAGAAAAAGAAAGAAATTGATATTCCTGAAGAAGCTTCTTCTGATCTGGTGCAGATGTATCTCAGAGAAATCGGAAGAGTGGATCTTTTGAAATCCGAAGAGGAAATTTCTTTGGCGAAAAGAATTGAAAAGGGCGATCCGGTAGCCAAACAAAAACTGACCGAAGCCAATCTGCGCTTGGTGGTGAGTATCGCCAAGAAATATGTCGGCCGTTCGCACAACCTTTCTCTTTTGGATTTGATCCAAGAGGGCAATATCGGACTTTTCAGAGCCGTCGAAAAATTTGATTATACCAAAGGTTATAAATTTTCAACCTATGCGACTTGGTGGATTCGCCAAGCTATTACGCGCGCCTTGGCCGACCAATCCCGAACAATCCGCATTCCGGTGCATATGGTGGAGACCATTAATAAATATACCCAAATCACCAGGCGGCTGGTGCAGGATTTGGGACGCGAGCCGTTGCCGGAAGAAGTGGCGGTGGAAATGGGCATTGAGGTGGACAAAATCCGCCACATTATGAAAATTTCTCAGGAAACTGTTTCTCTGGAAACTTCAGTCGGGGACAGTGATGATGACAGTGTGTTGGGAGATTTTATCGAAGACACGGAAACCGTTATGCCGCATCATGTGGCTTCGCGAAAATTATTGCGTGATCATGTAACGGAGGTTTTGGATTCACTGACGCCGCGTGAGCAGAAGATTTTGAAAATCCGTTTCGGCTTGGAAGACGGCGTGGTCCACACTTTGGAAGAGGTGGGACAGGAATTTGGCGTCACGCGTGAGCGTATCCGCCAGATTGAAGCCAAGGCCTTGGAAAAGATTCGGGAACATGATGGAATTAAAAAGTTGAAAGATTACTAGAATTTAGCATGAAAACTTGATTATTTATGAATATTTGATATAATGATTTAGCCTTAAAAATTTAATACATTCCGCGATAGCTCAATGGTAGAGCAGTTTCCGCCAGAGGCGGACCAGCCATTTATTCTGCCTATGGCAGATGGCTGGGACTGTTCCAAAAAATAAAAATGTTTACAGTATATATTTTACGAAGCCTTAAAAATTCAAAAAGATACGTTGGTTATACTTCAAAAGAAGCTCTAAATAGATTGCATGATCATAACACTGGAAGTAATAAATGGACTCGAGAAAATGGGCCATTTATTATAATTTATACGGAAGAATATGCTAGCAAAAATGAGGCGATGAAAAGAGAGAAATTTTTGAAGTCTGGTCGGGGTAGAAAGTGGCTAGATGAAAATGTTAAAAACTAAATATTCCGCGATAGCTCAATGGTAGAGCAGTTGACTGTGAGATAAACGCAGCCTCTAGTGGTGACATTAGAGTGAATAATGAGGTGAATTGCTGGAAGCCTAAAATTTCTCAGCAGAAATTATGGTAATCAGCAGCCAAGCTTTGATATTGTATCAGGGAAGGTTCAGAGACTATTCCGAAAGGAAGTACTATCCGCCGCAGGCGAATGGGAAGTGCCTCACTCCTTTAGAGGAGATGATATAGTCCACCCCTTTTGGAAACATTAGGATAAGTGTAATCAATTGGTTCCTGGTTCGAATCCAGGTCGCGGAGCCAGATAGGACGGTTACTAGAAATGGTAGCCGTTTTAGTTTGTGCGTATGCTAGATTTAGCACTAAATCAAAGGGTTTTTTGAGTTCAAAGGATAGTGTTTTGCCTGTAACAATTGGGTTCTGAAGTATGTAATTCAAAAATGCTCTCTTGCCTGCAACTTCAGAACTATTTTCGAATATCGCTTTAGCCCTGCGTGATACAGAAATGACTGTGGCAACAGTAGTTTGATAATCGTAGTCAGCTTTTTGGTGTTCAGACATTTCAATTTCCAAGACTTGAATTTGGTCTTGTTGCTCTTGGTGCTTCTTGTCATATATATCTTTAGTAATACTCTGGTCTAAATAAGCCTCAAGAAGTCTGTCTTGCTTTTCCTTTAAGTTATCGTAGGCAGTTCGTATGCGATTTATTTGTGCCTTGTGAAATACAATCTCTGTTTCTGTGCATTTTCTTAACTCATCAACAAGCTCATCCTGCACTTCTTCAGTAATGCTCTCAAAACGCTCCAAGACCTCATAGACGGGCTTCAGAAGGTCTTTTTCTGGTATATATACTCGTTTACAGATGTGCTTGGCGTTAGTGCAAGAATAGTAAGTAAAAGTTTTCCCGCTTTTCTTTGTTTTTATTTCGGCACTCATTGAACAACCGCAGTTTTGACACTTAAGCAAGCCTTTAAGCACAAAGTCTCTAGAAAGAGCCTTGTGGGGCGAGTTCTGGCGTTTTAGGCGTGTTTCTTGGCATCTATCAAAGAGTTCTCTAGTTATAAGACGGGGGTATCTATGTGGGTATGAGCCATATTTTTTTGATACTGCTATACCGCAATAGAAGGTGTCTTTTAGTATGTTTTCAATACAGCTTTTTGATAAATTAAAACCTTTAAGGCTCTTAAGTCCAAGCTCTGTCATCTTGATGCGTATTGTCTCAAGGGAATAGTTGCCCGTGGCGTAAAGTTCAAACATTTTTTGGATTAGGTATCCTCGTTCTGGGTCAATGATAATATCCTTACGCAATCTTTTTTCTGCATCCAGTGAAACATTTAAATATCCCAAGCGAACTGCACCTGTCCATTCGCCGTCTCGTCTTTTTTGTTCAAATCTTCTTTTTACATTATCGCTAATAGCATCAGAGTAATACTTTGCTAGACCCAAGCTCATTCCAAACTGAAATTTCTCAACCGCAGACATTTGGTTGTTGATTATTTGTCCGTCTGATACAAAATGAAGCTCTATTCTATCAGCGACAGCCATTTCATAGAGAGTTGCAACACGCTTATCAAATATACTTCTTGAAAGTCTGTCTACCTTGTCAAAACAAACAGCCACCTTTTCTTTTGTGGCTATTTTTTGAACATATTCAACTAATTTATCAAATTCGTCCCTCTTTTCTCGGTAAGCACTTTCGTCAATACTAAAGGTTTCAATAATTTCGTAAGATTTTCTTTTGCAATAAATGTTTATCCTTTCCTGTTGAGCAGGCAAGGCTTCTTTTTGTTCTTCTTGTGATACTCGTGAAACATTTATTGCTTTCATAGGCTTAATCATTTACTGCAACTCTTATTCCATAAAGAGTTAGCAGGGCATCTTTGATTTGCTCTTTATATGAAAGACAACCAATTGCGTCAAGAACGGCATTGTCAAAGTTTATTCTGTCTTCCTGCTCAAGCTCTTGCCTTATCGGAAGTATTTCTCTAGTTTCTAATTTTTCAAATAATTTAAGTATTATTTCTCTATTTTCTTCAGTAATCAATGCTGGATTAATAATTCTTAAATCAGCTTCTATTTTATCCTTACTTAAATCAAGAGCACCCTCACCTCTACCTGTGCCCATAGCTTCTATATAAAATAAGCTAACTAAACTATTCATTAAAGCGTGGCACAATTTATCATCAACCGCTTCTGATTTGCGACTAAATCTAACCAATCTCTGATTTACGAAAGTTGGTTTTTGAAAACGAGCAAAAAATAGTCTATCGCCAAAATTAATACTTGTTACTATTTCCGCCATAGTTGCAGGGAGCATTGTATACCAATTTATTCCTTTTCTTGCGAGACAAGTTGGCAATAATATACCTCTTTCGTTTGTTTGGTTTTCAAACTTATCAATCCAATTCAACGCTCCTGTGTGTCCTAAACTTGCTAATTCTGCTTTTGATTTATCGCAACAAAATGCCATTGCATCAGGTTCGGCTATAAGATTGTGAACAGACCTAGGTGTTTTTAATACTGGCTGTAAATACTCACTTTCAATCCCATTATTTTCATCAGGATAAAATAACTTATCCCAGCCTCGTCTTTCTCCTCTTCCAATTTCAAAAAAATCAGAAATTTTAACTAATTTATCACTTAATTCCAAAAGCCATTCGGTATTAGCAAAGAAACTATTTAAGTTTAAACCTAAACCTTGAACCTCATTCATCTTTTGTCGTGAATAAGTGTGCATTAAAATATCTTCCTCATTAACTGATTGTTGGGTGGTAACTATAGCCACAAGTTCTTGTAGATTTTCATTAGTATAATCCATTATTTTTTTTCTAGTCACGGTAAATTTGGTTGTTTCGTTTTCCAGTGGCATTGCTGGAATATCTTTTCTTTTTAAAGTAATTATGTTTGTTACAACTTTTGCATTACTAAACCAACGACCACTGCCAGAAACAGCGATATTCTCTATTTCAAAAAATGCTGATAGGGATTTATAAAACTTTTCTCCCCAAGCAGTGCCTAACCAAGAGTTTGAAACAATAACAGACATTCTGCCGTTTGAAGTTAATAACTTCCAAAAATGGAAAGGAAGATATGCGTATAAGTCGCTTCTTCCGTCTAAAGTAAATTCATTTCCTATTTTCTCATCAATAAAATCATTAATTTCTATCACACTTGGATTTAATACTTCTAAATCTTCTTGTTGAACAAATGGGAGATTAGATATTATGTATCCAAATTTTGGTAATTTTTCAATAATCACGCTTCCATTAAATGGCTCGTGAAGTTCAATTTCTTGGTCAGTTGATAATTTGGTAGCATCTTCCTTGAAAATTTTAAGCACAAAACCAAGTGCTTCTGGGTCAGCAAGATTAAACATAGCCATTTGTAATGGCAAGGAAAATTTGTCCGAAGCCCACAATGTGTCCAAACTCTGTTCAATACCAAGTTGTTCTTTTTTAAAATTATAAATTTCTTTTGCGATAGTTCCCGTGCCACAGCAAGGGTCAATCGCAGGCAACTGCTTGTCTTTAATAGTAAGTTGCACAGCAAGTTTGGCTAATTCTGGAGGCGTAGTAAATTGACCAGCAAACTTCCTTTTGTTTTTATATACAGTTAATCCTATAAGGTCGTGAAGTAGTGTTTTCTCAATCTTTGAAAAATTAAATTCTTTCAATAAATCATTAAAACTTAAAATATCCTGCCATATATCTTCAGTAATAAATTCTTCACCTTTTTGATTTTGAAATATATTCCAAAAATCACACTTTTCGGAAATATGATTAAAGGTTGCAAGTGCTTGTTTAATATCTGTTGTGTGTTCTATCGTATCTACAGCATTAGCATCAACCTGATAAGATTTTAATATATGTGCAAACAAAAATTTATTAACCAAGAAAAGTAGATTATTTCTCCCTAAAACAACAAATTTATCTTTTTCTTCTGGGTAATCATTCTTTGCATATCTCCACCATAAAGTAACCTCGTTTGAAAAGTCAGTATCTGTGCTTGTAGCATTTTTTAAAGCCTCCACATAAGAACTCAAATTATTCTGAACCAAACCAGACACTGCTTCGCTACTTAAAACAGTCACTACAGAAGTAGTTTTAATTACACCGCTTGAGATAAAGTCATTTAAATCGCCCAGTATCTCAACTAGCATATTATTAATTTCTGCTTTATGTTGAAGGACTTCCTCTCTGGTTTTTAAGTGGCTTAAATTATTCCAATTTTTAACAACGGTAAGCGTATCATCGTCTTCAATTTTATAAAGAATAGCAGTTGAAACATTCCAAAGTAGAAAGCTATTAAGAGAAAGTAGTTTAGCCTTGGTTTTTGCATTTTT
>Ga0334722_10002397_pt1 | contig 21348 bp, 12 predicted proteins | sample C3_bottom_MG_FD_207210 | JGI IMG/M metagenome (GOLD analysis project Ga0334722, IMG submission 207210) | Sediment microbial communities from Yellowstone Lake, YNP, Wyoming, USA - C3_bottom | ecosystem: Environmental > Aquatic > Freshwater > Lake > Sediment | place: USA: Wyoming | collected... | reverse complement strand
GCATTGGCAAAGAGGATCGGGAGCAGAAGCCCTAGCAGGGCGCCACCCGGGATCAGCAGAAGCAGGATCAGCCAACCCAAGGGCGAAGAGACGCCGAGAAAGGCGAAGAAAGGCAGGAGCACCGCGCCGGTCAACGCGCCGACTGGCTTGCTCAGCCGTCCGAGAAAGCCCACCAGGATGGCAAAGAAGATGAGGTAGCCAAACAGCGAGGACTGGCCGCTTTTGCCTTGCGGCAGGCGGGAGCTGCCGCTGCCCTGGAATTCGCCCCTGGCGGCGCTGATGATTGCGGACACCCCGGCTTCAAAGCCTTCGTCGAGCTGATTTGCTTTGAAGCGTGGGGTTATGATCTGATCCACGATGCGTCCGGCCAACAGGTCGGTCAGCACCCCCTCCAAGCCCCGGCCAACCTCGATGCGAATCTTACGATCGCCTTTGCTGACCAGAAGCAGCACTCCGTTGTCCTTGCTCTTTTGCCCGATCTTCCAGGCCTCCACCGTGCGGATGCTGAAATCCTCCAGCGCATCGCCTTCGAGGGAGGGGATGGTCAGAACTGCGATCTGGGTGGAGTCAGACTGGTCAAAGGCAAGGAGCGTCTGCTCAAGCCTCTGCCGCTCAGCCGGTGAGATCATTCCGGCCAAGTCGGTGACATACCCCTGGTATTGCGGAACCGTAAGCGCCCTGGCGGGATTGGGGCTGCCGACCAAGAGGAGGCCGAGGGTCAGCAGGCAGAGAAGCCACGCAGCCTTGCTAAAGCGCCCTGCCATATTCCGCCTGCCGTGCGACATCGGCTAGAACTTTACCTTCGGGGCCTTGGCCGACCCCTCTTCCGCCTTGAAGGCCTCGCGGCGTGGCAGATGGAGCAGCATGTTGTTGGTCAGGTTGTTGGGGAAGGTGCGGATTGAGGTGTTGAAGATTCGCACCGCCTCGTTGTAGCGGACCCTGGCCACGTTGATCCGGTTTTCCGTGCCTTCCAACTGGTGCTGAAAATCCATAAAGTTCTGGTTGGCCTTGAGGTCGGGGTATTTTTCAACCACCACCATCAGGCGGGAGAGCGCCGAGGAAAGGCCGCTCTGCGCTTCCTGGAACTTGGCGAAGGCCTGGGGGTTGTTGACCACCTCGGCGCCTGCCTGAATGCTGCCAACCTTTGCCCGCGCCTCGGTGACGGCGGTGAGGGTCTCTTTTTCGTGGGCTGCGTATGCCTTCACCGCTTCCACCAGATTGGGGATAAGGTCGGCCCGCCGCTGGTAGGAGGCTTCCACATCACCCCAGGCCGCGATCACGCCCTCATCGTTCTGTTGGATGGTGTTGTAGCCGCAGCCGTTCAAGCCGACGGCGAGAAGGACGAAACTGACAAGTACGAGGATTCTCTGCATGGTGTTATCTCCTTGGGAATGGTCTTGGGCAATCTTGGTATTGCCGCCACCCCCTGCTGGCTTGGCGGCGGCACTGACAGGGGGGAATATTCGGGATTTTGGTGCCCTCGGTACGACTTGAACGTACGACCTACCGCTTAGGAGGCGGTTGCTCTATCCCCTGAGCTACGAGGGCGGTTATTTTGCGCATAAAACAAGGCCCGTACTATACCATCGGCAGGCCAATGCGCAATATGTTTCTTGGCTGTAAGTGCTTGCGCCGCTTGGCATCTGGCTGATCTTCCATTCGGCGCTGGCCAGGGTAGGCCTTATGGCTTCGGGCGGGGGGAAGGCGTGAAAAAAAACTGGTTCGCCTGCCCGGATGTGCTAGAATGACGCAGTGTCCCTCGTTTTTTTTTGCGAAGAAAACAATTTTACGGGCGAGCGTTGCGCATGCGATTGAGGACCATAACCTTCCTGACTTTTTTCATCATCGGGCTGTTCCCCCTTGCCGCGTCCATTGCTTTTAACCTCCCCCATCTCCTCGCCACACTTGAGCAGGCGGTCCAAGAGCAACGTCTTGCCCGGTTGCAGGAGGAGTTTGTCGCCTTGGAGCGGACGGTGGAGCAGGGCCGGGAAACCCTGCGTGTTTTCGGGATGCTCTCCGAGACCGTTGATCTGGTGGGCTGCCCGGAGCCGGGCATTCCCCTTGCGCAGCTCCGGGCGCGGCTTTCCGACGTGGTTATCAAACGTTGGTTCAAGAACCGGCCCGAGGTTCTTTCGGTGTCGGTCCTTGATGGGCTGGGCCAGGAGCAATTTCGGGTAAGCCGCCAGGCAAACGGCGAACTTGGGTTGGCTCCTTTCGTGCCTGGGAACATGATGGAGGAAAAGGTCTCCCGCAAGGGAAAGGCCTTTTTGCCTGGGACAACCTTTGTCGGTGCAATTGAGGGGGACGCCTCCCCGGACAGGGAAGGCCAGCTGCATCAACTTATCGCCCATTTCGGGATTCCGGTTCAGAATGAGGAGTACGGAACCTCCGGGCTTGCGGTGCTGGTACTGGATATCCGTCGTCTCGTCAACAACTTGGCAGAATATGATCTGGTGAGCCAGGATGGTTCTTATCTGAGCACCTCTCTGAGCACCTCGGTTCGTGACCGGCAGCGCCATGCCTCTAGACTTGGCCAGGCATTTGTTGATTTTCCCCTGCTGCGACAGGCGATGCAGCAGAGAAGGCCGATCATTCTCAAGGATGTGCGTGGCGAGATTCATGCCTGGCTGCCGCTGATTAGCGAGGCGGAAGGTGAGCATAGCCTTTGGGTGGGCCAGCCGGTGGATCGAAGCGTCATTGAGGTCTGGCTGCAGCAATACAAGCGGCATATAGCCATCATCGTTTCGGCCCTGATCGCGTTGCTTGTCGGGGTGGCGCTAGCCTTGGCCCGTTATGCCAGCCGTCTGCATGGGCAGCTCATGGGTGGGCTGGCCGCCATTCTTGAAGGGGAAAAGAAGCCGCGGCTCAACTGGCGTTGGCCCGAAGAGCATGTCCGGCTGGCTGCGGACCTTGACGCGCTGGCCGAGAAGTATCTGGCCGATAACGCGGCCCGCAGGGCGGCGGAAGAAGAGGTGCGCAGGGAGAGAGAACATGCCTTGGTCACTTTGCGCTCCATTGGCGACGCGGTGATCGCCACCGATACCGAGGGGCGGATAACCAGGATGAATGTGGTGGCCGAACAGTTGACCGGCTGGTCCCAGGATCAGGCCTTTGGTCGGAAGCTGGTCGAGGTTTTTGATATTATTGATGTCGAAACAGGGCAGAAACCAGTCAATCCGGTGGCCCGGGTCCTTGAGACCGGCAAGGTAGTCGGCTTGGGCAACCACACGGTGCTTATTGCCCGTGATGGCAGGGAATATCAAGTGGCGGACAGCGCCGCCCCGATTCTGGGGCCGGATGGCGCCTGCTTTGGCGTGGTCCTTGTTTTCCGGGATGTGACCGCGGAGTACGCCCTGCAAGAGCAATTGGCCCATGAACTCAAGGTGAAGCAGGCCCTGGCCGATCTGGCCGGACAGCTGGTCGGCTCCGGGCAGAGCCTGGCCGACATTGCCGGGGCAATTCTTGCAACGGCCAGGGAACTTACCGTCAGCCCGCATGGTTATGTGGGCATTATTGACGTCAAAACAGGCCATCTGGTCTGCCAGGCCTTTACGGAGATGATGGCCCAAGACGGCCAGGCGCTGGAGTTTTCGCCCGGGGTGGATGGCCGTTATCCTGGACTGTGGGGGCAGGTGCTCAATGAAAGGCAGGGGTTTTATACCAATGCGCCAAGTATCCACCCGGCTGCGATCGGTTGCCCGGATGGGCATGTGGCGGTTACGCGTTTTCTTGCCGTGCCTGTGCTGCTGGGCGAGCAACTGGTGGGGCAGATCGCCGTGGCCAATGCAGGGCGGGATTATACGGCAAAGGATCTTGATCTGCTGATCCGGGTGGCAATGCCGTGCGCCCAGGCGATCAAGGGGGTGCGCGCCAGCGAAGAGCGCGACCGGCTCATGGCCGCCCTGCGTCAGTCCCAGAAGATGGAGGCTGTCGGCACCCTGGCCGGCGGGATAGCCCATGACTTCAATAATATGCTCACCCCTATTCTTGGCTATACCGATCTGGCCATGGCCAAACTGCCTGCCGATGACGTCCTGCGTCAGGATCTGGCTGAGGTGAAAAAATCGGCGCTTCGGGCAAAAAATCTGGTGCGGCAGATCCTTGCCTTCAGTCGCCAGAAAGGGCCGGAGCTTGCCTGTGTGACCCTGCCACCGGTGCTGATGGAGTGTCTGAAGATGCTGCGTTCCACCCTGCCCGCCACCATCGCCTTTCGTGAGAATATCGCCCCGGATTGCGGGCAGATCATGACTGACCCCATCCAGATTCAGCAGATTCTCATCAACCTGTGCACCAATGCGGCCCACGCCATGGAAGAGAACGGCGGCACGCTGGAGGTCGGCCTGCGGGAGATCGTGGTGAATCCGGGAGATACCATTGCCGGTCAGGATTTTCGGCCAGGAAAATATCTGCGCCTGGTGGTGAGCGACACCGGGTGCGGCATGGACAAGGCCACGCTGGAGCGGATATTTGAACCATATTTTACCACCAAGGAACAAGGCAAGGGCACCGGCATCGGCCTTGCCCTGGTGCATGGCATTGTCAAAGGACATGGCGGATATCTTTCCGTGTACAGCGAGCCGGGGCAGGGGACGACCTTTTCCCTGTATTTCCCGGTCTGCTGCGATGCTGGCGGGCAACTACCCAAGGCCATGGAGGCCAGTATCCCGCGCGGTTCGGAAAGGATGCTCCTGGTTGATGACGAGGAAGATGTTTTGAAGATGCTCAAGGAAATGAGCGAACACCTCGGTTACCAGGTGACGGCCGTCTCGGATAGCGCCGAGGCCTATGCCCTGTTTAAAAGCGGGCCGGAGGAGTTTGCTCTGGTTGTCACCGACCAGACCATGCCCGGCTTGACCGGCCTTGCTCTGGCCGAGAAGATTTTTGCCCTAAAACCAGGGATGCCGGTTATTATCTGCACCGGGTTCAGCGAGGCGTTAAGCGAAGGCCAGGCCAAGGAGCTTGGCCTGGCCGGGTATATCATGAAACCGGTGGTGATGGGCGACTTTGCCCGGGTTGTTCGCCGGGCGCTTGAGGGAGGCGCGGGATGAAGATTGCCACTGCCGAGCAGATGCTGCTCTGCGACAGATTGACCAGCGCGGAATATGGCATTTCAAGTCTGGAGTTGATGGAAAATGCCGGGCGCGGCACGGTGGCGGCGATGGTCCGGCATTTTGGCCCTCTGGCTGAACGGAAGGTGGTGATTTTTACCGGGCCTGGCAATAATGGCGGCGATGGTCTGGTCATCGCCAGGCTTCTTTTTGAGCAGGACGCCAGGCCACAGGTGGTGAGTCTGGTTGACCTTGGAAAATTGCAGGGGGATGCGGCGAGAAATCTTGAGCGGGCTAAGCAACTGGCCATGCCGCTCTACACCTGCCTTGCCGAAGACGAAATGCCCTGGGTGGAACGGCTGGTGGCGGAGAGCGACCTTCTGGTGGACGCCCTTTTCGGCACGGGCTTGCACCGCCCGATAACCGAGGTCTTCGCTGCGGTTATCAAATGTCTCAATGCCAGCAGCTTGCCGGTGGTGGCGGTTGATATCCCCTCCGGGCTTGCCAGTGACACCGGTATCCCTCAAGGCGTCAGCGTCCGAGCGCAGCTCACCTGCACCTACGGCCTGCCCAAGTTCGCCCAGGTTGAGCCGCCGGGCAAGGAGTATGTCGGGCTGCTTGAGGTTGTTGATATCGGCATCCCGATAGAGGTTGTAGAGCGGATCGGGGTTCAGGTCGAATGGTTGGAGCATGGCGCGGTAAAGGGCTTGCTTCCGGCGCGAGGACTGGCTTCCCACAAGGGAACCTTTGGCCACCTGCTGGCGCTGGCAGGTTCCATCGGTAAGGGGGGCGCGGCGGTGCTCTGCGGCTTGGGCGCGGCGCGATCCGGGGCAGGCCTCGTGACCATTGCCGCGCCCAAGGCGCTCAATGCCGTGGTGCAGGGGGCGTTGCCCGAGGCCATGACCGAGGCGCTTGCTTTTTCGCAGCACTTTCTTTCCGACCCCGATTATGAGCAGCTGTTGGCTGCGGCCCATGGTAAGGACGCAGTGGCGATTGGTCCTGGCCTGGGCACGGCGGAAGAAACCGGCCAGGTGGTGCGCAAGCTTTATCGGGAGCTGAGGCAGCCCATGGTGGTTGATGCCGATGGCCTCAACCTGTTGGCCGGAGAGGTTGCCGTGCTCGCCGCCGGACCCCGGGTCCTGACTCCCCACCCTGGGGAAATGTCGCGCCTGGCAGGGATTCCAACCTTGGAAATCCAGGGCAAGCGGCGGGCGGTGGCGGCGGATTTTGCCAAACGCCATGGCGTGTATCTGGTCTTGAAAGGGGCGGCCACGGTCATTGCCGCGCCGGATGGCCGCCTGGCTATAAACCCCACCGGCAACCCCGGCATGGCCGCGGGCGGCATGGGCGATGTGCTGACCGGCTTAATCGGGGGCCTGCTGGCCCAAGGCCTGGCCCCTTTTGAGGCATCCTGTCTGGCGGTCTATGTCCATGGCCTGGCCGGGGACCGGCTTGTCAGGGCAGGGCGGCCTTTTGGTTTTTTGGCCAGCGAGTTGGCGGCGGAGATTCCGGCGGCCTTTCAGGAGGTGCTGGATTCTGGAGGCACAAACAGAATGGCAGGAAAAAGAATATAACTGGCTGTTTTTTGCGCCTCTGGCGGGCGCGTTAATTTTTTCAGTTTTGGAGAAAGCACATGCTGATTGCCAAGGAAATCATGGCGAAGAAGGTTGTTTCGGTTAAAGCGGATCTGCCGGTGGAAAAGCTGGCGGGCATCCTCTGGTCCCATCGCATCAACGGGGCGCCGGTTATTGACGATGACGGGCAGTTGATCGGGGTGGTGACGGAAAGCGATCTGGTGGATCAGACCAAGAAATTTCACATCCCCACCGCCATATCCATTCTGGACTCGGTTATCTTTCTGGACCGTGCCAAGAAGGTGGAAAAGGAAATCAGCCGAATGACCGGCGCCACGGTGTGGGATATCTGTTCCCGTGATCCCATTACCATCAGGGAAGATACCCCCCTGGATGAGATTGCCACCATCATGGTCGAGAAAAAAGCCCATACCCTGCCGGTGGTCAAAAACGGCAGCCTGGTTGGGGTGGTTGGCAAGGCGGATATCATCAAAACCCTGGCGGCCGGGAGGTGATTCAGGCGAGGCGGACCTGAACAAGGCCGCGTACCGAGTTGCCCACGAAAATAGCCTCCGCCTTTTCAAGATCCAGCCGGGTCAGGAAGGCCTCCCGCCCCGGCGGGGTCGCCTGTTCCAGCAGGTATCTTCGGAAAACTCCGGGCAAAAGCCCGCAGGCCATGGGCGGGGTTATGATGGTTCCCTGCCGCTGGATAAAGATATTGGTGATGCTTCCCTCTGTCACCTCTCCCCGGGTGTTTGTGAAAAGTACTTCATAAAACCCGGCGGTCAGCGCCCGTTGCCTCTCGGTGTCGTACAGTTCCCGCAGGGTTGTTTTGTGAAAGAGCCAGGGCGAACCAGGGTCGGTGGCCTGGGTCGAGAAGGTAACCCGGGGCAATTCGGATTGGTCGGCCTGAGGTATCGGCCAGGTGATGGCGGCCGGGGCGGGGCATGGGTTGACGCTAAGCTCCAGCTGGCAATCCTTTGCCAGAGCCAGCCGTACCCGCATGGGCGAGGCCCCAAAATCCAGGGCCAGTCTCTCGAGCCGGGTTATGATCTCCGGTCTGCGGAAGGGATAGCGGAAGTAGGCGGCGGAAGCGGCCAGTCGTTCCAGATGTTCGCTTAGCAGCCAGTAGCCTGAGCCTGGCTGCCAGAGGAGTGTTTCAATAAGACGGAAGGCCGGGGCCGGGTCGCGCAGGAAACGACCCTTGAGCAGGCATTCCCGCCATTCCTGCTCCGGGTCCGACTCATGGATGATCCCGGAGCCGATGCCCATCTCGCCCCTGCTCCCATTGAGTTCGATGGTGCGGATCGGCACATTGAAGGTTGCCTCGCCGGAGGGGGCGATAAAGCCGATGGCCCCGGTATAGACGCCGCGCGGCCCGCTCTCCAGCTCGTGGATAATCTCCATGGTTCGGATCTTGGGGGCGCCGGTGACCGAGCCGCAAGGGAACAGGCCCCGGAACAGGGGCTCGATCTTTGTCGCCCTGGGCAGATGGCCGGTGATGGTGGAGGTCATCTGATGCAGGGTCTCATAGGTTTCGATGTCAAAAAGGGATCGAGCCTTGACCGACCCCTGCGTGCAGATGCGGCCAAGATCATTGCGCAGCAGATCGACGATCATCACATTTTCGCTGCGGTTTTTCCCGTCGGTCTGTAAAAACTTTATCAGGCGCAGGTCTTCGGCGGGATAGGGGCCGCGGTGGATGGTGCCTTTCATGGGCCTGACCAGGCATTGCTCGTCGGTCCTTTTGAAAAACAGCTCTGGGGAAAAGGAGAGAAGGCGCTGGGCGCCGAAGCGGAGATAGGCGCCAAAGGAAACGCTTTGATTGCGGCGCAGGGCTTGATACAGCGCTTCCGGAGAACCCTCGAAATCAAAGAGCAACTTCAGGGTAAAGTTGACCTGATAGGTGTCGCCGCTTTCGATATAGGCCTTGATTCTGGCCAGGGCCGCAGTGTAGTCTGCCTGTGAAAGGTTGGGGCGCAGATTGGCGAGGCGGTAGTCCGTGGTGGCTTGTGTCGGCGGCGGGTCTGGCCAGGCGCTGCCGAGGAACTCTCCCGCGTTGTGGTCGAAGATCAGGGGGGCGCGAAATACGCCCAGATTGGCAAGGGGCTTATGGGGCGAGTGGTGGATTCGCCTTGTCAGGGAGGGTTCGAGCAGATAGCCGAATTCATAACCCAGCCAGCCAGCCAGGTACAGGCCTTCTGCCAGGAAATCCTCAGCCTGCTGAAAAAATCGGGCTGGATCGTCATGGGCGTAACAGGCAAGATGCGTCACGGGGCGGTGAAAGAAATAGGAGCGGCATTCCTCGGCCGTTACCCTGCTGGTATCAAGAAAAACGCAATCCTCGGTGGCCGCCATGGCCATGATCCGGGCTAAGCTGTCGTCTGTCAGGGGGCAAGGCATAGGGGCATTTTCGCAAGGTTTTTCGATTCTGGGCGGCGGACAGGTCTCGGGACGATGTCTCTGTCTGAAAAGCTATTCCTTACCGATTCGCGGGAGGTTAAGCAAGGTAAAAAAAGCGTGGGCCAGGGGAGAGCGGCTTTCTTTGCGATTTTTGGCGGGACAGGCGCACTTCATCTTGCGGGAACAACCGTAATATTTTATAAAAACAAGAGTCGGTTTTCTGCCGGCATGTTTTCTGGATGGATAAGAATCGCTCCTTGCGGAGCTTGGTTGGACAATTTCTATGGAGGGCTGTGCGTTATGCTGATTAAAGACTGGATGGCGAAAGACGTCCTGACCGTGGATGAGAACACCTCTCTGATGCGGGCCACCAGGATCCTGAAGGAAAACAATATCCGCCGTCTGCCGGTGGTTTCCCATGGGAAATTGATCGGGATCGTGACGGATCGGGACGTTAAGGACGCCTCTCCTTCCAAGACCACCTCCCTGGATATTCATGAGTTGTATTATCTATTGTCGGAGATGAAGGTAAAGGACGTTATGACCTCCAACCCTCTGACCCTGAGCGAGGACGAGACCCTGGAAAAGGCCGCGTTGGTTATGCTGGAGGATAAGATCTCCGGCTTGCCCGTAGTGGATGGGTTGGGTCATCTTGTCGGGTTGCTGAGCGAAACCGATGTGTTGCGCGGGTTCATCCACAGCACGGGAATCAAGGACGGCGCCATCCTGTTTGTTTTCGACTTGCCGGATGTGGCCGGGTCCGTGACCAAGGTTATTGAAAGTTTTCGTAAATTCAATACCCGGGTTATCAGTATCCTGACCTCGTTCGAGGATGCAATGGAAGGGAAAAAACGGGTGGCCATTCGCGTGATGATTGATGATGCCGTGCAGGAAGAGGCGATGACCAAGGCGCTTGGGGAAACCTTTACGGTGGTTTACCATGGGAAGGACGAGTTGAAAAATATGCCGAGCAAACGGGCTGTTTGATCCAGGAACCGTGTAACGGTTCACAGCCACGGTTGCTTCGCAGTCTCGCTGTTTTCGCTTATCTGACGCTTCTGCGCCGATGACTGAGACGCACATCCGTGGCAGCAGCGAAGCGGCGCTGCCGAATATAAAAAAGGCACATTATGAGCCGTGTTGTCGGGTTTTCCCGCTGACACGGCTTTTTTATGGGCTGGGGATTTCGTTGTTCTCTGGAGGTGGGGGCTCCTGGGGCCAAGGGGGGATGTCTTCCCGGAAAGCCTCGATGGTAACACTGCCGCCGACTTTTGTCCCAGGCTTGCCGGAGGCGTTGTCCATGGGAAGCATGACAATGCCCGGCGGGATGGGGAACCCACCTGTTGCAGGGTAGGTCGTCTTTGCCTGGTTCATGAAATCAAGCCAGATCGGGGCTGCGGCCAGGCCGCCTGTTTCGGCGGCGCCCAGGGAGATGTTCTGGTCGTGCCCTATCCAGACGCAGGTCGTCAGTTCCGGGGTGTAGCCGACAAACCAGGCGTCTATACTTTGATCGGTGGTGCCGGTTTTGCCTGCCGCTGGCGCGCCGAAGCTGCTGATGCCCCTGGCCGTGCCGTCGGTGATGACTCCCTCCATGAGGTGGGTCATCTGGTAGGCAACCCGGGGATCAAGGGCTTCGCTGAAGGCAGGGTGTTGTTCCTCCAGCACCTTGCCGGTGCTGTCCACAATCTTTTCGATGAAAATAGCCTGGGGCATCCGGCCGCTGTTGGCAAAGGTGGCATATGCCCTGGTCAGCTCAAGGGGGGAGACGCCGGAGGTTCCCAGGGCCAGGGAGAGATCCTTAACCAGGGGGGAGGTGATGCCCAGTCTTCTGGCCAGGTCAATGGTGCTGGCGGCCCCGACCCGTTGCAGAATCTTGATCGTTACGACATTTCGTGAGTGCACCAGGCCGTTGCGCAGGGAGGTGGGGCCTTCAAATTTATTGTTGTAGTTCTTGGGCGCCCAATACTGCATCGAACTGGCGCCGCGAAATTGGATTGGTTCGTCAACAATCATGGTGGCCGGGGTCATGCCATTTTCAAGGGCGGCGGCGTAAATAAAGGGCTTGAAGGCGGAGCCCGGCTGGCGGCGGGCCTGGGTTGCCCGGTTGAACTGGCTTTTCTCAAAATCCATGCCGCCCACCATTGCCCGGACATACCCGGTTTTCACCTCCATGGAGATCAGCGCGGCCTGGGGCAGGGTGTCGGCGTGTTTGCTCTGGCGGATGGCCCATTTGGCGACCCCTCGTTTTATGGCCATGTTGGCGGCTTTCTGCATGGTTTGGTCAAGTGTGGTGTAGATGCGAAGTCCGCCGGTCAGGAGGGCTTCGCTGCCATACTTGCTTTCGACGTAGGCCTTGACATGTTCAATGAAGTAATTGTTTTCAATCGGCCCTTCCTTGGCTGGGTTCCAGAGCAGGGTTTTTTCGTAGGCCTTTTGCGCGGCGGTCGGGGTTATATAGCCTTCTTCGGCCATGCGGTTCAGGACATAAAGCTGCCTGTTTTTGGCCAGCTTGAAGTTGCGAAACGGTGAATAGCGGCTTGGCGCTTGCGGCAGTCCGGCAAGAAGAGCAACCTCGGCGAGGTTCAGATCCTGAACGCGTTTGTCGAAGTAGATCTGGGCTGCGGCCTCGACTCCATAGGCGCCGCTGCCAAGATATATCTGGTTGAGATAGATGTGGAGGATTTCTTCCTTGCTGAGGGTGGTGTCGATCCGATAGGCGAGGATTGCTTCCTTGATTTTTCGGGTATAGGTTTTTTCCGGGGTGAGCAGGAGCGCCCTGGCGACCTGCTGGGTTATGGTGCTACCCCCCTGGCCCCGTTCGCCGGAGCGAAGATTGTGGATAAGCGCCCTGATGATCGACCAGGCATCGACCCCGCTGTGTTGGTAAAATCGGGAGTCTTCTGCGGACACAAAGGCCTGGGGGAGTAGTTCCGGCATCGCGGCAAGCGGGACGAGCGTTCTGTTTTCCCGCGAGACATAGGTGATTGGCTGCTTGGCCGAGTCGTAGATGATGGAGGCCATGGCCGGCTGATAGTGTTTCAGGGAGCCGATTGCCGGAATATCCAGAGCGAGAATAAGATAGAAAGCCGTGCCCAGACCAATGGTTATGGCGAGGCAGATAGAAAGCAGAAAGATGGTAAGCTGGACATGGGTCCAGATTTTGATTGTGGGCTGGGTCTTGTTATGCACGGCAGGCGCTGGAAAATGTATTCATCATAAAATGGACCGGCACGTGAGAATGTCGGCTCCGCCTCGGTATTGTCAGCGAAAGATAATACAGGGTTAGCCAGGCAAGGTCACTACATTTCTTGATGAGGGGCTGCCGGAGTGGAAGAGAGGTAAAAAAAAGAACAAAGGATCCAAGGCCGCCACCGAGGATCCTTTGCAACAAGGGGGAATGATTGAGTCCGTTTTTACGGAAAGACAGAAGGTCGTTTGTCTTTTTCTCCCATGGCCGAAGCGCCATGTCGTCCCTGTGCTTATTGATAGCAAGTGGTGTGCCAGCGCGCCGATAACTGGCGATTTGTTTTTTGGTGTATTTTTTGTTTTGTTATTTCAACCTGTTGTCAGATGCTGGTCGCTGTCTTTTTGGGTTGGCTGTGGCTTTCGCCGTAGATATAGTTGTATATGTATGGCTTATTATGATTCCATTGGGGCTGCCAAGCCGATCATTTATAGCCTTAATTGAGCGATGTGGCCATAGTGTGACGGTTTGGTAGTTTTTGGGCGGCGAAGACTGGGGCTGGGTTGGTTTTCTGCCGTTATGGTCAGGCTATCTTCCCGTTTTATCGTTTTGATCCTGTGTCTAGTTCGGGGTTGTGAGGTTGTTAGAAAAAAGAGATATTGCGCCTTCGTGCTTTTTGGTAGGCAGATATTGGGCTAAATATGCATGATAGAAATACCAAAAACTGGAATATATAAAGAATAAAAACTTGACAATAGCTTTTTCCATTTTGTATCTTAAGCCTAAGATCACTTGGTCAGGGTGGTTTCTCTCGGGAACCGCCCCTTAATTTTTATTGAAAAAATACGCAAAGGAGGGCCGCACGGAAGAAGATATTATCTGGTAAGTCGCTGGAGTGACCCATTCGGAACCGCCATTTCGTTTGGGTTGACGATGAACCAATAGCCTGCGAGATCAGGTCGTTTGATTGAGGAGAAAAAAATGGAAGGTCTATTGTTTTTACTTTTCTGGGTCGGAGGCGCAGCGCTCCATACCGTATTTGATCTCAAAATCAAACCGTTGATCCAGGCCAATGAGGAAACATTGCCGTGAAGCCCTCTTGATGAGGCAGGGTGAGGTTTTCGTCATGCTGGATCGCAAGATTATGGGCCGTTAGTAATACCATTACATTTCAGATCATTTCGTTACGGCGTCTTATGCCGTCAAGATCTTTTGATGTTACGGTTGTTTTTTTGCACAACGGCTTAACGATTAAATTACGCCAAAGGAGTGTCGCCCCATGAACAATTTTCTAGCTGATGTCTTGCCGCAGGAGGGTGGCTTTGTCGCCAGCCCCTCGCGTTCCTACAATGCCACCATTGCCATCGGCGGCCTGCTCGCCGCTCTGGGCCTTGCCGCCGGGTTGCATTCCATGTATGCCGGCCATGAACAGACTTTCGGCGTCACCAGGGATGTTCCCTGGGGGTTGCTGATCGCCGCCTATGTGTTTTTTGTGGTCACTTCAACAGGTCTGTGCCTGGTTTCCTCCATAGGTCATGTTTTTGGGGTTGAGGCCTTCAAACCCATTGCTAAACGTTCCGTTTTCATGGCCATCGTCACCATTGTCGCCGGTTTTTTCGTGATTGGGTTCGAGATCGAAAACCCCTGGCGGATGCCTATCTATAATATGTTGTCCCCGAATCCCACCTCCAATATCTGGTGGATGGGAACCCTTTACGGCGCCTATCTCTTCTTTATGGTTGTGGAGTTTGCCCTTTTGCAGATGGGAAAGCACAAAACCGCCGGGATGCTCGGCCTGATGGGGGTAATTGCCGGTATTGCCGCGCACAGCAATCTTGGCGCGGTTTTTGGTTTGCTCGGGGGGCGTGAGTTTTGGCATGGTCCGTATATGCCAATCTATTTCATCACTTCCGCCATGATGTCAGGTTGCGCCGCAGTAATCTTCTTCCACTGCCTTGGGTATAGGGCCAATGGCTGGAAGATGAGCGAGAAGTTGGAGGGTTCCCTTATGGCCACGGCAAAATTGGGGGCAACCCTGATCGCGGTGATCATGTTTTTCACCACCTGGAAGATGATCTCCGGCATCAGCGGCCAGCCGCCAGGAAAGTATGAGGCCATGATGGCTCTGGTGAATGGCCCCTATGCGATCAATTTCTGGCTAGGCGAAGTCATGCTCGGCATGGTCATTCCCTTTGCCATGATTCTGGGCGCTCGGGCCAAGAATTTGCCTGTTCTCTTCTGGGCTTCGGTGTCCAGTGTGGTCGGCATCTTTTTCATGCGCTACGACCTGGTTGTGGTCGGACAGCTTGTCCCTTGGTACCATGAACTTGGCGTCGTCGATATGCCCGAACTGTTCACCTACACCCCTTCCTTGCATGAGATTGTGATCACTGCGGGGGCTATGGGCCTTTGTGTCATGGGTTTTTTTATGGGCGAGAGGCTTTTTCGGGGGCATCTGTCCGAGGATCACTAAGCACGCGGAGGAGAAGGATATGGTGGCCAAGAAAAAAACGGCCATCCAGCCTTTGCGGCCTGATTTGCCGATTTACCCCATCGGGGTGGCAGCAAAGCTGTTGGATGTTCATCCGAGAACACTTCGTATCTACGAGGCAGAAGGGCTGGTTCATCCCCAAAATAATGGATCCCGGCGGCTGTATTCCTTGAATGACATAAAGTGGGTGTCATGTGTGCGGTCCATGATCCACGATCAGGGGATAAGTATTCCGGGCTTGAAAATGCTGTTGACGCTTGCGCCTTGCTGGGAGATTGCAGAATGTCCCAGTGAGGTTCACGAAACCTGTGAATGTCTTTTTGACAGAGCTGTGCCGCGGTCCTTGCGGGTCGCGGGCGATGAGGTGGCCGAAAAAAAAGCCAAGGCGGCCGACCGGGCCAAGGGAAATACCGGTTCCGGCCGCAAGAAGCTGGTCGGGCGCAGTTGATAAAACTGGTGGTTAACGAATAAAAAAAGGCCGGGGAGAACCTCTCTCCGGCCTTTTTTTTACGGTGAACAACTGGGACTGTTTTATTCGAGCTCCTCGCCAAAGGGGTTCTTCAATCCATACCGTTCGATCTTCCGGCGCAGGGTATCCTTCGAGATACCTAATTCCCGGCAGGTGGTCATTCGCCGCCAGTGATTCCGTTCCAGGGCTTGAAAAATCGCCTGTTTCTCGATCTCGTCCAAGGGCTGCGGCTTGTGGAGAGGGATGGCTCCAGTCTGCTGGCTGTCTTGGGCCTTGGGGGCAAAGGGCTCGGGCAGGTGTTCCGGCCTGATGAAGCCCCCGTGGCAGAGAATAAAGGAGTACTCGATGATGTTCTCCAGCTCGCGGATATTGCCGGGGAAGTTGTAGCGCATGAGAATGCTTAAGGCCTCATCGGAGATGCCGACGATATCCTTGCCCTGCTGGGTGCTGAACTGTTTGGTGAAATGTTCGGCGAGCATGGGGATGTCTTCCATGCGGTCCCGCAAGGGGGGAAGATTGATCTTCACCACGTTCAGGCGGTAGAAGAGATCTTCCCGGAAGAGGCCTTCCTGGACCAGCTGTTGCAGGTTGCGGTTGGTGGCGGCGATGATCCGCACGTCGGCCTTGACCGGTTTGTTGGAGCCCAGAGGTTCATAGACCTTTTCCTGGAGAACGCGCAGGAGTTTGACCTGAAGGGCGGCCGGGATATCGCCGATTTCGTCCAGGAAGAGAGTGCCTTTTTCGGCGCTGGCAAAGCGGCCCGGCCTGTCGTGCTTGGCGTCGGTGAAGGCGCCGGCCTTGTAGCCAAAGAGTTCTGACTCAAGCAGGGTTTCCGGCAGGGCTCCGCAGTTGACCGCCATGAAAGGACCTTTGTTGCGCATGCTCGAGGTGTGAATGGCGCGGGCCACCAGTTCCTTGCCGGTGCCCGATTCGCCGAGGACCAGGACATTGCTTTCGCTATGGGCGATTTCCGGCAGAATGTTGAAGATGCGCTGCATGGACGCGCTCTTGCTGATGATTTCGCCAAAGGTGTAGCGCCGGGAAAGCTGCTTGCGAAGTTCCGTGACCACGCTGAGATCCCGGAAGGTTTCCACTCCGCCGATGACGTTGCCTTCGTGGTCAAGGAGCGGGGCGGCGCTGATGCTTAAAGGAATTTGCTTGCCATCGATATCCTTGATAAAGATGGAGCGATTGGCCACGGGCTTGCCGCTGTAAAGACTTTGGGCGATGGCGCAGTTATCGCCGCAGATGCTGGAATGAAACACATCGCTGCACGACTTGCCGATGGCATCCTCTCGCTTCCAGCCCGTAATCAGTTCGGCTGCCCGGTTGAAGGAGGTGATCTTCCAGCTGCGGTTCACGGTGAAGACTCCGTCGGCGATGCTTTCCAGCACCAGATCCTTGGTCATGACCGAGGTCAGGTCGCGGAATGTCTCCACCCCGCCAATTACGTCGCCGTCCGGGTCGGTGAGCGGGGCGGCGCTGATGCTGATCGGGATGGTCTCTCCATCCTTGCCCTTGATGAAAATGGAGCGGTTGCCAATGGGCATGCCGCTTTCCACGCTCTGGGCGAGAATGCAGGCGTCGCCGCAGATGCTGGAGTGGAAGATGGAATTGCAGGGTTTGCCGAGGATTTCATCCTTGTTCCAGCCGGTGATGTGTTCCGCCGCCTTATTGAAGGAGGTCAGGTTCCAGTTTCGGTCCACGGTGAACACGCCGTCGGCAATGCTGTCCAGAATGAGATCCTGCTGCAAGCTGGAAGTGACATCCCGAAAGGTCTCCACCCCGCCGATGACCTGGCCGTCCGGGTCAACAAGGGGCGAGGCGCTGATGCTGACCGGGATGGTCCGGCCATTTTTCCCTTTGATATAGATGGAACGATTGACGATGGATTTTCCTGCGTTGACGCTCTGGGCCAGAATGCAGTCCGCTCCGCAGATATTGGACTGGAAAATTTTATTGCAGGGGGAGCCGACCACTTCCTGGGCTGTCCAGCCGGTAATTTGTTCCGCCGCCTTGTTGAAGGAGGTGAGGCGGAAGCGTTTGTCCACGGTAAAGACGCCGTCGGCAATGCTGTCCATAACCAGTGGGTAGATCTGGCCTGGGTCGCTGGCGTCGCGGAGGGTGATGATTGCGCCGGCAAGGTTGCCGTTCTTGTCGGGAATGGGGATTGCCGTGACCAGGAGAATGATCGATTCCTGGCTGTCCGGCTTGTTCACTACGACCTGCAGCCCGTGCATGGCCCGGCCCGAAGCCAGCGGCCCGTACAGGCTGCACAAGGATTCGAATCTGCCTGTGCCGCTAAAAACGTCATGGCAGCTCTTGCCGATGGTCTCGCCGGTGCTGAGCCCCATGAGTTTTTCAGCGGCGTCGTTGAAGGAAGTTATCTGCCAGTTTTCGTTCACGGTGAAAACTGCTTCCTGTACGGCAGGGGAGGAGGCAGGAGCGTTTTTGGTGTCCATTGTCATGAAATAGCGGAATGTTGAATTGTTGAATTATCGTTAATAATCATTCTTGAGTCATTGTAAGGATATAGCAAAAAAAAACAAAGTGCGCTTGCGGAAAGGCAAGCGGCAGGTGTTTTTTCTCAAGGCAGATACAAGCTTTCTGGTTTCAGGAAGTGGACCGCAGAAGGTTAAAGGGGAGGTTCTGTCCTGAATCACGAAAATTATCTTGACATGCGGGTTTGTCAAATTACAATGGCCTGAATTTGCCCAACGGTGATTAATCTTGAGGTTAATCGCTTAAGCGCCTTCGGAATTAGTCTATTACTGAAGGCGGGAAGAGGTCGAGCGCCTTTCTGAAAGACATTTAGGAGACTTGAGAATGAAGATAGATGATTTTGAAAAACTCGAGAGCGAGGGGGCCGAAAGCCTCCCTTCCGAGGAGCGTCGTCGGTTCCTTCGCTTTGGTTTGGCGGTAACCGGTGTTTTTGTAGGAGGGTCCGTGCTTTCCCTGACCTCCGCCCGTAACGCCGAGAGCGCCATGGGTCCGGTGCCGGCTTCTGGGAGTTTTCCTTACAGCCCTCACTACACCATGGTCATCCGCCAGAATCGCTGTATTGATTGTGAACGGTGCATGGATGCGTGTGTAAAGACCAACAATGTCCCCTCCTATGGCTATCGCACCACTATCCTCCAGCAAGAGCGGGAGGGCGCACGGGGCGCGAAAGAGCGGGTTTTCATGCCGGTGCTCTGCAATCATTGCAACCGGCCGCCCTGTGTTCGGGTTTGTCCTACCACCGCAACTTATAAGGACAAGAAAACCGGTATCGTCATGATGGATTACAAGCGTTGTATAGGCTGTAAGACCTGTATGGCCGCTTGTCCTTACAATGCCCGCTATTTCAAGGAAGAGAATCGGGCCGTTGACAAGTGCAATTTCTGCTTCGACACCCGTCTGTCCAAGGGCGAGAGCACGACGGCTTGCGCCGCCGCCTGTCCGGCTGGAGTTCGTATCTTCGGGGATCTCACCAACTATGACAGCGAAGCCTATAAGCTGATCCACAAGCCAGAAAAGGTTGTTTGGGTTCTTCGCCCTGAAACCGGCGCCATGCCGAACGTGTTTTACATGAATGATTAACCAACCAGCGGAGAGGGCCGTAATGAAACGCAATAAAAAGAGCGTAATGAATATGGTGGGCCTGGTGGCTTTTGTCGGCCTCCTTGTTTTTTCCAGCCTGTCTTTTGGCGAGGAAGCCTACGATGAGGATACCTATGGGCCGAAGGCCCCCATTGTCTGGGCAAAACCGGTGAAGGGCGTGGTGTTTTACCATAAAATTCACACCATGGATGCCGGTCTTTCCTGTGACAGTTGCCATGACAGTATTTTTCAAATGGCTGCTGGCACTGCCGAGCAGAATGCCGATTTTACCATGGCCTCCTTGTATAAGGGGAAATACTGTGGCGCCTGCCATGACGGGCAGATGGCTTTTGCTTCCAATACCCGCTGCGCGACCTGCCATGCTGGGGTTAAGGGGTACAACAAGTTGACCGGGGCCGCGCCTAAGGGCAAGGTTACAGGGAAGCATTGAGTTTTCTCTTTGGCTGAATTCTATCCGCCGACGCGATAGCGAGAGGGTGGACTGAATTTCGCCACGGTGCGAATCTTTGAAGCGGAAAGCCTTTGTTGGAAAAGGGCTTTCCGCTTTTTTCATTTTGCAAGAGGTTTAATCTGTATCCTTTGCCCTTTTCTTGGGGGCGATGTCTCCGATGTCACCGCAACGTTTTTTCTTCGTTTGCCTTTTTGGCGCATATGGATTTCTGCCCCGAAATTTATATTGTCAAATAATAGGCTAACTCAAGTCTCAAGTTCTGCCGCTACGCCCCCTGCTCACAGGGCATTTTGTTTAAGGGCCGGAGCGAGGTGGACATCTGTATTCCCCATGGATTTGCTGTTCATGTTTGTCGAGTAAATCCAGCAGGTTTTATTCCCCGTAATATTTAGGCAAGATTTCTTGGAAGCATTAGTGGCGATGCATGTGGAGATCACTTGTGGCGTATTTTGCGCTATTCCTGGGGGCATTTGATTGTATCTGATTGATTTTAAATAAAAAAATATGTATGCAACCGCAGTTATATCATGGCTGGATGATTGAGAGCCCAGGTAATGTTCAATGCGATCAGGTTGTTATTCTTGTCGAAAATACTGATGGTTATCACGTTTATGGTGGGCGTGCCCGGTCTGTTGTTTTGGGATGATTTTGCGCCATCAAAGCAGCAATGATGGAATCAAAAATAGCCCTATGTGTTAAATAACTTGGATCAACAGATGTTAGTGATAGGTATGAAATGAATTGTTGCAGAAATATAACTGCTTGTCTTTCTATGGAAAACAGAAATCTCTGGGGAAAAGAGTGTGTAATTGTTGGCCATGGCACGCACCTTGCTTTGTACTACGATTGACATGGGCTGGCTACGCGGGAAAAGCCCATGGCCGAATAAGCGAAGGCATAGAAAAGGAGGTGGCCTGGGAGAGTTTGAGAGATATTTTTTGAGAGGGAAAACTCCTCAATCATCGGGTGGCGGCCCGGAAAGCAAGTCTTTTCAGGAAAATGTCAGTATTTTTTTTGAAATTAAAAACAAAAAAAGTTTACGAAAAACAACTCCCTGGCCGGGAGTGAGTTGCAAGCTAAGCAGTTAATCCGTGAAAAAATTTTAGGGAGGAAAAAATCATGTTGAACGCATTCTCAATCGCTGAGGTGGCCGAGGAAAAGGTTGCTACCCCGGCTGTTACCAAAGCCACCATCCTGTGCGCTCTTTTGGCCCTTGTCGGTGTCAGCGCCGGTCTGTATGCGCAGGTCGTCGGGCATGAACATGCCTTTAACAACACCAGGGAGATGCCCTGGGGTATCTTGATCGCAAATTATGCCTATTTCGCCATCATTTCCACGGGGCTTTGTCTTCTTGCCGTTCTTAGCCATATCTTTGGCCACAACCGTCTGACCGCGCTTGCCAACCGTATGGTATATCTCTCCATCGTGGTTATCTTCGGCGGATTCACCATCATCGGCCTTGAGCTTGAAAATCCCCATCGCATGCTCCTTTACAACATGCTTTCCCCGAACCTGACCTCCAATATCTGGTGGATGGGAACCCTGTACAGCATGGCCGTTGGTTTCATGTTTGTTGAGTTTTACCTGATCCTGACCAAAAAATATTCCGCGGCTGTTACCCTTGGCGTACTTGGCGCCCTTGCTGAGCTTGCGGCAAATACCAACCTGGGCGCGGTGTTCGCGACCCTCTCCTCCCGTCCTTTCTGGTACGGGTCCCAGTTGCCCGTCTATTTTCTTGCCTCGGCCGTGATGACCGGTTCCGCCGCGATCATCCTGTTCAGCAACTGGGCTTATAAGATGCGTGGCGAGGAAATGAGCCAGTCAACCCGTGAAGGTCTCCAGGGCGCGGGCAAGGTTATGTTCAGCACCCTGGTGCTGCTTGTTATTGCCACGACCTGGAAGTTTATCGCCGCCTTCGCCGGTGGCACCGAGGAGGCTCGTCTTGCTGCCCTGAGCCTGATCCAGGGCCCGCTTTCCATGAATTTCTGGGTATTCGAGACCGTGGTCGGCATGCTTGCCCCCATAGTGGTTATGACCCTCTCCCGGATGAAGAGCCAGCAGGCTCTGGCCGCCGCAGCCCTTATGGTTTTGGTCGGCGCGTACTTCCAGCGCTACGATATCGTTG